>JADMIO011565005.1_pt1 | contig 50480 bp, 50 predicted proteins | sample 8958161 | NCBI WGS metagenome assembly JADMIO01 (sample SAMN16585339, study PRJNA669376) | soil metagenome | isolation source: Crop rotation soil | place: USA: Cullars Rotation, Alabama | collected 2011 | reverse complement strand
CCGCGACAACTTGTCCACGTGGAATTCTAAGCTTAGGATCCCAATGTGCTGGAAAACTGGATCGATCCCGCGCTCGGCTCCGCCAGGCCGAGCAACGCATGCACGAGCGTGGATTTCCCGGCGCCGGACCTGCCGACGACCGCGACCAGACCCGGGATCGGAAGCGTCAGATTGACCTGGTCGAGCACCACACGTTCGCCAAACCGGACCTGAAGGCCGCGCACGGTGAGCGCCGCAGGCTGACCGATCTGCAATGGCTCGCGGGAATCATCCTGCCGCTCCGCCTCGGCCTCCGCCGCCGTTTGCAATTTGTTGATGGCCTCGATCGAATGCACGTTGGCGTTCAGATAGTGCACTTGTGCCTGCATCGCGGTCAGACGCGGGAACAGCCGGCCGCACAGCGCCAGCACGATGACGACGTTAGCGGGAGCGACGCCCAGACCTTTGCTGGTCAGCACGAGAATGGTCGCGAGGCCAATCAAAGCGATGTATTCGAGGACGCCACGGACCGTTGCCGGCATCACATTGCAGTACGCATTGACGCCGGCGATCTTTCGCACCAGCGGATCGACCTGCGCGACGGCGCGCTCGGCCCCGGCGCTCGCCTTGATGAATTTGGCTCCCGACAACTGCTCGTTGAGCATCGAGTGCAGCTGCGCGTTCAGCGGGGCAAGGCTCTCGCCGACGGAGTAGCTCTTCCGGTACAGGCGAGCCATCGCCAGGCCCGCCACGACCGCAAAGCCAACGAGGCTCAGGGTGACTTCCCACGAGACAAACGCCGATAAAATAAAATAGACCGCGGCGACCACGATACTGGCGAGCAACCAAAGAGATAGCAAAAACGCCCGTCCCAATCGTTCGCTCTCGGTGACGATCGCGTTGGTCATCTCGCCGGCTTTCCGATCCGCGATGAAAGCCCAATTCGCGCGCATGAAGGCGCCGAACAATTCCATCTGGCGTCGGGACTGGTAGTTCCGCGCCAGCGTGGTGGACCACCAGTTCAAGCCGATCGACAATGTGGTCTGCAGTGTCGCGACAAGGATGATGACGATGACGATCTCGACGCTGGTGTTCGCCCCGACGAACGCCAGGCCTTTGTCAATCAGGCCGGTTGCGAAACTCTGATTGCCCGGGACCGCAAGGCCGATGCGGCTAAGCAGCGGCAACAACAGCACGACAGAGACGCTTTCGCTGAGCCCGACCACCGCAGTCCAGGCAACAAGCACCGGAAAGCGCCAGCCGAGGCGCTTCACGAGATCGCTGAAAAGCAGAAGATGCGGGCTCACTTCACGGTGCTCGGCGGAAGTCAGCCATCGGCCCCAGCGCCGGCGGCGTGATGCCGCGATCGGTACCAGAGGCGGGCTCTCCGGCTGGTCCGCACCAGCGGCGCCGCGAGAGGATACATGTGCTCAGCAAGCCGCCGGACGCCTGGGTTGAACCAAATCTTCTGGTTTCTTGCGGCGATGGCCTGCCATTCGCCGGCGCTGAAATGACGACGATGGGTGCTGGCTTTCATCGCCTCAAGCGAGTCGCGAATCTTGCCCAGCAAAAGCTCGACGGCGGCCGCCGTAGGAGTTGTCGGCGATTGGGGTCCCAGCGCTTTGACCGCCATGCCAAGACGGCCATCGGCGGCGGCCTCGCGGATTGTGGCGCTGACCTCGCCGCAAACCTCCGCCATGTCGAACGATTCAAACTCGCAATAGCGGACGAATTTTCTCAAATCGCGGAAATCGGGAGCCACCCCGATCCCGCGTTCGAGATTCCCGATCACCGACGCACGATAGTCCTCGTCGTCGTGAACTTTTTCGATATCGATCGCAAGATCCGAATAACTGATGGCGGCGAGATTGGTCAGGACCCAAGAAAACATATGCCAGCGGAACACCTTTTCCATGTTCTGCGTCTGAAGGGAGCCCACGGCTGCAACGTATTGTGCGTCCGAAGCCCAGCGTTGCGCGCGGCTCTCAACCCGCCAAGGGATGTCGGGAGCGCACCACACCTCGGGCATCACCCTATAGAGCGGATGTTTGGCGCTTGTTCCCAGTTCGGTAACCGGAAAAGCCAGAAAACCCCAAAATCCAGCCTCGGTCACGGCTCGAATGAACGATCCGAACTGACTCAGAGGGTCGCGATATTGCGCGATGTGAAATCCGCCAAATGCGCCGCGGAACGCGCCGGCGCGGCCGCGAGAGTTGATTTCGCAAAACACCGGCCGCTGGCCGCGCGAGCGCGCGAATTCCATCAACGCGACAAGATAGGCAGAGACTTCCGCCGACGGCATGCCGTCGGCGGGCAAATGATTCTGAAACGAAGGATACCTCGGAAAGAGATGGGCAACCGCGTCCCAGGCTTCGATGAACTCATAAAAATCTTCCCGGTCGAGAAAATGATGATTCAAGTCCCACAACTGAGGCTGCTTCGACGCGACGGGATTTGCATCCTGATTTTTCCTGAACCGGGCGATGTCCTCCTTCCCGTCGATGATTGCTTCGTTGAAGCACAAAAAAGACTTTTCATGCCGCAACACGCTGAAAAAGTAGGTGCTGCCGCTGCGGGGGGAGGCGTGCACGAAGACCGGGTCGAACTCGCGGGTGTTCGTCATCGGCTTCATCTAGTCCAATACTTCATTGTTGTTCATCATCCAGGCGATCGCCTCAGCGCGCTCTCGTCGGCAGCCGAGCGATGAGCTTTTCGGTACGCTGGTTGCTCGCGGCGTATATGCCGCGCAAGATGCGGATATCGCGGCGCGACAACATCGCTCCGCGGCCGCCCGGCAACAGCCGCGCCGCGTGCGGCTTCAATGCGCTTTTCAAGCTGCCCGGCAATCGGTCGACGATCGGAAAAAACCGCTGGATTCGCGCAATCTGGACATTGGTTTCATTTTCGCGTTGCTGCGGAATGGGCCGCGCCGACACGCCGATGGACGCGCAGAGGTCGGCGGCGAACCGCCGCGGCTCGGTGGCGATATCCTCGTAGCGCAGCACATGGACGCGGTCGCTGCCAAAGACGTCGACATAGGCGCGGATGGTCTGGTCGAAATGACCGGCCTGCAGGAATACGACGCCGCTCGGCGTGCTGCAGTAGTCGGCAAAGGAACGCTGGGATGCCGGGAGCCGGGGCATGACGTATTTGTAAACCGACTGCAGCCAATCGGCCTGCTCCCGGATCAGCAACAGAACCTTGGCGCCCGGCTGCACCTTGTGAAGGCGCGACGCCGCTTCCCCGGCGTCGACCTTGATATCGTTTTTGATGCGGTCCCACTCGCCCGGCACGTACTTGTAACGCCGCCACATCTCGCCGTCGCCAACCACGCACACGGATTCCGCTACGCTTTCCTCTCTGCTGACGTGGACCTTGTCGGGGTACGGCTTTTCCGTGACCGTGGCCGGCGCAGGCGGCGACATCAGAAGGGGCGCCAGGCAATTGTGATCGGTCGTCACTTCCGGATGATTGTCCAGATACCGATGGACAAAGGTCGAGGCGGCTTTGGGATAGCCGATGTAAAGCACATCCGCCCTGGTCTGCGTGATGGTTGGTTGGTTCGAGCTATCGTTCATGGGTTGTGCCGGAAACGGGCTTGCGGATCGCGCGGCATCGAGCAATGTCAGCTTCGCGGCGTCCTGTTCAGACGCCGGCGAATTCGAAAGCTCAAAAAGCCCACGGTCTGAAACATGAATCGTTCGCGCGCGCCCTTCAGCCACGACCGCAAGCTCTGAAACTCCCGCTTGGAGCCGGCCAGCGTGAGGCCCTGTTTCGAGAGCAGCCGCGGCGCCTTGAGGTTCCATCTGCCTCTGGTCACGATCTGATGCTGATCGACGAGCGGCTCCCAGACCGCGTGATGCGCCTCGTTGCTGAGCGTGTGCTCGAACTCCCAGATCGACCCGGGCTGTCGCAGCAGCGTCCTCAAATAGTCGCGCCTCCACAGCGCGAACTCCACCGACGAATAATAAGGCTCGGAAATCGCAATCGGGCGGAGCGGACGCCTGTCCATCTTCCGCCTGAGATATTCGACGACGCGGCCTGGAAGATTTCGCGTCACGGGAACCAGCCGGACGTAAGCCAGGTCATCGCGGACCATCAGATCGGCGATTTCATTGAGCCTGGTTCCGTCGATCGGCGACATGAACAAGGTGTCTTCGACCAGCAGCATCACGTATTCGACATGGTCCGGAAGGCTGTCGAGCTGGTCGCCCAGCTCTCCCCGCCAATCGGAAGGCCGCTTCGCCGCCAGTGCGGTGAACCCGTAGATGTCGGGATGCTGGCTGGTGAAGGCGACATAGCGCGGCCAATCGCAGTCGCGCCAGATCGTGTCCGCGTTTTGGAACACGATTTCGAAAACATCGCGCGCGCGATCGGAACTGCTGACAAACACGCAGAACTGGCCCGGCGCCGCGCGCGTTTGCCGTTTCTTCGGACGCGCCTGAACATCGACAAGCGTCATGGGCTACGGCGAACCTTCGGAGATCGAGGAATTTTCCATGCTACCGCACTTCGGGTGAAACGCTTCGCCCGAGAGCCATTCGAAACGCGCGCCTGCGCGCGCGACCTCGGCGTCACGCGGCAACTAGGCCGCGACCACCTGGTCAGCATCGAGCACGACCCGGACCTTGCGGCCGAGCAGATCGAGCAGGATCGCGATCCGCTCATGATCCGCCACGCCTTCGTAGAGGCCGACGCAGGACGCGAACGCGCCGTCGTGAACGCGAACCTTGTCGCCCGCATGGAAACGCGGGCGATCGGCGAGCTTGATGAAACCATCGGCGCCCTCGCACCTCTTCAGCGCCTCGACAATGCCGTCAGGCACCGCGGTCGGTTCGCTGTCCTGGCCGACGAGCCGCGCCACGCCCGTCGTCGAATAGATCGAGCGCCAGCGTTGGGCCGCGAGGTCGACGGCGACGAACACGTAGCGCGGGAAAAGCGGAACAGGGACGATTTCGACTTTCCGCGCATGGCGCCGCCGCTTCAGATAGCGCGGCAGGTATATCTTGAATCCCTGCCGCACGAGATGCGCGCTCGCCTTGCCTTCGGCATGCGGGTGCGTGTGGGCGACGAACCAGAGCGGGTGCAAGGCATCGGTCATGCCACACTCTCCGTCTTGCGTTCGAGATGAATGCGGAGCAGTTCCGGCACCAGCACCCGGCCGGCGTCCAATTGGCTCGACAGCACCCGCACCGATTCCCGGGCCGTCTGCAGATCGGTGACGAGAACCGCGTCGAACGCACCGCGGACAGCGGCAAGCGACGGCGCGATCGGAGCGCCAACGAAGCGCTCAACCTGGGATTTGTCGTCCACCACCGCGACGATGGTCATGCCCTGTTCGAGCGCGCAGATCGTCGCGATCTCGGCCAGGTCCGACACGCCGAAAAGAACGACGCGATCCCAACCGCGCGCATGCGCGGACCTGAGCACGGCCGAACAGTCTTCGCGGGCGCGGCGGAAGAACGAAAAGGAACTCGATAGATATTCGACGGTGAGACGGGACTTTTCGGCAAAGCCGTGCGGCGTCAGATAGTAGGCGTAGCGCCGGGCCGGCGCCTCGCGGATCTTGACCAGCCCCTTGCTGACGCAGCGCTTGAGATAGGCGTTGACGAGGCCGAGCGCGACGCCGAGTTCGGCGGCCAGCAGCCGCTGCGAATGCGCGCGGTCCTGCTCCACCGCGTCCAGAAGCCCCAGCATGACGCGGGGATTGTCGGCGCTTTCCTTGCCAGCCCTCGGCATGCGGTTACCCCGATGTGGGGCCTTGTTACGTCGTTCAATGGATGAACGTCAAGCGTTTTGTTCAATCCATGAACGTAAAAAACTTAACTATATCAACAAAATATGTCACTGGACCAATCGTTGCCTCTGCCGCCCCGCTGAGAATCTACCTTTTCCGCAGATAGCCGTTTGGATTGCCTGTCACGTTGTGCCCGAATTGATCGCAGTAGCTTGCATCGATCTCAAAACGGCCCCGAGATTCAAAAAGGAATTGGGAGATGGCGCGCCCGGGCCCGCCATCGAACTCTGCTTCCTGTCCCATGTCGGAAACGTTGCCGTCTTCGACCACGATGTATTCACCCGACCGCATCAATGGATCGAAAAATCGGAGCACGGCAAGCGTTGCGGAGTATTGATGGCTTGCATCTTCGATCACCAGCAAGGGACGCGGCAGCGATGCCAGGAAGTCCGGCTTCAGGCAATCTTCCAGACGATTGGCATCGCCGCGCAGGAACGTAATGTCCGCGCGCTGATAAGGGGGCTGGGGCGGCTCGATATCGACCGAGACGACACGCCCCTCGATGCCGAACGTCCGCATCTGGTCCGCCAGCCATAACGCGCTGCCGCCAGCCTTGCTGCCGACCTCGACGATGGTCCGGGGTTTCTGATTCCAGATCAGCAGCGCATAAAGCGCCTGATCCATCGGATGCTTCAAGAAGGGCACGTCGCGGTAGGTGTAGCCGATCGTGCCTTGCTGAATAGAATGGTGGAGATCAAACGGAATGGCGCTCCGCCATTTGCGCCCGCCGGTGTAAGGCAGACGGGATTCGAAGTCGCGGCCGCGCCACAGGCCCATCGTTTTGACGTAGGGCCATTTGACCGTATTGATCGTGGCCCTGATGCTGCGCCGCTGCTCCGGCGTCACTCGCGATTTCACAAACGCACGCAGAGACATCGTCCACTCCTGATCTTGGCAGCTACTGTCTAGAGCCCATCGGCGCGGGCGTCGATAGCGGAGCGCCGGCGAAGATCGGATCGAAAATCGCCGACATCGACAGGGCCGCGGACCGGGTCAGATGCTGATCGTCTATATACAACGGATAACCATCCTTCTGCACGTGACAGCGGCGGGCATCGCAGAGCTGCCGGTGCGGCCAGACGACACCAACGCCGTACTTTTTTGCGATGGCGGCCAGGAGCGTCAGCACAAAGCCCTGCCGCTCGTTGAACTCCTGGATCGTTGGCTGGATGTCGATGCTTCGGGACACCCCGATCGAGTCGAGGTAGAGGGTGCGCGGCACATGATGCCCGATCTCGGGGATCGGGCCGACCATCCAGACCTGCTTGCCGGCCGCGACAAGCCTGGCGACGGCCGATTCCAGCCCGGCCGTCAGCGCCGCATGATTGTCCATGGGGACGCCCGATCCCGCGAGCGAGGCGACAATTCCCTTCCCGGCCTCGTGCTTGTATGGCAATCCCTCGGCCCATAAGCCCCAGCGTCCCGACAGGACGACCGTGTGGATCGACGGCACCGACAACAGATATTCGACGATCGCGTCGTTCACGCGACCGCAGCCCGGGCTCCGCAGCCGGTCGATGCCAAGCGCCGGAATGCAGCCCGCCGTTCCAAAGAACAGACCCGCGCGCTGCGTATTTTCCCCTCCACCCGCGAGCGCGGCCCGCAGGCTTTCCGCATGGGAATCGCCCCATAGCGCAAACTGCGGCGCGGCGTCGCCGACGCCGCTTCGGCACGGTGGGCGCCGCGCGATGTCGATGGCATCGGCCGATTCCAGGCAACGCGCGCGATCCGGATTGATATCGCGTTCGCCGGCCAGAATTTGCAGGCCGGGCTTGCCGATACGGCCGGGGAAACCGCCGGCAAAATGCGCCGCCAGGCCGAAGCCGCCGAACAATACGAGCGCCGCCGCGGCAGCGCCGAAAACCGCGCTGGCCTTGCCAAAGATCCAACGGCCCCGCCGCACCGGCTGCTCGACGTAATGCCAGGACGCGAAGGCCAGAACGATCGAGAGCGCGATGAGGGCGAGCCGAACCGTCAGGCTAGTATCGCCGGCGGCGAGATAGGCGCCAAAAGCCAGCAGCGGGAAATGCCACAGATACAGCGGATAGGAGATTTTCCCAACGACGACGGGCGCGGCATGCGACAGCAGCCGCGTCACGCTGCCACCCTGGCCAATTCCGGCCCAGATGACGGCGGCGGCGCCGACGGTCGGCAGCAGCGCGGCAAAACCGGGAAACGCGATGTCCTTGGAAAATCCGAATACCGCGACGCCGATCAGCGCGGCGCCGATCAGGCCGGCGGCTTCGCTCCATCGGGCGCTGCGGGGCGGAGCGATCGCGCCCATCGCCAGCAACGCCCCGATGAACAATTCCCACACCCGAGGGGGCGCCAGGTAGAAGGCCAGACGCGGCTGGCTCTCGACCGTAAGCACGTTGAGGCCGAAGGAGAGGACGGCCAATGCGACCGTGACCGCGATCAGCCGGCGCGGGAAAAAATGGCAGAGCAGCATCAGGAAGACCGGAAACGCCACGTAGAACTGTTCTTCCACGCCCAGCGACCAGGTGTGCAGAAGCGGCCGCTCTTCCAGCGGCTGCGCGAAGTAATTGCCGGACTGAAGCCAGAACAGCACATTGGAGGAGAACAGCACGGTCGCGAAGACGCTCTCGCCCAGCGATCGGTAGTCACGCGGCGTCAGCAGGACCCAGCCGATCGCGGCGCAAACCGCCATCATCAGAAACAGCGCCGGGAAGATCCTGCGGATGCGCCGCAGATAGAAATTACGGAGCGAAAATGCGCCGCGATCCATCTCGCCGAGAATGAAGGACGTGATCAGGTAGCCCGAAATGACAAAGAACACGTCCACGCCGACAAAGCCGCCGCCGAACGGGGCGATCCCGGCGTGATAGAGCACGACCGGAACGATCGCGACCGCGCGCAAGCCGTCGACGTCCGGCCGGTATGCGATGCCGTGGCTGCGGTGTTGGCGGTCGGTCATCCCGTCTCGGTCCGGTTCGGGTCGGGAGTCACTGCTTTACTATCACGCCTTGCCCGGATGGCAGCCACAGCGCGGTGATGCCGAGGCGGCTCAGCGCCGGCTCATAGTGGTCAAGGTTGTTGCCGTACTGCTCGGTGATCAGCATGCCGCCCGGACTGAGGCTCTCATAGAAAACCGGGAGCGACTCCGCATCGGCAGCCGGGTTGCCGGTATCGGTGAAGACGAAGGCGAATTTTCCGGGCAGGCGCAGGGGGATGCGCTTGCGATGGAGAACGACCGGGGCTCCCGGCGGGTATTGCCGAAGCACGTAGTCCGGGTTGCTGTTGTAGCGTTCGGAAACCTCGTCGGTCGCGTTCGAGACGATGCCCTCGAACGGGTCGATGAGGTGCAACGTCTTTCCCAGGCTCGGAAAATGGACGAAGTCGAAAACCAGCCTCGGCGAAAACCCCCACGAAACGCCGGCGCAGACAAAATCGCCGGGAACGTGACGGCACAGGTTGGCCAGGAAGCAGATGTTGTATTGACGGTAGCGGACCACATCGAGCGGGCGGAAAGGGTCCAGCGGCCGGTGCTTGGCGTAAAGCTCGGCGAATCTCCCTTCCAGCAAGGGCCTCGTGTCGACGCAGGTCATGATGGTGCCGAACTCGCGCCACGGAAACCGCTTTTGCGTGCCGCGCATCCGCAGGTAGGCGTTCCACAGGATTGGCGGCGTGAGCGATTGGACGATGCCGGAGAGTGTCTGATTCATTGCACTGAGCTTTCCTGGGGATTGCCGCGCCGCGCCTTCCGAGCACTCATCGTCCTGTTGCGACCGTCCAACGATGAACCGGGGTCAGGCCGCCACGCCGCGGAAGTCCGGCACCGCGTCGTGCAACACGTTGTAGATCGTCGCGCGCTCGTCGCGGGCGAGCCCCTTCTCCAAGGTCGCCAGCCAGGTGTGCATCTTGTCGAGCGGCGGACTGATCGGCCGGGCGGCAACGATGCCGCTGATGCCGACACCGGCATTGGCCTCCTCTTCGCGCGTGAACAGGATTTCGTTCAGCCGTTCGCCGGGCCGGATGCCGGTGAATTCGATCTGGATGTCGCGGCCGGGCTCCAGCCCCGAGAGCCGGATCATCCGTTCGGCGAGATCGAGTATCTTCACCGGCTGCCCCATGTTGAGCACATAGACCGAGACATCGGACCGCGCCGGTCCGAGCGCATGCGTCGCAGCGGTCACCACGAGGTCGCAGGCCTCCCGGATGGTCATGAAATAGCGCACCATGTCCGGGTGCGTCACCGTCACCGGGCCGCCGGCCTCGATCTGCGCCTTGAATTTCGGCACCACCGAGCCGTTCGAGGCGAGCACATTGCCGAACCGCACCGAGATCAGGCGCGTCGCCGCGCCGGCCGCGGCGCGCCCGGCGAAATCCGCGTCGAGCGCCTGGCAATACATCTCGGCGAAACGCTTGGTGGCGCCCAGCATTGACACCGGCTCGATCGCCTTGTCGGTGGAGATCATCACCATCGCCGACGCGCCGGCCTCGACCGCGGCGTCGGCGACATTGATCGAGCCCAGCACGTTGGTCTTGATGCCCTCGCTCCAGTTCTGCTCGAGCAGCGGGACATGCTTCAGCGCCGCGGCATGGAACACGAGGTCTGGCTTGAACTCCTTCATGAGCCGAACGATCCGCTCGCGGTCGCGCACGTCGGCGAGCCGGCTCTCGATCCTGGTGCGCGGCTCCTTGGTCGCCAATGCCTCCTGCACCGCGTAGAGCGCCGGCTCCGAGTTCTCGACGATCAGCAGGCGCGCCGCGCCGAAGGTCACGACACGATCGCAGATGTCGGAGCCGATCGAGCCGCCGCCGCCGGTCACCGCGACCGACTTGCCCTTCAGGAACGCGCCGAGCCTGCCATAGTCGATCGCAACGCTCGGCCGCAGCAAAAGATCCTCGACCGCCACCGGCGCGAGCCGCATCGTCGTGCCGGCCTGATCGAGCGCCGGCACCTGGCTGGCCGCCAATCCGAGCCGCCGCGCCCGCATCAGGATCGACTCGGCGCCGGGGGCGAATGCCGAGGGCGTGAGCACGAGCCGCGTCACCACCGTGCTGCGCTCCCGCAACAGCGCGAGCACGTCCTCAAGATCGCTGAAGTCGCCGAGCACGGGCACCCCGCGAACGCTGACGCCGCGGTCGGAGGGCGCCGGCGACAACAGACCCACCGGCCAGATATTGCGGATCGCGCCGCTCTCGATCGCGCGGAGCGGCACCTCGACCTCATCGGCACGGCCGAGGATCAGCGTCGGCACGGTGTTGACGTCGCGCGCCTGCCGCTGCGTCCGCTCATCGCGGAAGTATCGATAGGCGATGCGCGATGCGCTGAGGAACACGGTCTGGATGACGAAATAGAGCGCGATGGTGATCTTGCCGAAAAAGAACGTGCCGTAGAAATTGGGTGAAAACAGAATGTAGTCGAGCGCCAAAAGCAAAGCCGCCAGCATCGCCGAGGCGCGGATGATGCGCTTCAATTCCGGCATCGAGGTGAAGCGCCACTTCGCCTCATGCAGCCCGGTCATATAATAGACGACCGCGGCCAGCGTCAGGAAACCGGCGAGCAGCTCCGGCAGCCAGACCAGCCGCGCCGTGAACTCGGCATTTTCGAACCGGATGACGATGGTCGCGGTCAGCGCCGCGGCGGTCGCCAGGAGATCGTAGAGCACGATCAGCCATTGCCGCGGCGTCAACTGGAAGGGTCGAATCATGCGTGAGCAGCCGAAGGCGCCATGCCGGATTTAATATCGGCCTTTGGCGGGCCGCGCCACCCCGCGAATTCCGGTGTCATTTCCCGCTAAATTCCATGCATTTGCCCGCCTCGGCGGGGCCCAACTCGCCTCCCCGCCGGTTCGGTGCTATGTCACCGGACCTTCTCGGAGTTCTATCCAGCGCGCAGCATGGCGAAAACGAACGTCCGCGACAGCAGCAAATCGGGCCAAAGCCATTCGTTTCTCGAATCGGCCTTGCGCACGCTCGACGCCGAGGCCGGCGGCGTCACGGCCCTCGCCGCCGCCATGCAAGACGGCCTCGGACAGCCCTTCATCGCCGCGGTCGAGATGATCCGCGACGCCAAGGGCCGCGTCATCGTCAGCGGCATGGGCAAGTCCGGCCACATCGCGCGCAAGATCGCCGCGACCTTCGCCTCGACCGGCACCCCCGCATTCTTCGTGCATCCCGGCGAGGCGAGCCACGGCGATCTCGGCATGATCGCGCCCGACGACGTCATCATCGCGCTGTCATGGTCGGGCGAGACCGCCGAACTCAGGAGCCTGATCGACTATTCGCGGCGGTTTCGGATCGGACTGGTGGCCGTGACCGCCGACGCCGCGAGCACGCTCGGCGCCGCGGCGGACGTGGCTCTGGTGCTGCCGCAGGCCCGCGAGGCCTGCCCGCACAACCTCGCGCCGACGACATCCTCTCTCATGCAGCTGGCGCTTGGCGATGCGCTCGCCATCGCGCTGCTGGAAAGCCGCGGCTTCACGGCGGTCGATTTCGGAATGCTGCATCCCGGCGGCCGGCTCGGGGCGCTGCTGAAGTTCGTCCGCGACATCATGCATGGCGGGAAATCGATCCCGCTCGTGCCGCGCGGCGCCAAAATGTCGAACGCGGTGATCGAAATGTCGGCCAAGGGCTTTGGCTGCATCGGCATCACCGACGGCGACGGCAAGCTTCTCGGCATCATCACCGACGGTGACCTGCGCCGGCACATGCGCCGCGACCTGTTCGAAGCCAGCGTCGACGAGATCATGACCCATGGTCCGAAGACCATCCGGCCCGACCAACTCGTCAGCGAGGCGCTGGAGCTGCTCAACTCCATGAACATCACCGCGCTGTTCGTCGTCGACGCCGGGCGGCCGGTCGGCATCGTGCACATCCACGATCTGTTGCGGGCCGGCGCCGCCTAGCGATGGGCGCGGAGGCACCGTTGCGCCTGCTTTATGTCGTCACCGAGGATTGGTATTTCCTGTCCCACCGGCTGCCGATGGCGCGCGCGGCGCGCGCGGCCGGGTTCGAGGTTCATGTGGCGACCCGCGTCGCCGATGGCGCGGCGGCCATCCGGGCCGAAGGCTTCACGCTTCATCCGGTGCCGTTTGTGCGCGGACGAATATCGCCGTCCGGCACCATCGCCGCGATCCGCGCGCTCAAGGACATCCACCGGCGGATCGCGCCGGCGATCGCCCACCACGTCGCGCTGCAGACGGCCGTGCTTGGATCGATCGCGGCGCGCGGGCGTCCGGCGATCTGCGTCAACGCGCTCACGGGACTCGGCTACACCTTCACATCGGGCAGCGCCAAGGCGCTGCTGCTGCGGCCCGTTCTGAGCGCGCTGCTCCGCCTGCTCCTCAACGGCCCCCGGCAGACCGTGCTGATCCAGAACCCCGACGACCGCACCGGCATGCTCTCGCTCGGCATTGCCGCCGAACGGATCGCGCTGATCCCGGGCTCCGGCGTTGACGTCGACACGCTGCGCCCGATGCCCGAGCCGCCCGGCCCGGTCACCGTCGCTTTCGTCGGCCGGCTGCTCGCGGACAAGGGCGTCCGCACGTTGATCCGCGCGCACGCGCTGCTGCGCCGGCGGGGCTCGAACGTCGAGCTGCTGATCGCCGGCGAGCCGGACCCTGCCAACCCCGCCTCGGTGAGCCAGCAGGAGGCCGAGACGTGGGGCCGGCAGCCCGGCGTCTCCTGGCTCGGCCATGTCGATGACATTTCGACGGTCTGGGCGCGCGCCCATATCGCGGTGCTGCCGTCACGGCGCGAGGGCCTGCCCTTGAGCCTGCTCGAAGCCGCGGCCTGCGGCCGGCCGATGATCGCCACCGACGTTCCCGGCTGCCGCGAGATCGTGCGCGCGGATCAGACCGGCCTGCTGGTGCCATACGACGATGACCGCGCCTTGGCCGATGCGATCGAATTGCTGGCGCAATCGCCCGGGCGGCGCGAGCGTTATGGCGCGGCGGCGCGCAGCCTTGTGGTCGAGCGCTTCTCCGCTGCCGCGATCGGTCGGCAGACGGTTGATCTCTATCGCGGGCTTGTGGGATGAGCACGACGCCGGCAAAAAAAGCAGCATGATGAGCAGCGTTGAAATCGCCGTTGTTGTCCTGGCCGCCGCGGCAATCAGCGCCGGCATCATCCGGGCATTGCTGCCGCTGCTCAGCCGCCACGCGCTGGCACATCCGAACGCGCGCTCGTCCCACCTCAAATCCACGCCGCAGGGCGGCGGCATCGCCGTCATCGGTTCAACGCTTGCCGTCGCGGGCGCCGCCCTCGCAATCGGTCCCCATGAATCGGCGCCGTATCTGATGACCCTGTGCCTGGTTTTCGCGGCGACCGTGTTCATCGCCGCCGTCGGGCTCGTCGACGACATCCGGCCGATCGAGGTCGTGCCTCGTCTGCTGCTGCAGGCCGTCGCCGCCGCCGCCGTGATTGCGGCCCTGCCGGCGGAGCTTCGCGTCGTGCCGGTGCTGCCGTGGTGGGCCGAACGGGCGCTGCTGCTGATGGCGTGTCTTTGGTTCGTCAACCTGACGAATTTCATGGACGGCATCGACTGGATGACGGTCGCCGAAGCCGTGCCGGTCACGGGCGGACTGATCGTCATCGGATTGCTCGGCGCGCTGCCGGCGCATGTCGTCGCCGTTGCGCTGGCGCTCTGCGGCGGCTTGATCGGCTTTGCCCCGTTCAACCGGCCGGTGGCGCGAATTTTCCTTGGCGATGTCGGCAGCCTGCCCATCGGGCTTCTGCTGGCGTGGCAGCTTCTCGTGCTGGCGGGCAACGGATATGTCGTGGCGGCTATCGTGCTGCCGCTCTATTACCTCGCCGACGCGAGCTTGACCTTGCTGCGCCGCATCGCCAACCGCGAACGGTTCTGGCAGGCGCACCGCACGCATTTCTACCAGCGCGCGACCGACCGGGGCTTCAGCGTTGCCGGCGTGGTCAAACGTGTTTTCGCCACCAATCTCGTATTGACTGCCCTGGCTTGTTTCAGCGTGTTGTGGCCGGGCCCATGGAGCACGGTCCTCGCCCTCGGCGGCGGTTCCGCGCTGGTCGGCTGGCTACTCTGGAGTTTCGCGCGGGGAAAACCGTGACGCATATCCTCGTCACTGGCGCATCCGGTTTCGTCGGCAGGGCCGTTGTCGCGGATCTGGCGGAGGCGGGACATTCGGTTCGCGCCGCCATGCGTCAACCGGCGGATATCTTCGCGCGTTCGGTCGAGGTGGTGGCGGTGTCGGACCTGACCCGTCCGGTCGAATGGCGCGCGCTGCTCAAGGGCGTGCAGACCGTGGTCCACCTCGCCGGCATCGCGCACGCCGGCCCGGGGATCGCCGAGGAGGCTTACGATCGCATCAACCGGCTTGCCACCGCCGAGCTTGCCGCCGCCGCCCGGTCCGCCGGCATGGCGCATCTCGTCTTCATGTCCTCGATCCGGGCCCAGAGCGGGCCGTCGTCCGCCACGGCTCTCCGCGAGGACGACACACCGCGGCCGACCGACGCCTACGGCCGCTCCAAGATCGCCGCCGAAGACGCCATCCGCGCCGCCGGCGTGCCGTTCACGATCCTGCGGCCGGTGTTGATCTATGGCTCCGGCGTCAAAGGCAACCTCGCGCGCCTGATGGCGCTTGCGCAGAAACCGTGGCCGCTGCCGCTCGGCCTTTGCCGCAACCGCCGGTCGCTCCTGGCGCGGCAAAATCTGGTCGGCGCCATCCATCTCGTGCTGGCGGCAGAGGCTGCGAAAAACCAGACCTACATCGTGGCCGATCCGGCTGCCCTGACGCTGGCCGAGATCGTCACCGCCTTGCGCGCCGGCGAGGAACGGTCGCCGGGGCTATTGCCGGTCCCCCCTGCGCTCATGGCCATGGCGGCAAATGCAATGGGCCGCCGCGACGAGTGGCAGCGTTTGGGCGGCGGCCTCGTCGCCGACCCCGCCAAGCTCCTCAATGCCGGATGGCGGCCCGCCGTCGATACCCGATCCGGCCTTGCGGCGCTGGCACGCGAAGCCGCCGCGGCAAAGGCCCGATAGTCCGGATCGAGTTCAGGGCAAAACCTTGGCGCTCCCGGCGACGCCCTGCCTTTGCCTGAGCACCATGCCGGCTGCGATACCGACGCCGAAGACGTAACCCCAGCCCTGGGTGAAATCGAAAAGGTGGGAGTTGAACAGCGAGCCGACGATGTTCTGCGTCACGACCACGAGTCCGGTCCAGGCCGCAATTCCTTCGCCTCGGAACATCAGGACGTGGCTCAGCCACATCGCGAACAGCACCGCCGTGCCGGCGAGGCCAAGCTGGATAGCCACAGCGAAAGTCTGGTTGTGCGGATTCGACGATGCCAGGGCCGCCATGCCGGTCTGGCCGGCGACGGACCGGCGAAACTGATCGCGGATCGATCCGGTGCCGTGTCCAACGACCGGGGCGTCGGCGACAAACCCGATCGACTTGCGCCAGAACTCCATCCGCTCGCCCGCGCGTGTGGATGCCCCACCCGGCTCAAAGGCGCTCACCTCGTGCAGCATATTGGCGATATTGCCCCGCAATGCGGAATCGAACGACCATATCGACCCCGCCACCACCACCGCACCCAACAGCACGGCAAGCATCCCCCTTCCCGTGAATTGCTTGCAGGCAAACAGCAGCAACAGAACCGGGATGACAAAAAGCGCGGTGCGGCTGCTGGCGACCCAGACCACATTGGCGAGAAAAACCATCGCCAGCAGGCAAAGCGCCGCGGCGAGCCACCGCCGCTGCTCTCGCCACGCCTTCAGCGCGAGGGGCGCGACCAGGAAGGCGCCGACGGTGAACTCGGCGGCTTGCACGATATAATCCTTCACCGGCACGCCGAGCGTCACTCCCCGGCCCGACAGCGGCCACGGTCCCTGCGGCACAAGGACAAGCAGCCACGACAGCATCAGCAGGACGCCGCAGGACACGAGAAAGCCGATCAACACCCACGGCCCGCGCTCGGAATGCCGGAACTGGGCCATCAGCAGCGGAATGACGAGGAGCCTGGAGAACGACTTCAGTCCCTCCCAGCGTTCGGCCACCGGCACACCGAACGCCCACAGCATCCCGGCGAGACCGAGCACCCATAGAAGCACTGGGATGCCTCCGGCGGGGGTTGCGGCGACGCGGCGCAGCGCCGCGACATCGAGCGCCGGCAGCAGCGCGACGAACCAAAGCGCGGCGAAGATGCCGGTGGCGGACGTCGACCATGGCAGCGACACCACCACCGCGACCGCCAGCCCATCGGCAAGCACCGCCCAGCGCTCACGGCCCGGCTTGGCTACTCGCCACCGCAGACGGGCGAGTCCGATCATGCGCGCTCCTGGCCGGCATCGAGGGTGGACATGCCGCGAGCGGCGCGCGTGCGGCTGCCTTCGACGACCCGCGCAAGACGCTGCTCGTTGTCCGCCAGAAAGGAACGGTCGGCCGCGGCATGCCACAGATGCAGCACGCCGGTCGCGTAGGCGCCGTCCTTGCGCCGCGCGCCGGCGCGCAGCAGCCGCACCAGCAGATCGGAATCCTCCTTGCCCCAGCCGCTGAAGCTTGCGTCGAAACCATCGACGCGGTCGAGATCGGCGCGCCAGACCGCGAGGTTGCAGGACCGCGCGCCTTGCCATGCTTGAGGCCGCGTTTTTCGCAAGGGGCCGAGCGGCAGCCGCAGCAACGGCGCGACGCGATTGAGGCCGCCGTCGAACCTGCGGCCGAGCCAATTCGCCATGCGCCAGCGCTCGGGCTCGAGTTGCCGGCTCAGCACCGCATCGGTCAAGGTCTTCGTCAGCAGGGCCCGGTTGCCGGTGACGAACCAGCCCGGTTCGGCGAGCCGTCGATGGGCGCCGATAAAGCGCGGACGCACGAGGCAATCGCCGTCGAGAAACACGACATATTCGCCGCGCGATTCGCGGATCGCGCGGTTGCGGATTTCGCCGGCGCGAAAGCCGCGATGCTCCTGCCAGACATGGACGAGCGGAACGCCGAGCCGCCCCTGCCATTGCCGCAAAAGCGCCGCCGTGGCCGGTCCGGAGCCGTCGTCAGCCACGAGCACCTCGAAGCGGCGATCGGTCTGGGCCGCGAGCGAACGCAGCACGGCGGCGAGCGCATCCTCGCGATTGTACGTCGTCACGACGACCGAGATCAGCGCGTTCACCGCAGCGACCCCTTGTGCCGCTTCAGCCAGGCCTTCATGTAGCGATAGTAGGTGCCCTCGGCATTGGCGACGGCGAGCAGGAAGCCCTCGCGCCCGTCGAGGAAGCCCGCGCGCAAGATGTAGGTGCGGATGAAGGTCCACAAGCCGTGCGAAATCCCGGACATGAACGAAACGCGCTTGCCCGCGGCAAGCATCTGTTCGGCGCCCGCGGTCGAATAGCGGTCCATCCGCGACAGCGCGTCTTCGAGCCGCAGCACCGGGTCATGCATCAACGGCTCCTGCAGCCGCGAAACCGCGCCGCTGCAGACCACGCGTTCGTGAACGAGATCGCTGGAAAAGTATGCCTTGTCCCGCCGGAACAGCCGCAGCACATGGTCGGGCGACCAGCCCGAGTGATCCATGACGCGGCCGCAGAAGCTCGACCGCCGCGGCAGATCGTAGGCATCCGCGCCGCCACGCGCGATGGCGTCTGCGATCTCCCGCGCCAGCGCCGGCGATACGCGCTCGTCGGCATCGATCGACAGCACCCAGTCGCCGGTCGCGAGCGACAAGGCAAATCCCTTCTGCGCGCCGAAGCCTTCGAACGGATGCGACAGCACGCGCGCGCCCCTGGCCTGCGCGATCTGCGCCGTCGCGTCGGTGCTGCCGCCGTCCACGACGATGCGCTCGTCGCAGAACGAAAGCGCGTCGAGGCAGGCCCCGATGTTGCCGGCCTCGTTCTGCGCGATGATGATGGCGCTGAGCCGTGGCATCCTAGCGTCCCGCCCACCAGTCGGCGTAAAACCGCCGGACCCGGCGCCAGGCATTCCGCACCACGCGGAATGGCAGCGCAAGATAATACTTGCGCAAGATTTCCCAGCGGTCGGACGAGGAGACCGTCACCTTTTCGCCGACGGGCACGTACCAGCCGTTGTGACCGAGGCGGCGAATGAGACGGTAGCCGTTTTGCGTCAGCGTGCGGTGCGTCCGAAGGTCGTTGACGTGGTCTTCCACCAGGATCAGCAACGGCTGCCAGCGGCCGAAATCGAAACCGCGCAGCACCTCCGTCTCGTGGCCCTCGACATCGACCGACAAAAGGTCGATCGGCACGGGCGCCCCCGCCTCTTCGAGGATGCTGTCGAGCGTCCGCGCCGGCACCACGATGACATAAGCCGCCTCCGCGCCCGGCGACATGCGCTCGCGATCGAGCGCCGAGCGTGGACCGTCAACGTGGAGCGGCAAGGACTGGCCGGCGTTGTCGGGCGACGAGCAGGCGTTGGCAAACACGCGCGCCTGGCGCGAGGTCGCCAGGAAGGCCGCGAGGTCTGGTTGCGGCTCGACCAGGACGCCGGTCCAGCCGGCCTGTTCGAGATGCCAGGTCTGCGAACCCTCGGTCGGATGATTGGCCCCGACCTCGACGAAATAGCCGGACGCCTCGCCGCCGAAAAACGCGCGGACCAGGGCGTGCTCTTCCTCGGGTGTTGGATGGACCGCCATTGTCCTACGACTTGCGCATGGCGCTAACGCCGCTTGCGCGCTTGTGGGTTCCTCGCCGGCTTCTTGCGCGACTTCTCGACGATGCGTGTCGTGCTGAACCCGGGCACCAGATCGACCACGATCACGTCGCCGCCCTGCGCCTTGACCACCTCGCGCCCCACCACCTGATCGGCCTTGTAGTCCCCGCCCTTGACCAGAACGCTTGGCCGCACCGCTTCGATCAGTTCGAGCGGCGTGTCCTGCCCGAACACGACCACGAGATCGACCGCTTCAAGCCCGGCCAGCACTTCGGCGCGGGCGTGTTCGGGCTGGATCGGGCGGTCCTTGCCTTTGAGGCGCCTGACCGAAGCGTCGCTGTTCAGCCCGACCACCAGCCGGTCGCAGGCGGCGCGCGATTGCGCGAGCACCTTGATGTGCCCGGGATGCAGCAGATCGAACACGCCGTTGGTGAAGCCGATGCGCAGGTCCTGCCCACGCCATTTCGCCAGCCGCCCATCGAGCTTGCGCCAATCGAATACGATCTTCTCCTCGGGCGCGAGCGCGGCCGCGGGCAGGATGCGCGCCCGCAATTCCGCGGCCGAGACCGTGGCGGTGCCGCTCTTGCCGACGACGACCGCGGCCGCAGCATTGGCCGCCCGCATCGCCGATTCGTAATCGGCGTCGAGCGACAGCATCACCGCGAGCACCGCGGCGACCGTATCGCCCGCGCCCGACACGTCGCGCACCCGCACCGGGAAGGCCGGCACGTGAACCGCTCCGGTCGAGCGCGTATAGAGCAACATGCCTTCCTCGCTCAGCGTCACCAGCACCGCCTTGCTGCCCACCGCGCCGGCGAGCGCCTTGGCGGCCGACGCGATCTCGTTGCCGGTGCCGACCGGCCGATGGGTCGCCTCGGCCAGCTCCTTGCGATTCGGCGTGATGACGGTCGCGCCGCGATAGACCGAAAAATTCCGGCCCTTGGGATCGACGATCACCGGCGTGCCGAGCTTTCTCGCGCGCTCGATCACGGCGCGAATGAGCTTCGGGGTCAGCACGCCCTTGGCGTAGTCGGACAGGACCACCGCGCCGGCTTTCGGCAAGAGCGCCAGCGCCTGCTTGATCAGCGCGGCCTCGGTCCTGGCGTCGAGCGGATGCGACAGCTCCCAGTCGGCACGGAGAAGATGCGTGGAATGGTGCTCGGAGACGAAGCGGAGCTTCCGCGTCGTCGGCCGCGTGCGATCGACCAGCAGCCGCGACTTGATCGCGCCCCTGCCCCGGTCCAGTTCCTCGCGCAGGATCGTGCCCGTCACGTCGTCGCCGATCACGCCGACGAACAGGCATTTCGCGCCGAGGCTTGCGACGTTGCGGGCGACGTTGCCGGCGCCGCCGACGATGACGTCCTCGCGCGTCACCCGGATGACCGGCGCCGGCGCTTCGGGCGAGATGCGCGCCACGTCGCCATAGACGAAGTCGTCAAGCATCAGGTCGCCGATGCAGAGGACCGTCTGCTTTCCTATCTCCGTGAGCCGTTTTTCAAAATCGAACATGGGCGCTTCGGTCTCAGCGATAGCGGTCGGCGGTGTCGAGGAACCGCGTCACGTAGCATTTGACGCCGTCCTCCAGCGAGGTGAAGCCGGCGTTGTAGCCCGCGCCCAGCAAACGATCGACCTTGGCCTCGGTGAAATACTGGTACTGGCCGCGGATGCTCTCCGGCATGTCGACATATTCGATCTTCGGCTCGAGCCCGAGCGCGCGAAACAGCGCCGAGATCAGGTCGCGAAAGCTGCGCGCCTTGCCGGTACCGACATTGAAGATGCCCGAGACCTGAGGCGTTTCCATCAGCCAGCGCACGACGGAGACGGCATCGTCGACGTAGATGAAGTCGCGCCGCTGCTCGCCGTCGCCGATGCCCGGCCGGTGCGACTTGAACAGCCGCACCGTGCGGCCGGCCTTGGCGTCGTCGAAGCGCTTGGCGACGAGGCTCATCATCTCGCCCTTGTGGTATTCGTTCGGGCCGAACACGTTGAAGAACTTGAGCCCCGCCCATTGCGGCGGCAGCTTCTCCTTCTTGACGAAACGTTCGGCGACGGCCTGGTCGAACAGTTGCTTGCTCCAGCCGTAGAGGTTCATCGGCTTGAGCTTTTGCAGGGCAGCCGGCGTCCAGTCGTCGGTGAAGCCCTCGGCGCCGTCGCCGTAGGTCGCGGCTGAGGAGGCGTAGAGGAACGGCGTCCGTGCCTGGGTACACCAGTCCAGAAGCCGGAGCGAGGTGCGGAAGTTGTTCTCCATCACCAGGTCGGCGTCGGTCGCGGTGGTGTCGGAGATCGCCCCCATGTGGATCACGGCGTCGAGTTTGCGGCCATCGAGCCACCGGAACAGATCGGCCGGCGCAATCACGTCCGCGACCTGCCGCTTGGCGAGATTGCGCCACTTGTCGTCGGTGCCGAGCACGTCATTGACGGCGATGTCGGCCCGCCCGGCCTCGTTCAAGGCCGCGACCACATTCGAGCCGATAAAGCCGGCCCCGCCTGTGACCAGAAGCATCCGCGACCTGCCGTATTGGGTTCGGGCCTTCATTTGCCCCAGTCCGCCGGGACGTGCAACTTGATCGGGGGCGCCGGGAGCGATGGTCAAACGGCCAAAAGCCTCGCATTGGACCGTTTTTCCGGGCTGGACAGGGCTTCCAGGCCGGGTTACCGCCTCTGGTGGACGCTAAAAAATGAACAATGATTCAACCGTTGAGGCGAGCCAGGATTCCCCCGTTCTGCTGCTTCCGTACATGTGGATCGGCGATTTCGTCCGCTGCCATTCCGTCGTCCGGCTGCTGAAGACGCGCTTCCCCGGCCGCCCGGTCGATGTGCTGACCTCGACGCTGTGCGCGCCGCTGCTCGATTACATGCCGGGGGTTCGGAAGGGCATCGTGTTCGACCTGCCGCGCAAGCGCCTGGCTTTGCGGGAACACCGCGCGCTCGCCGCACGCCTGGCGGCCGAGCGCTACGGCAGCGCGCTGGTGATGCCGCGGACCTGGAAATCGGCGCTCGCGCCGATGCTGGCCCGCATTCCGGAGCGCATCGGCTTCGCCGGCGAATTGCGCTTCGGCCTGCTCAACGACGTCCGGTTCGGCGAAAAAAAGCTGCCCCGCATGATCGACCGCTGCGGCGTGCTGGCCCTGCCGAAAGGCAGCGCCATTCCGGCCGAATGGCCCAAGCCCGAGTTGAACGTCCCGGCGCGGGAAGCAGCGGACTGGCGCGCCCGGAGCGGACTGCAAGACAACGGCCGGCCGGCGGTCGCATTGGCGCCGGGCGCGGTCGGCCCAAGCAAGCGCTGGACCTATTTTTCCGAGCTTGCCCAACAACTGACCGCCGAAGGCTTTTCGGTCTGGGTGCTGGGCAGCCCCGCCGAAGCGCCGCTCGCCGAAGCCATCGCCACGGCCGCCGGACCGGATGCGCATGACCTCACCTCGCCCGACTTGCGCAACGCCATCCTGGCGCTGAAGTGCGCCGCCGCCTGTGTGTCGAACGATTCCGGCCTCGTCCATGTCGCCGCCGCCATGGGCACGCCGACCGTCGGCATCTTCGGCCCGACGAGCCCTTGGCACTGGGCGCCGCTCAACCCCCTCGCCGCCGTGATCGAAACATCGACCGACGTGCCCTGCCGGCCCTGCCACAAGCCGGTCTGCCAACTGCTTCACCACCGCTGCATGCGCGATATCCCGGCGGCCCAGGTGCTGCCTGCCGTGCATCGCGCGCTTGCCAACCTGCCGCCGCGCCCGCTACCAGAGGCGCGGCTCGACTGAGCCCGGAGCCCGACATGGCCGATCCGCGCCAGGAAGCCGTTCTCGCCCACCTCCGCCGCTCCCGGCAGGCGGTCGAGCGCGCCTCCGACGACGGCGCGTTTGTCGCGGCGACGGCCGCCATCGCCGGGCGCATCGCGGCTTCGCTCAGGAGCGGCGGCAAGATCCTGCTTGCCGGCAACGGCGGCAGCGCCGCCGATGCCCAGCACATCGCGGCGGAGTTCGTGGGGCGCTTCGTCGATGACCGCGCGCCGCTGGCGGCAATCGCGCTCACCACCGACACCTCGGCGCTGACCGCGATCGGCAACGACTACGGCTTCGAGCACGTATTCGAGCGCCAGATCCGCGCGCTCGGGCGCAAGGGCGACGTGTTCATCGGGATTTCGACGTCGGGACATTCGCGAAACGTCATCGTGGCGTTGCAGGCGGCGCGCGAGCTTGGCTTGGTCACGATAGGCTTCACCAGGGAGGGGCACACGCCGATGCACGCCTTGTGCGATCTCACGCTGGCCGTGCCCGCCGAGGAGACCGCGCTGATCCAGCAAATCCATATCACCGCGGCGCACGCGATCTGCCAACTGGTCGAGCGCGAGCTGTTCGGCGTGGCCGGGCGGAGCTGAACCGCCGTGCCAGCCGCGGCCCAGACCTCGCCGCGCAGGCCCGCTGCATTCCTCGATCGCGACGGCGTCATCAACCACGACGACGGCTATGTCGGCACGATCGAGCGCTTTCGGTTCATCCCGGGCGCGGCGGCCGCCATCCGCAGGCTCAACGACGCGGGCTATTACGTCTTCATCGCCTCCAACCAGTCCGGCATCGCGCGCGGACTGTTCACCGAGGACGATCTGATGAAACTGCACGCCTGGATGGCGGGCGAACTGGCCGCGCTTGGCGCGCGGATCGATGACGCGCGCTATTGCCCGTTCCATCCCGAAGGCAGGCTCGCGGCCTATCGCTGGGATTCCGAGCTGAGGAAACCCCGCCCCGGCATGCTGCTCGACCTGATCGGCCATTGGCCGGTCGAGCGCTCGGCAAGCATGCTCATTGGCGACAAGGACATCGACATGCAGGCCGCCCGCGCCGCCGGCGTCGCCGGCTATCTGTTCCCCGGCGGCAACCTCGAGGCATTCGTGGCCGATTGTCTGGCAAAGCACCGTTCCCTGCGGTGAAGCGTCGCAGAAGCCGGCTTTCGCACACAGCGATTGAACAAGTTCCCCGTCAAGATATTGGCGACACGAGTCGCGCCGTCGTCTAGTGTGGCGGGTGAGTTGTCGGGGGCGTTTACTGCAGGATGACAACTTTGCCCGGAACTTCGTCGCGGGACTTCGCCGCGGCTTCCAAGGACAATTCCAAAAAGGCGCCCCGGCGCCGATTTCAGCTCGTCCTGTTGAAGCCTTCGCACTACGACGACGACGGTTACGTGATCCGCTGGTGGCGGGCGCTGATCCCTTCCAACTCGCTCGCGGCGGTTTACGGCCTCGCCCTCGATTCGGCGCAGCGGCAGGTGCTGGGACCCGACGTTGCCATCGATATCGACGTGATCGACGAGTCCAACACGCGGGTGAACATTCCAAAGCTCGTCCGCCGCTTCCAAAAGCACGGCAACTTCGGCCTGTTCGGCCTCGTCGGCGTGCAGTCCAACCAGTATCCGCGCGCGCTCGATATCGCGCGGCCGATCCGTGCGGCGGGCATTGCGGTCGCGATGGGCGGCTTCCATGTTTCCGGCTGCCTGTCGATGCTGGACGGCACGGCCATCGACCTTGAGCGCGCCCGCGAACTCGGCATCTCGCTGTTTGCCGGCGAGGCGGAGGGCCGCTTCGACGCCGTGCTGCGTGACGCCGCCGAAGGCACGCTCAAGCCGCTCTACAACTACATGGACGACCTGCCGGGGATCGGCGGCACGCCCATCCCCTACCTGCCGCGCGAGTTCGTCAAGCGCACCGCCGGCACCAACACGAGCTTCGACGCCGGCCGCGGCTGCCCGTTCCAGTGCTCGTTCTGCACCATCATCAACGTGCAGGGCCGCAAGTCGCGCTTCCGCACGCCCGACGACATCGAGAAGATCGTTCGCGACAACTGGGCGCAGAACATCGCGCGGTTCTTCATCACCGACGACAACTTCGCGCGCAACAAGGAATGGGAGGCGATCTTCGACCGGCTGGCGAAGCTGCGCGAGGTCGACAAGATTCCCCTCGGCATCATGATCCAAGTCGACACCATGTGCCACAAGATCGACGGCTTCATCGAGAAGGCCAAGAAGGCCGGCGTCACGCGGGTGTTCCTTGGGCTCGAGAACATCAATCCAGACAATCTCGCCGCCGCCAAGAAAAAGCAGAACAAGATCACCGAATACCGCAAGATGCTGCTGGCCTGGAAGGCGCAAGGCATCTTCATCTATGCCGGATACATCCTCGGCTTTCCCGGCGACACGCCGGAATCGATCCGCCGCGATATCGAGATCATCCAGCGCGAGTTGCCGCTCGATCTGCTGGAGTTCAACATCCTGACGCCGCTTCCCGGCTCCGAGGACCATAAAATCCTCTGGAACAGGAAGGTCGACATGGATGCCGACCTCAACAAGTACGATCTGGAGCACGTCGTCACCGATCATCCGAAGATGACGCGGGAGGTGCTGCAGTCGGTCTATCAGGAGGCGTGGGGACGCTACTACACGCCGGAGCATATCGAGACATTGCTCAAGCGCGCGATGGTGACGAATGTTCCGATCATGAGCCTCGCCAAGGTGCTCATCCAGTTTTCAACGATGATGCAGCTCGAGAAGGTGCATCCGCTGCAGAGCGGACTGCTGCGGATGAAGCACCCGAGCGAGCGGCGATCCGGCTTGCCGCGGGAAAACGCGCTGTCGTTCTATCTTCGCCACTTCGGCGGGCTGTTTCTGCGCAACGCGCAGTTCGTCAGGACGGCGTGGTGGGTGCTCCGCGTCAAGCGCCGCATCCAGAGGGACCCGAACCGGCACCTCTACGTCGACCAGGCGCTCACGCCCGTGCGGGACGACGAGGACGAGACGTTCGATTATTTGACCAAGACGGAAGGCGCGAAGGCCGCGATCGATCATCTCAAGAAGGTCGCGGACCTCACCCACAAGCCGCACGCGGCGGGCGTTCCCCACGCAACCGTGATCGCGCCGGCACGGGCCTGACCGGGCCGATTGTCCAGGCCGGGCCGTTGGCGCCTCGGCGTGCGGCACGCGCGAGCCGAATGAAGCCGCGCATCATTTCGCGCTTCCGCGACGCCGACGATGTGCTACTCCCTCCGCAATGCCCCCGCCCCTCCTTCAACTCAAGGACATCGCGCTGACCTATGGCGGCACGCCGCTGCTGACAGGCGCGGAATTGTCGGTCTCGCCGGGCGAGCGGGTCTGCCTGGTCGGCCGCAACGGCTCCGGCAAATCGACACTGCTCAAGATCGCGGCGGGCGGTGTCGCGCCCGACCGCGGCTCGGTGTTCGTGCAGCCGGGCGCGTCGCTGCGCTATCTGCCGCAGGAGCCGGACTTCGGCGATGCGCCCACCACGCTCGCTTATGTCGAGGCCGGTCTTGGCCCGAACGGCGGTTCGCATCAGGCCCGGCAGATGCTTGAGCAACTCGGACTCGATGGCAGCGAGGACCCCGCGCATCTGTCGGGCGGCGAAGCGCGCCGCGCGGCGCTCGCCCGCGCACTCGCCCCCGAACCGGACATTCTCCTGCTCGACGAGCCGACCAACCATCTCGACCTCACCACCATCGAATGGCTGGAGCGCGAGCTCGACCGCCGCCGCGCCGCGCTCGTCATGATCAGCCACGACCGGCGCTTTCTCTCCAACCTGTCGCGCAGCACGGTCTGGCTCGACCGCGGCGAGACGCGGCGCGTCGAGCGCGGCTTTGCCGGCTTCGAGGACTGGCGCGACGAGGTGCTGGCCGAGGAGGAGCGCAACCAGCACAAGCTCGACCGCAAGATCGTCGCGGAGGAGCACTGGCTGCGCTACGGCGTGTCGGGGCGGCGCAAGCGCAACGTCAAGCGGCTGGCGACGCTGCATGCCTTGCGCGAGACGCGCCGCACTTATCGGGGCGCCGCAGGCGGCGCCGACATCACGGCAAGCGAGGCGGAAAAATCCGGCGCGCTCGTCATCGAGGCCAAGGGCATCGGCAAGACCTTCGCCGGCCGCCCCATCGTCGGCAATTTCTCGACCCGCATCATGCGCGGCGACCGCATCGGCATCGTCGGCCCGAACGGCAGCGGCAAGACGACGCTGATCCAGATGCTCACCGGGGCACTTGCCGCGGACAGCGGCACCGTCAAGCTCGGCGCGAACCTCGCCATGGCGGCGCTCGACCAGCACCGCGACAGTCTCAATCCCGACACCACCGTCGTCGATGCGCTGACCGGCGGCGGCAGCGAGACCGTCATGGTCGGCGGCCAGGCGCGGCACGTCATCGGCTACATGAAGGATTTCCTGTTCGGGCCCGAACAGGCCCGCACGCCGCTCGGCAAGCTGTCCGGCGGCGAACGCGGCCGGCTGATGCTGGCGCAGGTGCTGGCGAAGCCCTCGAACGTGCTGGTCCTGGACGAACCGACCAACGATCTCGATCTCGAAACGCTGGACGTGCTGGAGAACATGATCGGCGACTACGCCGGCACCGTGCTGCTCATCAGCCACGACCGCGATTTCCTCGACCGTCTGGTCTCCAGCGTGATCGTGCCGGAGGGCGGCGGCCGCTGGGTCGAATACGCCGGCGGCTACACCGACATGCTCGCCCAGCGCGGCGCCGATCTCGCCCGCGAGCAGCGCAAACCTCCGGCCAGGGAAGCCCGAGCCGCCAGGCCCGCGGCACCGGCAGCGCAGCGCAGGCGGAAACTGAGCTTCAACGAGAAGCACCTGATCGAGACCTTGCCCAAGACCATCGCCGGCCTGCACGACGAGGCGCGCGCGTTGCAGAAGCGGCTCGACGACCCGGCCCTGTTCGCGCGCGACCGCGCCGCCTTCGACCAGGCGCTGCAGGCGCTGGGCGATGTGCAGTCAAAACTGAACGAAGCCGAGGACCGCTGGCTGGAACTCGAAATCCTCCGCGAGGAGTTGAGCGGCACGGAGTAGTCAGGCTTCCGGCCCATTCAACAACGTGGATCATCGGCCGGCGTGTCAGATCGCATTTGAGTCAATGACGTAAGAGATTTTCAAACGTCTTCGTCTAAACACCGCGCATTGAAATCGGGAGGGGCGAATGATCGCAAAGCTCGTCTTTATTTTCGCGGGCGCGTTGGTCGTGGGTGGCTGCAATCTCATCCCTGACCCGACGGTCTTCCCCTATTCCAAGGATCAGGTCCAGAAAATGTTGGTGGACGCCAAGACCACCCTGCCAAGGCGCGACGGGCCAAAAGAGACCATAAATATCTGGGGTGCCGGGCGCTCGGCGAAGGGCGTCAGACTGAATATGAGATTCGCAAGCTGGGCGCCCCTGCTGGAGTGCGAGGCCGTCATAACCTCGGTCACGCCCAAGGAGACCCGCGTCGTTGCGGATTGCGGCAAAAGCGCAAACAGCGAATCCGCAATGAGCCGCACGCAGGATGCCCTTCGCGCTCCGATGTTCGAGGAGCACATCGCGGCGACGCTCAACAAGCGCGCATTCAATCGAAGCAAGGCCGATATGAAGGAAAGGGTGGCCGTATTCCAGAACCTCGGCGGAATGCAGCGCGAAGCCTTGGAGATGCACGCCGAGGAGGTTGGGCGAAGGGCTGCGGAGCGCGGCCGTTAAGCGGAACGGATGTCGGCCGGCTTGAGCGGCTCGCAAGACGCGCCGCCGAACCCCCAGACGGGGACGCGCTGCGCGGCGGCGGGCCCTGCTCGCTCGACCGAAAACTCGGACGCGAATTCTGACGCTGCACCGCGGGCTTAGCGCACCGCGTTCAGCCGCGCCACCGCGTCGGCCACCTCGCCGACCGAGGGCGCGGCGCCCTTCGCGCCGAGCACGTGCATGGCGCCCGGACCGCGCGGCCCGGTCAGCCCCGGCTCGCTCGCGGTGAAGATCGCAACGAGCGGCACGCCGAGCGCGGCGGCGAGATGCAGCAGTCCCGTGTCGACGCCGACCACGAAGGCTGCTCCGGCGATCAGCCGCGCCATCTGATCGAGCGGCGCGCGATCCGGCGCCCGCGCGCGCGGCGTCGCCGCCGCGATCCGCGCCGCGCGTTCGCGTTCGGCCTCGGTGCCGAACGGTACGATCAGGTCGATGCTGGTGCCGAGCGCCGCCGCCAGCATCCGCCAGTTGACCTCCGGCCATTCCTTGTCGGCGCGGGCGGTGGCGTGCAGCAGCACGCCATAGGGCGGGGCCCCGGTCCCCGCCAGCGCCGCGCGGTCGAGCCCGAAATCCGGCGGGCCGTCCGGGGTGTAGCCCAGCGCCAGACCGGTCAAGGCGCGGTTCCGCGCGATCGCGTGCTGGTTTCGGTCCACCGCATGGCGCACGTCGTAGAGGGTGCAGGCGAAGACCTCCCGGACGCTGTTGGCGTCGTAGCCATGCCGGCGGCCGCGCGCGGCGCGCGCAATCAGCGCCGACTTGAAGAACAGCCCCTGCGTGTCGACGATCGCGTCGTAGGCGCGACTGCGCAGCGCGCGAAGAAAGCTCACGAGCTCCTGCCGGGTCGAAGCCTGCCATGGCGCGCGCCGCCAGTTGCGCGCCGCGACCGGGATCGCCTCCGCGACCGCCGGATGCAGCGCCACCAGCGGCCCGAACGCCTCCTCCACCACCCAGGCGAAGCGGGCATCGGGCCGCCGGGCGCGGGCCTCGGTCACCGCCGGCATGTGATGGATCACGTCGCCGAGCGAGGAGGTCTTGATGAACAGCACATCGGTCATGCGGATTCGTTCGAATCTGTCGCGGTCCATATACCCGGCATTAAGCAAGCCGGCCACTTATCAGCGGTAAGCCTCCCGCACTAACCGGCTCTATACAGCCTCTCTGTATGGCTTTCCGCCGAACCAGGGGGCGGAAGCCATGACGGTGCTGGTCACCGGCGGCGCAGGTTACATCGGAAGCCACACCGTGCACGCGCTGGTCGATGCCGGCGAGCGTGTCGTCGTGCTCGACAACCTGTCCACGGGCTTTGCCTCCGCCCTGCCCGCGCCGATGCTGCCGATCGTCGGCGATGTCGGCGATCGGGCCCTGGTCGCCGAACTGATCGAGGACCACGAGGTCGAGGCGATCGTCCATTTCGCCGGCTCGACCATCGTGCCGGACTCGATGAAGAACCCGCTCGGCTATTACGGCAACAACACCGCGAACTCCCGCGCCCTGATCGAGGCCGCGGTCAGGGGCGGCGTGCGCCATTTCATCTTCTCCTCGACCGCGGCGGTGTACGGCAATCCCGTCCGCGTGCCGGTCGCCGAGGACGATCCGACCGTGCCGCTGTCGCCCTACGGCTGGTCGAAGCTGATGACCGAGGTGATGCTGCGCGATGCCGGCGCCGCACACGAGCTTCGCCATGTGGCGCTCCGCTACTTCAATGTCGCCGGCGCCGATCCGCAATTGCGGACCGGGCTCTCGACACCCGGCGCGACGCACCTCATCAAGGTCGCGGTCGAAGCCGCGCTCGGCCGCCGCGCGCGGATCGACGTGTACGGCACCGATTATCCGACGCCCGACGGCACCTGCATCCGCGATTTCATCCATGTCAGCGATCTCGCGCGCGCGCATCTCGCGGCGCTGAATTATCTGCGCGCCGGCGGCGCCAGCACGACGCTCAACTGCGGCTACGGCCGCGGCTATTCGATCCGCGAGGTTCTGGACGCGGTCCGCGACGCGGCCGGGCACGCCTTTGCCGTCAACTTTTCCGGACGCCGCCCCGGGGACATCGTGGTGTCGGTCGCCGCCGCCAACCGCATCCGCGAGGTGCTGGACTGGACTCCGGAGCTTGACGATCTGAACGCCATCGTTCGCCATGCCCTGGCCTGGGAAGGCCGGCTGATGGCGCAGACCGATCCGGCTCATTCCGCCAGTTCCCGCGCCAATTCCCGCAACGCGATTTCGGCCTGATTTTCCGCGCCAATCCGCCGCCGCCGATTTTTGCTTGAAAAAGCCCGGCGCGACGGGCAAGGAACGTGCTGGCCGGCCAGCCCGATGGCGGCGGCCGACATGCCGTCACATTGGGGCCGACCGGACCACGGATGTTTGGATCGAAGTTCAAATCGACGCTGGCCGATCGCGACAGCGCGCCGGCGTTGATCCACCGCCTGCTGACGGAACAGGCGCTCGGGCAATGGCGGCGCTACGCGGTCGCGTTCGCGCTGATGGCGGTCGCAGCCGCCGCGACAGCGCTCGGCGCCTATCTCATCGGCAATGTGATCAACGCCGCCTACGTCGACAAGAACCTGCCGGGCATCATCGCGCTCGCCCTGGTCACGGCGGTGATCTTCCTCGTCAAGGCGCTCTCGACCTACGGCTCGTCGGTGATGCTGGCGCAGATCGGCAACCGCATCGTCGCGCTCAACCAGCGGCAGATGTTCAATGCGCTGATCAATCAGAATGTCGCGTTCTTCGCGGAGCGTCATTCCTCCGAATTCATGGCGCGGCTGACGACCGGAGCCGCGGCCGCGAGCCAGGTCATCAACCTTCTCGTCACCGCGATCGGCCGCGACCTGCTCTCGCTGATCGGCCTCCTCGCGGTCATGGTCTATCAAGACCCGATCATGTCGTTCTTCAGCTTCATCGTCGCGCCGCCGGCATTCGTGGTGCTGCGCAAGATGATCCGCCGCATCTACAGCATTGCCAGGAATCAGTTCTTCGGCGGCACGCGCATCCTCGAAACCATGCAGGAGACGGTGCAGGGCATCCGCACGGTGAAGGCCTTCACGCTCGAGGACGAGATGCGGCAGCGGCTCAACGCCAACGTCGCCGAGCTTGAGGCCGAGTCCAACAAGTGGGCCAGGGTGGCGCATCGCGCGAGCCCGTTGATGGAAGCGCTCGGCGGCTTCGCCATCGCCGGGGCGCTGGTCTATGGCGGCTTCCGGGTGATCGAGACCGGCGCGACGCCGGGCCAGTTCTTCTCCTTCCTCGCCGCCTTCATGCTCGCCTACGAGCCGGCGAAGCGGCTGGCGCGCCTCAACATCGAGCTCAATTCGGGGCTGGTCGGCGTCCGCATCCTGTTCGAGATCATCGACAGCCCGCCGACCGAGCCGAACGACGACGACAAGCCCGCGCTCAGCATCGCCGACGCGCGCGTCGCATTCAACGGCGTCCGGTTCGGCTATCGTCCGGCGGAGATCGTCATCCGCGGCATGACCTTCGTGGCCGAGCCCGGCAAGATGACCGCGCTGGTCGGGCCGTCCGGCGGCGGCAAGTCCACCGTGTTCAACCTGATCCTGCGGTTCTACGAGACCGGCGCGGGATCGATCGAAATCGATGGCCAGGACATTGCTAGCGTCTCGCGCCGCTCGCTCCGCGGACAGGTCGCCTATGTCGGACAGGATGTTTTCCTGTTCCACGGCACCGTCCGCGAGAACATCGCCATCGGCAAGCCCGGCGCGAGCGAGGCCGAAATCGTCGCCGCGGCCAGGGCCGCGCATGCCCATGAATTCGTCAGCGCATTTCCGAACGGCTACGACACGCCGGTCGGCGAACGCGGCGCGCAGCTTTCGGGCGGCGAGCGGCAGCGCATCGCGATCGCACGCGCGCTGGTCAAGGACGCGCGGATCATCCTGCTCGACGAGGCGACGGCCTCGCTCGATTCCGAATCCGAACGTCTGGTGCAGGATGCGATGACGCACCTGTGCGAGGGCCGCACCACGATCGCGATAGCCCACCGCCTGCACACGATCACCCATGCCGACCGCATTCTCGTGGTCGAGAGCGGCGCGATCGTGGAATCCGGCCGGCACGATGAGCTGTTGCGCAAGAGCGGCCGCTATGCGGCGTTCTACCGGCTGCAGATCAAGGACGAGCCGGAGCCGGTCGTCCCGATCGCGGCGGCGAGGGCGTAGCGCGGTTTCACACGGACCAAGAGTTCGTCATCGCCGGGCATGACGGTGGAGGGTCCGCGCGCCATCGATGCAGCCTCTCCGACCTTTGACCTTCAAAGTCGATGTGTTATCTCAACCGCTCCGGGCCACCAATTCCCCTTCATCACCAACCGAAAAGGCAGCATGAGCAACGGCAAGCATTACGTCATTCCGCCCGCCCCACAGGCCGCCCTCGCGGTCGCGGGCTCCGCAGACCTCTTTCCCGTTCGCCGCATCTGGTGCGTCGGTCGCAACTACCTCGAGCACATCAAGGAGATGGGCCAGGACGAGCGCGAGCCGCCGTTCTTCTTCGCCAAGCCGGCGGATGCGCTCGTTCCCGACAACGGCACCGCGCCGTATCCGTCGCTGACCAAGGATATGCACCATGAGGTCGAGCTGGTCGTGGCGCTGAAAAGCGGCGGCCGCAACATCCCGGTCGACAAGGCGCTCGATTGCGTCTGGGGCTACGGCGTCGGCATCGACCTGACCCGCCGCGACCTGCAGATCGCCTCGCGTGACATCAAGCGGCCGTGGGAAGTCGGCAAGGCGTTCGACGCCTCGGCGCCATGCGGACCGCTGATGCCGGTCAGCCGCATCGGCCATCCGAGCAAGGGCAAGATCATGCTGAAGTGCAACGGCAAGATCCGCCAGGACGGCGATCTCGCGCAGATGATCTGGAACGTGCCCGAGGTCATCTCCAAGCTTTCCGAAATGGTGGCGCTCGAGGCCGGCGACATCATCATGACCGGCACCCCGTCGGGCGTCGCCGCGACCGTCGCGGGCGACAAGCTCGAATGCGAAGTCGAGGGCTTGCCCAAGCTGACCGTGACGATCGGCCAGCCGCTGAAGTGACGCGCATCGTCCGTCATTCCGGGGCGCGCGCGGAGCGCGCGAACCCGGAAGCCGGCGCCCTATGCGGCATCTGCCTCTGATGCCGGGTCCGCGCTTGGCGCGTCCCGGGATGCCCGTTGCAACGCCGGGCTACTGAACCAGCCCTTCCGCCTTCATCGCCTCCTGCACCTTGGGTCGCGCCTGGACGCGAGCCATGTAGGCGGTGACGTTCTTGTACGGGCTGAGATCGAGCTTCACGCGATCCGACCAGCGCAGGATCGTGAACAGGTAGGCATCCGCGACGGTGAACGCGTCGCCCATCAGGTACTGCTTGCCGGCCAGTTGCTTGTCGAGCCAAACGAGCCGCTTGCCGAGGTTCTCCTTGGAGAGGTCCTTGAAGGCGTCCGGCGTGGTCGGCCGGAACAGCGGGCCAAAGACCTTGTGCAGCTCCGAGGTGGTGAAGTTCAGCCACTCCTGGACGCGGTAGCGCTCCGGCTTGCCGGCCGCCGGGATCAGGCCCGCCGATGGGTTCTGGTCGGCGATCCACTGCACGATCACCGGGCCCTCGGTGAGGCGCTCGCCGTTGTCGAACTCAAGCACCGGCACCTGGCCCTTGCCGTTGACCGACCAGTAGTCGACGCCGGACTTGGTCTTCTTTTCCTGGTTGTTGACCTGTTCGAGATCGAACTTCATGCCGGTCTCGCGCAGCACGATGTGCGGCGACAGCGAGCAGGCGCCGGGCGCGAAATAAAGCTTCATCAAAACGCTCCTGGTTCGTGACGGTTGGATCGATGGTGGTCAGTCGTATAGCCGACAGACCGCGCGCCCGTCGACCGATCGTTGACGGAACCCCGGCCGGCCTGGTGCGTTGGAAGCCTCGCCGGGAGGCTTTCAATTGAATCGAAAACAGGCACCTAGCGTCTTGTTTGCGCACGATGTTTCCCGAAAGCGGATTCACAGGCTGCTGGCGCGTCGTTAGCTTTGGAGGATGGTGATTCGCATGGACGCATTCACACCCGCGCCGCAGACCGAAGACGCCGGCCCCGCTGACGCCGCCGGCGCGCCAGCGAGCGCGGCGATGACCGCCGCGATCGAGCGTCTGGTCACGGCCGAACGCCGCTCCACCGCCGAGATGCTTTCGGAATTACGCCGCGCCTTCCCGCATTCGCCGCTGGCGGTGCGGGTGCGGGCGCTGGAGGCGCTCCGCAAGCGCTAGGGTTTTTACATTCCAAGATACGCCTGCCGCACCCGGTCGTCGGCCAGAAGGTCCTCGCCGCTGCCCGACAGCGTGACCCTGCCGTTCTCCAGCACATAGGCGTGGCTCGCGAGCTTGAGCGACACCGCCACGTTCTGCTCCACCAGCACGCAGGTCAGGCCCTCGCGGTTGAGATCGCGGATGGTCTGCAGCATCGCCTGCACGATGGTCGGCGCGAGGCCGAGCGAGGGCTCGTCGAACATCACGAGATCGGGCTTGCCCATCAGGCAGCGGCCGATGGCGAGCATCTGCTGCTCACCGCCCGAAAGCGTGCCGGCCGCCTGGCCCGCGCGCTCGGCGAGCTTCGGAAACATCGCGAACACGCGCTCGAGATTCCGCGGCTGGCCGGCGCGCGCCCGCGGCAGCATCGCGCCCATTTCCAGGTTCTCCAGCACGGTCAGCGTCGGAAACACCTGGCGGCCCTCCGCCACCTGCCCGATGCCGAGATTGCAGACCCGGTGCGACTCCAGGCCGCCGATGCTGGTTTCCCGCAGCATGATGCGGCCCCGCGCCGGGCGGAGCATGCCGGCGATGGTCCGGATCAGCGTGGTCTTGCCGGCGCCGTTGGCGCCGACGATCGCGACGATCGCGCCCTCCGCCACTTCGAGCGAAACGCCGTCGAGCGCGCGGACGTCGCCGTAGGACACTTCGAGGTTCTCGATGCTGAGCATCACACCGCCTCCGCGCCGAGATAGGACTGCACCACCGCGGGCTCCCGCACCACCTGCTCCGGCGTGCCCTCGGCGATGGCGGCGCCGTGATGCAGCACCATGACGCGCGTCGCCACCGACATCACCGCCCGCATCACATGCTCGATCAAAAGGATGGTGAGCCCGGTGTCGGCGTTGAGCTTCTTCAGGATATCGACCATGCGGTCGGTTTCGGTCGGCCGCAGCCCCGCCATCACCTCGTCGAGCAGGAGCAGCTTCGGTTCCGTGGCGAGCGCGCGGGCGACCTCAAGCCGCTTGCGGTCGGGCAGCGTCAGCGCCCCCGCCAGATGCCGCCGCTTGTCGAACAGATCGAGCCGCCAGAGGATCTGATGGCCCCGGCGCATCGCCGCCGCCGGGTCCGGGTGGCGCAGCAGCGCGCCGACCGCGACATTGTCCTCGACGCTCATCGCCGGAAACGGCCGGACGATCTGGAAGGTGCGGCCGATGCCGCGGCGGCACACTTCGTCGGGCGGCAGCCGGTCGATCCGCGCGCCCTGGAACGCGATGCGGCCCTCGTCGGGCGCCATCACCCCGGCGATCAGGTTGAACAATGTGGTCTTGCCGGCGCCGTTCGGGCCGATCACCGCGAAGATCGCCCCCTCCGGGACCGCGAAGCTGACATCGGCGACGGCGCGAAGCCCGCTGAAATTCTTCGAGATGCCGGCGACCTCGAGCAAGGCGGTCATGTCAGGACTCCGGCGTTTCGCGCCGGCCAAGGCGCAACAGCCGCGCAATCGGCGGCCAGATGCCGTTCGGCAAGACCATGACCACGAGAAGAAGACAGACGCCGTAGAACACGCGCTTGGCGCCCGGCGTGTCGAAGCCGTAGGTGTTGAGCAGTTCCTGCAGCGCTTCCGAAAGTCCGGTGAGGAGGAAGGCGCCGATCACCGGGCCGAACAGCGTGCCGACGCCGCCGATGATGGGACCCAGGATGATCTCGATCGAGCGCAGGATGAAGAACGTCTGCTCGGGGAAAAGGTTGTTGTAGTAGAACGCATAGAACACGCCCGCCGGCGCCGTCATGCCCGACGAGATCATGATCGCCGCCATCTTGTAACGGAACGTGTTGATGCCGAGCGAACGCGCGGCCAGCTCGTCTTCGCGGATCGCCTGCCAGTAGTAGCCGACGCGGCTTCGCAGCAGCGCATGACACATCACGAAGGCCGCGGCGGTCAGCGCCAGGATGACGTAGTAGAACATCACCGGCTGGCCGCGGAGATTGACAACGTCGTTGCGCGTGTAGTTCGCCACCGGCAGGAACAGGCCGGACGAGCCGCCCAGCCAGTCGACGTGATCGAATCCGATCCGGGTGAACTCGCAGAACGCAATCGTCAGGATCGCGAAATAGACGCCGCCGACGCCGAAGCGGAACGCCAGAAATCCGATCATGGCGCCGCAGCCGACCGAGACCAGGATCGCGACCGGCATCCCGATCCACGGTCCGATGCCGAAGTGAACGTAAAGCGCCGCGGTCGCATAGGCGCCGAGCCCGACATAGAGCGCATGTCCGAGCGAAAGCTGCCCGGCAAAACCCATCAGGATGTTCCAGGCTTGCCCGGTGTAGGCGAAGTAGAGAATGACGATAAGCACGGTGAGCACATAGTCGTTGGCGAACATTGGGGCGGTGACGAGGCCGGCCAGCGCCAACGCCAGCAGCGCGAGAGCATGGCGCGGAACGCCGTGGAACAGGCGCGCGATCATGACGGTCTCTTGCCCATGATCCCCTGCGGCCGGAACAACAGCACCAGCACCAGGATCGCGAAGGCGAACATGCTCTTGGCCGACGGCGTGAAGAACAGACCCGCCATCGCCTCGGTGAGGCCGATCAGCACGCCGCCGAGCAGCGCGCCCGGCATGGACCCCAGTCCCCCGGTGATGACGATGACGAAGGCCAGGAGCGTGTAGGCCGGCCCGAGCGGCGGCGTGACATCGACGATCAGGACAATGATCGCGCCGGCCGCGCCGACGCAGGCCGCGCCGAGCCCGAACGACAGCGCATAGAGCCGCTTCACGTCGAGGCCGACCACCAGCGCCCCGGTGTAGTTGTCGGCACAGGCGCGGATCGCCTTGCCGTAGGGCGCGAACTGGAAGAACGCAAACAGCGTCGCCGCGACCAGGATCGCCGCGAGGCCGGCGTAGAGCTTGGTTGCATCCACGATCAGCGGTCCGACGGCGAAGCTGTCGAACGCGTAGGAGGTCTGCACCGCCTGCGCGTCAGGCCCGAAGATCATCAGCAGGCTGTTGACGATGATGATCGCCATGGCGACCATCAGCATGAACTGGCTGTGTTCCGGCCGCGCGATAAACGGATTGATCACCAGCAGTTGCAAGGCATAGCCGATGGCGAACAGCACCGCGGCGATCGGCAGCATCATGACCAGCGGATCGAGGCCGAGCTGCGCACACAGCACCACGGCGAGATACATCGCCACCGTCATCATCTCGCCGTGGGCGAAATTCACCACCCGCACGACGCCGAAGATCACCGACAGGCCGAGCGCCATCAACCCGTAAACGAGCCCGGTCAGAAGGCCGCTGACCGCGACGTTGAGATAGATATCCGCCGGCACCGAGACAGCGGCTTAGCGGCGCTTGTCGTAGGCGAGCATCGGCCATTGCGCCTTGGCATTGGTCGAGCCCTTCGGCGCCACGGTCACGAGCTTGCCGCCCCGGTTCTGGATGGCGGCGTTCTTCAGCTTCACGTTCTGGCCCTTGGCGTCGAACGAGATGCCGGGGCCGGTGCTGACGTTCTCGGTGATATTGGTCGCGCGGATCGCGTCGGCGAGCGCCTTCGGATCGGCCGACTTGGCGCGCTTGTAGGCGTCGGCTGCGACCAGCAGCGCTTCGAAGGTGTAGATGTGGTTCGTGTTCATGTTGACGCCCGGATATTTCTGGCCGAGCGCTGCTTCGAGCTGCTTGCTCAGTTTCTTGTTCGGGTCATACCAGGGCACGAAGCTCAAGGGTCCGTCGCCGAGCTTGGCGAGCGTCTTGAGATACTGGTCCTCGTACCAGCCCGGACCCATGCTGAGAATGCCCATCGGCGACCAGCGCTGCTTGACCAGCTCCCGCGTCAGCAGGATGGCGTCGTTGAGCCGGCTCACCACCAGGAGCGCGTCGGCCCCGGTGGCCTTGGCCTTGGAAACCTCGACCGAAAGATCGCGGGCGGTCGGATCGTAGGAGATCGTCTCCTTGATCTCGTAGGGCATGTTGAACTTCGGCATCACCGCGGCGACGCCGTTCTTCATTGCGGTGCCGAAGGTGTCGTTGACATGAAGGAACACGACCGACTTGGGCTCCTTGCCGCTTTCGGCAAACACTTCCTTCTGATTGGCGAAAGCGTCGGCCAGGATCATTCCCGCGGTCGGGAAGTTCCGGAACACGAACTTGTAGCCCTGCTCGGTGATCGGCGGCGCGGCCGCGATGTTGATGACGAAGGGGATGCCCTTCTGTTCGGCAACCTGGGCGATGGCGCTGCTCTGGCCGGAATCGAAGGCGCCCATCAGGAGCTGCGCGCCGTCGGCGATCAGCTTTTCGGCGCGCGAGCGCGCCACCTCGACGTTGGTCTCGGTGTCGGCGCTCATGATCTCGAGCTCCGGCAGGCCGATGCTCTTGAAGATCGGGTTTGCCAGCTCGACGCCGCGGAAGCAGTCCTGACCGATGCCGGCCTGGGTGCCGGAGCGCGGCAGCAGCACGCCGACCTTCAGCGCCGCGCCTTGCGCCCGGACGATCGCCGGAGCCGCCATCAGGCCCGTGACAGCGGCAGCACCCGCCAGCAGACGGCGGCGATTCAACGCGGTCGATGCGTGACAGAATTCAGACATGGCCTCACTCCCCGAAATTGGACTTTGATTTATGGTAGAGGGGCGCGGCCCCGATAGGCAAGCGGCTGGCCTCAGACTTTGGTCAGCCCTGGAGCCGCTTCTCGACCGCTGCGGCAATGTTGAACAGGCGTCCGTCCTGACCGTTGCGGCCGACCAGCATGAGCCCGGTGGCGAGGCCATTTTGCCTCGGCAACGGCAGCGAGATCGCGCAAAGGTCGAAGAAATTGACCGGATTCGTGTTGCGCAGCAGCAGCGCGTTCTTGCGGCCGAATTCGTCGGACTGGGCGACTTCGGCGAGCCTGGGGGCGACAATCGGGGTCGTCGGCAACACCAGCGCATCCAAATCGGCCATCCGCGCATCCATCGCCCGCACCAGACGCCGGCGCGCCTGCGTCATCTCGACATAGTCGTATGCCGGGACGGCGCCGCCGCGCTCGATGCGCACGCGAATGAAAGGATCGACGCCCGCGCCACGATGCTGGAGGCGTTCGCGATGGATGGAATAGGCCTCGGTCGGGGCAAAGCCGCCCTTGGCGTTGACCTGGACCATGTCATCGACGAGCGAAATGCTTTCGTCGCTGAAGCGCACGCCGGCCTCGGCGAGACGGCGGGCCGCCGCGGTCCAGGCCGCGCCGACCGTCTCGTCGATGCCCTCGAACGGCATGCCTTGCCAGATGCCGAGCCGCAGGCCGGACAACGGCGCGGCGTCGAGCCGGGGCGCGGCTTCGCCCGCCATTGCCGCATCGGCAAGCGCGCAATCGGCCACGCTCTTTGCCATCGGCCCGACCGAGTCGAGCGTGAACGACAGCGGGAACGCGCCATCGGTCGGGACGCGCTGCTTGCTCGGCTTCCAGCCGACGAGACCGCAAAGCGCGGCGGGAATGCGGGTCGAGCCGCCGGTGTCGGTGCCGATGGCGATCTCGCACATGCCGTCAGCCACCGCGACCGCGCCGCCCGAGGTCGAACCGCCCGGCGCGCGGGCACGATCGAATGGATTGCCGGGCGTGCCGAAATGCGGATTGGCGCCGACGCCGGAGAAGGCGAATTCGCTCATGTTGGTCTTGGCGACGATCACCGCGCCGGCCGCGCGCAGACGCTTCACCACCGGCGCGTCGGCGACCGCCACCAGCCCCTCATCGGCCAGCACGCGCGAGCCCGCCCGGGTGACTTCGCCGGCCACGTCGTAGAGGTCCTTGATGCTGACGATGGAGCCATCGAGCGGCCCCAGCGGCTTGCCCGCCTTCGCCCGCGCATCGGCGGCGTCGGCCGAGGCGCGCGCCGCATCGGCATAGACGGTCAGGCAGGCGCGCGTGCCCTCGCCGGCCGGATCGGCGATGCGCGCCAGGGCCTGCTCAAGACGGTCGCGGGCGGATGCTTTGCTCATGAACACCTTGTAGCATCTGGACGCCTTGTAGCATCGAAATCATTTTGAGGCGCGGCCGATCGCAGCCGCCGGAGTTCGTGATGGACGAAAATCCCGTTCTGGTCGAAAAACGCGAAGGCTATCGCGTGATCACGCTGAACCGTCCGCAGCGGCTCAACGCATTCAACGAACCGATGCAGCGGGCGCTTGTCGCCGCGGTCGCCGAGGCCGAGCAGGACGAAACCTGCCGCGCATTGCTGCTCACCGGCACGGGGCGCGCGTTCTCGTCGGGCCAGGACCTGAGCGAGCGGATCAATGCCGCGGGCGAAATCACGGTGCCCGGAGCCGCGCTCGAACAGTATTACAATCCGTTGGTCCGCAAGCTGCGGTCGCTGCCCTTCCCGGTCGTCTGCGCCGTCAACGGCGCTGCTGCGGGCGTCTCCTGCAACATCGCCCTCGCCTGCGACATCGTTTTGGCGGCGCGCTCGGCGACATTTCTTCAGCCGTTCGCCCGGCTCGGCATCGTCCCCGACGGCGGCGGCACCTGGCTGCTGCCCCGGCTGGTGGGCCAGGCGCGGGCCCGCGGGCTCGCACTGTTGGCCGAGCCGCTGCCGGCGGAACAAGCCGAAGAATGGGGGCTGATCTGGAAGGCGGTCGATGACGCAAGCCTGATGGCGGAAGCCGAACGGCTCTGCATTCACTTCTCGACCGCACCGACATATGGACTGGGGCTTATCAAGCGCGCGCTCGATGCCGCCGAGGACAACGATCTGCCGGCGCAGCTCGATCTCGAACGCAACTTGCAGCGCGACGCCGGCTCGCATCCGAACTACCGCGAAGGCGTGCAGGCATTCCTGCAGAAGCGCCAGCCGATCTTCTCGGGGAAGCGTTAGGCGCGGAGCCCGCCCTTCTCCTCGATGAACCGTGCGATGTCGGCGACGCCGTCGCCGGCGCGCAGATTCGTCATCACGAACGGCCGCAGCCCCCGCATCTTCTTCGCGTCGCGCTGCATCACGTCGAGCGAAGCACCGACGTAGGGCGCAAGATCGACCTTGTTGATGACCAGCAGATCCGAGCGCGTGATGCCGGGGCCGCCCTTCGACGGAATTTTGTCGCCGGCGGCGACGTCGATCACATAGATCGTGAGATCGGCAAGCTCCGGCGAGAACGTCGCCGCCAGATTGTCGCCGCCGGATTCGACCAGCACTAGGTCCAGATCGGGAAATTTCTGCCGCATGTCGGCAATCGCGGCGAGGTTGATCGACGCATCCTCGCGGATCGCGGTGTGCGGGCAGCCGCCGGTCTCGACGCCGGCGATCCGCTCGGGCGCCAGCGCGCCGGAGCGAACGAGAAACTCAGCGTCCCATTTGGTGTAGATGTCGTTGGTGATGGCGGCGATCTCATAACGGTCGCGCAGGTGCTTGCACAAAGCATCCATCAGCGCGGTCTTGCCGGAACCGACCGGGCCGCCCACGCCGACGCGGAGGGGACCATGCGACGATGTGCTCATGAGCGGAACAGCCTTGTGTATTGGGTTTCATGCAACATGCTTGCCAGGTCGGCGCGCATCGCCGCGCTGCCGACATCGTCAAGCGCGGTGGCGAGCGCCCGCCGCGCCGCCGCCTCGACCACCGGCTCGAGCGCCGCGAGCACGCGCTGCCCGTCGCTTTGCCCAAGCGGGATGAGGCGAACGCCGGCCGAGATGAGGTTGGCGGTCACCGCGTGCAGGAACGCGCGAAGCGCCGGCTCAAGCGGCACGCCGTGACCCGCGGCCGCGACGCCGACCGCGACCGGATAGGCCACTGGCCCAGTCCAGGCCGCGGCCAGGCGGTCGAGAGCCGGGCACGGCCAGGCCGCCTTGGTCGCCTCGACGAAGGCCGCGCCCTGCGCCGTCGTCTCCAGGTGGCGTTCCTTGGAGGGCGCGAAGGCCGAAGCAAGCTCCGCGACCGACCGCAGGGACCGGTCGTCGAGGTCGGCCAATGACCGATAAGCGTGGGCGAAGAACACCGCGTCGCAGAAGCCGCCGCCTTCCCCGATCACGACGGCAAGCCAGCGCCGCAAGCTCTCGGCGTCCTTGACGTCGCCTGCCTCGACCGCCCACTCGATCCCGCTGGAATAGGAGAAAGCGCCGACCGGATAGGCCGGCGACAGCCATGCCATCAGGCGGTAGAGCGCGGCCGGACCGGTATCGTCAGCGGTCATGATCGCGGTCGTGATGATGTTGCGGCGAACCCGCCTCCGGATCGAACGGCGCGTCGATGGCGGTGACCGCGGCGCCAAGGCCAGCCGCCATCTCCTCAAGCACGTGGTCGCGGCGGATGCGGATCCTGTCTCCGACAACCTGCACGTCGGCGTGGCGGTTGCCGAGATGCCAGGCCAGCCGCACCAGCACCAGCGGTGTCCGCGCCGCGACCTCGACCAGCGGCTCGGCCTGTCCCGTCACCAGCACGATACCGCCGTCGTCGAGCATGATGCCGTCGCCATCGCGCAGCGCCACCGCCTCGTCAAGGTCAAGAAGAAACTCCAGGCCGCGCTCGCCTTTGAGCACGATGCGGCGGCGATGCCGATCGCCAGCATCGAGCACGACGAGATCGACCGCCGCGGCCGGATCCCAGAAGCCCGCGCGCCGAATGGCCCAGCCGCGCTTCACGGCCGCCCGCCGGGCGCACATAATGGCGCAGTCACAGTCAATCGGGACACGGTCATGTCGAAGCCTACCACCATCCAAGGCAAGTATTCAGCCGCCGGCGAGGGCAATGTCTATGCACGCGCCAATGTCGCGACTTGCAAGATCACCGCCGGCGATACCGACGGCACCTTCGAGATTTTCGACGAACAGTGCAAACCCGGCTTCGAGTCGCGCCTGCACATGCATACCAGGTCGTTCCAGGTCTGCTACGTGGTCGATGGCTCGGGTGAATTCCAGCTTGGCGACCGGGTGTTCCACGCCAAAAAGGGCGCCTGCGTCAACATTCCCCCGGGGGTGCCGCACAAGGTCGGCTCCAAGGATGGCATGCGGATGCTGATGGTTTACAGCCCGCCGGGGCTTGAAGGCATGATGAAGGCGATGAAGGCGCTGAGCGCGGAACAACTCGCCGACGGCAACCTCACCGCCAGGATTTTGGCCGAGCACGACACCGTCGTCCTCGGCGAAGGCGCAGGCAGCAAGGGTTCCGGCTCGGTGCTGGGCTGAGGGTTGACCGTATCCAGTTGGCGGGTAGGAATGGCGCCGTGACGTCTCCGGGAGTTCCAATGATCCAGACCTGTCTCCGCGCTGCGGCTCTCAGTCTCGCCCTGGCGTTTGCCGCCGCGCCGGCGAACGCCGAGGAGATGGTCGGCATCTGGCTGACGCAGCAGGGCGACGCGCAGATCCGTGTCGCGAAATGCGGCAAGGCGATGTGCGGGACGGTGGCCTGGCTCCGGGATGCGGTCGACGCGCAGACCGGCCAGCCGCCGGTGGACACCAAGAACCCCAACGCGAGCCTGCGCAGCCGCAAGATTCTCGGCATCCGCATCTTCGCCATGGAGCAGGACAATACCGGCTCCTGGACCGGCGGCATCTACAACTCCGACGACGGCCAGACCTACAAGGGCCGGCTGGTGCCGCGCGGCGACGCCGAGCTTGAAGTGCAGGGTTGCGCCGGCTCGCTGTGCGGCTCCGAGGTCTGGACCCGGGCGAAGTAATCTCAGAGCATTTCTCAATTGGTCTGAACCGCCCTCTCGGCGTCATGCCCGCGCTTGTCGCGGGCATCCCGATTCATGGGGCAGCGCATTGCCACGACAATCGGGATCGCCGGGACGAGCCCGGCGATGACGAACTTTGGATTCTGTGCAGGTATGAAGTGCTCTAATTAGAACAGGAAATATCGCTGCGCCATCGGCAGCACCTCGGCCGGCGCGCAGGTCAGAAGCTCGCCGTCGGCGGTGACCTCGTAGGTTTCCGGATCGACGGTGATGTCGGGCGTGGCACCGTTATGCACCATGCTCTTCTTGGAGATGTCGCGGGTGTGCTCGACCGCGACGAACTGCTTCTCGACGCCGAGCTTGTTGCGTAATCCGCCCTTCAGCGCGGCCTTCGAGACGAACACCAGCGATGACGCGGTGAGCGCCTTGCCGAAGGCGCCGAACATCGGCCGGTAATGCACCGGCTGCGGCGTCGGGATCGAGGCGTTGGGATCGCCCATTTGCGCCGCGACGATCGAGCCGCCCTTGATGACGATCTCGGGCTTGACGCCGAAGAACGCCGGCGACCACAGCACGAGATCGGCGAGCTTGCCTTTCTCCACCGAGCCGATGTGCTTGCTCACGCCGTGCGCGATGGCGGGATTGATGGTGTATTTGGCGATGTAGCGCTTCACGCGGGCGTTGTCGTTGTCGCCGTTGTCGTCCTTCAGCTTGCCGCGCTGCTTCTTCATCTTGTCGGCGGTCTGCCAGGTGCGGATGATGACCTCGCCGAGCCGTCCCATCGCCTGGGAATCCGATGACATCATCGACAGCGCGCCGATGTCGTGCAGGATGTCCTCGGCGGCGATGGTTTCCTTGCGGATGCGGCTCTCGGCGAACGCCAGGTCCTCGGCGATCGACGGATCGAGGTGATGGCACACCATCAGCATGTCGAGATGCTCGTCGATGGTGTTCCTCGTGAACGGCCGCGTCGGATTGGTCGACGACGGCAGCACGTTCTTCAGTCCCGCGACCTTGATGATGTCGGGGGCGTGACCGCCGCCCGCGCCTTCGGTGTGGAAGGCGTGGATGGTGCGGCCCTTGAACGCCTTGATGGTGTCCTCGACGAAGCCCGATTCGTTCAGCGTGTCGGTGTGGATCATCACCTGCACGTCGTAGTCCTCGGCAACCGACAGACAGCAGTCGATCGCGGCGGGCGTCGTGCCCCAGTCCTCGTGCAGCTTGAGCGCGCAGGCGCCGGCCCTGACCATCTCCTCCAGCGCCGCGGGCCGCGAGGCGTTGCCCTTGCCGGCGAAGCCGAGATTGACCGGGAACGCATCCGCCGCCTGGATCATGCGGCCGAGATGCCATGGCCCCGGCGTGCACGTCGTCGCATTGGTGCCGGCCGCGGGGCCGGTGCCCCCGCCGAGCATCGAGGTGACGCCGGACATCAGCGCCTCCTCGACCTGCTGCGGACAGATGAAATGGATGTGGGTGTCGAAACCGCCGGCGGTGAGGATCTTGCCTTCGCCCGCGATCACCTCGGTGCCCGGCCCGATGACGATGCCGACGTTCGGCTGGATGTCGGGATTGCCGGCCTTGCCGATCGCGGCGATGCGGCCGTCCTTCAGGCCGACGTCGGCCTTCACGATGCCGGAGTGATCGACGATCAGCGCATTGGTGATGACGGTGTCGGCCGCGCCCTGCTTGTTGGTCATTTGCGACTGGCCCATGCCGTCGCGGATCACCTTGCCGCCGCCAAACTTCACCTCCTCGCCGTAGGTGGTAAAATCCTTCTCGACTTCGACGATCAGATCGGTGTCGGCAAGACGCATACGGTCTCCCGTCGTGGGACCGAACATATCGACGTAGGCGCGGCGCTCGATCTTGAAAGACATGTTGCCCTCTGCGGCTAGCTTATTGGCGTGAGCACGATCGTCCCAAAGCCGGAGCAGTCCAACCGAAACACTGCATCCAATTATCCCCGATGTTACCAACCCGCCCTGTGTGCAACGCGGTTTCGATTGCGTCGCGCGCGGGTCGCGCTATCCTCTCTTCCAGACGCTCACGTTCGGTTTTGTCGGCAACGACAGTGCAGGATGAGAGTGTCGCCAAGAGCGGATCGGCCCGGGTGCTGAGGTTGCTACCAGCATCGCATCACGTGGCCGGTTTGATCCTGGTTCCCAGTTGCCGGTAGCAGCACTGAGAACGTGACGGGCGGGCGCAAGCTCGCCCGTCATGATTTTTGCGAGCTGCGCCTTCACAGCTTGCCCATCACATCGCCGCGAAAGCCGTAAACCGTCCGCTTGCCCGCAAGCGCGACCAGCGTCACCTCACGGCTCTGACCCGGTTCGAAGCGCACCGCTGTGCCGGCCGGGATGTTGAGCCGCATGCCGCGGGCCTTCTTGCGGTCGAACTTCAGCGCGGCATTCGTCTCGAAGAAATGATAGTGCGAGCCGACCTGGATCGGCCGGTCGCCGGAGTTGGCGACGGCCAGCGTCACGGTCTTGCGGCCCTTGTTCAGCTCGATATCGCCGTCCTTGACGAACAGTTCGCCGGGAATCATCGGTGCCTCATGCGCTCAGCGGATCGGCTCGTGTACGGTCACGAGCTTGGTGCCATCGGGAAACGTCGCCTCGACCTGGATGTCGTGGATCATCTCGGCGATGCCGTCCATCACCTGCGCGCGCGTCAGCACATGGGCGCCCGCCTCCATGAGCTGCGCCACGGTCTTGCCGTCGCGCGCGCCCTCCATGATGAAATCGGTGATCAGCGCCACCGCCTCGGGATGATTGAGCTTGACCCCGCGCTCGAGACGGCGCCGCGCCACGATCGCAGCCATTGCGATCATCAGCTTGTCCTTCTCGCGCGGCGTGAGGTTCATCTACGCGCCTCTTCAATTCAGCCAGAGCCGCGGCAGCGTGCCGCCGAACGCGGCGATCACCGCGGCCAGGTCGCGCCGCAGTCCCGCGCCATCCTTGGCGCAGAGCCGGGCCGCCGCAAGCCCATTCCAGGCTGAGACCCCGACCTCGCCACAGAAAGTTCGCGCGCGGGCCCGCTCCGCCATCGATGCATCGCCCGGCACGGCCAGCACGGTGGCGATGGCGACGCCGCCCCCCGCCACAGCCGGCTCCGCGAACATCTCGGCGATCGCACCATCGAGGCGCACATTCTCGGCAAACACCAGCCGGCCGTCCCGGCGCACCCGCCACCGGTCGGTGAACGCGCCATCCTCGACCGTCTCGCCCATCGCCGAGCGGCCGAACACCGCGGCCTCGGCCATGACGAGCGTCGCATCCGGCGCGAGCTCGACCTCTATGCCGCGCCTGAGCCGCGCGCGGTCGAACAGGATGGTTTCTTGCGGCAGCCAGGACAGCCGGGCTCCCGCGCCGACCGCAAGCTTGATGGCGATCTCGGCCTCGGGCCCCAGCGCGCGATATATTTTTTCGGCCGCGGCGGTGGTCACGCCGAGCGTCGCGCCGTCGCCCACGGCGATGTCGATGTCGTGCCGATCGCCACCGGCGATGCCGCCGGCGGTGTTGACGATCATGGCTTCGAGCCCGGCCTCGCCGGAGTTGGGAAACCGGACGCGCAGCGGACCGTCTTCGTAAACCTGCCGCCGCCGCGTTGCCGCACCGGCCGCCGCCACCGAAAGCGCAAGGCGGCTGGCGGAACGGTTGGCCGCGAATACCCTGTCTTGAGCCGTCGTGTGGGCCGCCGCCTCTTGCACGCTATCCGCCCTCAGAGCGCCATCGCCTTCTTGAGCGCGGCTTCGTCCACCGCGTCCTTCCATGCGCTGTAAACGATACTACCCCGATCCATGACCACAAAACGGTCGCCGAGCTCGCGGGCAAAATCGAGATACTGCTCGACCAGGATGATCGCCATCTGCTTGAGCGAGCGGAGATAGACGATGGCCCGCCCGATATCCTTGATGATCGACGGCTGGATGCCCTCGGTCGGTTCGTCGAGCAGCAGGAGCCGCGGCCGCATCACCAGCGCGCGGCCGATCGCCAGTTGCTGCTGCTGGCCGCCGGACAGATCGCCGCCGCGACGGTGCAGCATGTCGTTGAGGACCGGGAACAGGCTGAACACGTCGTCGGGGATATCGCGCTGGTCGCGCCGGAGCGGAGCAAAGCCGGTCTTGAGGTTCTCTTCCACCGTCAGCAGGGGGAAAATCTCCCGGCCCTGCGGCACGTAGGCGATGCCGCGGCGCGCGCGCTCGTAAGGCTTGAGCCTCGCGATGTCGTCGCCCTCCCAATGGATCGAGCCGCCGGAGATCGGCTGCTGGCCGGCCAGGGCGTCGAGCAGGCTTGTTTTGCCGACGCCGTTGCGGCCAAGCACGCAGGTGACCTCGCCGATCGCCGCCTGCAGCGATACGCCGCGCAGCGCCTGTGCCGCGCCGTAGTGCAGATCGATGGTCTTGGCGTCGAGCATCGTCATCGTCCCAGATAGACCTCGATCACGCGTTCGTTCGACGACACCTGGTCGATGGTGCCCTCGGCAATGGCGGTGCCCTCGTGCAGGCACGTCACCTTGACGCCAAGCTCGCGCACGAAGGTCATGTCGTGCTCGACCACGATCACGGTCTTGTCGCGGTTGATCTCCTTGAGCAGTTCGGCGGTCTGGCGCGTCTCGTGGTCGGTCATGCCGGCGACCGGCTCGTCGACCAGCAAGAGCTTCGGCTCCTGCGCCAGCAGCATGCCGATTTCGAGCCACTGTTTCTGGCCATGCGCCAGGCTGCCGGCCGGACGGCCGCGCAGCGAAGCCAGGCGGATCGTGCCGAGGATGCGGTTGATGCGGCCGTCCTCCTCGGGGGTCGTGCCCCACTTCATCGCGGCGCGCGGACGCCGGTCGCTTTTCAGCGCCAGCATCAGATTGTCCTTGACGGTGTGCATCTCGAACACCGTCGGCTTCTGGAATTTGCGGCCGATTCCGAGCGTCGCAATCTGCGTTTCATCGAGTTTGGAAAGGTCGTGGCTGCCCTCGAAGAACACGTCGCCGTCGTCGGGACGAGTCTTGCCGGTGACCACGTCCATCATCGTCGTCTTGCCGGCGCCGTTGGGCCCGATGATGGCGCGCATCTCGCCGGCCTCGACCGCGAACGAGAGGTTGTTCAACGCGCGGAAGCCGTCGAACGAAACGCTGACGCCATTGAGGTAGAGCAAGGTTGTGGTGCTGGCTTCCATGCTCTACTCCGCCGCCTGGGGTGCCGGCGGCGCGGCAGCGCTGGCCGCGGCGGCCGAACGGCGCCGCTCGATCCACCATCGCCAGGTGCCGACGACGCCGCGCGGCAGCAGCAGCGTCACCGCGACGAACAGACCGCCCAGCATGAACAGCCAGTACGGCGCCAACGGGCCGGAGGTGAACGTGGTCTTGGCATAGTTCACAAGCAGCGCGCCAATGACGGCGCCCGTCAGCGTGCCGCGCCCGCCGACCGCGACCCAGATCACCGCCTCGATGGAATTGGCCGGCGAGAATTCGCTTGGATTGATGATGCCGACCTGCGGCACATAAAGCGCGCCGGCAACGCCGGCCATGCATGCCGACAGGGTGAAGACGAACAGCTTGTAGGATTCCGCGCGATAGCCGAGGAAGCGCGTGCGCGCCTCGGCGTCGCGGATCGCGACCAGCATCTTGCCGAATTTCGAGGTCACCAGCGCCCGGCAGATCACGAAGCCCCTTTCCAGCACAGTGGGATCCGAAGCTTGGAATTCACGTGACTTGAAGTCGCGGC
>JADMIO011054761.1_pt1 | contig 50483 bp, 29 predicted proteins | sample 8958161 | NCBI WGS metagenome assembly JADMIO01 (sample SAMN16585339, study PRJNA669376) | soil metagenome | isolation source: Crop rotation soil | place: USA: Cullars Rotation, Alabama | collected 2011 | reverse complement strand
CCGCGACTTCAAGTCACGTGAATTCCAAGCTTCGGATCCCACTGTGCTGGAAAGGAGCGTTTCGGCTTCTTCCATGTCGTGTGTCGTCAGAAACACGGTCAGCCCATGCTGGTTGAGCGTTTGTATCATTTCCCACAAAAACAAGCGCGCCTGCGGATCAAGCCCGGTCGTCGGCTCATCCAGAAACAAGACCTGTGGCGAATGCATCAAGGCGCGAGCAATCAACAGGCGCTGCGCCATGCCGCCGCTGTACTTGTCGACTTTATCATTAGCGCGCTCGCCGAGTCCGAACTGCTTGAGCAATTCTATGGCGCGGCGCGTGCGCTCGTTGCGCGGAATGCCGAAGTAAGCGGCGTGAAACGTCAGGTTCTCAATCGCCGTCAGCGAGCGGTCGAGATTGTTGCGTTGCGGCACGACGGCAATGTAAGGTTTCACACCAACCGGATCGGCGACGACATCGACACCGGCGATGATCGCCTGCCCGCCTGTCGGCAGCACGCGCGTGGTCAGCACGCCGATGGTCGTCGTCTTGCCTGCGCCGTTCGGGCCGAGCAGGCCGAAGACTTCGCCGCGACCGACCATGAAGCTGATGCCGTTGACCGCTTTGACAGGGCTGCGCGGGTATTGCTTCTCCAGCCCTTCGACCATGATGATGGTTTCGCGTGACCTGTGGACGGCGGAATGCGCTGCCGTCATTTTCTCAGAACTCATCGTTGGCGATTTCCCTTTCGCGCCTGAATTACTTTGGGAGAGACCTCTCATCTGTCATGAGACAAATCATCGGCAAGCGGTTAGGGCGCACGAAAAAATTGCGCGGCGCTTGTCGGGCGAAATCGTAGCAAAGAGATAGCGAAGTATAAAGCGCGTCTTGCGAAGCTGCGGTTTGCAAACACCAGCGCCGTCGTAACGTAATCGCTCGGTGATGGGCGGAAAAGACAAACCGGCCTGCTTTTCATTAACACCCTGCTTTAGCTGGGTGATCAGTGAGCGCCAAAATCCTTTTAACCGTTTCAACAGTTTTCCTGGAGTAAACGGTTGAAACCGTTTGAGAGAAAGATGTGCCGCGATTCACCGCGATGAATCGCGGTGTTAATGAGACACTGCATCTCCTCTGCTACCTAAGGTATTCCGTTGCTTTCAGCCCAGGCCGGCGCGAGTTGCCGATTGCTGTGCTTGCGGCTAATCTCAACGGTTGAGGATTGCACGTATGAAGATCAACATTCTGGGTGGTGGGCCTGCCGGGTTGTACTTTGCCATCCTGATGAAGCGGCTCGACCCGTCGCACGACATCACGATTATCGAACGCGACGGCCCGAATGATACGTTCGGTTGGGGCATCGTCTTTTCCGATCAAACGTTCTCTTACTTGAAAGACAACGACGAGCCTTCGTTCAACCAGATCACGCGCGCCTGCCAGACGTGGGATAACGTCGACGTAGTTCACAAAGATCAAAAGGTGACGATTCGCGGCAATCGCTTCTCCGGCATCGCGCGCCTCGACTTTCTCAACATCCTGCAAGCACGTTGCCGCGCGTTAGGCGTCGAGTTGCGTTTTCACACCAACATCACAGACATGGCGTCTATTAATGAATGCGATCTGCTGGTCGGCGCGGACGGCGCAAACAGCCTGGTGCGCCGCGCCTACGGCGAAGCCTTTCAGCCGATGGTTGACTGGCGTAAGAACAAATATCTCTGGCTAGGCACGCATCAACTCTTTCACGGTCTGACGCTGACGTTTCGTGAACACGACGGCGGATTGTTTATCGCTCACTCGTACAAGTTCAACGATACGACTAGCACCTTTATTGTCGAATGCAGCAAAGCGACCTGGGCCAGGGCGGGCTTTGAAAATATGAGCGAAGCCGAGACCTGCGCCTATCTCGCCGAGGTATTCAAGAATGATTTGGACGGCCACGCATTGCTTGCGAATAACTTCGTGCGCTGGCTCAACTTTCCTTTGATTAAGAACCAGCAGTGGCATCACCACAATGTGGTACTGCTCGGCGATGCGCTGCACACGGCGCATTTTTCCATAGGCTCCGGCACGAAGCTGGCGCTCGAAGATGCCATCGCGCTGGCGCAATGTTTCGCCGAAGGCCGCGACGTGGAAGCGACGCTCGCCGAGTTTCAACGCCTCCGCAAGCCGGTGATCGATGCGTATCAGGACGCCGCCTTTGCGAGCCTGTTGATGTTCGAGAACGCCGAAGAAGACCTGCATCTCGACCCGCTGCCGTTCGCCTTCAAGCTGATGACGCGCAGCAAGAAGATCGATTACGACAAGCTCCGTCGGCGCGATCCGCAGTTCATCGCCGCATACGATGCATGGCGAGAAACATCAGAAGACAAAAGTTAAATCGAATCGCGATGGCATGTAGGGGCGACCCTCTGTGGTCGCCCCAGTGTACACAGGCGTAATCTGGGGCGGGCACAGAGTCCCGCCCCTACATGCCATCACAAACTGCACTAGTAATCAGAGGGAAGAAAAAAGCGCCCATCACCGTCTAATCGATCAAGCTTCAGGATGAATGTGAGGAGAAAGTATAGAGGTAGATGATGGAAGCTCTCTGGCAAGACATTCGCTACGCGGCGCGGCTGCTCACCAAAAGCCCTGCCTTTACGGCTCTGGCCGTGCTCGCCCTTGCCCTCGGCATCGGCGCGAACACGGCGATCTTCAGCCTGGTAAACGCCGTGCTGCTGCGCCCCCTGCCCGGCGTCGAAGCCGCCGATCAGCTTGTCGCCTTTGAGCGCCTTCAGGGAGGCAGGAATTATGATAGCTTCGGCTACCCGGATTACCTGGATTACCGCGATCAGAGCCAGGCGTTTTCGGGCGTCGCAGCGCATGTCGGCACGCCTTTGAGCTTCGCAGGCGACACGACCGAACGCGTGCGAGGCGATGTCGTCACCGGCAACTATTTTGCCGTCCTCGGCGCGAAGCCGGCTCTGGGCCGCTTGCTGCAACCGGAAGATGACCAGGCGGTCGGCGCTTCGCCGGTCGCCGTCATCAGTCACGGTTTATGGCAGCGAGCTTTCGGCTCCGATCCATCCATCGTCGGACAAAGCATCAACCTGAACGGCTACAACTTCACCATCGTCGGCGTCGCCGCTAAAGAATTCGGCGGCACTTTGACCGGCGCATCGTTCGATGTCTGGCTGCCGATGGCCATGCAACCGCAGGCCATCCCGCGAATGTCCGCAGGCATCCTTCAGGATCGCAGCGCCGGATGGATAGGCATCTTCGGGCGGCTGAAGGCTGGTGTTGGACTGCAACAGGCGCAGGCAGAGATCGCCACCATCAGCGGCCAGCTTGCGCAAGCTTATCCCGAAACCAACAAAGTCCGCAGCGCCTCTTTATATGCTAACCTCGGACTCACCTCGTCTGATCGAACGAGCTTCCGCCGCTTCCTGGGATTATTGCTTGCCGCCGTCGTGCTTCTCTTGCTGATCGCCTGCGGCAATGTGGCTACCCTGCTGATGGTACGCGCCACCTCGCGGCGGCGAGAGATTGCCGTGCGCTTGGCTCTGGGAGCCAGCCGCAGCCGTTTGATCAGACAACTGCTGACCGAAGGCGTCATGCTCTCTTTGCTCGCGGGCGCTTTGGGATTGCTGCTGGCTACGTGGATAGCTGACTTGATTCTAGCCTTTCAGCAACCGGCGTATGGACTGCGCGGGCTGGCTACGGGACTGGATTTCAAAGTGCTCGGCTTTACACTGGCGCTGTCTCTGCTGACCGGAATCTGCTTTGGACTCGCGCCGGCGCTGCAAGCGTCAAAGCCTGATCTGGTGACATCGCTCAAAGACGGCACGCCCGCCAGCGGCTTCCATAAATCGCGATTGCAGAGTTTGCTGGTCGCCTTCCAGGTCGGCCTCTCGCTTGTCCTGCTGATCGGCGCAGGTCTGGCGGTGCGGACGATGCAGAAGATCGTGGCGATAGACCGGGGCTTCGACACCAACAACCGGCTCCTGATGTCTCTCGATCTCAGCATACAAGGGTATAGCGCCGAAGCGGGCTGCGCCTTCTACGAACAACTCATCAGGCAACTCCAGTCGACGCCCGGCGTGATCTCCGCAAGCTTTGCCAAGACAGTGCCGCCCAATGATTGGAGCGACCGTATGTCGATCTTCTACGAAGGGCAGGAACCGTCTCAAGAAGCATTGCGAAGCAGTGAGGAGCTAGGCATAAGAACGGACGCGAACCGTATCGCGCCGCGCTACTTCCACACACTGAATATTCCTCTGCTTCAGGGGCGCGATTTCAGCGAAGCAGATCGCGCAGGCGCACCCGCAGTCGCCATCATCAACGAAGCCCTGGCCGCAAGACTCTGGCCCGGTGAAAGTCCCATAGGCAAGCGCCTGGCCGCGCCCTTCCTCAACGGGCCGCGTCGTCCGCCCGTCGAAATCATCGGCGTTGTCAGCGACACACGATACCGCACGCTGCTGGCGGATGCACCGCCGATTTTGTACCTGCCTGTGCTACAGGCTTACGATGGCCGGACGACGCTCGTCATCCACACGACGGGCGAGCCTGCGGCCATGACTGAGACCATTCGCAGCGAAGTAGCGCGAGTGGCAAAGAATCTTCCGCTCTTTGCGATCAAAAGCATGTCGGAGCAGGTGGCAACGACGCTCTGGCAACAGCGCATGGCCGCCAGTCTGATCGGCATCTTCGGAGGGCTGGCGCTGGTGCTCGCAGCGATTGGACTCTATGGCGTCATCGCGCATTCAGTCACGCAGCGCACACGCGAGATCGGCATACGCATGGCTCTGGGAGCCGATCACACAAACATCGTCGGGCTTGTCGTCAGGCAAGGATTGAAGCTTGCGGCGGCGGGCGTATCGCTGGGCATTGTCGCGGCGCTTGCCTTAACACGGCTGATGTCCAGTCTGCTTTACGATGTGAGCGCGACCGACCCGACGACGTTTATCATCGCCTCGGTGGCGCTCACCGCAGTTGCCTTGTTGGCGAGCTATATCCCTGCGCGCCGCGCGACGAAGGTTGATCCGATGATCGCGCTCCGGTATGAATGATCGCTCCTTCAATAGCCCCGTAGGGGCGCAATGTTTATAGTTGCAAGCGTCTCAGAAAATCCAAGCCCCGTAGGGGCGCAATATCGACATTGCGCTCCTAACGGAGCTTGAATCTTGATCGGATCTGTTTGCTATAAACATTTCGCCCCTACGGGGCTGGCTTGGGCTGCGATGCAGCATTCCAGTAAATCTTACCTGCTTCAATTCCCCGCTCTGGACTCCCGACTTCTTCCTCTGCGTGGTACATTCAAAGCAGGATGTGGCGTCAGGGAAAACCGATTCGTCATTCGCTGCTCGAAGCGCGCTGGCCTACGGCTGAAGAGGCGGCGCGGTCGCGGTTGTTTTCGCCGATCAAGGTCGGCGGCGTCCGACTCGAAAGCCGCACCTGGGTTCCGGCGATGGTGCCGTGGCGCGCGACCGAAGACGGCCTGGTGACGCCAAACGTCCTTCAGTGGTACGAACGCTTCGCCGCAGGCCGTCCCGGCGCGATTGTCGTCGAAGCGACGGGCATCCGCGACATTGCCAGCGGCCCGCTACTCAGGATTGGTCACGACCGTTTCATTCCCGGCCTGCACCAGCTTGTCGAAACTGTGCGCCGCGCAAGCCGAGGCCACACGCGATTGTTCATTCAGATCATCGATTTCCTCGCCGTTAAACGTCGCCCCGAAAAAGATAAATTCTTCGCGCGCTTCTTTGCCCTGAACGATCATCATCGCGCCGCGCTGGTTGAAGCAACTGGCGATGCGCTCTGGCTTGCCGCAAACGAATCAGCGATTCGCCGGTTTCTCATCGACGCGCCCGACGACTTGCTCGACAGCGTGCTTGACGAGCGCGAGCTTGAATCGTTGCGCTACGGCTACCGCGAGCGCGTCACCGACATGGACTTGCCGCACATACGCGAACTGCCTGAAGTGTTGCCCGGCATCTTCGCCGCCGCAGCCGTGCGCGCCAGAGAAGCCGGATTCGATGGCGTCGAGTTGCATTACGCGCACGCGTACACGATGGCATCGTTTCTGAGCGCCAAAAACAATCGCCCGGATGGTTACGGCGGGCGGCGCGAAAACCGTGTGCGCTTGCCGAGAGAAGTTTACCGCGCCGTGCGTGAACGTGTAGGCGCGGATTACTGTGTCGGCGTGCGCTTCCTCGGCGATGAAGTCATCACCGGCGGCAGTCATCTCGAAGACGCAGTTTACTTCGGTACAGAGTTCGCGCGCTGTGGCTTTGATTACCTATCGGTTTCAAAGGGCGGCAAGTTCGACGACGCGCGGCAACCGAAAGTCGGCCACGCGGTCTATCCTTACACGGGGCCGAGCGGCTATGAATGCATGCCGACGGTGTGGTCGGATGCGCGCGGCCCGTTCGGTCGCAACGTCGGGCTGGCGGCGACGATCAGACAAGCCGTGCGCAATGCAGGCTGCCATACGCCCATCGTCACGTCGGGCGGCATTGCGACCTTCGAGCAAGCCGAACAGATTCTGCAAAGCGATGAAGCCGACATCGTCGCCGCCGCGCGCCAGTCGCTCGCCGACCCCGATTGGTTTTTGAAAATCAAATTGGGGCGTGGTGACGAGATTCGCCGTTGCGAGTTCACCAATTACTGCGAAGGGCTGGATCAGATGCACAAGCAGGTGACGTGCAAACTGTGGGATAGAGTCCAACTCGATGAGCCGGGCGCGGCGATGAGCGGCGATGCTCGCCGCCGCCTGGTCGCGCCGCGCTGGCGCGATACGCCTGAAGAAGAGATGGTCGTGGAAGACTGAGGCGAGATTTCTCAGACCGGAACGACAACCGCGCCTGACGCTCATGGCGACGAAACCCCTGCTCAGGCAATACTGGCAATCGCGATCAGCGTATCGATATAGGCCTTAGCAATCATCTTGCATCTGTCTTTATCAAATTGAATCGCCGGAGGTGGCGGGGGTCTCCTGGGGTGGCTGCGCTGCTGTTTGCCTAGACTCCCTGATTCCACGGAGATTGGTGCAGAGGGAGGGAGTGCAAGCGTCCTGACGGCGAGCAGATCAAACAGTTTCTTCGCCGCCTTTGCCTTGGCGCTTCTGGCTAATGTAGGATTAAGCCTGAGTGTGTGACCAAGTTCGGCGGCGCTTCCGACCCCACAGGCTGCAAGAATTGCCAACCGTAAGGTCTCCTGTTGCGGTTCCAACACTTTCCTTTCGTCCTCAGTTAATTGGTCGCGGATCAACTCTGTGATCGGGCCATCCATGATGGCTTTCAGGAGGTTCTCATCATTCATCTCATAGCCAATGACGGCGAGGAGGTCTTTAGAACCAAGGATGTCGGAGAACAGTTCCTTGATTCTCTCGATGGCGTAGTAGCGGACAAACTCCTTTGAATCAAAGCCGTAGTAATTGCGCCCGGAAAGGCCGAAGCGATGGATGATCAGTTCAATATCTTTAAGGTCACTTTTGTTCCAATTCCACTCTGCCAGCGGAACGATTGTCCGTCTGGATTGGATGACCCTTTCGAAATCTTCCTGGAAGGCCCGGTAGAATTCCTCCAGCGTCCAGCCCTTGGGTATAACGCCGATCCTGGCGTTATTGGTGTACTGCTGGAAGTTGTATTTAATGAGGCCGTTGACTCGCAACGCAATTTGCAGTTCATCGAAGATGGGCCACTTTTCAGGCGAGATCATGCTGTTGAGCAGGTGGCTCACGCTGCCCTCATACGACCTGAAGGTCAGCAGGTAGGCGTTGATTTTCCGCGTCTCCAGAAACCTCTCAACGGTTGTCAGACTGAGCGTTCGGAAGATTCTTTGCAACGATTCTTGAATAAAAGACCATTGCATGACCTGGGCGTGTGTATCTCTGATTAAGCGTGAATCCTCCTGAATCCTTTCCCACATCCCTCCTAGCAAATGGGACAGGCTCGTGACCCATTCTCCCTTGCCGAGGGTTTCGGTAATCTGGCGGATTTCTTTCTCAAAGCCTTTCAGATCTTTCTTCTTTTCCGCAACTCGCGCCTCCCAGTTTTGAATGAGGTAATGAATGCTGACGAACTCCTTGCCGTCGAGCCTGCCTTCGATGCGCAAATCTTCTCTAAACTCCAGGTAAGCGAAGATGATGTGAAGGGCTTCCGGTTTTTCGGCTGCCTTGTGGCAAACCATCGCCATCATCTTGGGCCTGTCGGTGAGAAACAAGGATAGCGAGACCAGACAGAAACTGCTCAACAGATCGCCCAACAGTTCGGGACAGGCGTTATGAATCGCCTTTTCTCCGATAGCGTTCAAGACCTCGAAGGTGGTCAGATCGATGGCATCCGGCTTTAAGGGAAGTCTGGCAGAGGCGAGGCTCAGTATCGTTGCGGCCCCCGCCAGCGCCGTCTGATGCGCCAGGTCGTGGTGGTTGAGAAAATCCAGGTAGCGGTTGGTGCAGCTATAGATGGCGCTCACGCTATCCATCTGCTCTTCCACTTTATCAAAAGCGTAGTCTTCAAACGTGCGCAGGAGTTTTTCAAGCTCGCTCTCGCCGTAAACCACTTCGTTTTGCTTTTTCAGCAGCCGTTGATTCTGAAACAACGTCCTGGCCAGGTCGCCGGCGAGTTGCCCTCTCTCTTTTTCCCATATCATCTTTGCAGAGGCGTGGCGTTCCCTGTATAGCAGCTCTAAGAGTTTGCCGGAGATGTAAGGGTGTGAAGGCCGCAGGTGTTCGGCAACGTTCCTGGCGCAGTTCTTTATGCGCTCGTCCTCGTTATTCTCTTGCGGGAGCGAGTTCATCAATTTGTTATAAAGAGATTCATTCTTATCAATGTTGACCACTTCGTAAAAGCGCAGCGTGTAGCCCATCTTCTCGACAACGGCGATGTTAAGGCTGACCTGCTCTTGCCTGCCGATCAACTCATTGACCACGGGAAACAACGTTTTGGCGATCCTCGCCAGGCGTGGAGTGCGGGGCGCAAGCCAATAGAAGAGCACCCCGAAAACGGGCACTACAAAAATCCAGGCGAAGCCCCAGCCGCCTTGATTCAAGGCGTAGAGGGCGACGGCGCTGCCGCACACAACCAGCGTAGCGCCGATAATCCTCAGTGCTTTTTTGAACCAGGACACGATGGTGTCGCGAACCTTGAGTATGGCGTCTTTGAGCTTAGACAGGTTTTCATCATTCATATGTGCCTGCCTTTCGATACTGGAAGGACTTCCAGGTTTTCAGATTCGTTAGCGCGGTGTGTCAGGGAGTTTGCCTCGATTGCGCAACCGGCAAGTGACAACCGCTATCCTGAGCGCGTACCAGCCCTGAGGTTCGTTTGCGCGCATAGTGTATGCCTGACTGCCTTGGTAATGCAAACTGCGATTGGCGCTCGATCTGACGAGGCGCGCGTGTCGCGCAAGGCCATTGAGTTCTCAAGATGAATGAGGGGAATTAAACACGGAGACACAGAGGAAGCACAGAGTTCTCTCCGTGTAGCCTCCGTGTCTCCGTGTCTCCGTGTTTGGCTTTTCTTCTTTTTTTGCAGAACTGAATGGCCCCGGCGTATCGCGACAGCAGTGACTAAACAAGCCGATTGATTCAGAAGGCTCGCGCCCTGCGTTACGGGCTCGCTCAGATTAGGCTAGGGGACGGCGAGAGCATCGCTGAGGAGTTGATGAAAGTGATGCACGCCGTTTTCGCGCTTCACCGAATAACGGCCCGCGCGATAGGTGCGCGAATGCAGGTTGCGCTGCACCGTCTCGCAAATCTTGATGTCTTCGAGTTGAATCTCATCGCTGAAGGTGATGGTCTGGCCTAGCTTGGCCTGCACGTCGGCGCGGTCGGCATCGTGAAAGTACCATGTGAAGACGGTCAGCGTTCGTTCGTGGCTGATGGGGATGATCAGATTCGTCGAGTAGTTGTCGGCGTAGACGTTCAGCATCAGGTTGGGAAAGATCCAGTAGTAGCCGACCTCGCTGCCGGCGTGTTCATCCTGGCGCAGCCGCGCTTCTCTGCTCTGTTTGACGGGCGCGTGTTGAATGGAATAGTAGCCCCGCGTTTCGACGCGATAATGTTGATAATCCACCTCGCGGTTCAGCGACGGATGCACGATGGGGATGTGATAGCCTTCGAGGTAGTTGTCGACGTAGACCTTCCAGTTGCAGTCCACGAGCCAGTCTTTGCGCGCGGCAAACTGCGCCGCCGTCAGGTTGCTCCCGGCCAGTCGCGCCGGCAGGTCGCCGAGCGTGTCAGCGAGCGGCGGGCAATGATTGTCGAGGTTCACAAAGACGAGCGCCCCCCAGGTATCAACCGCGAATTCAGGCAGACAGTTCGCTTCTTTGCTGAAGCACTCGACGCCATCGAAATCCGGCGTGCCGAGCAAGCGCCCGTCAAGCGCATAGGTCCAGCCGTGATAGCCGCATTGAAAAACTTTGCGACGGCCTTCGCCGCTCGTGACCGGGCCGGCGCGGTGGCGGCAGACGTTTGAAAAAGCGCGCAGCTTTTCATCCGCGCCGCGCACGACGATGAGCGGTTCGCCGGCAATCTGGGCAGTGAAATAATCGCCCGGCTCGGCGACCTGATCGGCGCGTCCGACGAGTTGCCATGTGCGTGCGAAAACCTTGTCGTTTTCGCGCCGCAAGAACTCGGCATCCAAGTACCACTCGCTCGGTAACGTCGAGGCGCGCTCTAAACGTCTTTCAAATGAAAAGTCCGAATGTCCCATGCCCTTTCCCCGCTGCCGTTGAACTCCGGCCTGCCCTCAGCTTGCCAGCCGCTTCAACAAACGATAAGCCGGATAGCTCGCGCCGAGCAAGACGATGGCGTAGAAACTGGTCGAACTGAACAACGCTTGCGGTGTCGAGGCGGCGCTGATGTCTGTCGCTACCGAGCCGCCTAAAAAAGCCAGCGAGCCGATGAGCGAAATCGCCGTGGTCACCGGATAGCCCCAGGCTTTGTAAGGTCGCTCACGTTCAGGCTCGCGCTTGCGCAAGACGAAGACGGCGACGAACGAGATGGCATAGCTGACGACGAAAAAGATGGCCAACACGGAAATGATGCGCTCGAATATCTGCCGCGCGTTTTCAAGGCTGCCGCCGAAGATGAACAGCACCGCCACCGCCGTGCTTGCCAGCAGGCCAATCGTCGGCGTGCCGCCCTCGTTGACATTGACGATGCGGCTCGACACCAGTCCATCACGGCTCATCGCGAAGATGACGCGCGAGGCCATCAACTGGCAGGCATTGATGGCGCTCAACATCGCGATAATCGTCAGCGCGCGAATCACGGTGTCGCCGTATTGGCCGAAGATAGCGTTGGCGGCTGCGCCCACGGCCAGGTTGGCTCCGGCGATTTGTGAGATAGGTAACACGTAGACGAGCGCGAGGTTCACCAGCAAATAAATTGCGATGATCGCCAGCACGCCGCCGAACATCGCGCGTGGCACGTCGCGCGCCGGATCGCGCACCTCTTCAGAAAAATAGATCACGCCCGTCCAGCCGTCGTAGGTATAGACCACCGCTTGCAACGCCAGGATGATTGCAAGAAAAAGAGATTCGTTGGCAGGAGTTGATTCGCTCGCCTGAATCGTTGCTGTGCTCTTGTGGCCGAGCGCGAAGCAGGCAACGACGAGCGCGATAAAGGCCAGTGCTTTGAGCAGACTGGTGACATTCTGCACGCGGCTGCCCCAGCGCACGCCGCGCCATTGCAACACGGCGAAGGCGATGACAATGGCGAGCGCAATGACGACCGTGCGACCGGCGAGCGCGGGAAACAGCACGCCGAGATATTCGGCAATAACAACAGAAATTGCGGCGCTCGTGCCGCAAGTCGAAATCCAATCACTCCAGCCGACGACGAAGCCCGCGTAGTCGCCGAACGCATAATGCGCAAAGACATACTGGCCGCCGGATTTCGGCAACATCGTGCCGAGTTCGGCTATCGAGATTGCGCCCAACAGGGCGTAGAGCCCGCCGACGACCCAGATGCCCAAAAAGAGCCAGGTATTCGGCAAGTGGCCGGCGACTTCGCCGGGCGTCCGCAGGATGCCCGCGCCGATGGTATTGCCGATGATCACGGCGAGGCCGAAGCCGACGCCGAGAATGCGCAGCAAGCGCCCGCGTTGCCGCGCCGTTGCGGTGATTGAGCTATCGGATGTTGATTGCAAGTGAGACCGCCGATGAAATGAGTTGAACGAACCGGGCGCGATTATATACCGACGAGCGCCAAAGCGGAAATGATGAACGATGAACGATGAATGATGAATGAGGGGAAGAAAGGGTAAGGGACTGTCTGTTGATAATCCGCCTTCCTTTTCCTCTTTAGTTCATCATTCATCATTCTGCATTCATCGTTTCCCTCAATACCTGGCGAATGAAGGCAGCGAGGTTGCCGGCGCACAGATCGGCGCGGCGTTTCAATGCGAGCAAGCCCTTGAAAGCGCGCGGCCTGGCAAGCGCTGCCTGCACGACTCGGCGGGAACTGACGCGCCCGCTGGCGTCGCGGCAGCGGTTGAAGTCAACCGGCAAGTCTTCGTCAAATCGGTCGCTGATGGCCCGAACGATGAGATAAGGCATCTGTAATTCGTCGCACACGGCGGCAATCGCCGTCGATTCCATATCAACCCACGCGGTCTCCTTCACACCAACGGATTCGACGAGCCGCCGCTTGTCTGTAGCTTTGCAGACAATTTCATCAACCGTGATGGCAGTGCCGATGCGAACATGAGGGAGGCATGCGGCAGTTTGAAAAAGCGGTGAGGCGGTAGCGTCAAACAAGCAATTACGCCCGCGAATCTCACGGGCAATCACGATGTCGCCCGCTTCGAGCGAAGCTGACAGCGCACCGGCAAGGCCGATGTTGATGACGGCTCGCGCTTGATGTTCATCAAGCCAGGCGCGCAAAGCGCGTTCAGCGTTGCGCGGCCCTTCGCCGGTATCGAGCAAAGCGAGTAAGGGACTCTGATCGCGGGCTATCGCGGCAAGCTCACGCTTGAGCGCCGCGACGATGAGCACCCGCTGACCTTCGCTCTGCATCGCGCTGTTGATTTCGCTTTGCCCTTTAGCGCCTGACGTAGCCATGTTCGTTGAACCACTCGACAGCCCGCGAGAGCGCGTTTTCAATCGGGTTTTGCGACAGCCCTAACTCGCGCGCCGCTTTCGAGGCATCGAACCACATACGGTGGCGCGACATCTTGACGCTTTCGACCGGCACGTCCGGCTCGCGGTGGGCGACGTTGATGGCCCAGAAATTTTCCAACCGCGCATAAGTCTCGGCGACCCAGTGCGGCACTTGCATGCGCGGCGATGGAATGTTGGTTACACGAGCGAGCGCATCGAACATCTCTTTGAGCGTCAGGTTCGTGCCGCCGAGAATATAGCGTTCGCCCGTGCGCCCGCGTTCGGCAGCGAGGATGTGGCCTTCGGCGCAATCGCGCACGTCGATCAGATTCATGCCTGTGTCAACGTAGCCGAACATTTTGCCCTTGAGAAAATCGACGATGATCTTTCCCGTCGGCGTCGGCTTGATGTCGAGTTCGCCCACGGGCGTCGAAGGATTGACGATGACGACCGCAAGGCCGCGCGCCGCCCAGCTTCGGACTTCAGCTTCCGCGAGAAACTTGCTGCGCTTGTAATGGCCGATCATATCGTCAAGCGCAACCGGCGTCTCTTCGTTAGCCGGTGTGCCGTCGTCATTGAGGCCGAGCGCGCCGACGGTGCTGGTGTAGACGACGCGCTCAATGCGTTCATCGAATGCGGCCTGCATCACATTGCGCGAGCCGTTGACGTTGCTCTCGTACATCTCGCGCGGATCAGCACACCACAGCCGATAATCTGCGGCGCAATGATAGACGATATTCGTGCCGCGCACCGCCTGCTTGATTGACTCAACGTCGCGCAGGTCGCCGGTAGCGAACTCAACCGGCAGGCCGGTGAGGTTATCGAGGCGGCTCGACGGGCGCACCAGACAGCGTACCTCGACGTTGCGTTCGAGCAGACGCCGCACGAGGTGCGAGCCGACAAACCCTGTGCCGCCAGTAACGAGTGCTTTCATTCGCCTTGATTCACCCGAATCGCAAAGAGGCGGGATGCTCCCGCCTCTTTGCGCAGAAAATCTAAGTTTATCAAGCGAGCAGATTTCTCAGCCGGCAAAGTTCCACATGGCCATGCGCACCATGTCGCGCGGGCTCTTGCGCAACTCGAACATCGCCGAGGCTTCGAAGCCGCTGTGCATCATGCAGTTCTGGCAGAGCCGGTCTTCGCGCGATTCCCAGTACGGCCAGTCGACGCCGTTCCAGAACTCGTCCCACGTCGCGTAATACTTCATGCCGATCAGGTAGCACGGGCCTTTCCAGCCGCGCGGCGTGCGCGTCACCGTGCTCCACGGTGAGCAATTGTAATCTCGCATACCGGCGGTGAATTCCAGATACATCGGCGTGCTCATCAGGCGGTACGTCTTCGATAGCTCCAACACCTGCTTGAACTTCGCCTGAATCTCGTTCTTTGAGAGAAAGATGTCCGTATCGACCGACTCGTAATGATAGCCCGGCGAAATCATCATGCCGTCAACGCCGATCTCGCTCGTCAACTTGCACAGGTCTTCAATCTCCTCCATTTCGGTTTCTTTGAAGACCGTCGTGTTTGTCGTCACGTGATAGCCGAGTTGCTTGGCCTGCTTGATCATCTCAATGGCTTTGTCGAAGACGCCGGCGCGGTCGCAGACCAGGTCGTGTGTCGCCTTCATACCATCGAGGTGGACGTTGAGCGTCAGCCGTTTGTGCGGCGCAATTTTGCCGAAGACTTTTGTATCGAGTAGCAGCGCGTTCGTGCAGAGATAAATGTGGCGCTTGCGCTCGATGATACCTTCGACCAGCCCTTTCAACTCAGGATAAATCGTCGGCTCGCCGCCGCACAGCGAGACAATCGGCGCTTGCGACTGGTCGACGGCTTCTAGGCACGCAGCCAGCGACATGCGGTCTTCGAGCTTGCCGGTGTGGCGCTCGATAGCGCAGCCGATGCAGGCCAGGTTGCAGGTATAGAGCGGCTCAAGCATCAGCACCATCGGATAGCGCTTATTGCCCTGACGACCCTGATTAATCTGATGCCGTATGGCGTCTGTCGTAATGTGTAGCGGAAATCGCATAACTTTATTCCTTATCGTGATGCGTGGTGCGTGATACGTGGTGCGTGAGAATGCGGCTGCCCAGGAACTGGCCCGCTGTACATTCAATCACACACCACGTATCACGCATCACGTTTAATCCCTGAAATATCTCTTCGCGTACGTGCCGAGCGCGAGCAGCGGGAAGTAGACCGCGTAAAGATGGTAACGCAGGTAAAAGACCGTCGGGAAGCCTGTGCCCGTCCACGACGCGTCTTTCCACGAGCCATCTGCAAGCTGCGTCTTCAGCAAGTAGTCAATGCCGCGATGCAGGCCGTTGCTGTCGTCGCCGGTCGCCATCAAACCCATCAGCGCCCACGCAGTTTGCGATGGCGTGCTCGCTCCCTGCCCTTTCAGCGACGGGTCGTCGTAGGTGTTCGGCGATTCGCCCCAGCCGCCGTCAGCGTTTTGTATCGAGCGCAGCCACGCCCCGGCAGCCTGATACTTCGGCTCCCACATGTCTTCGCCTATCAGGTTCAAGCCGGTCAACGCCAGCCACGTACCGTAAATGTAATTTACGCCCCAGCGACCGAACCATGTGCCGTCGCGTTCCTGCTCCTTCGCCAGATACGTCATCGCCCGCTGTACCGTCGGATGATCGATCTTGAAGCCGAGACAGGCCAGCGCCTCAAGGCCGCGCCCGGTGATGTCCGCCGTCGATGGATCGATCATGGCGTTGTGATCGGCAAAGGGAATCTGCGTCAGGAACTGCTCGTCGCAATCTTTGTCGAACGACGCCCAACCGCCGTCCTTGTTCTGCATGGTGAGTGTCCACTTCAAAGCGCGCTCCATCGCTTCGCGCTTGCGGCGCTCGCGCGCCATATCGGGAAAGCGGACTTTGCTCAAACTCGTCAACACCTGAAAGGTGTCGTCGACATCCGGGTAATACTCGTTGGCGTATTCAAAGTACCAGCCGCCCGGCTCGCCTTCGGGATTCTTGACCTTCCAGTCGCCGACCTCTTTGACCTCTTTATCGAGAATCCATTCGGCGGCTTTGACGACATCGGGATGATCGGCAGGCACGCCCGATTCGAGCATGGCGTTGAGCGCCAGCGCCGTGTCCCACACCGGCGAATAACAGGGCGCGACGCGCAGCGTATCGCCTTCGACGATTTCGAGCTTCTCCAACTCGCGTATCTGCGCGGCGGTCATCGGGTGATCGTTCGTGTAGCCGAGACAGCGCAGGGCGATGATCGAGTTGATGATGGGCGGGAAGATCGCGCCGATGCCGTCGCTCTTTTCAAAGTGATCGAGCATCCACTGCTCGCAAGCCTTCAGCGCCTTTTCGCGCGACGGCTGCCAGCCGCGCCGCTCAATCAATTTCAAAGTCGCATCGGTCGTCTTGAAAAAGGTCTTCCAGAAGCCGCGCCGGGCGTTGGTCGACGGCGGATTGTCGAGCATCAGTTCTTTGATATTGGCGCTTTCGGGCACTGCGCAAGACGGCTTGACGCCCCAGATGATCGCCAGCGGCACGACGATGCCGCGCGACCACGAAGACATCTCGTAAAGGTTGATCGGCGCTGACAGCGGCAGCAGGATGATCTCCGGCGGAACCGCAGGGCAACGCTCCCATGGGTACTGGCCGAAGATGGCTAGATAGATGCGCGTGAAGCTGTTGGTCGCATCCAATCCGCCGAGCCGGCAAATCACCGCGCGCGCCCGGCGCATGTGCGGCGCATCCATCGCGTCGCCCAACAGTTTCAAGACGAAATAGGCTTTCGCCGAGGCGCTGACTTCCGCAGGGCCGCCTTCATAAATGGCCCAGCCGCCTTCGGGCAGTTGTTTCTCGCGAATGTAGTTAGCCGCTTTGCGCACCTTATCCGAATCGAGGCGGCCAATGAAGTGCATCGTCAGGATGTACTCCGATTCGAGAATCGTGTCGCCTTCAAGCTCGCCGCACCAGTGGCCATCCGCATTCTGTATCTGCAAGAAGTATTGTTGCGCGCTCTTGATGGCGCGGCGCACGTCCGGTTCCAGGCTTTGTTCAGCCAGCGCCGTTTTTACTTGATACTGTCTTGACATGAGGCCTTCCAATCCTTTCAAAGTGCGATTCTATTTGTTGCCCAACTTTCATAATCGTCTCAGATGTGGATCAGGGGAATGAGTTGACCGCGGAAAGAATACTATAATCGGCAGTGGTTTTGCCATCGCCGAATCAGGCCAGCAAGTGAATGGGATGTACTTCTCATCGTGCAATATATGCTTTCTTTATCGCCGCGCGCTCTCGCTGATCATCGCTACCGACAGGCCGCGCCGTTCATTCGTAATCATGGCGCGCGACGCTGATCTTACGCAAGCCATGCAATGCCGGATTTAGCGCGCCTCAATGTTGAGTTGCACCAGCAGCCGCTCAGGGTGCAAGACTTCCTGCGGCAGCGCGAAATGCACATTCTCGTCGCCGCCCTGTTGTTCTTCGTACTCGCTCGCGCCCAGCATACGCAAATGGTTGAGCACGCGAATGACGAGTTCTTCAGGAGCCGACGCGCCCGCCGTCACGCCGACGACTTCGGCGTCCTTGAGCCAGTCGGCGTTGATCTCGGTTTCGTCATTCACCAGATAAGCCGGCGTGCCGCCGACGACCGAGACTTCGCGCAGGCGCTGCGAGTTCGAGCTGTTTTGCGAGCCGACGACCAGCAACACGTCGACGCGCGATGATATCTCCTTGACGGCGTTCTGGCGGTTCTGCGTCGCGTAACAGATGTCGTCTTTTGGCGGCGCTTGCAAATTCGGGAACCGGCGCTTGAGCGCCTGGACGATCTCTGCCACGTCGTCGAGCGACAGTGTAGTTTGCGTAATATAGATCATGCGATCCGGGTTAGCCACTTCGAGCCGCTCGACATCCGCAACCGAGCTAACCAGTTGCATGGGGGCTTCGCCCATCGTGCCTTCAACTTCTTCGTGGCCGGGATGACCGATGAGCAGCAGCGAATAGCCCTCGCGCGCAAAGCGAATGGCTTCCATATGCACCTTGGTGACGAGCGGGCAGGTGGCGTCGATGATGCGCAGGTTTTTGTCTTCGGCCAACTGCACGACTGCTGGCGAAACGCCGTGCGCGCTGAAGACGCAGACCGCGCCGTCGGGCACTTCTTCGAGACCATCGACAAAGACGACGTCGCGCTTACTGAGCTTATCGACCACATAGCGGTTGTGAACGATTTCATGAAAGACGTAAATCGGCGGTGGGAAGAAATCCAGCGCGCGTTCGACAATGTCAATGGCGCGAACCACGCCAGCGCAAAATCCGCGCGGCTTTGCCAGCACTACTTTCTTGATCGCCATGCGATGTTCCTTCGACAAAAAATCTGTACTTGCCAACCTGCGGGCCGTCGCCTTGATGTTGCTTGAGCGAAAGGCACAGCGGGATTATAGCAACCGGACAGGGCCGCGTGCCAGTTTGTCGCGCTTGGGATGGAATTGCTGATCTAAACAAAGATGGCGGGTCGAGCGCGATGGCTCAACCCGCCAGGAAGTGATTGTCTAAATTCGTGTCTTAAACTGCTGGCCTGCCGCTAACGCAGTCGCACCAGCGGATCGCCGAGAAGAATCCAACTCTGAATGACCGCTTCGTTGCGCGCCACGGCTTTGGCGCGCATGATGGCTTCGCCGATGGTCAAAGACTGACCTTTGACGTTCGCGCCGTTGAAGAGTTGCCGAACCATCTCTTGATTGACTAACTCCTGCGCCCCGGCCACCGTCTGCGCCGACGACGCCCACACCGCGACCGCCCCGCCTTGCCCCGATAGCAGCAACGTTTCCCCTAGACTGTTGTCGCGCGCATCGTTGAACAGGTTGTTCAAGCAAGTCATCGAAATCACCACCGGCAAGGCTTGCAGATTCGTCAACAGCCCGACACTATCATTCGTCAGCAGATTGCCGCGCCACACGCTTGAGGAGCCGTGCCCGGCATAATTCACCAGCTTCGGCCCGCGATTGATCGCATTGATGATCGCCTGATTCGCCGTCCCGTCGTCCATGCGGCTGCGGTAGATCTCCTGCACGCTTATCCCCGCCGGCAGCGTCTGCTCGACTGCCAGACTGGCCGCCTCGAAGTCATATTCTCCCGCAAGATCGGCCACCAGCACGACGCCATTTGTTCGTGTCGCTTGCTCGTAGCTGACGATCTTGCTCACGACCACCTGCGCCTGCGCCGCTGTGCGCACCGGCAGTCGCCCGATGGCCAGATCAGCGATGCCGTCTCCGTCGCCATCCGCCAGCCAGTCATCACTCGCCGTCTCAAACGTGTTCGTCCACACCACCTTCGTCGGCACTAGATCATTCTCTCCCAACCCCAGATAGTTCTTCCCATCATACGACGCATCTCCCACCAACAACACATATCGCGGCGCTCGCTTCCAGTTCCTTGCACCTGCCAGGAAGTCCTGAATCGCTTGCGCCGTGTGCTGCCCGTAGCTGTACTCATCATAGACATCCTCGACATCCACCACCGCCACCGCATAGCCTTGCTGCTTGCGCAACTGTATCAACGGCTCCAACGCGCTGCGCAGACTGCCGTGCGTCAGCATCACCACATCGGCTCCCTGGCTCGCCACATGCCAACTCGACGGCACCTGCGGCACGACCTGCGCCGCTCGCTCCAGGGCTTTGTCACTCACCGCCAGCAGCACCCGCTCGCCGCCGCCTTGTGGCACCACCGTTACCCGATAAAGCTTGCCTTGCAACTCGACATCGCTCTTCATCTCCACCGGATTGGCCTCGTCCGTGAGGTCAAACACCCGCACTCCCGGCGTCGTGAAGCCGCTCACTCGCACCGCTTCACCGGTCGTCGCCGTCAACAACAGCCGGTTGTCGTCGGCGACAAAGCGATGCGCATAACTCAGCTTCAGCCAATCCACGACGCTGAAATCGCTGCCGCCGCCCGTGGCCGTCAGCGTCACGGTGTTGGCGCCTTCCTGCAAGAGCCGCGGGCTGAGGCTGAACTGTGCGACCTGATGCTGTTGACCGTCGAAGACCAGCGAGCCGGCCTCCTGGCCGTTGACCTGGACGCGGACCATATGGTTGACGGGTGGACTGACGGAGCCGAGGCCCTGCAAAGCGACTTCGAGCAGGGCCTCGCTGGTGGCGTCGGCATCCACCTGGCGCAGGGTGAAGGGTTGATTGAAGGGAGTTGAGTAGATGACCGCGCCGAACCAGTTTTCGGCCTCGCCGTTGTTGAGCGAGGGGAAGTAGAGGAAGCGGTCGCGGCGCTCGACGGTCGCCGTAAAGCTCGGTCGGCGCGATTCGTCGCCCTTGCTGAGGGGCAGGACAGTGACACGACGACCGGGCTGCGAGCCGTTGATGAGATAATAGGTGTGCAGGTTAGTCGAGGGGGTATCGAGGGCTTGGCCGTAGAATTCGATGGAGTCGGTGGGCTCAAGCCTGCCCTTGAGGCCGCCGTTGACCTGCATCGGCACTTCGCGCCCGTCGCTGAAGAGTTGCAGATTGCGTGGGTCACGGGTGACATCAAAGCCGGCGGCGACGAGTTCTGCCTGACTGACGCGATACCAGCCGGCTTTGTTGATGACGATCTTCGCACCGGGTTTTGCGGCCACGTCCCATTGCGTTTGTAAGTTTTGTGATGACACGCGCGCCGTTTTGCCCTGTGTGTTCGAACTTACAACCGAGACGTTTTCGATAGTCGCGCCCGGCGCATTGCTGCGCAGTTGACTGAGCATGAGCGACTGCGACTGCGGCGGCAGATTGCTGACGGTAACCGGGCTGACCGGCCCGTGCAGGGCGGTCTTGCCGCTGGCGTCAATGTCTTCGAGCCAGTAAGCCGGCAACTCTTTCGGAGAAGCAAGCGCATCCATCCAGGCGTAAGAGAAGCCTGCGGTGAAGGGCGTGCGCACGCCTGCGAGCAAGGCCGAGCCGCCGATGAGCGACGAGTTGAGCCGTGTGCGTTTGCCGCCCGAATCACGATAAATGTTGAAGCCGAGATTGCTGATTTCGTAGCCGGTCTTCCACTCCAGCAGCACATTGCCGCGAGGGTCGGCGGCCACCGCAAAGTTCATCAGATCAACGGCGCTCGGGGCCGCGCATTCTGCGCCGGACGACACGCCGGGTATTTGACCGGAGGTCAGGTTGATCGCGCTGACACCGGTGCTTCCCGCTGCCGAGCTGTAAGCGTCGCTGGCGGTTGTGGTGATGCCGTTAGCGCCGCCGGTGACCGTGCGGCTCGCCGGTGAGCTTGACACATAAATCGCGCCGCCGCCGCCGCCGCCGCCCGGTCCGTGGCGCTCGCCCGGCGTGCCGTTCGGGGCTTGCGTCCGCCAGGCATCGCCGCCGCGCCCGCCGTTGGCGCTGACCGTTAAATTCGTCAGAGTGCTGCTCAAGGCAAAGAAGATGATGCTGCCGCCCGCGCCGCCGCCGCCGCCGCCGTCGTTGAGCGTATCGTTGAAGGCGCTGGCGCCATTCGCGGTGATCGTGCCGGAGCCGAGAACTTTGCGTGTGCGAATGATGACAATGCCGCCGCCCGCCGCGCCGCTCGATGCGCCGGTGACGTTGTCGTCGTTGTTGCGTGTTCCAGCGCCGCCGCCGCCGCCCATCACGACGCGGCCCGGCCCGACCTCTGCGAAGACAACCCCACCATAGCCACCTGTTACGGCCTGGGAAGTCCAACAGTTGCCACCCCTGCCGCCCGCACCGCCGTTGCCGCCGCCACCGCCGCCGGAGTTTTCATCGTTACCGCCGGGATTGGCCGCAGCCGGATCGCTGTCGGTGCCGCCGCCGCCCGCATTGCCCGGCGCGCCATAACCCATACTGCCATTTGGATAACCCTCAACGGCTGTATCAACAACTGTACTGCTCGCGGCATTCCACACATAGCGCGGCGTGCCGGCAAAGCCTTCGCCCTTCGACCCGTGAAAGCCGGTCTTTGCCGTTACTTGGGCCGCCGTCGGTGCGGTATTGCGATAGTCAGCACTTGCGCCACCGGCCCCTTGAAGTTGCAAGCCTGCGCCGCCGCGAAAGCCTAACCCGTTAACGCTGACTGTACCGCTTAATTCGAGACCATCTTTGATGTCGAGCGCCAGAATGCCGCCGGTTGTGCCGTTCCAGGCCGCCGCCGTCAGCCCTGAGCTTAACTTGGCGTTGGCGTACTGCGGCACACGCACAACCTGAAAGCGCCGTTGCGCAAGCGGGGTTGCCGCGTCATAGTCAGCGTTGGTGTAGGTGTTGAGCAGGCCATTGCCCGTACCTTTGCCTAGAATAGGTACGGAGCCGCCGCTGACCGCGCCGGTCGCTTTGACGAATTCATACTTGCCGGTGTTGTTCGCAGCCGTGTAGCCGCTGCCATTGCCGCCATTCGTACCATCACCATAGCGGCTATTATTGCTTGAGTTGATCGTGGCGTCCTGCATCTGGATGACCAGCAGCAGGTCGCCTGAACTGATCGCTGTCGCAGCGCCGCGTGAAGTACCAACCGAAATCGACGTTACACCGGCATTGGCGGTCGCTGTGCCCGGATAGTAGGTATTGACAATGCCGGTCAAGGTGCCGCCGTTGCCGTCCTTGCCCGCCGTCGCACAGGTCTGGGCCTGTACAGGCATCAGCGCAACTAAAAATGTGAGGAGTACGGCCTGGAGCGCAAAAGCGCGCTTACCCCAGGCTCGAAGGGATGGGTGAAACCGTTGTGGCTCAGACACGAGTGATTCTCCTTACCTACCGCCGTTCTATTTCTTGCAGACGGCTTTCTTATAAACACCGCAACCGTAGTGCGGTATTTTTTTCGGGTCAGCCGCGCGGCATCAGGATTTGTGAGAGCACGCGGCGGCAACTTTTATTTAAGGGGCAGGTGGGAGAGCTTGCACAGACAGGGCCGCAAAACATCCACCATTCGCCCCCTCCTTAACCTGAAGGGCGCGAAAACCGAGTGAACCATCACCATTATCGTGCAAGATCGAAATCAGTCAATAGTTTTCCTGCGATGGCAAGAAGTTACAGAATGCGCACGCCTTAGCGGGCAGAAAACCGGCAACCTTTATAACGATTGGCGGCAATCCATTGCGCCGCCCCGCGCGTACTACGGGGTGCTGCGCGATTCAGCGGTTCGTTCATTGCACATCCGTAAAGCCGTTTTCGGAATTCCTCATCGTCGCGTGGCTTTGCGCGATAAATCAAGAATGGCTAAGGCTTGCCAAATCGGTTATCATTTGTCTTGGCGTGATAGAAACGAAAGGACAAAAAAATAGAAAGGCAGTTGATGAAAGTTTTGACGCTTATGCAGTTTTCGAACTCCCCTCGTCTTCATACATTGACCCGGTCGCTTACGGCGCTGGCGCTCGTGCTGGCGTTATCTTTCAGTGTGCTGGCCCAGCAAGGCCGCTCAGGCGCGACCATGCGCGTCATCACCCACGACGAAGCCGAGCAGGCCGTCGCCGCTGTCGTTGTTGAATTGAAACGCAACGGCACAGTCATTAGCAAAACTACAACTGACGAAAAAGGCGTAGCCGAATTTATAAATATCGCACCCGGCACTTATGAAGTCGTCACCTCGAAAGAGGGTCTCGAAACGCTCAATCAGACCGATGTTGCGGTAACCGCCGGCACGCCTGTTGAAATCACTTTCACGGTCGTGCCCAAGGTCAATCTCAGCGCCACCGTCAACGTGCAAGCAGGCTCAGAAGCGCCCGTCGAAAAAGCCGCCTCGGTGTCAACTGAGTTGAAGCGCACGACGATCAAAGAGTTGCCGGGCAAACCGGCTACTGTGAAAGACACGCTGCCATTAGTGCCGGGCATCGTGCGCTCGCCCGAAGGCGAAATTAAAATCTCCGGCCAGGGCGAGCACCGCAGCGCGCTCATCGTCAACTCGGCGGATGTCACAGACCCGGCGACCGGGCAGTTCGGCGTCACCGTGCCGGTCGATAGCGTCGAAACGATCAACGTCTTCAAGACGCCATATCTGGCACAATACGGTCGCTTCACTGCCGGCGTCGTCTCTGTAGAAACACGGCGCGGCGGCGATAAGTGGGATTTCGAGATCAATGACCCGCTGCCGGAATTTCGCATCTGGAGCGGTCGCCTGCGCGGCATCCGCGAAGCCTCGCCGCGCCTGACGTTCAACGGCCCGCTCATCGCCAACAAGTTCTACTTTTCTGAAGGCGTCGAATACGATCTCGTCAAACGGCCCGTGCGCACGTTGCCCTTTCCGTTTAACGAATCCAAGAGCGAATCGATCAACTCGTTCACGCAACTCGACTACATCCTGTCGCCGACCCACACGCTGACCGGGACCTTCCACGTTGCGCCGCGCCACATGAGTTTCATCGGCCTGGAGTTTTTCAATCCGCAGGAGGTCACGCCGACCTTCAACGCGCATGACTACACAGGCACGGTGATTGACCGTTTGACCATCGGCAGCAACCTGCTCGAAAGCACGCTGGCGATGAAGCGCTACAGCGGCAGCGTCTGGGGCCAGGGACAACGTGAAATGACGCTCGCGCCTACGGGCAACAGCGGCAATTATTTCAGCGACCAGGATAGAAACGCGTCGCGCATCGAATCGATTGAGACCTACTCGCTCGCGCCGATCAATGCCATGGGCGCGCACAATCTCAAATTCGGCTCGACGATTGCGCGCACCACAAATCGCGGCGACTTCGAGGCACGCTCCGTGAACATCCGCGATACCAGCGGACAGTTGATCAAGCGCATAGACTTTGTCGGCAACGGCCAGACCTTTGATCGCACCGATCTGGAAACAGGCTTTTTCGCTCAGGATCATTGGGTCGTCAACCCGCGCTTGTCCGTCGATGTCGGCACGCGCTTTGACCGTCAAGGGATTACCGAAACGATTCGCGTTGCGCCGCGCGTCGGCATCGCGTTGACGCCGTTCCGCAATCTCGACACGGTGATTCGCGGCGGCTATGGATTGTTTTATGATCGCGTGCCGCTGATGGTCTATTCATTCAATCGCTACCCGGAACAGGTGGTGACGACCTATGGGCCGGACGGCGAAATCATCGATGGCCCGCGCCGCTTCGCTAACGTCACAGACCGCGCCGAACGCAGCAAGCTGCCTTTCATCTTCAGCAAAGACATCGCCGGCAACTTTGCGCCCTACAGCGCGACGTGGAATGTCGAGGTCGAGCATCCTCTCACCAAACAACTGCGCGTCCGCGCCAACTACTTGCAGAGCAATTCCTATGGTGTAATCACGATTACGCCGGGCATCGTGCAGGAACAGGATGCGCTGGTGATGCGCGGGTCGGGACGCGCCGGCTATCGCCAACTCGAGTTGACGACGCGCTGGCAGATGACGGACGGCCAGCAGTTGTTCTTCTCTTACGTGCGCAGCCGCGCGCAGGGCGACCTGAACGAGTTCAACAACTATCTCGGCAACTCTCCCTTCCCGGTGGTGCGGACGAACCAGTACTCGAATCTTTCAGGGGATCTACCGAATCGTTTCCTGACCTGGGGAATGGTGAAGCTACCGTGGAAAGTCCGCGTCTCACCGATGCTCGAATGGCGCAATGGCTTCCCGTATGCGGCGACGGATGCGGCGCAGGATTACGTCGGCTTGCCGAACACGACACGGTTCCCGCATTTCTTCTCGCTCGATGGGCGCGTCTCGAAAGACTTCAAGGTGAGTGACAAATATGCCTTGCGGCTGTCGGTGAGCGGCTTCAACCTGACGAATCATTTCAACCCGTACAGCATTCACGCCAACATAGACGATCCGCAATACGGCGTCTTCTTCGGCAATTACAAACGGCGCTTCCGCCTGGATTTCGACGTGCTGTTTTAATTGATCCTGAAGCGCGACTGTAGCCAGGGCCAAAGTAAAAAGGCAAAAGTTGAGGGACTGCATCACGCGCTCCGTCACTTTTGCCTTTTTACTTTTCACTTCGTGTGCAGCACGCTTGCGCTTGATTCGCTGACCACTGCATAATCATCGCCCGAAGGAGAACCTTATGAATGCTGCTTCACCCGCCGCCGCCCGTCGTCCGGCGCACACAGGACTGGCGTGGCTGGCTTTGTTGCTGCTCGCCGCCGTCATGCTGGCGATGATCGTCATCCCGGTCTATCTCATTATGCCGTTCAAAAGCCAGACGCCGCGCGCCATCGACATCGCCTTTAATCTCAAGCGCTGGTCGCCGATGGCAACGATCTTTGGCCTCATCATGACGGTCGCGCTCACGGTTTATGTGTGGCGCAGTGGGCGCTGGTTCAAGCTCCCGCTGCTGGTTTTGCTGATTGCGCTGGCGGCGCTGTTGACCTGGTTCGCGCGGCAGAACCACTTTGAATGGATGTTCAAACCGCTGCCGGCGGCGACATTCGCCAATGTAAGCAATGCCACTTTTGTCAACGACGACGATCAGGTGATGACGATCACCGTGAACGATGAAGCGGCGGCCTATCCGATCCGCGAGATGGCTTATCATCATGTGGTCGAGGACACGGTGGGCGGCGTGCCCATCGTGGCGACTTACTGAACGCTCTGCCACACCGGTCTGGTGTGGGAACGCAACATTGACGGGCGCACGCTGAACTTTCACTTGAGCGGCATCAACAATCAGAACTTCATCATGCGTGATGAAGAGACCGGCTCGTGGTGGCAGCAGGTATCAGGCCAGTGCATCGCCGGGCCGCTCAAGGGCAAACAACTACAACTGGTGGCGCACGACGAATTGCCGTTCGCTCTCTGGAAACGCGAGCAGCCATTGGGGCGCGTGCTGAAACCGGATGAGCGCGTCGCCGCACAATATGAGCCGGTAGATTGGGAAGATCGCTACGCCGAGTTGCGTGTGATTACGCCGGTGAACCCGGACGACCCGCTGAAGCCGCGCGATTTAGTCAACGGCATCACGATCAACGGCGCGGCCAAAGCTTACCCGATGGCAAAGCTCGAAAAGCAAGCGCCCGTCGTCGACACGCTAGGCGGCACAGCGCTGGTCATCATGCTTGATGCGAGCAAGAAATCCGTCCGCGCTTTCGAGACCACCGTAGACGGTCGCGCGCTGACATTTTCCGCCAGGCAAGACACCTCACAACTCATCGATACAGAGACCGGCAGCATATGGGACTTCAGGGGCCGCGCCATCAGCGGGCCGCTCGCCGGTCGCCAGTTGCGCAAGATTATGGTGTTGAAAGATTACTGGTTCGACTGGAAGATCTATCATCCCGACACGGTAGTGTATTAGGCAGAGGTACTGAGAGAGACAAGGGGCCGCAGAAAGAAAACGCTTTCAATTTTGGCCGGTTGCACCAAAAAACAAATCGAGTTGACGGGTCTCTGCATTACGATCTTCAGGTAACTCAGACATCCCGGTTGTACGTGCCGCCGCGCAAACTTCGCCCCAGCTTATAAAGTATTTATCAAAGTATTCAATAGGGAAACGGCTCAACCTCTCAACCTCTTTTCTTGTCGGCAGACGGCCTAACTCATGAGCGATTTGCTTTACATCTAACTGAAGCGTCTTTTTGCTGACTTGATATTTCTGTTTTGGCAATCTTTGCACAGGACTATTTTTGGCAATCGGGATGCTATTTTCCTTAGCAAACGGATCTTCGCCCGCTAAAATCTGCTCATGACGTTGTCCGGCCATTAGATGATATTGCGATGAGAGTTCAATGCCAATAAATCTTCTGTTCATCTGTTGCGCCACTAGCGTAGAAGTACCTGCGCCATTGAAGCAGTCCAAAATAATTTCGCCGGGATTGGTGAACAAAGTAAATAGTCGTCGCATGAGTAGCGGAGGCAGTTGGCATGGATGATCTACGCGACGACTATTGTGCTTCAATCGATGAATATCGTGCCAAAGATCGCTTATGACAGTACGATCTGACCCTTTAAGTTTTTGTCTGTGGGAGATACAGGCAGATCGAAGACAGTAAAACTCTTCTAACGGCCTCAAGCAATCTTCTGAAATGGTTTGTGTTGCCTTACTCATACCTGGCAAGGGACGCGGATTCCCTTTTGAAAAACAAATGATCGCATAGTGAGAAGGCATAACCATTCGCACCGGAAAGCTCAAACTTTCCCAAGCAATCCAGGCTTGAAAATTCATAATTGAACATAAATATTGATAATGACGCACAGCCCACAAAGGAATATTGAGTACAGCTAAAGTTCGTCCTGGCTTCAACACTCTATATAGTTCCAATAGCCATTTATCGCACCACTCGAAATATTTGACAGACTCAAGCGCATCGTTCCAGCGGTCGTACTTCTTCTTCAAGTTGTATGGCGGATCGGCAAAGCAGAAGTCAATCGAGTTATCCGGCACCGAGGCCAAAGCATCCAAACAATCTCCGTTAAAAAGCTGACTTCTGAGCTTTGCACCCTTCTGGAGTTTTTGTTCTGTCGTTGTCAATATACTTAGGGAAGAGGTCTTTTCTTCAGTGGCGAGTTCTTTACATGCGCGCAGATCAAGCAGGTACATGCGATGGTAAGGTTCCAGGCCGAATACATCACATAGACGGTCAACGACGGTCTCTATATTAACGCAAGGATCGCACTCGATATCTCGCCAGATATCTGACATTAACGTGCCATATTCATGGTACGTGTGTTTTTTGCCACCGTAGTCTTTGGTTGTTTTACCACAAGCAGGGCAATAGGTGTACTTAATTCTGGTTTTAGTATGACGAAGCGAATGCCTGTATCGAGTGAGAACAAGAAGGGCGGCGTGACGAGAAGGCAGATCACTAGGTTGGTTTGAAAAGCTGCTGGAGGTTGTCTTTACGGCGACCCAAAGTTGGAATTGGAGAGAATTTTCCAACAGCGGTAAAAGTCGTGCCGCGTTCGCGGGCGTGGTCAGGATACATATTATGGACTCTTTGTGTGTTTTGCCAATATATCGTGCAATCTGTTCAAAAGCCTCTTTGGAGTCGATAACCGTGTGCGTATCTTTTACAGACGGAAGCCAGAACAAGTAAACAGATGGTTGTGCGCAATCTACCAGTTCTAATTGAGAAAGGTCGTTAATCCGAATCGACTCTAGCTCTAGTTTGTTACTGTTCTCGCTCCAATGCGCCATTTATAAATCCTTACTCCGAACACCAGATTGTTCTCTCAAGAATTGAGCCAGATGATTGATCTCTGCTTCAGAAAACGCCACTGTGCAATCGCTAAAATCGCAGATAGTTCCAACAGCGGATTTCCTCACGTTGATGTTTCCGGCTCCATCTATCACATAGCATATTTGATGCCCGGTTTTGTGCAACAAGTCTTGCCGAGCTTTGGCTTGTCCGGCTTTACGTTCGATCACGCTGTTGCCGGTAAATTGAAAGCTGACTTCAATCGCAAAGAACCTCTTTTGGGGTGACCGAGCAACCACATCAAATGATGTTTCTGTTTTGCCTTTGTTCTGGCTAATGCCGGGGATCATTCCGTTTTTCTTGAATTGCCAATCCGGGAGTTCCCGTTCCAAGATTTCCATCACATAATCCTGCGCAATATGGCCCAGCTTATTGGAGGTCGCGCCGGTCATCTGCTGGCTAACACGGATATAATTCTGCCTCACGAAAGTCTCTAACTCATCAGATCGCCCGATCAGGCTACCAATCATGCATTTGTTTTTTTCTTTGTCCGGCAGCGTGTCGCCTACCGATGACGCTCCGTGCAACAAGAGCATGATCATGTCTTCCATCTTGTCGTTCAACCTCTGCCCTTCGATCAAATCTCTCGCATCAATGCTAAGAACGGCGTTGCTGAGAGTCTTCCTGCCCAGCATAGCCTTGAATTGATAAGGATGGCTTTTCTCGCGCCAAATATAGTTCATTTGCCCATCTTCAAAATATTTCTCAAGCGGCATGAACTTGCTCAAAGTCTCCCTGCCCAAATCGCTCAGGATCATCAAATGTTTTAAGAACAGATTGCCCTTCATTTCATCTGAAACATCTACGAGTCGTTTCCAAGCTTCCGGCCCGGAATCCGCGAGTTTAAGCACACTGAGAAATTTATCCTGCGTTTTGAGTAACAAAGGAAGAATGCTAACCGATGCCTCCCTTTCAAGTAACTCTCTCGGCCAAAAAAGAACGGCCTTTTTTCTCAGCTCATCTAACGTGCGAACATACTTCCTCATGCTTTCTCCAGAACGCACAAGCGTAATTTATAGACTCCAGCCAACTGCTTCAAGAAGAATAAGACGCATAGCCATCTTGCACAAGGATGCACGTCTTAACCACAGCAAATTTTCTCTGCGCGCCTCAACAAGATGATGCTAAAATGCTGACACCATAACGAAGCAACGACTTTGCTATCGAGGAAGATTGCTTATGACGACTCGCATCGAGTTCACGTTGAATCAGCAGCCCCGCGCCGCTGAGATTGAAGACAACACGTCGCTGCTTGAAGTGCTGCGCGACCAGTGCGGCATCATCTCGCCCAAAGACGGCTGTAGCCCGACAGGGCAATGTGGCTGCTGCACGGTCATCGTCGACGACCGCGCCATCGTCGCCTGCGCCGTGCCTGCCAAGAACGCCGCAGGCAAACGCGTCCTCACGCTCGAAGGCTTTTCAGAGAACGAGCGCGACACCTTCGCCGATTCGTTCATCGCTGCGGGCGGTTTGCAGTGCGGCTTCTGCACGCCGGGCATCATCGTGCGCGCCAAGCATCTCCTCGACAAATCGCCCGAGCCGACCGACGACCAGATCAATCGCATCCTCAGCATGCACCATTGCCGCTGCACCGGCTATGTCAAGATTGTTGATTCGATCAAGCTCGCGGCTTGTGCGCTGCGCGGCGAGGCTTCGCCCGAATGTGATCACAGCGGCAGAGTCGGCACCAGCCTGCCGCGTTATGAAGCGCGCGAGTTCGCGCTTGGTGAGCGACCTTACATTGATGACATGACGTTTCCCGATATGCTGCACGGCGCGGTCTTGCTCTCCGAGCATCCGCGCGCCCTGGTCAAGCAGATAGACATCAGCCAGGCGAAAGAGATTCCCGGCGTCATCGCTATCGTCACCGCTGCCGATACGCCCGGCCAGCGTTATCAAGGATTGATTTACAACGACTGGCCCATCTTTGTGGCGGTTGGCGAAGAGACGCGCTACGTCGGCGACGTGATTGCCGCCGTTGCTGCTGTTGACCGCCGCACGGCGCGGCGCGCAGCGCAGGCCATCCTGGTTGATTACGAAGTACGCCCGCCAGTCACGACGCCGGAAGATGGTTTGAAGCCTGACGCACCGCAGATTCACAAGAAAGGCAATCTCCTGAGCAAGTCGGAAATCCGTCGCGGCGACGTGGATGCCGCTTTGCGCGATTCGGCTTTCGTGGCTTCGCACACATTTCAGACGCAGTTCATCGAGCACATGTATCTGGAGCCGGAAGCGTGCATCGCTATGCCGGAAGGCGATGGCTTGCGGGTTTACACGCAAGGCCAGGGCGTCTTTGATGACCGCCGGCAGATCGCTTCGTTCATGGCGATGCCAGAAGAGCAAATCAAAGTGACGCTGGTTTCAAACGGCGGTGCGTTCGGCGGTAAAGAAGACATGAGCGTTCAAGCGCAGACCGCGCTGCTGGCGCGCATCACCGGCAAGCCCGTGAGGCTCACACTCAGCCGTGAAGAGAGCCTGCGCCTGCATCCCAAGCGTCACCCGATCAAGATGACTTACACGGTCGGCTGCGACGCCGAAGGACACTTGACCGCCGTGCGCGCTTTTATGGTCGGCGACAAAGGCGCGTATGCGTCGGTCGGCACTAAAGTGTTGGAGCGCGCCGCAGGTCATTGTACTGGCCCTTACAAAGTGCCGAACGTCGACGTCACATCGCTTGCGGTCTACACCAATAATCCGCCGTGTGGTGCGATGCGCGGCTTCGGCGCCAATCAATCGGCCTTCGCCATTGAATCGCTGCTCGACATTCTCGCCGAACGTGTCGGCATTGACGGCTGGGAGATTCGTTATCGCAATGCGCTCGACGTTGGCGATATGTTTTGCACAGGCCAGCGCATTGAAGTAAGCGTCGGCATCAAGAAGACTTTGGAAGCCGTGCGCGAGATTTATCGCGGCGCGAAATATGCCGGCATCGCCTGTGGCATCAAGAACACAGGCATCGGCAACGGCCTGCCCGAATACGGCAAAGCCATGCTCGAAGTGCGCGACGATGGCACGGTCGCGATCTATACCGGTTACACAGAGATGGGCCAGGGGCTGTTTACGGTTTTACAGCAGACAGCTTGCGAAGAGACTGGCCTGCCGCCCGGCGTTTTCAGTTTTGTGGCTGCCGATACCAAATACGATTTGGACTGCGGGCAGACGACCGCATCGCGCGGAACGGTTCTCGGCTGTCGCGGCGTGCAGGAAGCGGCGCGCAAACTGAAGCGCGACCTCGACGAAAAGCGCACGCTACGTGATCTGGCAGGCCGTACTTATTACGGCGAAGTGCTGATCGATGACACGACATCGCTTGAAGCGAATGCCGCGAAGCCGAAGACGCATTTCGCTTATGGGTTTGCGACGCAGGTCGTCATACTTGATGACGACGGGCGCATCAAGAAAGTCGTCGCCGCGCACGATGTCGGTCGTGTAATGAATCCTATACTTCTGGAAGGCCAGATCGAAGGCTCGATTCACATGGGCTTAGGATACGCGCTGACCGAAGAGTTCCGCGTCGAAAACGCCATCCCGCAGACGATGACCGTCAATTCGCAAGGCCTGCTGCGAGCCCGGCACATGCCGGAAGTCGAGTTGATCATGATTGAAGACCAACATCCTGATGGGCCTTATGGCGCAAAAGGCGTCGGCGAAATCGGCCTGGTTCCGACCGCGCCCGCCGTCGCCAATGCCTTGTACAGGTACGATGGCATACGACGCTTCACGCTGCCGATGAAAGATTCGCCCGCCGCCCGCGCCATCACCGGCAAGGCCGCAAATCGGTAGAAAGAGAGCCTCTGCCAAGCAACTCTCTTTTAATGAAAGAACTGATTTTGAATTGAACCTTTCAACCCTAGGGCACTCATTAAGTGCCTTTTATATTCTAGCGCATCTCGGTTTATTTTTACTCGCTCCTTCAAACTGCACAGCAGTGATCTTAGGTGTTACGTTTTGCAGTACCTATCAATTTCACGATTTCGGTATCGCGATGGTCGAAGAAAACGCTTTGCTTCGTGTCCAGCGAGATGATCGCGTCCATATCTTCGGGGCTGAGTTTGAAATCGAAGATATCGAAGTTTTCGACAATCCTTTCCTTCCTGACTGACTTCGGGATGGCGACCACTCCCCTTTGTGTTAGCCAGCGCAGAATTACCTGGGCGACGGTCTTCTCGTGCTTCCCGGCAATGGAGAGCAGCAGTTCATTATCGAAAATGTTGTTCCTGCCTTCGGCGAATGGCCCCCACGACTCGATCTGAACGTTGTTTTCCTCTAAGAATTTCTGGATTTCGATTTGCTGATGGAAGGGATGGGTTTCGATTTGATTGACCGTGGGCACAACTTCGTTATGAACTATGAGGTCCATTAACCGGTCCGGTTGAAAGTTGCTGACACCGATGGCTCTGATCCTACCTTCCCGATACAATTCTTGCATCGCTCGCCAGGAGCCATAAACATCGCCAAAGGGTTGATGGATCAGATACAGATCCAGGTAATCCAGTTGCAGCCTCTGCAACGATCTTTCAAAAGCCTTCTTCGCGCTTTCGTAACCGGCGTCTTGAATCCATTCGGGGAGGTTGCGGCGCAGTTCACCGAAAATCCATCTCTCACGCTCACGATAGAACTCGTTCATATCATCCCGGAAAGCTCGTTCCAACTTCCCATTGGTTTGAGGATGACGGACCGAAGTATAAATCAGACGGATGTCCAGATTGAGGCAGAATGCGGAGAGTAGTCTTCCACTAAAGGTGGGACCGTTATCAAAGACGACCGCCTTCGGGATCGTCTGATATTCCCGCATCGCAGAGATCATTGCCCCGATCGTTGTATTTACGGTCGGCTCTCGATAAAGATCACAGAAGACGTAGGCGCGGGAATAATCATCTTGCAAGGTGAGTTGGTAGGCAGTCTGATCTTCGTCGGTGAGAATGACCTTCTCCATCAGGTCGCCATGCCAGAGACTATGCGGATGTTTGCGCTCATAAAACCGCCACACAGAAGGAGCAGAGCGAGGATTCCTTTCATCGAGAATGGCTCTCTTAACTCTCCTTGTAGTCGAGGGGTTGATCTTCAGTTCGTGCTGGTTCCGTAAGTCCCAGGCGAGGCGATACGGCCCAAGGTAAAGTTTTGATTCAACGGTGTTACGAATGAGCTGCCTTTCATCACGATTGAACCGATGAGCCTTAAAGGAAGGCGTATCGCGTTTGTTCAGGCGAGGCAGGTCGAGCCGGTTTCGGACTCGCTGGATAGTGCGAGCAGAAGGGGCATATGCTTGCAGCCCGTCGCGTACCTCGTAAGAGCTGAGAGCCAGGTGACGCTCACAGACGCTTCTGATGGCCTCTTCCTTCTGTGCATCAAGTCTGTTGTGCGGGGGTTTGGGGCATTTCTTCTCATCTCTGAGGGCGTCCCGCATTGCGCCCAAGGCTCGCTTTCGGAACTTATATAGATCGCTGCGACAGATGGCGAACTGTGCCGTGACTTGGGCTGCAAGCTCACCCCGAAGTAGAGCCAGTACGGCCTGCACGCGTATGCTTGATCTGCCATCAGTTGCGGGGCTTTCTATCTCGCTTTCCATATCTCTCCTCCTAGATTATGAAGCCAATGCAAAACTCCTATTGACATTCTATACGAAAAGGCGTATCTGTAACCTACAGGATGTCTATAGGAGAATGGGCGTGAAGGGAAAGAAAGCCGACTTATTACAGGGAACCCTCGACCTTCTTGTACTCAAGGCGCTGGCTTTGGGGCCGTTACACGGACTGGGCGTCTCTCAGCGAATCGAGCAAATTACCAAGGGGACCTTTCAGGTCAAGCCCGGCTCCCTGTTCCCTGCCTTACACCGTATGGAGGAGGCCGGCTGGCTCAAATCATCCTGGGGCGAATCCGAGAACAACCGCAAGGCTAAGTATTATCGGCTCACCAAAGCGGGACAGCGTCAGCTGGAAGTCGAAGCCGAGGACTGGCAGAGGATCTCGGTTGCGATAGCCGCCGCGCTCAAGGCGACATAAGGAGGAGTCATGCTGTCTCGCATATCGAGCCTCTTGCGTAACATCGCCCATAAGGATCGAGTGGAACACGAGCTTACTGAAGAGGTCGAGTCATACCTGGAGTTGCTGGTTGAGGAGAAGGTGAAAGCTGGCCTCAGGCCGGAAGAAGCACGCCGCGCGGCCTTGATCGAGATGGGCGGCGTGGAGCAGGTGAAAGAAAGGGTGAGGGAGGTTAGGATGGGGCAGACATTGGAGACGATGTGGCAAGACTTGCGCTACGGCGCGCGAGTGTTACTCAAGAATCCCGGCTTCACGTTGATTGCTGTGGTCACGCTCAGCTTGGGCATCGGCGCCAACACGGCCATCTTTAGCGTCGTCAATGCCGTGCTGCTACGTCCGCTGCCCTTCGAAAATCCGGATCAACTGGTAATGATCTGGCAAACCAATCCGGAGAGAGGAATACTGCAAGACCTCGTTTCCTCCCCGAATTTGCATGATTGGCAGCAACAAAGCCGCACCTTCGGGCAGATCGCGGCCTTTAACCCGCGAGGCTTCAGCCTGACCGGAACCGACGAACCGGAACAACTGCCCGGTACGTTTGTTTCAGTTGAACTGTTTCCGATGCTCGGAGCCAGTCCGCTCCTGGGCCGAAACTTTCTACCCGATGAAGGCCGCCCGGGTGGCAACCGCGCCGTCATCATCAGCTTCGCTCTATGGCAACGTCGCTTCGGCGGTGACCCCAATCTTGTCGGCAAATCCCTCACCCTCAATGACGCTATCTATACGGTGGTCGGAATTATGCCGGCGAAGTTTCAGTTCCCGATTCAAGGCCAGTTCCCGATCCCCGTTTCCGAGGTATGGGCACCCCTGGCGATTGATCCCGCTCAGGTAAATCGAGGGGATCGTGGCCTGTTTACTATAGGGCGATTGCAACCAGGCGTTTCCATCGAAGAAGCGCAGGCGGAGATGGACACCATCGCCCAAAGATTGGCAGAGCAGTATCCGGATTCCAACCGCGGTATAGGCGTTCACATCGTCGGCTACCATCAGCAACTGACGGGTAACCTGCGGGCGGCGTTACTCATTCTACTCGGCGCGGTTGTTTTCGTTCTCCTGATCGCCTGCGCGAACGTCGCCAATCTCCTGTTGGCCCGCGCCGCCACCAGACAACGAGAGCTCGCCATCCGCACCGCGCTGGGTGCCGGGCGCTCGCGCCTGATGCGACAGTTATTAACCGAAAGTGTGCTGCTATCGCTGCTGGGTGGCGCACTCGGGCTGGCGCTGGCGCTCTGGAATTTCAATGCCATCGTCGCGGCCTTGCCCGCCCACATGCCCCGCGCCGCTGAAATTCAGATAGACCGGCAAGTTCTGGTTTTTACCTTTGCCGTTGCCGTAATGACGGCGGTGATCTTTGGTTTGGTCCCGGCTCTGCAGGCATCTAGCCTTAATCTAAACGAGGCGCTCAAAGAAAGCGGCGGAAAGGGAACCGGCGGTTTTGTCCGCCACCGGGTGCGCAGCTTGCTCGTCGTAACTGAGGTTGCGCTGGCCCTGGTATTGCTCGTGGGCGCAGGTTTGTTGATCAAGAGCTTTCACCGTATGCAACAAGTGAATGCCGGATTCAACCCGGAGAACGTCCTCTCCGTTCCCGTCGTCATACCGCAAAGTAGATACCCGGATGGCAATGCCCGCGCCGCCTTCATCAACCGTATTATGGAAAAAATGAAGGCCCTGCCCGGCGTCCAAGCTGTCGCGGGAGTGACAATCCTGCCCCTGAGCGGCGAATATTCCTCTGCTTCTTTTATCGTCGAAGGGCAAACGGTTTCGCCCGAAGGCCGTAATGTTGCCAACATGCGGGCGGCCACGCCGGATTACTTCCGCGTGATGGGTATCCCGATCATAAAGGGACGCGGCTTCACCGAGCAGGATCATTCCGATGCCCCGACCGTGGTGATCATCAACGAATCGTTCGAGCGCCTCTACTTCCCGGATGAGGAGCCCATCGGTAAGCGTGTCATTTCGCCGGCAAGCAGCAATGGCATTCCAATGACGATCGTCGGTGTCGTCGGTGACGTCAGAAACGGCGGGCCGGAAGATGAGCCGAGGCCGGAGTTTTATTACTCATATTTTCAGAACCCGATCCGATTCATGTTTATGGCCATTCGGACGTCTGCCGAGCCTGCCGGTTTGATCCCCGCGATCCGGCGCGAGATCTGGTCAGAGGATAAAGATTTGCCGTTGGCTAGCATCTCTACCCTCGAACAGATGCTTAGTAAGACGACAGCCCAGCGTCGTTTCAATCTGCTTTTGCTGGGCTTGTTTTCCGGCCTGGCGTTTGTCCTGGCCGTTGTCGGAATCTACGGCGTGGTGTCCTACGCCGTGACCCAGCGCACGCATGAAATTGGCCTCCGCCTGGCGTTGGGGGCGCAACCGGGTGACGTGCGTAAGTTAGTGATCAGGCAAGGAATGATTCCGGTTGTGACGGGCATAGCTATCGGCCTAAGCGGGGCATTAGCTCTCACCCGACTTATGAAGAGTTTGCTGTTCGGTGTAAGCGCGACCGATCCGCTGACGTTTGTGGGGCTTTCGCTGTTGCTGGTTGTGGTCGCCTTGGTGGCCTGCTGGATACCGGCGGGGCGGGCAACGAAGGTGGACCCTATGGTGGCGTTGCGTTATGAGTGACAAGATAAATAAAAAGCGGATCTACCCACACTTGCTGAGGCATTCGGTAGCTACGACTTCGAGATTTCAAGGGCATTTCTAAATGTCCTTTTCATTTAGGAAGACAGCAAGATAGTAAATATTCCCGGCGCAACAACGATTTTCTCATCACCTGTTGATGAGCGATTCCCTTCTCCGCATCCTTGCGTCACCTGCGCGGGGAAAGCTCGCATTTCCCAGCAAGACAATATTGTTGACTTCCGCAGCGCGGCGTCCATAATGGCCTCAGCGTTCAAGGCGGATTCGGCTTCTACCCCCGGAGAAGTCCTCAATGATCACAGGTCAAGAGGCAGCTTATGAAAAGCTCCGGCGCATTCAATCAATCATCCGGCGAGTTGACTGCCGGCAAGCCGAAACCGGGCAGCACCGGCAAGCTGATTAGCGCCCACTATCTCGAAATCGGCTACTTGCTCGAACGCATCGATAGCGCGACGACGCATTATCAACTGCTCGGCGTCGAACGCTCGGCGAGCGAAGATCAGATCGTGCAGGCTTATCACGACGCCATCGCCGTGCTGCACCCGACCTATCATAAAGTCCGCGCCGCCGTCCCTGACGAGATGCTGGCGAAGGTCGACAACGCCTTCAACAAACTCTCGAAAGCATTTCTAGTATTGACCAGCCCGCGCAATCGCGCCGAGTATGACGCCTCGCTGACGCGCAGCAAAGTCGTGCCGCTGCCCATTGAAACCGCTAAACCCAGGAAGCGCACTTCGGGTAATCTCAAGCGCGCCCGTGCTAAAGTCGAACAAGATACGTCGGTGAAGCCGCACACCGGCCCGATTGCCATCAAAGCACCCGTGCCGCAAGTCATGTACACCAAGCTCGCCGCCGATACGGTCGCCGCCGTTAATCGCCGCCGTTGCGAGCGCTTCAATCTTTCGGTTCCCGTCTTTGTCAAAGGCTATGACCGCAGCGGCAATCGCTGGCAGGAAGTAACGAAAACCCTCAACGTCAGCCGCATGGGCGTAGCCATTCGCCTGCAAACTCGCCTGCGCCACGGCTCCGTAGTCCACGTTACTTTGCCGTTGCCGACGAAGCTGCGCAGTCACGGCTTCAGCGAACCGGGATATAATATGTACGCCATCGTTCGCCGCATCGAGCCGGCAGCCGGCGATGCGCACGTCATCGGCCTCGAATTCATCGGCAATCAGCCGCCCGCAGGCTATCTGCACAAACCTTGGGCGGTGTTTCGCACGCAAGCGTGGAACGGCCCCAACCGTCGCCGCGAACCGCGCGTCGAGCGCGCCGAAAATGTCTTGATCGAATACCTCGATGAATCACGCGAAATGCTGGCGCGCGAAGTCGTCGTCACCGAAAACCTCAGCCTGAGCGGCGCGCGACTACGCGTCAAGAACGCGCCGCAAGACTTCGAGATAGTGCGCGTCACCAGCGGCAGCCAGGATTTCAGCAGCCTCGCTTTCGTGCGCAATCGCTTCACAGGCAACGATGGCCACGAACGCCTGTGCCTGCAATTCATCGAAGCCAAATGGCCGCTTGAGTAAACTTGATCACAGTTGAGTTGGTCAGACAGAACGAGTCAATGCTTGCGCTGATCACCGAGTTTGGTTTCGAGCGATTCGAGGAGTTGATAAGCAGGTGCGAGCGTCTTGTGTGGGCGGAAGCCGTGCGCCGGTGCGACCATGCCGTCGCGTTCGAGCGCCGCGACGACGCTCGATGCCTGGCGGTAGCTGATCTCCAAACGGTGTTGCAGCACGAGGGTTGACGCATAGCCGAGACTGGTGATGATGCGCAGCACTTTGAGGTGCAACTCGTCGTCGGGCGCTTGCTCGCCCTGAGTAATCTCGGCGAAGAAATTCGACGGCGCGTCGCCTGCGGGCGGGGGAACCAGCACGTCGCGCCCTTCATCAACAGCGCCGTTTGCATCGCTCGCCAGCGTGTGGAGAATCTCTTCCAACTCGCCGCGCACCGCCTTCAAGCCGTCGCGTAGTTTTTGACAGTTCTCATGTTCAGCCATAAGCAAACCACCAGCCCGGCTGGATTATATCTTCTACGTTTCTGCTGCATTGCTCAAGCAGGAATCGGCAGCGGCGCACGGCAAAACGATTGACTTGCCGTGTAATCTTGCCTAATCTTGCGCCTGCGTTCACCGAAACCAGATGTGCCATGAGCGATTCGTTGTTAATAAAAAATGCCACTGTCGTGACGATGGATGCGAGCAACCGCATCTTCACGGGTGACGTGCTCATCGAGGGCAACCGCATCGTGGCGGTGGGCGCGGGGCTTGCGGCGCATGCTGATGAAACCGCCCATGAGACGATAGACGCGAGCGGTCGCGTGTTGCTGCCGGGACTGGTGCAGACGCACATCCATCTCTGCCAAACCTTGTTTCGCGGCGCGGCGGACGACCTGGCGTTGATTGATTGGTTGAAGCGGCGCATCTGGCCGATGGAAGCGGCGCACACGCCCACATCGCTTTACGCTTCGGCGCGACTGGGAATTGCCGAGTTGATTCGCGGCGGCACGACTACGGCGCTGACGATGGAGACGGTCAATCACACCGAAGCGGTTTTCAAAGCCGTCGAAGAGACTGGCTTTCGCGCCACCATCGGCAAGTGCATGATGGACAAAGGCGACGACGTGCCGGTTGCGTTGCACGAAGAGACTGACGCCTCGATCACTGAATCGCTCAGATTACTGGAACGCTGGCACGGCGCAGCCGACGGGCGCATTCGTTATTGTTTCGCGCCGCGCTTTGCCGTCAGTTGCACAAGAGAGTTGTTGGAACGAGTCGCCCGTCTAGCGCGCGAGCGTGGCGTGATGGTGCACACGCATGCTTCGGAGAACCGCGATGAAGTTGAAATGGTCGAGCGCGAAACTGGTTTGCGTAACATTGAATACTTAAACGCGGTGGGCCTAGCTGCGCCGCACGTCGTGCTGGCGCATTGCGTCCAACTGGACGACGGCGAGATGGCGATTCTCAAACAGACGGGCACGCACGTGGCGCATTGCCCGTCGTCGAATCTCAAGCTCGGCTCTGGGCTGGCGCGCGTCGCCAAGATGCTGGAGCTAGGCATATCGGTGACGCTTGGAGCCGACGGTGCGCCATGTAACAACCGACTCGATATGTTCACAGAGATGCGCACGGCGGCCTTGCTACAAAAAGTCTTGCACGGCCCGGAAGCCTTGCCGGCGCTCACCGCATTGCGCATGGCGACGATTGATGGTGCGCGCGCTTTGGGATTAGCTGATGAGATTGGCAGTATTGAAATGGGCAAGCGCGCCGATCTGGTTTTATTGAATCTCGACAAACTGCACACGACGCCGCGTCCTGAAGTCGTCTCGACGATTGTTTACGCCGCGCAATCAAGTGATGTGGAAACAGTTTTGATTGATGGACGCATCGTGCTGCGCGATGGAAGATTGACCACGATGGACGAGCGCAAAGTTATTGAAGCAGCACACAACGAAGCTGCACACATCGTCGCACGGATAGGCCCATAATCTGCTTCTCGAAGGGGTCGCTGCGTGGCAGAAGCCCGAACGACAATCTCATAACACCACGCCGAATTGTTCGCGCAGGACAGCGGCGATCTCTGATTCATTTGCCAACTCGCGTTCGTGCCGTTCGTCGCCCGTCGTCGTAATCAATCGCCCGTTCGTTAGCGTCACGCGCCCTTTGGCAGTCGCCAGCGAGCAGAGGCGCTTTTGCGTGAAATGCGATTCGGGCGATGTCTGATGATAGCGGCACATCTCCGTATAATCGCTGTACTCATAAGGCTGCAAGGTGAAGCGATATTGCGGCTGCCATTCATCGCCCTTGTGCCGTTCAAGTATCCGCTGCTCGCCGTCCTGCCTGATACGATATGCGCCGAAGGCTTGCGCTTGTTCGCCCTCATCATCAAGCCGTAACGGTTCGCAGAAGCTGTCGCCGAAACCAACGTCTGCAAGCCAACGCTCTTCGAGTTCGACCATCAGGGCCATGTGATCGAACAGCGGGCTGAAGCTGCCGTCGGCTCGCGCTACGCCCGCCGCAAGCTTCTTTACATTGAATCCTAACTCTCTGAGCAAAGCAGCAAATGCGCCGTTCAATTCATAACAGAAGCCGCCGCGCCGCCGCTCGACGACCTTGGCATAGAGGCGCTCGTCATCGAGAACAATCTCGCGTCCGAGATGAATATCGAGGTTTTCAAACGGCACTGCCAGCATGTGTGCGCGATGCAACTCGCCGAGCGTTTCAGCCGTCGGCTCAGTCGAGCCGTGATAATTGAGGCGCTGGAGATAAGTGACAACATTCATAAAAACATGCTCCATATTCCTTGACCGATCAGCACACGGACGTTCATCCGTCTGGAAAAGCATTTCACGGTGGTCACGGCTTTTGCAACCGCAGGCTTGTCACAGTGATGCCAGGCGATTAAACTAGGGCGCAACTTTGGAGGCTTGCGAATGGCTGTCGGGCAAAACGTCTTGCGCAAAGAAGGTGTCGAAAAGTTGACGGGCGCGGCACGCTACGTCGACGACATCGCGCTCGACCGGATGCTCTACGGTAAAACGATTCGCAGCCGCGTCGCTCGCGGACGCATCAAGGCCATCACCTTTGATTCCAGCTTCGATTGGTCGCGCATCGTCGTCGCCGATTACCGCGACATTCCCGGCGCTAACTTCGTCGCCCTGATTGAAAACGATCAGCCGCTACTGGCTGAATCAATCATCCGGCATCACGACGAACCGATCTTGCTCATCGCCGCTGAAAGCAAATCGGAAGTTGAAGCCGCCGCGCGCCACGTTCACATCGACTATGATGAATTGCCGCCGGTCTTGACCATCGAAGCGGCGCTTGCCGCAAGCGAGATGCTTTATCCGCCTGACAACGTTTTCAAGCGCTTCCTGGTCGGGCGCGGCGATGTGGATGAAGGCTTCGCACATGCTGATCTCATCATCGAGGGCGAATATCGCGTGCCGCATCAGGAACAGCTCTACATCGAACCGCAGGGCATGATCGCCATTCCTGGCGATCAAACAATGACGGTCATGGGTTCGATGCAATGTCCGTACTATGTTCACAAGGCGCTCAAGCAGTTGTTCGATCTCAGCGACGAGCAGGCGATTGTCATCCAGACCACAACCGGCGGCGGCTTCGGCGGCAAGGAAGAATATCCCTCAATGATCGCGGCGCACGCCGCACTGCTGGCGCGCAAGGCGCATCGGCCCGTGAAGCTTATCTATGATCGCGCCGAAGACATCGCCGCGACCACCAAGCGGCATCCCGGCATCATTCGCCATCGCACGGGCGTGACGCGCGATGGCCAATTGACGGCAAGCGAGATAGACATCGTCATGGACGGCGGCGCTTATGTGACGCTCACGCCGGTGGTGTTGTCGCGCGGCGCAATTCACGCGCTCGGCCCATACCGTTGCGACAACGTCCGCATCACGGCGCGCGCTGTCGCGACGAACACGCCGCCTAACGGTGCGTTTCGCGGTTTCGGCGCGCCGCAGGTCGCTTTCGCTTACGAGATGCAGATGGAAAAGATCGCTGCAATGCTTGATATTGACCCGCTCGAACTACGCCGCACCAATATGCTGCGTGAAGGCGACGTGACCGCTACCGGCCAGCGGTTAGAGTGGAGCGTCGGCGCAAGCGATGTGCTCGACGCTGCCGTCGAAGGCTCGCGCTACACAGAAAAGCGTGCCGCCGCTTCTGCCTTCAATCAGCAAGTGGAGAATGCATTACAATCGCCGCAGCCGCCCGCCGATAACAAACGGCGTGGCGTCGGGCTATCATTTTTCTTTCATGGTGCAGGCTTCACCGGCAGCGGCGAAGCCCGTATGAAAGCGAAAGCCGGCGTCGAAATTACCGCTGATGGCGGGGCGCGCATTCTCACCGGCTCAACCGAAATCGGCCAGGGCACGCAGACGATCTTTTGCCAGATCGTCGCTGACGAGTTGAGCCTGCCGTTCGATCAGATTGAGATCGAAGAGGCCGACACATCGAAAGTGCCGGACAGCGGCCCGACGGTCGCTTCGCGCACGACGATGGTCGTCGGTCGGGTTGTGCAACTGGCGGCGCGCGAAGCGAAAGAGAAGCTCACACGCTTTGTCGCCGAACGTTTCGGCGCAGCGGAAGCTGTATCCATCAACGGCCACTTTATGGCGGGCGACAAGCGGCTGGCGAGCTTCGATGAGATGGCCCACGAATACACGGCGCAGCACGGCGCGCTCATCGCTTATGCACAGTACGCCAGCCCGCCGGGCATTGTATGGGATGACGAAACCTATTCGGGCGACGCTTACCCGGTTTATTCGTGGGGCGCGGAAGTCGCCGAAGTCGAAGTCGACATGGACACCTGTGAAGTCATCGTAACCAACATCACAACTGCGCAGGACATCGGGCGGGCCATCAATCCTGTGCTTGCCGCCGGGCAGATCGAAGGCGGCACGCTGCAAGCGGTCGGTTACGGTTTGCTCGAAGAGGTGGTGTGGGACAAAGGCCGCGTGGTGAACAATCGTCTGACGAATTACATCATTCCGACATCACTGGATGCGCCGGAGATGCAGACGATCATCGTTGAGAAAGCCTATCCGCACGGCCCGTTCGGCGCGAAAGGCGTCGGCGAATTGCCGATGGACGGCGGCGCTCCGGCCATCGCCGCCGCCGTCTTCAACGCCACCGGCGCATTCGTCAGCGAAATCCCCGTCACGCCCGAACGCTTGCAGGCAACGATAGAAAAGGAATGCATCCACGAAGAACACGAAGAACACAAAGAAGAATCATGAGAGTGAGTGCAGGGATGCAGCATGACTCTCGCGGGCCTTTCAGTCCTCTCGGTTCTTCGTGATCCTTCGTGTCCTTCGTGGATAACAATTTGATAGCTCGATGAAGATTCAATTTCAAATTAACGGCAGCGAGCGCGAAGTCGACGCGCCGCCGATGCAGCGCGCGCTTGACGTGCTGCGCGAAGTGTTGCGGCTGACGGGCACCAAAGAAGGTTGTGGCGAAGGCGAGTGCGGCGCGTGTTCGATCATCGTAGATGGCGAAGTCGTCAATTCGTGTCTGATTCCCATCTGCCAGTTGCAGAATGTAAGCATCATCACCGTTGAAGGGCTGGCACGCGATGGCCGCTTCGATCCGCTTCAGCAGGCGTTTCTCGAAACCGGCGGCGCGCAGTGCGGTATCTGCACGCCCGGCATGCTCATCGCTGCGCGCGCTTTGCTCGATGCCAGTCCCAGCCCGACGCGCGACGAAATTAAAGAAGCCATCGCCGGCAATCTCTGCCGCTGCACCGGCTATGTCAAGATCATTGACGCTATCGAACAGGCCGCAAAACTAAAGGGGTGAGCGAATGGATGACGAATTGCGTGAACTGCGTGAGCGCATTGCCGAGATGAGCGATGCCGAGTTGCAGCGCATGGTCGGCAAAGACCGGCGCGAATACCGCGCCGAAGCCGTTGAGTTTGCCAGAGAGGAACTCAACACCCGCCAGGCGGCAGCGGACTCGCAAGACGATGAATCCGCCGACGATGAAGTAGACGATGAAGATAATACGAATGACCGGGGCGTTCCGGCAATTGACCGGCAGCCGTGTGACATCTGCGGCGGTGCGATGCGCAGGGGGGCGTTGTTTGCCGACCGTGAGATGACTGTCTATTTCGACGACACAGATGAAGAGCGCTTCGTCGAAGCGCTGGTGTGCAGCGCCTGCGGCAACCTGCGGCTCGTCGTCGATCTGGATACAGACGTTCAGGAATGAAGATTATATTGCCGCTTCAACACTCATGACCGCTACACCGACAGCTTATTCACCTGAAACGCTCGCCGACGCTTACGCGATACTCGCCGAGCGCGGCAGGGGTGTGCGTGTCATCGCCGGCGGCACGGACTTGATGGTCTTGATGAATGCGCATCAACTCGACGCGGCCATGTTCCTAGACATCTGGCGCGTCAATGAACTGCGCGGCATCAGCGACGAAGGCGAGCATCTGCGCATGGGAGCGCTAACGACCTACACGCAGTTGATTAGCTCGCCGCTCGTCCAGCGCTATGGGCCGGCGCTGGTCGCGGCATCGCGCACCATCGGCGCGGTGCAGATTCAAAATCGCGGCACGCTTGGCGGCAACGTCGTCAATGCGTCGCCCGCAGGCGACTCGCTTCCGGTGCTCGCGGCTTACGACGCAGAATTGGAAATCGGCAGCGCACGTGGTTTGCGGCGTGTAGCCTTCAATACGTTTTACACGGGCTATCGCCAGACGGTGCTGGCGGCAGATGAACTGCTCATCGCTGTGCGCTTGCCGAAGCTCAAAGCCGGCGAGCGCGATTTCTTCTGCAAAGTCGGTACGCGCCGCGCACAAGCCATCTCGAAAATCGTGATGGCCACACGTGCCACCGCGTCCGCGCACGTGATCGAATCCATCCGCATCGCTGTCGGCAGCGTCGCGCCGACGGTCATCCGCGCGCCACAGACCGAATCGCTGCTTGCGGGCCAAGCCATCACTCCCGACCTCATCAAGCAAGCACAAGAGAGCATCGCGCGTGAAGTCTCGCCCATCACCGACCTCCGATCAACTGAACATTACCGCCGCACGGTGACCGGCAACGTGCTGGCGAAATGCCTGCGTCAACTTTAGTCAGCGGCTACGTTTCTTTTATAAACTTCCTTGCTCTGTTCAGCGCATTGGATTCCGTGCGCTTCGTGTTATGATCGCATCGCCGAGATTCCCCATCGGAGTGAACGCCATGAGCCCCAATCAGGTGTTTATTTCTCATGCCAGCAAAGATGATGATTTCGTTAAGCAACTGCGCGACGCGCTCGAAAGCCATGACATAGCGGTGTGGGTTGATTCGCGCAATCTGCGTGGCGGCGTTGGGCTTGCCCCCGAGATCAGCCAGGCCATTGAACAGGCGCGGCAGTTCATCGTCGTCCTCAGTCCCAACACGGTCAACTCGCCCTGGGTGCGCAAAGAGATTGCCAAAGCGATTGAAGTCGAACAACAGCGCAAGGCGGATGGCTACCGCGTCATCCCGCTGCTACTGCCGGGCATCGAGCCGTCGGCTCTGCCGCTCTGGTTTGATGAAGAGCCGGTCGGCGTCAAAGTTCAGTTGACCGCCGGCGGCTTGAGCGAGGCGCTACCGCAGATTCTCGCCATGCTCGGCGAGCGCTTGCCTGAGGACGCGCAACCGATCATCGAAGCCCCTCCGCAGCCGGTTGAAGAATTGATTCTCGAATTGATCGACCCGCACATTCGCCTCTTTGATGGCAAGCGGCGCGCTGCGGCGATGGCGACGCTGATCTACGAGCCTACCGCCCAATCTGCTCGTCAGGTGAAGAGCAAACGATTCCCTTTCACCGCGCCGCTCGGAGTCATCGAAGCCGAGGACCTGCGCTGGTATCTCGAAGAGTATTACCTCTGGCCGATTGGCATGTTCAAAGAGCGCGCCGAGCGCATCGAAGCGCAACTGCCGCGCTGGGGACAGGAGTTGTACGACGCCGCTTTCGCCCTGTCGGTGGTCAAGGAAACCCTCGACGCCTGGCAAGACGCTGATGCCGGTAACGAGCGGCGTTTCTCGGTTTCCGTTGATCCCGAATTGCCGCACGGCGCGAGCGATGAAGAGCAAGCCGCTGCCCGCGAAGCCGCCAGCGAATTGCTCGCGTTGCCGTGGGAGTTGTTACACAACCGGCGCGACTTTCTTTTTCATGGTAAGCAGCCGGTGCGCGTGCGCCGCCGCTTGCCCAATCGTCATGCACTGCCGGTGACGCCGAGCCGCTTGCCGATTCATATCCTCTTAGTCAGCCCGCGCCCCGAAGAAGAAAATCGCATCGGCTATATTGATCATCGCCTTAGCGCCAGGCCGTTGATCGAAGCGGTCGAGAGCCTGGGTGAACTGGCGACCGTCACCGTGCTTGCGCCGCCGACTTTGCCGGCTTTGATCGACATGCTCAAGCAGGGCGATCAGGGCGAGCCGTTCGATGTCGTGCATTTCGATGGTCACGGGGTTTACAACCGCGAAGCTGGACTGGGCAGCCTCTGCTTTGAACACCCGGACGATGTGCAGAAACTGGACGAACGCCGTATGCAGGCGATTGACGCTGAAAAGCTGGCCACAGTCATTAGCGAGCATCACATCCCGCTGGTCTTTCTCGAAGCCTGCCAGACAGCGAAGACCGAAGAAGACCCGACCGCTTCGGTGGCGGCGAAGCTTCTGGAAGAAGGCGTCGCGTCGGTCATCGCCATGAGCCATAGCGTGCTCGTTGAAACCGCGCATCGCTTCGTCAGGGCGTTCTATTCCGAACTGGCGCAGGGCAAGCGCGTCGGCACAGCGATGATCGCCGGCCAGCGCGAACTGCATCGTGACCCGGCTCGCGGCAAAGTGATGGGCGCGGGTGAATTGCATTTGCAGGACTGGTTCGTGCCGGTGCTCTATCAGGAAGAGCAAGACCCGCAGTTGATCACTAAGCTCACGCCTACGGTGGTGCAACAACTTCAAGAGAAGCAGCGCCGCCTGCGACTGGGCGCATTACCCGACCCGCCGCCGCATGCCTTTCAAGGGCGCAGCCGTGAGTTGCTGGCTTTAGAGCGCCTGCTCAGTGATCAACCTTACGCAGTGATTCGCGGGCAGGGCGGCGCGGGCAAGACGACGCTTGCCGCTGAGTTGGCGCGCTGGCTGGTGCGCAGCAATCGTTTTCGCCGCGCGGCCTTTGTTAGCCTTGAGCAATACAGCGATGCACGCAGCGTGCTCGATAGACTCGGACAGCAACTGCTGCCCACAGGCGAGAACTATTCGGTCGCGCAATATGCGGATATGAAGCAGGCGCTTCAGCCCGTCGAGCGGGCGCTCAATGACCGGGCGACGATCATCGTGCTGGACAATCTCGAAAGCGTGCTGCCTGATGCGACGGGCCAACTGCCGCCGGGCGTCGAGCCGGTCGAAGAATTGTTTGATCTTTGCCGCAAGCTGCTCGATGCCAACCCGGCAACGCGCATTGTCTTCACGAGCCGCGAACCCCTGCCCGCACCATTTGATCATAAGCGATGTGACAGGCCACTCGGCGCGTTGAGCCGCCAGGATGCCATCGCGCTGGTCGGCGAGGTGATGAAGCGGGAAGGCTTGATACCGAAATCAGACGATTCAGGTAACGACCCGCAAGAGATCGTTGAGTTGGTCGAAGCAGTGAACCGCCATGCTCGTGCCCTGGTCTTGCTGGCGCGTGAAGTAGCTCACAAAGGCGTGCGCGCGACGACTGAGAACCTCCATCAACTAATGGCCGAGTTAGACAAAAAGCATCCCGGCGACCGCGAGAACTCGCTTTATGCCAGCGTCGAGTTGTCGCTGCGCCGTCTGTCGCCGGAGGTGCGCGAGCAGATCAAGCCTCTGGCTGTCTTTCACGGCGGCGCGAATCTCAATGTGTTGATGTGGATGCAGAGCATAGATGTGGACACAGTAACCAACATCGCAAAACATCTGATCGAGGTCGGACTGGCTGAAGGTATGGGCTTCGGCCATCTGCGCCTTGATCCGGCGCTACCGTCTTATCTGCTGCGCGAGATGAGCGTGGAGGAACAGGAAGAGACGCGGGCGCGCTGGGCCGAAGTAATGATGCAGTTGACGCAGTTTCTATATCAGCAGCAATTCAAGGATGCTTTATTGGCTCAACAACTGGCCCTGCTGGAATTGCCCAACCTGATGGCGATGCTCGAATCGGTTCCAAATATAGTGACGCCGGAAGCTGTGGTTGATTTGTCGGAGAGTGTGGAATCATTACTCTCTCATTTGGGACGATCCCAGGCTCTCGCACAGGCAACAAGAGTGCGAGAGCACGCCGCGCAGAAATTGGGAGCATGGAGCCATGCCCGATACTTGACGGAAAGCGCAACCATTGACCGAATGGTGGAACATGGCGATCTGCCATCAGCATACGAGGTAGCGCAACAACTTCTGCAACAATGTTTGAAGGCAGGAGAAGATGCTTACCCGGGAGCAGCCTACGACATTGCAAGAGCATATTTCAAATTTGGGAGAGTAATGCGGATCGGAGGAGCAGGCGAAGCAGCGCTATCACTATTTTCCGAAGCTCAACGACGTTTTCAAGTACTGACCGATGCAGGCAGTATTTCTGCTGACGGAATGGTCTGTCTAGCAATCACCGATAGCGCAGATTGCCTGAGAGACTTAGGGCGATGGGATGAAGCAGCCACAGCATATGAAGACGCCATTAGGCGGGCTGAGAAGCTGGAGAATAAGAGACAAGCGGCTGTTGCCAAAGGTCAACTAGGCACAGTCCACCTCCTGCAAAGACGTTATGCTGAGGCGCTGCAAATCTATGACGAAGCGCGAGGTATTTTTGAAGAACTCGGCGAGCCAAGAAGCGTGGCAGTTATCTGGCATCAGATCGGGATGGCATATGGTAAATCTGGGCAACTTAAACAGGCCGAGCGGGCCTACCGGCAATCACTAGCGATTAAGGTACAACAGAAAGACTTACTAGGTGAGGCTGGTGATCTGAATGATTTAGGTAATATTTATGATGCGATGGGCTGGTTCGAAGAGTCGGTGAAATGCTACCGGCAGGCAGCGGATATTCACGTCAAACTGCAAAATCAGAGGTATGAGGGACAAACCCGCTCTAATCTCTTTCCAGCACATTGGGATCCTAAGCTTAGAATTCCACGTGGACAAGTTGTC
>JADMIO011294175.1_pt1 | contig 50488 bp, 33 predicted proteins | sample 8958161 | NCBI WGS metagenome assembly JADMIO01 (sample SAMN16585339, study PRJNA669376) | soil metagenome | isolation source: Crop rotation soil | place: USA: Cullars Rotation, Alabama | collected 2011 | reverse complement strand
CGCGACAACTTGTCCACGTGGAATTCTAAGCTTAGGATCCCAATGTGCTGGAAAGCACCGCGCCGGCCGCCGCCGCCGTCACCGACGCGACCGTCGCGCGCACGAACTCGCCGGCCAGGTTCTGCACCGAGCCGTAGGCGATCTTGTTCTGGAGCGCGTAAATGAGCTCGACGTAGCCGATCGATCCCGGCACCTGCTGCACCAGGCCGGCAACGCCCTCGTTGCCCTTGCCGCCGACGCCGGTCGGCCAGTTCACCGACGTGGCCACGCCGACCCGCTTCTTCCACTCCGGCGACACCTTGGCGAGGTAGTCGACCCAGATGTAGGTGGTGCCCGAGCCATCCGACCGGTGTACGACCGTGATGTCGGTCGCCGGCAGCTTGGCGGTGGGGTTCAGCTTCACCAGCGCCGGGTCGTTCCACTTGGCGATCTTGCCGAGGAAGATGTCGGCGAGCACGAGGCCGGAGAACTTCAGTTCGCCCGTGACGCCCGGCAGGTTGTACACGGGCACGTCGGCGCCGAGCACGGTCGGGAGATGCAGGATCTTGGCGGGCGCCGCGAGGATCTGCTCCTCGGTCATCGGCCCGTCGGTGGCGCCGAAGAACACCGTCTGCGCCGTGACCTGCCGGATGCCGCCCCCCGAGCCGATCGGCTGGTAGTTGATCTGCACGGCCGGCTTCAACTTGTTGTACTCGGAGAACCACTTCGAGTAGATCGGGTTCGGAAACGTCGCGCCCGCGCCGTTGATCTGGATCGTCTGGGCGGCGACACCTGCGCCGAGCGCCAGCGTGCAGGCCAGCGCGGCGAGCGTGGTGGTGGATGTCATGGGACCGTCCTCCTGGAAGACTAGAAATTGATCAAGGCGTGCACGGCCACCGTCTTGGTGGGCAGCGCCGTGAGGTGCTCGAAGAGCTGGGCGTCGTAGTCCACCAGCAGCGACGCGGTGACCGTGCCCTGCAGCTTGAACCAGTAGGCGACGCCGGCGATGACGCGGTTCTGCTCCTGCGAGTCGAGCGTGGTCGTGAAGTTGCCGGCGGTCGAGAACGGCGCCAGCGCCGACGACGTGTTCGGCGTGTTGTGGTCGTAACGGATCAAGCCCTCCCAGCCCTGTCGCGTGCGCGGGATGATCCAGAGCGAATAACCGTTCCCCTTCACCGGAACCATTCCCGGCAGCCCCGAACGCTGGTCCCTGGCGTCGAGGTACTCGAATCCGGCGGTGACGACGGGGTGCTCGTAGGTGACCGCGCCGACCGTGCGCTGGCGCTCGCCGTCCTTCACGTAGGCGTCGGCGACGTGGAAGAAGGAGCCGCGGAGGCCGCGCAGTACCGGCGACTTGCGCGCGAACGGGCGCGCGGTGGCCCGGATCATCAACCCCTTCTGATCGTTGACCTCGAGGCGGTTGTAGTTCTCGCCGTTGTAGTAGCCGACGTGGACGTCGCCGTAGTTCGACGCGAAGTTGTAGTGGAACGACGCTCCAGCATCTGCCGACGACATGTAGCCGGCGCGCTCGACGAACATCGTGCCCTGGAAGCGGTAGCGGTAGATGCCCTCCGCGAAGTCCACGTACGGCGTCTGCTGGATGCCGAAGCGGGCCCACGAGCCGCGGGTCATCCAGTCGTCGAAGTTGGTCTGGAGGAACGCGTATTTGACGCGGAAGACCAGGTTGCCGTTCAGCGAACTCGCGGCATTGGTCTCGCGCGTGATGTCGGGCGTGATCCGGAAGGCCACGATGTGCGACAGGTTGCCCGTGACGTTGATGTAGGCACGGGTGACGTCGAAGCTGCTGCGGTTCACCGAATTGCCGTCCGAGTCGGTGATCTCTGGCTCGGTCTGGTAGCTGTAGTTGGTGAAGATCGTGGCCCCCACCCGGATGGACGGCGTGTCGTCGGGAGGCGTGAACCCGGCGGCAGGCGTCACCTGAGCCAGTGCGACCCGCGGAATCAGGAGGGCGATGGCGACGAGGAGGGGGTTGACGATCCGGACTGGGGTCATGCCGCGAGTCAAACAGGCTCCTTTGGCTTTCGAACGTCGGTGTGTTCACGACAGTAAGAGCCGGCGGTTTCGGCCTTGGATCATGCGTGTTACGCCTGTGTTAAATGCGCCAGCGCCCGGGCTGGCGGGCGAATCACACACTTCCCGGTAGCACTCGCGACGCATCGCCGTAGCACGTGGCGTCTAGGCTCTAACCAGTCTCGTCCGGTCGCGGACCGGACTCGCGGTTGGGAGGCCAGAGATGTCGCGCGCGCATGCCCGGGTGCAGATCGTGTCCACGCTGGTTCTTGCGGTCGCGGCCATCTCCGCGGCCGGTTGCGGCGGGTCGGCGGCGTCGGAGCCGCCGGTCGAGCTGCACGGGGCAGGCGCCAGCTTTCCCTTCCCGTTGTACGACCGGTGGTTCAAGGCCTACGCGGCAGCCCACCCGAACACCAGGGTGGACTACCAGTCGGTCGGCAGCGGCGCCGGCGTCACGCAGTTCACCAACAAGACCGTGGACTTCGCGGCGAGCGACGCGGCGATGACCGACGAGGAGATCGCCAAGATCGAGCGCGGCGTGCAGCTGCTGCCGCTGACGGCGGGCAGCATCGTGCTGGCGTACAACCTGCCGGAGCTGACGGGCACGCTTCGTCTGTCGCGGCAGGCATACGCCGGCATCTTCCTCGGCACGATCACCAAGTGGAACGATCCCGCGGTAGCGGCTGCCAATCCGGGGCTGAAGCTGCCGGACACCAACATCACCGTGGTGCGCCGCGCCGACAGCAGCGGCACGACCTTCGTGTTCACGCAGCACCTGACCGCGGTGTCTCCTGACTGGGCCAAGGGGCCCGGCACCAGCCGATCGCCCAATTGGCCGGCCGGCATCGGTGCGAAAGGGAACGAGGGGGTCACCTCCTCGATCCAGCAGACACCGGGCGCGCTCGGCTACGTGGAGTTCGGCTACGCCAAACAGTCCGGTCTGCACATGGCGGTGCTCGAGAACAAGTCCGGGAGCTACATGGAGGCAACCACGGCCTCGGGCCAGGCTGCGCTCGCGGCGGCGCAGCTGCCCGAGAATCTCCGGCTCTTCCTGCCGGATCCGGAGGGCAAGGACGCGTACCCGATCGTCACCTACACCTGGCTGCTGGCCTACCGCCGCTACGACAACCCGGCGACCGCGGCGGCGCTCAAGGAAGTCGTCCGCTATTCGCTCGACGCCGGTCAGCGGGTGAGCGAGGAGATGGGCTACATTCCGCTGCCGCCTCCGGTCGTCGCCGCCAACCTGAAGGCGCTCGAGAACATCAACTAGCGGATGGCGACTCCCTCCGCGTTGCCGCTCGGGGTCGCGTCCGGCTCGATCTCGCGTCCGCCGACGACGGCTGAACAGGTCGTCGACCGGATCACGCGCGGCGTCACGCTCGTGTGTGCCTGGGCCGTCGTCGCGCTCGTCACCTACATCGTCCTCGAGATCTCGTTGACGGCGCGCCCCGCCGTCCTGCAGTTCGGCTCGAGCCTTCTCACGGCGAGAGTCTGGGATACGAACCGCGAGCTGTTCGGCCTGCTGCCGGCCATCTGGGGCACCTTGTACAGCTCGGTGCTGGGGCTGCTGATCGGGACGTTCTTCGGCCTCTCGATCGCCATCGTCCTCAGCCAGGACTTCCTGCCGCCGGCGCTCGAGACGCTGCTCAAGAACCTGATCGAGCTGCTGGCCGCGATCCCGAGCGTCGTCTACGGCCTCTGGGGGATCTTCGTGGTGATTCCGGCTGTGCGCCCGGCCGCGGCCTGGCTCAACCAGCACCTGGGCTGGATCCCGATCTTCGAAACGCCGCTGCGAGGTCCCGGCATGCTGCCGGCCGCGCTCGTGCTCGCCATCATGATCCTGCCGACGGTGTCGGCGCTGTCGCGGGATGCGCTGGTGGCCGTGCCGAGCAAGCTGAAAGAAGCGGCCTTCGGCCTTGGCGCCACCCGCTGGGAGGCGATCCTGGGCGTCCTCGTGCCGACGGCGCTCACCGGAATCTTCGGCGCGATCATGCTCGGCTTCGGCCGGGCGCTCGGCGAGACGATGGCGCTCGCGATGCTGGTCGGGAACGCCAACACGCTGAACGTCTCGCTCTTCTCGCCCGCCACGACGCTGGCCGCGCTCCTCGCCTTGAACTTTCCCGAAGCCAGGGGCACGGAGGCGCAGGTGCTGATGTATGCGGCGCTCGTCCTTCTGGCGATCACGCTCTCGGTGAACGCGATCGGCACGGCGATCGTGACCCGCGCCGCCAACCGGCTGCGGGGGCACAAATGAGCCAGGCCGTCGAGATCACGCACGCCTTCGAGGACGTCGATCTCGGCAGGCTCGAGGTGTCGCTGCGATCGCCGCGGACGCTGTTCAGCGCGACGCTGAGCGGCATCGCCATCGCCGCGTCGGTCTTCGCCTGCGTGCCGCTGTTCTCCGTCCTCTCGATGCTCGTGATCCGCGGCGGTCGGCGTCTCAGCTGGGAGGCGCTCACCACCACGCCTCCCGCGGCCTTCGCCGCTGGCGGCGGCTTCGGCAACGCCATCGTCGGCACGCTGACGATGGTGGGCATTGCCGTGATCCTCGCCGTCCCCTGTGGGGTGCTCGCAGCCGCCCATCTCGCGCTGTTCGCGCCCGAGTCGCGCGTCTCGACCATCGTGCGCTTCGCCGCGCGCGTGCTCACCGGCATGCCGTCGGTCCTCGCCGGCGTGTTCGCCTATGCCGCCGTGGTGCTCGTGACCGGCGGCTTCTCGGCGCCGGCCGGCGGCGTCGCGCTGGCGGTGCTGATGCTGCCCACCGTGCTGCTCACGGCGGAGGAAGCAATCCGCATGGTGCCGGTGCGGATGAAGGAAGCCGCCATCGGCATGGGGACCACGCAGTCGCAGCTGCTCTGGCGCGTGGTGCTGCCCACCGCCATGCCCGGCATCCTCACCGGCGTGATGCTGGCCGTGGCCCGCGCCGCCGGGGAGACGGCGCCGCTCATCTTCACCGCGCTCTTCAGCAGCTACTGGTTGAGCAGCCTGATGCGGCCGACGGCGTCGCTGGCCGTCCTCATCTACAACTTTTCGGGCACGCCGTTCCCCAATCAGGTCGAACTGGCCTGGGCCGCGTCGCTCGTGCTCGTGGTCATGGTGCTGGCCTTCAACATCGCCGGGCAGGTGCTGTCGAGGAACCACCACCATCACCGCTGAGGAATCCACCGATGCAGAACGCACCGCCCGCGCCGACGATGAATGCCGCCGAGGCCCGAGCCTCGCTCACGGCCGTTCCGCACCCCGGCAACGTCGTGATCGACTGCCGGATCGACCGGCTGTTCTACGGCAACTTCAAGGCCCTGCGCGACACCCGCCTTCCAATCTATCGCGGGGCCATCACCGCCTTCATCGGGCCGTCGGGCTGCGGGAAGAGCTCGGCGCTGCGTTGCCTGAACCGCATGAACGATCTCGTTCGCGGATTCCGGCTCGAGGGGCACGTGCACTTTCTCGGCCGCGACATCTACGCGCCGAAGGTGGACCCGGTGGCCGTGCGCCGCTACGTCGGGATGGTGTTCCAGCAGCCGAATCCCTTCGCCATGAGCATCTTCAACAACGTGGCGTTCGGTCTCCGTCTCAACCGCTACAAGGACAGCATCGCCGACCGGGTGGAGAAGGCGCTGCGCAGCGCGGCGCTGTGGGACGAGGTGAAAGACAAGCTGCACGCCAGTGGTCTGTCGCTCTCCGGCGGTCAGCAGCAGCGGTTGTGCATCGCGCGGGCGATTGCCACCGAGCCGGAGGTGCTGCTGATGGACGAGCCGTGCTCCGCGCTGGATCCGGTGGCGACCCGCCGCATCGAGGAGCTGATGGTGCAGCTGCGCAGCCGCTACACTATCGCCATGGTCACCCACAACCTGCATCAGGCCAAACGCGTCGCCGACCGGACGGCCTTCATGTACGTGGACACCTCGGAAGGCGGCCGCACCGGATATCTGGTCGAGTACGGCGAGACGGCGCAGATCTTCCAGAATCCGCGCGAGCGGCACACGCAGGAGTACGTCCGCGGCGAGTTCAGCTGATGGCGGGTGATACGCCGATCGACGATCAGCTGGACGACGACCGCCGCGACGACCTCGACGAAGAGCTCGAGATGGAGGTGGACGACGATCGCCTCGTCGACGGCGGCGCCGAGCGCGAGGCGATAGCCGACCGGGACGTGGACCGGCAGCTCTATTTCGACGAGCTGTTCCGGCTGCAGGGCGAGCTCGTGAAGCTGCAGGACTGGGTCGTCGAGCACAAGCTGAAAGTGGTGGTCGTCTTCGAAGGGCGCGACGCGGCCGGCAAGGGCGGCGTCATCAAGCGGATTACCCAACGCCTCAATCCGCGCGTCTGCCGCGTGGCGGCGCTGCAGGCGCCGACGCCGCGCGAGCAGAGCCAATGGTATTTCCAGCGCTACGTGGCGCACTTGCCGGCCTGCGGCGAGATCGTGCTGTTCGACCGCAGCTGGTACAACCGCGCCGGCGTGGAGCGCGTGATGGGCTTCTGCACCGACGAGGAATACGAGGAGTTCTTCCGCTCGGTGCCGGAGTTCGAGAAGATGCTGGTGCGCTCCGGCATCGTGCTGGTGAAGTACTGGTTCTCGATCACCGACGAGGAGCAGCATCGCCGCTTCCAGATGCGGATCCGCGATCCGTTGAAGCAGTGGAAGCTCAGTCCGATGGATCTCGAGTCGCGCCGCCGCTGGGAGCTCTACACCAAGGCCAAGGAAGTGATGCTGCAGCGGACCCATATCCCCGACGCGCGCTGGTGGGTCGTGGAGGCCGACGACAAGAAGCGTGCGCGCCTCAACTGCATCCACCACCTGCTGCTCCAGATCCCGTACCAGGAGCTCCCCGACGAGCCGGTCACGCTCCCGAACCGGATCCACCATCCGGACTACCAGCGGCGGGAGCTGCCGGACGAGATGTTCGTCCCGACAGTCTACTGAAGCCGGCTTCACCGGTTGTTGTCCTTGGGTCCAAGGACTGGCTAGTATCGTCCCCGGCGGCGGAACATCAGCACCGCGCCGGCCGCGCTTGCCGCGACCGTGAGCGTCACCACGATGAGGAACCCGTCGCTGTGCTGGAACGGGATTCCTTCCACGTTCATCCCGAAGAAGCTCGACACGATCGTCATCGGCAGCGCCAGCACGGTGACGATGGTCAGGGTGAACAGCGTGCGGTTGGTCTGCTCGCTGACCAGCGCGAACACCTCGTCCTGCAGCAGCTTGACGCGGTCGATGAGCGCGCTGCAGTCCGTCGCCGCCACCGAGATGTCGTCGGCGGCCTGTCGCAGCTCCACCAGATCCGGCTCGGCGATCCAGGCCGGCGGTCTGGCGAGGAGACGCGACAGCGCTCCCCGTACCAGCGACAGCAGGCGCTGCACCTTCACCAGGGTGCGGCGCAGCGAGCCGAGCGTGGCCCGGCTCGACCCGACCTGATTGAGGATCAACCGGTCTTCGACGTCGTCCACCTTGTCGGTGGCGTCGTTCACGATCTGGACGAACGTCGCCGCCTGGTCACGCAGCAGGTGAGCGAAGAGCTCGATCGGGGAGCGGAAGCGTTCCCCCGATCGAATCGACTCGCGAAGCCGATCGAACGATCGCAACGGTGTCCGGCGGGCGCTCACCAGCATGCGGTCGTTCACGAACAGCAGCATCGCCGAGGCCTCGGACGCGTCGGGGCCGAACACGGTCAGGTCGCTGATCGCGGCGATGATGGCGTCGCGCCCGACGTCCACGCGGGTGGAGGCCGCCTCTTCCAGGGAGGCGACGAACCCCTCGGGCGCGTCGAGATGGTGCGAGAGCCAGCGCCGCGACGCCTGATTCGACAGGTTGAAGTGCAGCCACAGGAACTCGCGCGTGCCCTCCGGCGCGCCGCGCACGAGCGCGTCGGCCTCGTCGGCGTCGATCGCGCGGCCCGCGCGCCCGGGAGCGAAGGCGTAGCCGCACAGCAGTCCGGCTCGCTCCGACCCGTAGCGCGTGCGCTCGGCATTCACGGCGCGATCGGCAATGGCCACGGGACGGACTGTTACCACAGCCGGCGTGTCGGGCCGGTTACGGGAGTGTTGCGGCGTGAGCGCCGGCGTCAGCCCCCGAAGGGGAAGAGCTCGAAGAACTGCAGGAAGAAGACCAGCGCGATCGCATAGGCGGCGAGCGACAGCCGGCGCGCCTGCCCGGTCGCAAGCGCCAGCACGACCGACGCGAGCAAGCCGAGGCCGATGCCTTCCGCGATGCTGAACGTGAGCGGAATCGCGAGCAGCGTCAGCACGGCCGGCGCCGCGGTGGTGAAGTCGGACAGGTCGATCTCGGCCGCCGATTGCATCATGAAGATCCCGACCACGACCAGGGCGGGCGCCGTGGCCGCCGCCGGCACCGCGAGGAAGAGCGGCGTGAAGAAAAGGGCGAGCAGGAAGCACACCGCCGTAGTCAGGGTCGTCAGGCCGGTACGCCCGCCGGCCTCGACGCCCGACGCCGACTCGATATAGCTCACCACCGTCGACGTGCCGAGGAGGGCGCTCAGGATCGCCGCCACCGAATCGGCGACGAGGACGCGCCCCGCCCGCGGCAGCGTCCCGTCGGCTTCGAGCAGGCCGGCGCGCTTGGCGACGCCGATCAGCGTGCCGATGTTGTCGAACATGTCCACGAGGAGCAGCGTGAGCACGAGCGGCAGCGCCTTGACGAACGCGGCGCCACTCATCAGGAACCCGAAGTCGAGCTGCAGCAGAACCGGCGCCGGAGAGGTGGGGGCCGACAGCAGCGACGCCGGCCACGCCGTCACGGTGCCGCCGCTTCCGTTCGGGACGACGAGACCGATCGCGGTGGTCACCGCCATGCCGAGGACGATCGCGGCCGGGACGCGGCGGGCCACCAGCACGATCGTCAGCGCCAGTCCCGCCAGGCAGAGCGCCGTGGGCCCGGACGCGAAGTCGCCGTGGGTGACGAACGTCGCCGGGCTGTCGACGACGATGCCGCCGTTGCGCAGCCCGACGAAGGCGATGAAGAGGCCAATGCCGGAGGTAATCGCGAGCTTCAGCGAGTAGGGGATGGCGGCGATGATCCGCTCGCGGACGCCGCTGAGCGACAGCGCCAGGAAGATGCAGCCGTTGACGAACACCATCCCGAGCGCCTGCTGCCACGGGACGCCAGCGCCGAGGCAGATGGTGTAGGTGAAGAAGGAGTTGATCCCCATCCCGGGCGCGAGCGCCAGCGGATAGTTGGTGAGCACGGCCATCAGCGCCGTCGCGGCCGCGGCGCTGAGCGCCGTCACCGTGACGAGCGCCGCCCGATCCATGCCGGCGTCGGCGAGAATGCTCGGGTTCACCGCCAGGATGTAGGCCATGGCGGCAAACGTCGTCAGCCCGGCCTGGAGCTCACGGGCGGTGGTGGTGCGGTTCGAGGAGAGGGCGAACAGCCGTTCGAGCATCGAGGCGGGCGCGACGCGAGTATACCCATGCCCGGCCTGAAGACCGGGCGGCTTCGATAGAATCGACGGCATGAGCCTGCAGCGCTTCGTCGTCTTCGCCCTTCTGAGTGCACTCGTGGCCGCGGTGTCCGGTTCGTCGCCGCGTGCGGCGCAGGACGCGGCGCCCGCGCCGGAGGACGTCGCGGCCGGCCTCCGGATCTACCGCCAGAAAGCGGACTGTCAGTCGTGCCACGGCTGGGCGGCGGACGGGAAGAAGATGGATTCGCAGATGCCCGACGGCGCGAACCTGCGGACCACGAAGCTCGATCGCGCGAAGCTGATCATGGCGATCAAGTGCGGGGTGCCGGGCAAGATGATGCCCGCCTTCGACAAGTTCGCGTATACGGACGGCCGCTGCTACAACCTGAAGCAGGCCGACCTGCAGCGCATGAACGCCACGCTGCCCGACCCGCCGGCCACGCTCCAGAACCGCGAGATCGAGCAGCTCGCCGACTTCCTGTTCGCCAAGGTGGTGGGGAAGGGGCCGATGGACCGGGCGAAGTGCATCGAATTCTGGGGGTCCGACGTCTCCGCCTGCGCCGAGTTCCCGAAATAGGGGCGAGTCCTACCGCTGGGCCTGCCGCCGCGCGGCCTTCTCCGCGGCGTTGCGGGCCTTGCGGGCCGCGTGGTGTTCGCGCATCTTGTGTTCGCGGCGTTCCCGGTTCCGCACTTTGACGCTCATTTCGCGCTCCGACAACAGCCATGCGTCGAACCGCTCGTCGTGCCGCATCCGGCGCAGCCTGCCGACGGCGCGCCGCCAGAGTGGGGCGAGCCAGTCGTTCGGGATCGGATCGGCGGCGAGCCCTGCCATCGCTTCGACCTTCTCGACGAAGAGCGGCGTGGCCGGCACGTCGAGCCCGTGCGGCCGCACGAACGCGCGCACGAACGGCTTCACCTCGGTGGTGGGGTGCGCGAGCGCGGCGTCCAGCTGGCGCAGATGCTCGTCGAACCCCTTGGCTACGTGCAGCAGGCCGCCGGCGGTATTCGTCAGGTAGTGGTAATGCACGGTCCCGAGCTGGTTGTCCTCGAACTCCGGTACCAGCAGCGTATAGACCGGGCGGCCGACGATGCTCGCCTCGACGAACGCGCTGGTGATGAGGCCGATGACCGCCGCGCTGTGGTACAGCGAGTCGAAGTAGTCGTCCTTGGCTTCCTTGTCGATCGGGTTCCGGCCCCAGAGGACCGTCGGTCCCATCGTGCTCACGTCGATGTCGGTCCACTCGCCCAGCCTCGAGGGATGCGGGCGGACGAGGATGCCCACGTCGCGCAGGTGCGGCAGCGGGCTGGCCCGAATCTGCCGGATCCACTCGACGACCAGCTTGGCCTCGGGCGGGCTGTGGTCGAAGAGCGTCGAGCACGCGTACATGAGGAACGGCCGATCGGCGGGAAGGCCGACGTGGGCGCAGAACGCGTCGCGTTCCCGCGATGGCGTCCGGTTGAACCACTGGTCGAAGCACTGCGCCCCGGTGACGACCACGCGCTCAGCCGGGACGCCGTGCAGCTCGAGCGCCTCGCGCTGCTGCACCTCGTTCCACACGAACACGCGGTCGGGCCACTCCCGGATCAGCGCCTTGCTCGACAGATGATCCCAGCTCCACACACAGAGGGCGTTCGGGATGCCGAGCCCTCGTGCGGCGCGCTGATACTCGATCTGCGACGAGCCGAGATTGATGAGCGGGGTGATGAGCACGACGTCGGGAGCCTGGGCGCGGACGTAGTCCACGATTGCGGGATCGTCCGGCACCGCGCGTTCGAGCCGCCTGACCACCCGGACCACGGCGCGGCGCGACCATTCGCCGAGACGCTGCACGCGCTCGCCGAGCCGGAGGAACACGCTGGGCGTGCGATCCTTCGCCCGTTCCCGCAGCGTCGGCGCGTCGTCGAAGATGCGATGCTGATAGCGGAGATAGTCGAGCCCCAGGCGCAGCCGCGCCGCCACCCAGGCGTTGTCGTCGGCCACGCGCGCGGGCGCCTCGCCGAACGTGATGTTCGGATGGGCGGCATGCAGCGCCTCCACCAGGTGCTGCCCGCCGATGAATTCATCACGCTCGGCCGCGAGATGAATCTCGTGGCCGCGCGCGGCGAGCCCGCGGAGCACCGAGTCGAAGTTGCGGAAGTAGGTATAGTGACGGCCGAAAAAGAGGATCTTCACCGAGGGCGATGGTAGACTCGGCTTTTGGATGGGTCAATACAGCTATGTGCTCGGTGTCCCGAACTTCGCGAATTACGAGGCCAGCGCGGCGCTGATCCGAGTGCCGCGCGACGGAGGCGACATCGCCTACGTCACGGTCGGCGAGGATCGGCTGACGCGAACGAAACACACGTACGCCTTTCCGCTCCGCGGGATTCACTACTGCCTCGAGGCGTTCGGCCTCGAGTCGCTCGACCAGGTCGATTTCATCTACACCGACTACGCGCGGCTGCCGCGCTGGTTGAACAGCGGGCCCGGCTATCGCAAGCTCGAACACGACTACCTGAAGCTGCGCCTGGCCTACCCGCGGGAGCGCATTCGCGTCGTCGATCACCACGACGCGCACGCCGCCAGTGCGTTCTACCCGTCGCCGTTCGACGAGGCCGCGGTGCTCGTCGTCGACTCGCTGGGGTCGCGCCTCAACACGCAGACGCTCTACCGGTTCGGACCGTCGGGGTGCGACGTGCTCGAGCGCGGCGATTACTGGGGCATCGGCCGCCTCTATTCGCTGGTCACCGGCGCCGTGCTGCCCTACGGCCCGGAAAAGGGGTTCGGCAAGACGATGGGCCTCGCGCCCTACGGCGCGGCGCATCCGGGCCCGGTGCTCGAGTTCGGCGGCCGTCACCAGGGCATGTCGTCCGACTACAGCGGCTTTTTCAGCCGTCCGCCGCTGCCGCGCATCGTGGCGCCCGGCGTCCGCCGCTGCGACGACCGCGACGCGGTGCTCGACCCGTACTTCGCGCGCGCCGCGTACGACGTGCAGCAGGAGTGCGAGCGGCAGATGGTGCGGATGGCGAACTACGCCCACGAACGCACCGGCAGCCGCAACCTGTGCATTGCCGGCGGCGTGGGCCTCAACGGGCTGGCGAACGCACGCGTGCTGCAGCAATCCCCGTTCGAGCGCGTGTTCATCCCACCCGGGTGCTCGGATGCGGGGCTGTCGCTCGGGCTGGCCCTGTGGGGCTACTTCCAGGGGATGGCCGCTCGCGAGCGCGCGCCGCGCGTCAGCGTCTCGATGACGGCGGCGTACACCGGCAAGGCCTATCCACTGGCCGCCACGCTGCAGACACTCGAGACGTTCGGCATCGAGCACCGGCCGGCGGAGCCCGAGGAGATTGCCGGTCTGATTGCGGAGGGAAACGTGATCGGCTGGTTCGAGGGCGGCTCCGAGTTCGGACCGCGCGCCCTGGGCCATCGCTCGATTCTCGCGGATCCGCGGCGGCCGGACATGAAGGACACGCTCAATCACCGGGTGAAGTTCCGGGAGGGCTACCGCCCGTATGCCCCCAGCATCCTGGCGGAGCACGCGGCCGAGTGGCTGCACCTCGACGCGGACAGTCCGTTCATGCTGATGGTCGTCGAGGTTCGCGAAGAGAAGCGGGCGCTCGTGCCCGCCGTCACGCATGTGGATCACACCACACGTCCGCAGACGGTCACGCGCGAGGCCAACCCCAACTACCACCGGATGATCAGCGAGTTTCATCGGATCACCGGCGTGCCGATGGTCCTGAACACCTCGCTCAACATCAACCGGGAGCCGATCGTCGAGACGCCCATCGACGCCCTGATCTGCGCCTTCGGCACTGCCATCGACTATCTCTTTCTCGACGGCCGGTTGATCACCTGCCGGCCCTACGCCAACCCCGAGATGGTCGCCCGGCTGACCGCGGAGCGCGCCCGGGTGCTCGACGCCGAGTGGGAGCGGATCACGGCGGCGTATCTCACCCGCTACGACCGTGCCGAGCGCGATGCCTACCTGGCGCAGGAGAACACGATTGCCGAGTGGCATCGGAACTACCGCTCGAAGTACGAGCTGGAGCAGCGCCTGACCGGCTGGCGGCAGCGCCGCGCGCGCGTGGCCATCGTCGGGACGCGCGGACATACCCGCTGTCTGCGTCTCTATGTCGACGGCGTGCCCGATCTGAACGTCGTGGCGTTCGTGCCGATGGACGACCTGCCGGGCGAGCCGGGGGAGCTGGCCGTCTATCGCGAAGCCTCGCTCGTCGACCTCGATTGGAGCGGCATCGACGTGGTGCTCGTCTCCACCCACGAGTACCAGGCCGAGGCCGTCGATCGCGTGCGCCGCGTGGCGCCGGGCGTCGAGGTGTTCACCATGTATGACGACGCCGGGGACAGCCTGCTGCACGTCCTGCCCGGCACCTGGCCCGTCGTGACCGCGCTTCCCGAGAGCGCCGCGGCGTCACGAAGCCGATCCGCCGGCGGTGACGCCGCCATCGACATGGAGTTTCACCCGCAGCCGACGCGGATCGCCGAGCGCTACGCGCTCATCGTCAGCTACCACTACTGCCATCCGCGGGAAGGATTTCTCAAGGGGACGAAGGCGATCACGCCGGAGGAGTTCGACCAGCAGCTGCGGATGCTGACGCAGAACTTCGTGTGCACCACGATCGGCGAGCTGATGAATCCTGCGGCGAACCTGCCGGAGACGGTCGCCGTCGTGACCTTCGACGACGGCTTCAAAGACGTGGCCGAGTTCGCCCTTCCGGTGCTCCAGCGATGGAAGGTGCCGGCCACGGTGTACTGCTGTTCGCAGCCGGCGCTCGAGCAGCGCATGCTCAACGTGCATCGGGCGCACCTGCTGCAGGCGGCGCTCGGTTTCGAGCAGTTCCGGCGCGAGTTCACCAGCCTGCTCGCGTCGTATTCGATGCCCGAGCCCGAGCGCATCGACGTGCCGGGGCTCCCGCTCTATCCCTATGACGACGACTCGACCAGGCGATTCAAGCGCTGGCTCAATTTCCTGGTCCCCTACCCGACGCTCGACCGCGCGCTCAGCGTGCTGTTCGAGAAGTTCGTCGGCCCGGATGCCGAGATCGCCCGCCGGCTGTATCTCTCGCCCGACGACATCCGGCGGTGTCAGGACGGAGGCATCGAGATTGGGGTGCACGGGCACTCACACAAGGTGCTGAGCCGGCTGAGCGAGGACGAGCAGCGCCACGAGCTCGAAACCTCGGTGGGCTACTTCACCAGCGAGTTCGACCTCCCGAGCGTTCATCTGTCGTACCCGTACGGCAATCCGGGAAGCTGGAACGACGTGACCACCGGTCTGCTGCCGCAGCTGGGTATCGCGAGCGCGTCTACCAAGGTCCGCGCCATCGTGAAGCCGGCGGACGTGCAGGCGCGGTGGACCCTGCCGCGATTCGACGTCCGCGATGTCTTCGATGCCACGGGGAACTTGGTGGCGGACCGGCTGTCGGCCCTCTTCACGGCCGACTGACCGGCTGCGCGCCGATCGCCGCGCGACGTAACGCTCGCGTCACCACCGTGTCACCGCACACGCTTGGCGCCGACACGCCGTGGGTGTAGCATCGGCCGCGATCTGCTGCACAGGAGTCTGCGTGTCACGACGAGTGCGTGAACGTGTCGGCGATCGCCGTCTCACGCGACTGCTGGCGGTGTCCGCGCTCTGGTGGTGGCTGCCGGCTCCTCTGGCTCTGGCCGGCTTGCCTGGGCAAGCCACCGTGACGCCGGCCCCGCAGTTCCGCTGGACGCTGGCCAAGGCCGACGACCGCGTCGACGTCTCGCTGGTCAACGATGGCGTCGTGTTCCGCATTACCAATCCGAGCGGCACCGGCGACGCCGCGATCGAACTCGTTGCGGGACGCTGGCCTCGTCAGATCTCGATTCACTTTCTGGAATCGAGCGGCTTGCTCGACTACTTCAACGCGGCGAACGGACACACCCGCGTCGACGCGTTGCTCCGCGGCGGCCGCGCCGTGGTCACGCTCTACGACGAACACGATTCGCCGCTGCGCGACCAGGCGGCGGCCGCGTTCGTCGTCGTCGCCTACGAGTCGAGCGCGAAGCGCATGACCGTACGGCTGCCGCCGGACTTCGGCCCGGCACCGACGCAGCGCTTGCGCGTCGAGTGGATCGATCGGTTTCGCTAGGATGCCGCGGGGGATTGTTGACGCGCTTGAGGGGAGGGCGAGATGCGCCGAGTACCTCCGATCGCGCCGGCGGGAAAGCCGGCTCATTCCCGTGAGTGGCTCAGGCTGGCGATCGCCGGGACGTTGGCGTTCGCCGTCGTGGTTCGCGTCGACCCGCCGCCGCAGGCGCAGGCTGCCGACGGCATGCAGGCGGTCGAGAGCTCGGTCCTCGCCCAGTTGTCGAGCGACGCAGACGGCGATGGCATCCTGGACGAGCGCGAGGCGGCGCTCGGCACCAATCCGCTGGCCGCCGACACGGACGGCGACGGGTTCGACGACTTCTTCGAAGACACCTACCGCGAATTCGGCTTCGACCCGATCGCTCCGACATTCGACCCGGACCGCGACGGGCTGGCGAGCGTCTTCGAGGCGTCCGTCGGCACGTCCCCGACCAGCATCGACACCGACGGCGATGGCTACGGCGACTTCGACGAGGTCCTCAACGCCTTCTTCGGCTACGACCCGCTGACGACGACCCGGGACGACGATTTCGACGGATTGGGCGACGGGCTCGAGGCGCAGATCGGCACGTCCACATCCAGCGCCGACACCGATGGCGACGGAATCGGGGATTTCCAGGAGTACTACGCCAGTCTGGACCCGACCGTCCCGGATCCGAGCGCCTCGGCCGGAGAGCTGGTGGGAACCGCTGCCAGCGCCGAGATGCGCGCGGCGCTGCTCGCCATCCGCGGCGGCGGGGCCTTCCCGTCAGCACTCGCGGCGCAGTTGCCGTATCCGCAGGTGATGCGGGCGCCGGTCGCGTCCGCGTTGATCCGTCCGTCGGCCGCTCTGATGCAGCAGGCCGTGTTCAACCCCGCGAATTCGCCGGGCCTGTATGACACCTACAACGAGATCGTCGACAAGCTGAAGAAGATTGCCGAGCGGTTCGACGGCGCTCGCGGCCCGCGCATCGTCCGGCTCTTCCGCTGGAGCGGCGCGACTGTCGAGAAGCGTTCTCTCTATGCGCTGAAAATCTCCGACAACCCGCAGATCAACGAGAACGAACCTGAAATTCTCTTCATGGGGATGCACCACGCCCGCGAGCTGATCACGACCAGCATCACGGTGGGGCTGATCAAGGACCTCACCGACAAGTATGCCGCCGGCGATCCGGCGACGCGAAAAATCGTGGACAACCACGAAATCTGGGTCGTGCCCGTGGTCAACCCCGATGGCTACACGAGGGCGGTGGGAGAGTTCGGTGCCGATCCCAAAGGGGCCAAGGTGCTGTGGCGCAAGAACGTCAGGAGGGTGGCGGAACTGACGCCGGAGGGGAAGCGCCAGACGAGGCTCGGCGTGGATCTGAACCGGAACTACGGGTTCGAGCACGTGCGCAGCCTGGCCGCGGCGCAGCGTGCGACGCTGACGAACCGAGCCAAGGGAGCCAACGGCCTGCGCGCCGACGCGGCTGGCAGTGTCGATCCGGACAACGATACCTACGCCGGGCCCGCGGCGTTCTCGGAGGTCGAGACGCGCGCCGTGAAAGGGCTTGCCGAGGACGTGTTCGAAACGACGAGCGAAGTGAACGGCTTCCGGTGTGCCGTTTCGTGGCACAGCTCCGGGGGTGAGGTCACGCATCCGATGGGCCACGCGACCGCGAACGGTCTGACCGCGGCGGATCGCCGGCGCTTCAAGGACATCTCCGACGCGTTTGCGAACGCCACCGGTTACACGAACCTGCTGGACACGTTCCCGGCCGTGCACTACGCGACCTACGGCGATTCGGACGACTGGTTGTACAAGGCACGGAAGGTGTTTGCCCTCACCGTCGAGTCGTTCTCGCAAGCAGAGAGCGCGAACGAGGATCCGACGTACTTCCCGATCAAAGCGGTCCGGCGCGACGCCGTTACCGCCAACAACGTCAAGGGTGGACGTGCCGTCATCAAGGCCTGCGGCGAGGACTTCGGCGACGCGCCGCGCTCCTACCGGACGACGCGCGACGACGAAGGGCCTCGCTATGCCGACGGCAGCAACCAACGCCTTGGCACGTTGTTCGACATGGAGGACGACGGGCTGGCCACGACGTTCGCCGACGGCGACGATGCCGACGCGCTGGACGACGAAGACGGCATCGTCATGGCCGACACGTTCATCGACGCGACCTGGAACCTGGAGCGGCCCGGAGCCAACACCTATCGGCTACGTGGCTGGTGGGACCTGAATCGCAACGGCGCGTTCGATCATCCGTCGGAACTGATCGTCAACGACGTCCGGACGCTGCTGCGGGGGGTTTACAAGTTCCGCTACCCGCTGCCGTTCAATCCCAAGCGGTACTACAGCCGCTTCCGCTTGACGTGGCTCGACGGGAGCGGGGTGACGGCGTCCACGGACATCCTGCCGTGGCGAGAGTACCTTTCCGGCGACGGCTCGTCGCACGGAGAAGTCGAGGACTATCCCCCGACCAAATCGGATCGGCTGATCGTGGTCGGCCCGGTGCCGAATCAGACTCCGGTCGGCAGCCCCGCGACCGTGACCGCAACGGTGCTCGAGACGCTGGTCGGCCTGCGCGGGGCCGAGGTCGTCTTCACCAAGGTGAGCGGCAACTTCACGTTGACCGCTGGAAACGTGTCGCCCGATGGGCAGCGCGCGCGACTGACGACCGATGCGGCGGGCAAGGCGACGATGAGCCTTGTGCCACTGTCTGCTGGTCCGGCGCTGCTGCAGGTCACCGTCACCCACAATCCGCTGTCGGCGTTCGTCGTGTTCTATGGACGATGAGCATCGGCTGTTCGCTCGAGCCTGGAGTCCGTTCATGACACTGTCACATCCGCTGGTCAGATGCCTCCGCCGGTGCAACACGGCCGCGACGCTCCTGCTGGTCGTGATCGGGGTGCCGCCGCCGGCCGAGTCCGCGATCTTCAGCTACGCCGCCATTGGCGACCCGATCCTGAGCGCGACGTTCGCCGCCGACTTTGCCGCCCTCACCGCCCATCGCACGTTCGGTGGCGTGGAAGTGAACGCGGCGGCGCTCGTCGACATCAACGGCGTGCTGGCGGACTTCAGCCTCTCCGATGCCTTGTTCGGCAACACCGACGCGCTCTCGGATCCGGCGATGATCGATCAGGGGACGCTGGACACCGGAGTGTTCAGCGTCGCGATCGCCCCGGTGTTCTTCCCGGTTCTGGCAAGCGGCAGCCTCGGCCTGCTCGCCACGTTCACCGACACGAGCGACGGGCTGTTCGCGATCGACTACGTGTCGCTGACGATCCAGACCGCGAGCGGCGTCACGACGGCGCTCATCGGCCTGAACGACGGCTTCGGCATTGGCGTGCCCGATGGCGGCACGCTGCCGGCGCCGCTGCCGGCGTCGATTCCGTTCGACGCGACCGGAACCGGGTTCGACGAGGCGGTGAGCAGCGTGTCGTTCCGGCCCCAGGCGGTTCCGGACCCGGGGATCCTGCTGCTGGTCGGAACCGGACTCGCGGCCGCCGGCGTTCGCCGCCGGCGCCTCCTATAGGCACGTACGTGGGGGCCGCCTTCAGGCGGCCCGTGCGCCTTCTCCTGAAGCCGTTCTCCTGAAGCCCGAAGGCCCGAAGCCCGAAGCCTTGCAGCATCTACTTCACTTGTAGTAGATCTAACCACGCACATAGGAGAGTCACGATGGTCAGGCTGTCGAAGCTGGAACTGCAGGTGATGGCGGCCTTGTGGGCGCTCGGACGCGCATCGGTGCGCGAGATCCAGGAAACCTTCGCCGGGAAGGCGCGGCCCGCGTACACCACCGTCCAGACGATGGTCTACCGGCTCGAGGCCAAGCAGGCGGTGCGGCGCGTGAAGAAGGTGGGGAACGCGCACGTGTTCGAGGCGGCCATCACGCGCGACTCGGCGCACCGGCGGTTGGTGGACGATCTCCTGGGGCTGTTCGGCGGTCGCAGCCAGCCGCTGATGGCCCACCTGGTAGATGCCGGCAAGCTCACTCTCGACGACGTCCGCGAGGCGGAGCGGCTGCTGCGCCGCCGCAAGGCCGAGGGGCGGTGATGGATCGCTGGCCAGGGTTCGTCCTCGATCACCTCTGGCAGTCCACGTGGTGTGCGGCCGCGCTCGGACTCGTGGGGCTTGCGCTCGGCCGCTACGAGGCGCGGGTGCGCTGCTGGATCTGGACCGCCGCCGCGGCCAAGTTCCTCGTGCCGTTGGCGGCGCTCGCCGCGCTCGGCGGCGCGATGAACGTGTGGACCCAGATCGACGCACCGCCCGCCCGGCCTTTCGCGGCGATCGCGCTCGACGTCGCCGCGCAGCCGTTCACGCAGGATCGTTTCGCCGTCGCCGGACCACGCGGCGCGTCGCCCCTGTGGGCGCCGGCCGTTCTGGCCGGCACGCTGGGCGCGCTCTGGGCCGCCGGCGTGATCGCGATGGCGGGCCGCTGGGCGCGGCGGAAGCTCGCGCTGCGGCGCGTGCTGCGTGACGCACCGCTCGCGCAGGGCGGCCGCGAAGCCACGCTGCTGCAGCGGCTGCTCGGACAAGAGGGGCGGGCAGGCGAGGTCGCGCTCGCCCTCAGCGACGCGGGGTTCGGGCCGGGCACGGCGGGCGGCTTCGAGCCGCTGATCATCTGGCCGCGGCAGATGTCCGGCCGCTTGAGCGACGAGGAGCTGTCGGCGGTGCTCGCCCACGAGCTCGCCCACGTGCGCCGGCGCGACGGGATCATCGCGGCGACCGTCCGCGTCACCGAAACGCTCTTCTGGTTCCATCCGCTGGTGTGGTGGCTGCGGTGGCGCCTCGACATCGATCGCGAGCGGGCGTGCGACGAAGCCGTTCTCCAGCGCGGTGTCTCGCCTGAAACCTACGCCGAGGCCCTCATCAAGACCTGCCAGTTCCACCTGGCCGTGCCGCTCACCTGCGGCGCGCGCGGCCGCGGATCGGAGCTCACCGCGCGGGTGGCGCAGGTGCTGTGGCCGCCCAGTCGGCGCGCGCTCTCGACGCCGATGGCCACGATGCTGTTCATGCTTGCCGCCAGCGCGGCGGCCGTGCCGATCGTCGCGGCGGCGGCGATGCCGCCGCAGCCGCTCGGCATGGGTACCAATCAGTTCTTCCAGGCCGCGCGGCTGCTCGTCGCGTGGGCACCGCGAAGCGCCATCGAGGTGCCGGCACACGAGGCCCGGTTCCGGTCGATCGCGATCGAACGATCCGCCTCGCGCGGCCCTGGCGGGTTCCAGACCTTTTCCGGCGGCCGCATCGCGGGTCGCGGTGTCACGCCCTGGCAGATGGTCCGGATCGCGTATGGGCCGTTCAAGGAGCTGCCCGTCTACGCGCTGCTGGGGATGCCCGACTGGACGAAGACGGAGCACTTCGACATCGCGGCCCGCGCCCAACACGAGCTCGTGAACGGCGCCGCGGGCGAGCCGCGCTACCTGACGGAGCTGCTGCAGCGGATGCTCGCCGAGGAGTTTGCGCTGACGGCCCATCACGAGGTGCGGGCGATGCCGGTGTATCGCCTGCGTGCCTCCGGCGAGGGGGCTCGCGGCCTGCGTCGATCGACGAGCGCCTGCTGGCGTCCCGGCGAGCATCCGATTCCGCCCGTGCCGGTCGCGCCGCAGCGGTGGTGCCGGTCGGCCTTTCCGCGCGGAGGGCGAACCGAGTCGGCGTCGCTTGCATGGGTCGCGACGGTGCTCGGCATCCAGCCGACGATGGGAAGGCCGGTGGTCGACCGCACCGGGCTCGAAGGGTTCTACGACTTCGACTGGACCCCACTCGCCGCTGACGAGTCGATCGGCGGCGCGCTCGAGCGCCAGCTCGGGCTCCGTCTCGAAGCGGCCGCAGAGCCGATCGACGTGCTGGTGGTGGATCGCATCGAGCGCCCGCGCGGCGTGCGCTGAGGCGTCGAGAGGAGACCGAGATGATTCGCATGCTCGCCGGCTGCGCGCTTGCCGTGGCCCTCACCGCGACGGTCGCCGCCCAGCGGCCGCCTCATATCCTGCCGTCGCCGCTCACCGGTCCCGCCCCGGAGTTCGAGGTGGCCTCGGTGAAGATCAACAAGTCGGGCGACTCACAGACGCGCTTCAATTTCGTGGGCGGCCGCATCGACGTCATCAACATGCAGCTGCGCGGCGTCATCCAATCGGCCTACCGCGTGCCTGCCAATCAGCTGGTCAACGTGCCGGGCTGGGTGAACGGCACGCGCGTCGACATCGTGGCCAAGGCCGATCCGAAGTATTCGGTGCAGGAACTGCAGTCGATGCTGCAGCCGCTACTGGTCGAGCGGTTCAAGTTGAAGTTCCATCGCGAGATGCGCGAGATGGACGTCTACGTGATGACGGTGGCGGGCAAGGACGGCACTCTGGGGCCGAAGCTGCAGAGGTCCGAGACCGACTGCGCGGAGCTCGGGGCCCAGCCGCGCAGCTCGCTGGCGCCGCCGAAGCCGGGCGAACTGCCCCCCTGTGGCATCGTGCCTGGCGGTCCGGGGCACATGATTCTGCGGGGGTTCGGCATGGGGCCCTTCGTGCAGTTGCTCGGGATCGCCACCCGCGGCCGTCAGGTCGTCGACGAGACCGGCTTGCAGGGGGGCTACAACATCGACCTTCAGTTCACGCCCGAAGCGCTCTCAGCCGCGGCGCTCGCCCAGGGGCAAGGCGGGGCGTCACCCGCTGCCGCCCAGGTCGATCCAAACGGCCCGGATCTGTTCACGGCGATGCGCGAGCAGCTGGGGCTGAAGCTCGAAGGAAAGAAGATGTCGCTCGAGGTGATGGTCGTCGACGGTATCGATCTGCCGACGGAAGAGTGAAGCAAGGCCTAAGGTCCACCGCCTGACCTCCGGGCTCCCTCTACTTCGCCCGGCCCGTGTATCCCTGCGCGATCGTTGGAATCGCCATCACGCGGTTCCTCGCGCTCGACGTGCCCCAGGCGCCCGTGAAGACGATCGCGTAGAGCGTCTTCTTGTCAGGACCGCCGAAGGCCGTGCCGTGGAGCCCCGGGATCCCCGCGATCGAACCGAGGAAGGTGCCGTTCGGCTCGAATACATCCACCGACGCGCCGGTCGCGACGTAGACACGGCCCTGTTGATCGACCGCGGATCCGTCGCCGCCGGTGCCGCCGCGCAGCTTGCCGAACTCCCGCTGGTTGGTCAGCGAGCCGTCAGGACGCACGTCGAACGCCACGACCACCGCGCCATTGGTGACATAGAGCGTCTTCTCGTCGGGGCTGAGGATGATCCCGTTGGCGCCCTGCATCGCGTCGCCATATTTGGCGACGGCGCCCTGCGGGTTGGCGTAGAACACGCCGGCGCCGGTGACGCTCACGTAGACGCCGCCGCGGCTGTCGGCCGAGAGGTCGTTGAGGACGCCGCCCACGCAGTCGAACGGCTCGCCGTTGTAGCGATTCGCCAGGACCTTCCGCGTGGGCTCGAGCTGCACCACGGCGGGGTTCAGGCCGCGCGACACGAGGAAGAGCGCGCCATTCTTGCTGCGGGATACTGCGCCGCCGGTGTTCACGTCGCGGTGGATCACCGTCGCGAGCCCGGTCTTCGGATCCATCCGCATGACGTTGCTGGCGTCGTTGTTGGCGAAAAGCAGCGTGCCGCCGTCACCGGCGATCGGGCCGTCGGCGTTGTTGCCTTGCCAGTCCCACACCGTCTTCCAGGTCTGCCCCGCGGCAATCACGCCGGGGATCGCCGTCGTCGGCGCGACGGCTGGATCCGGCGGCGGTGTGGCCGGCTGCGGGTCCTTGGAAATCGGGATGCCGAACGGCGCCGGCCTGGTCTTGCACGTGGCGAGCACGGCCGCCTCTCCGGCGTTCTGCCACGACTGCTGGCTGTTGCCGCGCGGAAACGACGATGACGGACCTTGAGCCGATACGACGGCAGCCGCCGCCAATCCGACGAGCACGGTGAGCGTGATGCGCGTTGTCATGGGAGTCCTTGTCCCGCTATGGGGCGGTTTTCGCCTTGGGAATCTCGACGGTCGGCGTCCCTTTGCGGATGTTCGTGAGAACCACTTCGGCACCCAGCCCGGCCGCAAACCCGATGATCATGAGAAACGGGATCAGCCGCTTGAGCGCCTTGGCGAGAACGAGCGCATCGGTCTGCTCGGTCGCGAAGAGCTGAGCCAGCACGAATGATACGCCCGCAAGTCCGCCCGCGATGATGCCCAGGGAGGCGAACCGCAGCAGGATGTACTGGTTGTACGTCGAGAGTGCAAAGGTTCGATCGACGCCGCCCGCCCAATCGAGCACGACGCGAACTGTGGAGCCGGACGCGCCCGCAATCATCGGCGTCAGCAGCACCAGAACCAGCACCTTCGTGAGGTCGGTCGTATCCTGATACGCCCCGAACGGCCAGCTGGAGGCTGCCAGGACGAACAGGGCCGCCGATATCAGGGCGTGCCAGTTGATCGTGGCGTTCTCCGCGTACTCCTTGCGACGGAGGGCGTCGACCCGCCGTTCCTCCTGGTCCGCCATCTCTTGTGCGAGCCGGGCGAACCCGTCCCGCTGCCGGGTCAGCAGCGACACGAGGCGAGCCGCAACCTCCGGCGACCACGCCCCCGCCGCCATCGAGGCGAATTCGTTTCGTTCGAGCGGATATCGTTGTTCGCGCAGCGCCCGCCAGACCTTTTCCCCCGAGCCTCCGAACCCCGCGCACGCCACCACCGGCTTCTTGTGGCCGATCGCGACGAGACCGGCGATGAGCGCTGAAGGTCCGCCGCCAAGAATGATGACGCCGTCCACGGTCGCCAGCGACTGGTAGAACGAAGACTCCCAATCGGGATTGAAGTCCGGCAGCAGTTCGAACCGCTCGTCACTGGCTTGATCGGGAGTGAAGGAGGGCTCCGGCTGCCGCTGCGAGTACATCACCTGGATCGTGCCTGGCTCCTTCTCGGCTTTCGAGACGTAGCCGCGTACGACGTCGACCTCCAGCTGGTGCGGCATGCTCGAGTAGGCCACGATCTGAAAGCCCTGCTTCGCGAGCTCGCGGCCGATGTCCTCGCCGGCCTCCGACGCGCGACCAAGGTTCTTCAGGCCGAGCTCCTTTTCCCGTGCGGGATCGAAGCTGCCGATGACGGCGATGCGTGGACCAGCCATGTGACGTCAGTTCAACGCGAAGACGAACAGATAGCTGCTGTTCTCCAGTTTGTCCCAGTTGACCGGGTGCAGATGCCGTCCGCCGGCCTGCACGGCCAGATACTGCTTCGGCCCGATCGCGTAGGTCACCGGCGCGCCCTTGAGCGGCGTGCCGACGTTGAAGCGCCACAGCTCCTCGAGCGTCTCGTCGTTGTAGGCGACAATCCAGCCGTCCTGCAGCGCGGTGAATACCAGGCCGCCGGCCGTCGCGGTGGCGCCCGAGCGGATCTCGATGTCGGTCACCGCCTTGCCGATCACCTTGTGGTCGACCGCGTTGAACGCGGTGAGCGCGCCGTAATAGAGGTCGCTGCTGTACTGCCGCGGCTGGCTGGCCTTGTTGTCCACGCCGCCGTCCTTGCCCAGCACGCCCACCGCCGCGCCGTTCTGCGAGAAGCACCCTTCGGTGCCGACGCCGTAGGCGATGTTCTTCACCGGGTTGAACGCGATCGGCTGGTGGGCCACGCCGCCGTGCCAGGTGGGGCACGTGCGCTTCTTGGCGTCGCCGCGCAGCGCGCGCGCCTCGGGGTTGTAGACCTGTACGGCGAGCTTCGGGTCGTATTCGAACGGTTTGCCGGTCTCGGGGTTGATCCCCTTCGTCCAGTTCAGATCGTTGACGTACTTCTCGGCCTTGATGAACCGGCCGTTGGTGCGATCGATCGAGTAGAAGAATCCGTTGCGCGCGAAGTGGCCGACGACCTTGCGCGGCCGCTTGTCGATGACGGTGTCGTAGAGGATGAACGCGCCCGTTTCGTCGTAGTCCCACGAGTCGTTCGGCGTGTACTGGAAATACCACGCCAGCTTGCCGGTGGCGACGTCCAGCGCCACGACCGAGTTGGTGTAGAGATTGTCGCCCGGCCGGAACTGCGGGTCGTAGATCGGGAACGGGTTGCCGGTGCCGACGATGTAGAGGTTCTGCTGCGCGTCGTACTGGCCGGTCTGCCAGATGCCGCCGCCGCCGGTCTTCCACGCGTTGTGATCGTCCTTCCAGCTCTCGCTGCCCGGGTCCCCGGGCTTCGGCACCGTGTACCAGCGCCACAGCTCCTTGCCGTCCTTCACGTCGAGCGCCGCGACCCAGCCCCGCGTGCCGCCGTCACCGGCCCCGTTCTGCACGATCACCCTGCCGTCAGCGACGATCGGCGCCGTGAGGAAGCGCTCCTGGTTGCCGAACTCGTTCTTCGTGGTGATCTTCTTGTCCCAGACGATCTCGCCGTTCTCGCGGTTGATGGCGATGACGCGCCCGTCGGGCAGGTTGGCGATGACCTTGTCCTCCCAGAGCGCGATGCCGCGCGTGCGCGACACGTTGCCCTCGTGCTGCACGCCGGGGTCGGCGGTCCACACGAAGCTGCCGCGGCCCGGGTTGCGCGCGTCGATCTTGTAAATCGTGCCCCAGCCGTCGCTCGTGTACATGAAGCCGTTGTCGATGAGCGGGTTCAGCTCGTTCTCGGGGCCGTTCTGCCCGACGTCCTGCATCCCGCCGAGCGCCATCGCCCAGACCATCCGGAGGTTCTTTACGTTCTCGCGGTTGATCTGGGTCAGCCGCGAGTAGCGCAGGCCGGCGTAGTCGCCGTTCATCAGCAGCCAGTTCTGCGGCTCGTTCTGGGCGTTGTTCAGGCGGTCCTTGTTGACCGTCAGCGAGTACTGGGCGGGCAGCGTCGCGCCCGCGGCCGCAACGGCGCCGGCGATCACAGCAAGGCGAAGGGCTCGAGAATGCATGCGCGCATTCTAGGACAGGTGGGACAGGTAGGACAGGTGGGACAGGTGGGACAGGTGGGACAGGTAGGACAGGTAGGACAGGTGGGACGGGTGGGACAGGTAGGACAGGTGGGACGGGTAAGGGCAGTCGTAAGGGCCGCCTTCAGACGGCCGGGCAGGCGAGCCTGAAGGCCCGCCTCTACGTGCAGAAGGTCTACGCGCGCGGCTGGGCGGCGAGGGCGGTGTGCTCCATCTCGAGGACATCCGCGGCCACGGCGGCGGCGGCCTTGAGCTGCTCGAACGCGTCGGACGACAGCGGATGCGCGGAGTCGTAGACCGCCTGGAGAAACGCCGGCGATCCGTCGGCGGTCGGCACCGGCAGGCACACCGAATCCCCAGGCTCGCTGGCGTGGCCAGGGGCGCGGCAGATCACCACGGCGCGCGCGCCGACCAGTGCCTGAACGCTCAGCTCGAAGGCGGCGCGAATGCGCTCGGGCGGGAGCCCGCCGCGCGCCTCATCGCGGACCCAGGCGAGCACCTCGCCGAGGTCGCTCGTGAGCGTGACCTCGGAGGATCCGCCGGCACCGGCCGCCGCGAACAGCGGCAGGTCGTCGTCGAAGGTCGCGGCCGAGTGGTAGAGGCCGCGGCCGTCCGGCGCGACCGCGGCGCGCACGAAGCGCCCGGGCACCACGACACGGCGGCGTCCATGCAGCTCGAACGCCGCCGGCTGCCCAATTGCGAACCGTCCCGGCGATTCGATCAGCAGCCCGCTGCGCGAGATGTTGACGAGACGGACCTCGAGTCCGAGCGGCATCGTTACGCGCGACAGCCACGCGACGTTGTCGCCCTTCCAGCGTGGCGCGCGCGAGTGATGGCCGTGCGAGGCGGCGCCCGATGAACCCGAAGCATGTGTCTGCAGGATCGTCTGCAGCGCGTGCCGCAGCGCGGCCTGCCGGCGCGCCAGCTGCGTGCGCGGCCCGGCGGCCAGCTCACCGCCCGAGGCGATGAGGCGGAGACCGCCACGGGGTGCCGGCGCAAGCTCTTCGTCGCTGTCCGCCATGGCCGGCGCGCCGAGAATCGGCACCGCACGCGCGGTGGCGTCCGCGCGCACGTGCGCGGTGAGCGCCGCCTCGTCGTCGGCCGCCAGCAGCTCCGACACGAGCATGACGGCGGGAGTGAACTGGGCGAGCGCGGTCTTGGCGCCGTTCACCGACTCCACCACGACGACGTCTGCCGTCACGGATGTCCGCACGAACTGTTTCAGGGCGAGCGCCTGCGCCGGGTCCGGCTCGACGGCAAGGATACGAGGTGGTGCCACAACCATTGGCGTCCGATGGCGCAAGTCCGCTGCCAGCCCCTCTGGAGGCGGCTCTGCCCGCCAAATCGTCTGGTTTCCGTCAGCTCGTCTTCCCGATTCCGACCTGAGGCAGACAAAGGTCCCGTGTGTCTGAGCCCCGGGGCGCGCCCGGGTCGGCGTTCCGGCTGGTAACATCGCGCGCATGAAGGCGATTCGCCTGCTCGCGGCGTGTGTGCTGGTCTCAGCGGCCTGTTCCGGCTCGGCTCAGAACCGCTCGGGCTACCTGGACGCGCGTCCCGCCAACGCCCCGCGCCAGTCGCCGGCCTTCGCGGGGCAGTACCGCGCGCCGCTGCGATCGGCGGGCGTCGCGTTCGACGTCGCCACGGTCGCCAAGGATCTCGACTCCCCGTGGGGGCTCGCGTTTCTGCCGGACGGCCGGATGCTGGTCACCGAGCAGCCGGGCCGTCTGCGGATCGTGAGCGCGAACGGATCGCTGTCTCCCGCCGTGGCCGGCCTGCCGAGAGTGGACGCGCGCGGACAGGGCGGCCTGCTCGGGCTCGCCGTCGATCCGGACTACGCCACGAATCACCGGATCTACTGGAGCTACGCCGAGCCGAGGCCGGGCGGCGACAACAACACCGCGGTGGCCCGCGGCGTGCTCGTGGACAGCGTCGCGCCGCGCATCGACGGCGCCGAAGTGATCTTCCACCAGGCGCCGTCGCTCGGGTCGCGGGCGCACTTCGGCGGCCGCCTGGTGTTCGCTCGTGACGGCACGCTGTTCGTGACGCTCGGCGAGCGATCGATCACGCTGGGGCGGATGCAGGCGCAGCGCATGGACAGCCTGCTCGGCAAAATCGTGCGGATCAATCGGGACGGCACCGTGCCGCCGGACAATCCCTTCGTCGGCAGGCCGGGCGTGCGTCCAGAGATCTGGTCGTCGGGGCACCGCAACGTTCAAGCGGCGGCGCTGCACCCGGCCACGGGCGAGCTGTGGGAGAGCGAGCACGGCACGCGCGGCGGCGACGAGGTGAACGTGGCGCAGCGGGGCCGCGACTACGGCTGGCCGACGATCGCCTACGGCATCGAGTACAACGGCGGACCGATCACCGGCAACAGCACGGCGAAAGAGGGCATGGAGCAGCCGCGCTACTACTGGGACCCGAACATCGCCCCGAGCGGCATGACCTTCTATACCGGCGGGCTGTTTCCGGCCTGGCAGAACAGTCTGTTCATCGGCGCGCTCGCCGGCTCGAGCCTGGTGCGGCTCACGCTCGACGGCGACCGGATCGTCGGCGAAGAGCGGCTGCTCCTCGATCTGCGCGAGCGTATCCGCGACGTGGTACAGGGCCCCGACGGCGCGCTCTACATCCTGACGGACGACTCGAATGGGCGCGTGCTGAAGCTCGTACCCAAAGCCGGCTGACACGAATGCCGGGGAGGACGACATGTTGACGTTGAGACGCGCCGAGGATCGCGGCCACAGCGACCTGGGCTGGTTGAGCAGCTATCACACGTTCTCGTTCGGAGGGTATTCCGACCCGCGCCACATGGGATTCCGTGCGCTGCGCGTCATCAACGACGATCGCGTCGCCGCCGGCAAGGGGTTCGGCGCGCACGGGCACCGCGACATGGAGATCCTGTCGTACGTCGTGGACGGCAGCCTCGCCCACAAGGACAGCATGGGCGAAGCGCACGTGCTCGGCCCCAACGAAGTGCAGGCGATGTCGGCCGGCAGCGGCGTGATCCACAGCGAGTACAACGGCTCGGCCACCGAGGCGACGCACTTCCTCCAAATCTGGATCATCCCCGCGGTCACCGACATCGAGCCGTCGTATCAGCAGTTCGCCTACGACCCGGCGGAAAAGCGCGGCAAGCTGCGGCTGATGGCCGGCCCCGAGGCACAGGCCACACCTTCCGCGGCGCATATCCACCAGGACGCGCGCATGTACGCGACCGTGCTGGCTCCGGGCGAGAGCGTCGCGTCGCCACTGGCCGCGGGCCGTCATGCCTGGGTGCAGTGCGTGCAGGGCGACGCCGAGGTGAATGGCCTCGCCATCCGCGCCGGCGACGGCGTGGCGGTGAGCGACGAGGACGCCGTGCGGTTGCGGGGCAGCGGCGGCGGCGGGGCCGAGCTCCTGCTCTTCGATCTCGCGTGAGCGCCACCATGGCCGACGCGGTGAACGTTCTCGTGGTGTTCTACTCCCGCTACGGCGAGACCGAACGTCTCGCGCTCGCCGCCGGACTCGGCGCCATCCAGGAGCGCGCCAACATCCGCCTGCGCCGGTTGGCGAATCGCGCCGATGCCGCCGTCGTGGCCGCCGACCAGGCGTGGAGCGAAACGGTGGCGCGCCTGGAGCGCGACTACGTCACGCCGCGTCCGGCCGATCCGGTGTGGGCCGACCTGATCATCCTCGCCACGCCGCCGCAATCGGACGGCGAGGTCGAAGCCTACGCCGCGTCGCTGCCGTCGTGCGGCCCGATGGCCGGCAAGATGGCGGCGCCGCTCGCCGCCGGCAACGACCCGGCCGCGCTTCGCGAGGTGTACGCCTCGGCGGCGTGTGCCGGCCTGGTGGTCGCGCCGTCGGCGATCGACGGCGCCGACGCTCCGACCGGCGCCCGCCTCCACGGCCGCGCGCTCGTGCGCGCGGTGCGGACGCTCAAGGGCGGCGCGCCGCCGGCGTGAAGGTCTTTCTCGGCGTCGCCGCCAGCGCCTCGGTGACGGCCGCCGCCGCGGAGCTCGCGCGCCGCCTGCAGGCGCGGGTCAGCGACGCCGCGCCGCACGCGCGCATCGCCTGGGTGGCGCCCGAGCGGTTTCACCTCACAGTGCTCTTCATCGGTCACATCACGGCGGCGCAGCTGTCTTCGGTGCGTGAGGCGTTGGCGAGTCCGTTCGCCGAGCCAGTCTTCGATCTTGCCGTCGCCGGCGCGGGAACCTTCCCGTCGACCGGCCGGCCGCGGGTGATCTGGGCCGGCTGCGGCGCGGGCGTCGAGGCGTTCGTCCGGCTGCAGCGCGAGGCGTACGCCCGCATCGCTGCGGTGGTGCCGCTCGAGCCGGAGCGCGAGGCGCGCCCGCATCTGACGCTGGCGCGGGTGAAGGATCCAGCCGGTCTCAGCGCTCGCACCCTGCAGGTGGCGGGCGGGGAGGCTCCGCTTGGAACGCTGCGAGTCGACGCGGTGACGCTGTTCGAGAGCCGCTCCAGCCGCGCCGGCGTGGAGTACGTGGCCATGGATCGGACGGCGCTGGTTGCAAACGCCGGGATCACGTGAGATCTTCGAGCACATGTCGCGAGCGGCGCAGCCGCTTCCAGAGGAGATCGGCAGCGTGGCACGTCACGGCGCGGTTGCGAGGAGCGCGGCACTCGCCCTGTTCGCGGGCCTGCTCCTCGTGATCGCGGCCCGGTTCTGGCGCCACGACGTCTTGCCCTACTTCGCCGACTACACCGAGGCGTCGTTCCGGCGCTACTGGCCGCAACGCTACGGGCTGCTCCCGCACATCGTCGGCGGATCGCTGGCACTCTTTGCCGGGCCGATCCAGCTCTGGCTCGGCGTGCGGCGCCGCACCACCCGCCTCCATCGCTGGCTGGGATACGTCTACATCACGGGGGTCGTGCTCGGAGCCGGCGGCGCGTTCTATCTGTCGTTCTTCACCAGGCCCGACTTCGGGTTCTCCCTGTTCGTCCTCGCGGTGGTCTGGTGCGTCACTATCGCGATGGCGCTCATGGCCGTCAAGAGCAAGCGGTTCGACGCGCATCGCGAGTGGATGGCCCGCAGCTACATCGTCACCTTCGCCTTCGTCGGCTACCGCTTTCTCGTCAAGCTGCCGATCCTGTCTCCGCTCGGCGGAGGGCTGGTGCCGACGGCGCTGTGGGCGAGCTGGGTCGTACCGATGATGGTGTATGAGGTCGCCAATTCGTGGAGCCGCGCGCGGCCGTTGAAACGTCCCGGCACCGCGTCGATCGCCGCGGACGGCGTCTGAGGCTCGCGCTCACCGCTGCGGCGTTCGCACCTGGACGCGATCGCCGCTCACGTCCCACGGCCGATCGATATCGGAATCGCCCATCGTGATCAGCCATCCGCTCGGCGACAGCACCCGGCGCCGGACGTCGGGCGTGGCGCGCTGTGCGTCCACGAGCAGATGGCGCGTGGGCTCGCGCCGCACGAATCCATAGGCGGCGACGGTCCGCTCGAGGGCCGGGTTGATCAGGTGGAAGACGATGGCGTCGACCCCCGCGGACACGCAAGACGCACGGATCTGATCCAGTACGCCCACGACGAGTGGCGTGTTCGAGGACTCGACGACGAGATCGACGACGAACGCGCGGCGGTAGCGATAGATGTCCCCGGGCGCGTCGATCGCCAGCACGACCACCGCCGCCAGCGTGCCGTCCGACTCGATGCCGAGTCTCACGAACGATGGTCCCGGCTGATCGACGTATTTCCAATTGAGATACGACGCGTCGCGCACGACGGCGCAGTCGTATTCGTGGCGGGTCGATTCCCACAGGGCGGTATGGCGGGCATCGAACCGCTCGATGTGGTGCACGGTGAGCGGAGCGGACCCGCGACGACCGAGGAGCCGCTTCATCTCCTGCCGGCTGCTGACGCCGGCGGCCGCCACCGCGGCGAGGACAGGATTCAGCTTGTCGGCCAGCACGCGGCGCGGGCGCAGCAGCAGCACGAACGTCTGCAGCGCCGCCACCTGCACCCAGCCGAGCCGCAAGGCGATGTTGCGCATGCGTTCGGTCTGCCCGAGCGAGAGTCCCACCGGGAACGCGTCGTTGGAATCGAGAATCAGCCGCGCGCCGGTGGCGCGGCTGCGCTGACCTTCCAGGACGATCGTGTCGACGAACCAGGCGGTCTCGACGGTCTGGTTCCCGGCCGCGAGTTGCACCGGGATCGCGCCGTGATGCGCCACCAGGGTGCCGTTCTCGCGATAGACCCACACCTTCGGCTCGGTTCCGCGCCGGCGGGCGGCATCGACGAACATCCATCGCCAGCGCGGCAGCACCAACGCCTGGGGCCGCGTCGGCCACGCCACTCTGGCAAACGCGGCGATCTCGGCTTCGAGCGCGGCGGAGTAGCTGGCGACGCCGTATCGTGGCGATGGCGCCGCGGGCGTGTCCTCGCCGCCGTCGCGAGCGGTTCCGTGATCGCCGGCCCGGTCGCGCAGCCGCGTCAGCAGGCGCGCCGACATCGATTCGACGTCGGGACTATCGAAGAACGGCAGCGACTCCGGCAGCGCGAGGTGAGTCTGTAGCCGCACCGACAGCTCCACGGCGCGCAGCGAATCCATACCGAGCTCGAACACGCTCCGATCGACGGGAACCTGATCGGGCCGCGCGAATCCGAGGGTCGAGGCGACCGCCGCCCTGACCAGCGACACCAGCGCCGCCGGCTGCTCACCGGCGGGCAATCCGAGAACGGTCGCGGCCCAGTCGCCCTCCGGTCTGGCGGCCGCCGTTCGCGGCGCCGGCGGAGCACCGATCCCGGCGAGCAGCCGCCTCGATCGCCGCGCCTCGAATGTGGCGCGGAACCGGTGCCAGTCGATGTCCGCCACCATGACCTGCGCGCGGTCCGAGACGATGGCGGCGTCGAGCGCCTCCAGCGCGAGCTCGACGTCCAGGCCGCGGTTGCCGGAGCGCTCGAGCGCGAGCAGATCGTCGTCGCTCGCCATCCCGCCTCCACGCCAGGGGCCCCAGTTGATGCTGATCGTCCGGCGTCCCAGCCGGCGGCCTTCCTGGGCGAGCGCGTCGAGGGCCGCGTTGGCGGCGGCGTAGTGCGCGCGAAGCGGCGCGCCGAGCACCGACGACACGGACGAGAAGAAGACGACGAAGTCGAGCGCGAGATGGCGTGTCTTCTCGAGCAGCAGCCAGCCGCCGTGCGCCTTGCCCGCGAGCACGGACTCGAGCTGGTCCGGCGTCATCGCGGTCAGCGGGACCGGCGCGTCGATCCCGGCTGCGTGAACGATGCCCCGCAACGGAACACCGGTGGCCGCGATCGCTGCGAGCAGCGTCTCGACGTCCGCTTCGAGGCCGATGTCCGACCGCACGACGACGACCTGGCGCGCACCCGCGGCTTCGAGGTCGCGCACGATCTCCTTCGCGCCCGGAGTCTCTGCGCCATGGCGGCCGGCGAGGACGATCGTGTGCGCACCGCGCGACGCCAACTGCCTGGCCGCTCGACGCCCGACGGAGCCCAGCCCTCCGGTCACCAGGTACGCGGCCGGCGCTTCGGGCAGGCGCGGCGCGCGCGGCGCGGGCGTCGTTGCAGACTGATCGCGGACCAGCCTGGCGACGAAACGCGCGTCGCCGCGAAGCGAGATCTGATCCTCGCCATCGGGCTCGAGCAGTTCCCGCGCGACCAGCGGCGCGTCGGCACGCGGGTCGCCATCGCCCGCCAGATCGATGAGGCCTCCCCACAGGTCGGGATACTCGAGCGCCGCCGTGCGGCCGAGGCCCCAGATCGCGGCTTGATCGACCGCGAGCGGCCGGCTGATCGTGCCGCCGACGAGATGGGCGTCGCGCGTGAGGCACCAGATGACGGGCGGAAACGGGCGCGACGTGCTGCCCGCCACGACGGTTTGCACGAGGCGCAGCGTCGCTTCCACCGTCCCGCCCTGAGCGAGACCAGACGGGCCGCCGCCACTGCTGGCGCTCATGAGCACGACGACGCCTCGCACGTGGCCCGCGGAGGTGGCCGCGCCCCAGACCTGTTCGAGATCAGCGCGGCTCGACGGATCGACTGACGCAAGCGTGGCCTGCGCCCCCAGGCGTCCCAGTTCGTTCGCGAGCGCGGGCCCCAGCGGGTCGATGCCGGAGAAGATCACCCATCGCCCCGGGGGTGCGCCTGCTCCGGGGGCCGCCGATCGGGCGCTGCGATGCCATTCGAGCGAATAGTGGCCCACGTCGGCCCGCGTCGCCGGCGCCACCGCATCCGTCGAGGCGCGCGGTTCGAGATCCACCCAGTACCTGCTGCGTTCGAATGGAGACGTGGGAACGCTGACGACGCGCCTCGGGGCGGCGCTGTCGAACGCACTCCAATCCACCTTGACGCCGGCCGCATACAGGGCAGCGAGGCTATGGAGCAGTTGCGCCCAGTCGGCGCGTGGGCGGAGCGATGGCAGCCAGACGGGTTGGGCTGGTTCGTCCGGCGCGGCGTGCCACACGCCGCGGGCCATGCTCAGGATCGTGGACGACGGACCGATTTCGACGAACGTGCGATACCCGCGTTGCCGCAGCGTCTGTACTCCGGCGTCGAACCGCACCGGCTCACGCAGGTGGCGAACCCAGTACCCGGCGGTCGTGGCCTCGCTCGCGGGCGCGCCGGTCAGGTTCGAGATCAGTTCCTTCGACGGCGCGGAATAGGCCACCGTCGCCGCGGCGCGCTCGAACTCGTCGAGCATCGGATCCATCAGCGGCGAATGGAACGCGTGGCTCACACGTAGAGTCTGCGCCGCCACGCCTTCGGTTTCGAGCGCCGCGGTGACCTCGGATACCGCGTCGGCAGCGCCGGAGATGACGACGCTGTCCGGGCCGTTGATTGCGGCGAGCGACACCGTCGACGTGTGCGCAGCGATAGCGGCGGCCGCGCGCGCTTCGCTCGTCCGCAGCGCCACCATGCGGCCGGTCCGCGCCAGGCGATCCATCAGGCGCGCCCGGGCGGCAATCAGCCGCAACCCGTCCTCGAGCGTGAACACGCCGGCGACGCAGGCGGCGACGTATTCGCCCACGCTGTGTCCCATCACCGCGTCCGGCTCGACGCCCCACGAGCGCCACAGCGTCGCCAGGGCGTACTCCAGCGCAAACAGCGCCGGTTGGGTGTAGATCGTCTCGTCCAGCAGGGCTGCCGTCGTCGGACCATCGGACGCGCCGGAGCCGGCGGGGTACAGGATCTTCGTCAGCGGCTGGTCGAGGTGGCCGCGCAGAATCTCCTCACAGCGATCGATCGCCGCGCGAAAGACCGGCTGCGTCTGGTACAACTGCTGTCCCATCCCGGCGTATTGCGAGCCCTGCCCGGTGAACAGGAACACCACTTTCGGCCGTGCGGGCCCTTCGCCCACGTGAACGTCGGGGGCCGGTGTGGCGGCGAGATACGAGGCGAGCGACCGGCGCGCGTCGTTGGACGCCGCCGCGACGACGGCGAGCCGATGACGGAACTGGGCGCGGCCGGTGTTGGCGGTGAACGCCACGTCGGCGAGTGCCGCGGGGGGCATGCCGGCGAGGTGCGTCTCGTATCGCGCGGCCAGTTCCCGCAGCGCGGTTCCGGTGCGCGCGCTCATCGTCAGCACGTGCAGCGGACGGTCGGAGAGCGTGGATCCGCCGTCGGCCGGACGCGACGCCGGCGCTTCTTCCAGCACCACGTGTGCGTTCGTGCCGGTGAAGCCGAACGAACTGATCCCGGCGCGGCGGGGGACGCCGGCCGACGGCCATGGCTCCAGCGACGTCGGCACGCGGACCGGCAGCCCGCGCCAGTCGATGAGGGGGTTGGGTGTCGTGAAGTGCAGGTGCGGCGGCCGCTCGCCGTGCTGCAGCGACAGCGCCGTCTTGATCAGGCCGGCGACGCCAGCGGCTGCCTCGAGATGACCGATGTTCGTCTTCACGCAGCCGATCGACAGCGGCGCGTCCCTCGCGCGATCGCCGAACACGGCGCCGAGCGCCGCGACCTCGATCGGATCGCCAAGCGACGTGCCGGTGCCGTGCGCTTCGACGTAATCGATCTCGTGCGGCGCGAGCCCCGCCAGGTCGAGGGCGCGGCGGATGACCTGCTCCTGCGACGGACCGCTGGGAACGGTCAGTCCGCCGCTGGCGCCGTCCTGGTTGATGGCCGAGGCGCGGATCACGGCGACGACGCGGCGGCGCGCGGCGGCCGCGTCCGACAGCCGCTGCAGGATGACGACGCCGCACCCTTCACCGCGAACGTAACCGTTGGCCGAGGCGTCGAAGGTCTTGCAGCGGCCGTCGGGCGCCAGCATGTGCGCCTTGGTGAAATTGACGTGCCACTCCGGCCGCAGGATGACGTTCACGCCTCCGACGATCGCCAGGTCGCATTCGCGGTTGCGCAGGCTGGTCACCGCAAGGTGCGTCGCGACGAGCGACGACGAGCAGGCGGTATCGACCACCAGGCTCGGTCCGTTCAGGCCGAGCACGTACGACAGCCGTCCGGCGGCCGGACTCATGGTCGTCCCGGTGGCGACGTAGCCGTCGATGCGTTCGAGATCCTCGGCGTGGACGCGCCCGCCGACCTGGTGCAGCGCGTAGTCGAACGTGCTCATCCCGACGAACACGCCGGTCGCGGTCCCGTAAAGGCCGGACGGCGACTGGCCGGCATGCTCGAGCGCCTCCCAGGTGACTTCGAGCAGCAGACGCTGTTGCGGATCGAGCGGGTGGGCCTCGCGCGGCGAGATGCCGAAGAAGGCGGGATCGAACTGATCGATGCCGCCGATGAAGCCGCCGGAGGTCGTCCCCATCTTCCCGGGCGCCTCGGGGTTGGCGTCGTAATAGGCGGCGCGATCCCAGCGATCGCGCGGAATCTCGGCGATGGCGTCCACGCCGTTACGCAGCAGATCCCAGAAGGCGTCGGGTGTGCTCACGCCACCGGGCAGGCGGCATCCCATGCCGACGATGGCAATCGGTTCGGACCGGGCGCGTGTGATCTCGTCGAGGCGGGCTCGCAGCTGCTGAATCTCGACCACCGCCTTCGCCATGAGCTGCGCGTGGTCGCGCTTCGGCGCTGCGTCGGTCACGGTTCCTGCGCTTTCGACGACAGCAAGAGCTCTTGTGCGAGCCGTTCGGCGATCTCGTCCTCGCCGAGGTCCGAGAGATCCGGAGAAGCGTCAGCCGGGCTCGCGCCCGCGGGGAGTGGGGCCGCGGCGGCCGGCGGCGCCACCCGCTCGGCGAACTTGCCCGCCAGATGCTCGACGAGCGCCTCGATCGTCGGATAGTCGAAGAGAAGCGTCGGCCGCAGCGGGCAGCCGATGCTCTGCTCGAACCGTCCGCGGAGCTCGACCGCCATCAGCGATTCGAGCCCGAGATCGAAGAGCCGAGACCGCTCGTCGACATCCATGATGTCGTGCTTGCCGAGCACGGCGCCGACGACGGTACGCACGTGGAGCGACAGCGCGGCGCGTAGGTCTGCCGACTGCTCGAGCTGCTGGCGGAAGTCCGGCGCGGCCGCTGCCGCTTCGCTCGGCGGCGCGGCGAGCTTCCCGAAAAATGCGGCGCCCTGCCGGGCGTGCCGCAGGTACTCGGTCCAGTTGATCGGCATCACGCCGACCTGGGCGCGGCGGTCGCTGAGGAGCCGCGAGAAGAGGTCGAGGCCCGCAGTGGGCGCGATCGGCCTGAAGCCCTGTTCGCCGAGACGGCGCTGCCGCTGCCCGGCCGGCGCTGCCGCCATGCCGATCTCGTCCCATGGTCCCCAGTTGATGCTGAGCGCCACGAGACCCTGAGCGCGCCGCCGGTGCGCCAGCGCGTCCATGAAGGCGTTGGCGGCGGCGTAGTTGCTCTGCCCCGGGTTTCCGACGAGCGAGGCGATCGACGAGAAGCAGACGAAGAAGTCGAGCGGCTGCTCCTGCGTCTGCACGTGGAGATTCCAGGTGCCCGATACCTTCGGCGCCAGCACGCGCTGGAACCTCTCCCACGTCTGCTGCAGGACGACGCCGTCGTCGAGCAGGCCCGCCGCGTGCACGATTCCGCGCAGCGGCGGCAGGGTCTGCGACATGGTGCCGAGCACACGGGCGACGTCCGCGGCTTGGGCGACGTCGGCCTCGAAGGTCACGACGGTCGCGCCGGCGTCGCGCAGGCGCGCGATCGCCGCGTGCGCGTCGCTGGTCGGGGCCCGGCGGCCGGTGAGCGCCAGATATCGTACGCCCTCGTCGACGAGCCGGCGCGCGGTCTCGAGGCCGAGCGCGCCAAGGCCGCCCGTAATCAGATAGCTGGCGTCAGCGCGCACGACGGGCGCCGTCGCATGCCGGGCGGTGCGCGCGGGCATCGCGATCACGATCTTGCCGACATGCTTCGCCTCGGCCATGAACCGGAAGGCGTCGGTGATCGACTCGACCGGGAAGACGCGATGCGGCAACGGCTTCAACACCCCTTCGCTCAGGAGCCGGCTCATGTCGCCGAGCAGCGACGCGATGGCCCCCGGATCCCGCCGGGCGATCTCCATGAGATCGAAGGGGTAGTAGGCGACGTCCGGACGCCTCGCCCGCGCCTCGTCCGGCGACCAGACGTCGCGCTTTCCGAGCTCGACGAATCGGCCGCCGTGCGTGAGCGCCGCAAAGCTGGCCGCGACGAACTCCCCGCTGAGGGCGTTGACTACGACGTCGACGCCCTTGCCGGAGGTGAGCGCCTTGACGGCCGCGGCGAAGTCGAGCGTGCGCGAGCTCATGACATGGCGAACGCCGGCCGCGCGCAGCACATCCCACTTCGCGGGGCTCGCGGTCGCGTAGACCTCCGCGCCAACGTGCCGCGCCCACTGCACGCAGGCCTGGCCCACGCCGCCAGCGGCGGCATGCACGAGCACGCGCTCGCCGGCTTTCAAGCCGGCGAGGCCGTGGAGCCCGTGGTAGGCGGTGAGGAAGGCGAGCGGCAGCGTCGCCGCTTCTTCGAAGGTGAGCAGGGACGGCTTGCGGGCCACGAAGGCGCGCGGCAGCGTGACGAAGCTGCCGAGGGCGTCGTGGGTGCCCATCGTCACGACCTCGTCGCCGGCGGAGAGATCGGTCACGCCGTCGCCGACGGCGACGACGGTTCCCGCGCTCTCGAAGCCGAACGTCATCGCGGTCGCCGACGTGACCCCGAGATGCGCCGCGTAGTGGTCTTGGAGGAGCCCGAGCGCGTTGAGCACGTCGCGGAAGTTGAGGCCGGCCGCGCGCACTTCCACTTCGACTTCGCCGGCGCCCGGCGGGCGCCGTGTCAGCGGTTTCAGGGTCAGCTGCTCGAACCGGCCGTAGTCGGTGAGCCGTACCTGTACCGGACGCGCGGGCGCCGTCGCCGCCGCCGGACGTGCGGAGCCGCGTGCGCTCAGTGGCGAGCGCACCAGGCGCGGAACGAAGCGGCTGCCGCGCCGGAACGCGATCTGGTCCTGCTGGTCGGGTGCGAGCAGGTCGTCGAGCAGCGATGACGCGTCCTGAGCCGAGGGATCGAGGTCCACCCGCACGCACTGCAGCTCGGGATGCTCCAGCGCGACGACGCGGCCGAAGCCCCAGAGCGGCGACTGTTCGACGGCCAGCTGCAGCGGCGCGGCCTCCACCGGCTGTGCCCCGCGCGTCACCAGCCAGAAGCGAGGCGGCGTCGTCCAGTCGAGACGCGAAATCGCCTGCACGAGGTGCAAGGCGCTGCCGAGCGCCCGCTCCTGCGACGACGCGATCGCCGCGTCGTGCATCGGAACCGTGTCGAGGCTCCAGAGGTGGACGATGCCGCGGCACCGGCCGCCGGCTTGCTGTGCGATCTCGCTGGCGACGCGCTGCAGGTCGGCGGCCGACGTGGCGTCGGCCTCGTAGTGATCGGTGTCGAGGAGCGCAAACGCCGCGCCCGGGTCGACACGCACGCAGCGCTGGTGCTGCTCGCGCAGCCCGTCGATGACCAGACTGCTGATCGGCGAGCGGTCGGCGAACACGATCCACACGCCGGGCGCGACGGCCTCGAGGCTGGGACGGCTCCGGCGCGGCTCGGCCACCCACTCCACTTCGTAGGTGGCGTCGCGCAGGTCCTCGTCGCGCGCGCGCACCAGCGCCTCGCGGCTCACTTCGCGCAGCTGACAGCGCTCGATGCGGAGGACGAGCCGGCCAGAGTCGTCGCAGAGACTGATGTCGGCGTCCACGCCGCTGCGCCGGGCGTCCTCCGGATCCGTGACCGTCGCATGACACCACAGTCGTGTGCCGACGGCGGGCGAGCCGTAGCAAGTGAGGCGGCCGATGCTGAACGGCACGAAGACGGCGCCCTCGCGCAGGAGGAGGCCCGCCCGATCGCTGAACACCGACTGGAAGCAGGCGTCGATCAGGCTCGGATAGACCACGTAGTCGGCGGCGTCGTCCGGAAGCTCTGGCCACGAGAACTCACTGAGAACCTCGCCCGTGCCGGTCCACGTCCTGGCGACCCAACGGAACGAGCCGCGCAGGTGATAGCCGGCCTGCCAGAACGTGGCGTAGAAGCTCTCTCCGGTCTGATGGGCGTGGACGCGGGCCTGCCACTCGGCGAGCGGCGCTGGCGGGGCGTCGGTCGCGGCTGCGACGGATTCGTCGATGCGCCCGGTCGCGTGAGTGCGCCACGCCTCGGCGTCCGTGTCGTCGTCGCCGTCCAGGATGCTGATCACCGTGAACGCGTCGCCGCGTCCGGCCTCGCGGGAGAGCACGAGCTGCGCGGTGCACCGCCCGTCGTCATCGAGCGTCAGCGCCTGCGGGAAGACGACGTCTTCCACGACGGCCGTTCCGGGGCCATGCACCGCGCGCAGCCCGGACAGGACCATCGCCAGATGCGAGGCTCCGGGAACGACCACGCGTTCGAACAGCCGGTGATCGGTGAGGTATCCGGGCCCCTGCGGACTCCAGCTCGCTTCGAAGCGCACCTCCGCGGCACCGGGAAGCCGCAGCCGATGGCCGAGCAGCGACTGCGGCGCGGAACCGGCCGCGATCGAAGACGGCGCCGCCGGCGGATCGATCCAGTAGCGCTGCCGTTCGAACGGATAGGTCGGCAGGTGTACCCGGCGCGGAGCGGCATCGTGCGCGTGGAACGCATGCCAGTCGATGCCGGCGCCGCGTGTGTACAGCGTCGCGAGGCTCTCGCTCATCTGCCGCCAATCCGGCTGGCCGGACCGGAGACTCGCCAGCCAGGCGTGCGTCCCTGCGGGCGCCGACTGGCGTCCCAGCCCGACCAGCACGGGCGCGGGCCCGATTTCGAGGAACACGTCCACGCCCTGATCGGCGGCGGTCACGATGCTGTCCGCGAACCGGACCGCCTCCCGCACGTGCCGGACCCAGTACTCGGGCGTCGTCACCTCCGCGCCCGCGAGACGTCCGCTGACGTTCGACACCAGCGGCAGCGACGGCGGCGAGAACGCGATCGACCGCGCCACCGCCGCAAACTCCTCCAGCATCGGCTCCATGAGCGGGGAGTGGAACGCGTGCGAGACCCGCAGTGGCACCACGGTCACGCCCTCGTTCACGAGGCGCGCGGTCACGGCGTCGAGATCTTCACGCCGTCCGGAGAGGACGACGTCGGCCGGCCCGTTGACGGCCGCGATGGCCAGCGTGGCGCGGAACGGCGCGATGGACGCGGCGGCCACTGCCGCATCGCACTTGACGGCCGCCATGCCGCCGCCCTGCGGCAGCGCCTGCATCAACCGGCCGCGCGCGGCCACGAGACGCAGGGCGTCGTCGAGGCTGAACACGCCGGCCACGCATGCCGCGACGATCTCGCCGACGCTGTGACCGATGAGAACCGACGGCTGCACTCCCCAGCTGCGCCACAACGTCGCGAGGGCGTACTCGACCGCGAAGAGGGCCACCTGCGTGTAGGCGGTCTGGTGAATCGGCGCCGACAGATCTTTCCCGTCACCGGGCGCGGCCGAAGGATAGACGACGTCGGCCAGCGGCCGATCCAGCCATGGCGCCACCGTCGTGGCACACCGATCGAACAGGGCGTGGAACGCCGGGCTCGTCCGGTACAGCTCCTGCGCCATGCCGGCGTATTGCGAGCCCTGGCCGGTGAACAGAAACGCGACGCGCAATTGATGGTGCGGGTCGGCGTGCCCGGACACGGTTCGAGTCGCGTCGGAAAGCGCGCGGGCTCCGTCCTGAACCGACGACGCGACGACCGCTCGCCGGTGGCCGAAGTGCGCGCGTCCAACCTGCGTGGTGTAGCAGATGTCGCCGAAGCGCGCGTCCGGCGGTCCGGCCAGGTACTGCGAGAAACGCCCGGTCAACGCGTCGAGCGCTTCAGGCGACCTCGCCGACAGCACGAGCAGCTCCGACGGGCGCTCGGCGGCCGGTGCGATCGCGGCGTGCGGAGCCTGCTCGACGATCGCGAAGGCGTTGGTGCCGCCGATGCCGAGCGAATTCACACCCGCGCGACGCGGATGCGCCGCCGACGGCCATGGCTGCAGCACGGTGTTGACGTAGAAGCGTTCGCCGAACCCGGCCAGGGGGTTCGGCTTCGAGTAGTGCAGGCTCGGATAGAGCACGTCGTGCTCGACCGACAGGACGGCTTTGATCAATCCGGCGACGCCGGCGGCCGATTCCGGATGCCCGATGTTCGACTTCACGGATCCGATCGCGCAGCGGCCCCCGGCTGCCGAACCGAACGCGTCGTTGAGCGCGCGAATCTCGGTCGGGTCGCCAACCCTGGTCGCCGTGCCGTGCCCCTCGACGTATCCGATCGTGCTCGGGTCGATCCGCGCCGATGCCACCGCGCGGCGCATGGCGTCGGCCTGCCCCTCGGCGTGCGGCGCCCAGTAGCTGCTCTTGGTGCCGCCATCGTTGCTGATCGCCGTCGCGCGAATGACGGCACGGATGGCGTCGCCGTCGCGGATGGCGTCGCCGAGCCGCTTCAGCACCACCACGCCGATCCCGCTGCCGAACACGGTGCCCTCGGCCTCGGCGTCGAACGCACGGCAGTGGCCGTCGCGCGAGAAGACGTTTCCTTCCTTGTACAGATAGCCGGTGCGTTGCGGCACGCGGACCGTGGTACCGCCGGCCAGCGCCATGTCGCACTCGCCGGTGACGAGGCTCTGGCAGGCGACGTGCACGGCGACCAGCGACGTCGAGCAGGCGCTCTGCACCGTCATGCTCGGGCCGCGCAGGTCGAACTTGTACGACACCCGCGTGCTCAGATAGTCCTTGTCGTTCCCGACGTGCTGCAGGCTGGCGGTGGTGCCGGTGAGCTGCGGCGTGAAGTGGGTATCCGACAGCAGATACGTGCTCATGATGCCGCCGGCGCCGGAAAACACGCCAGTCGCGGAGCCGGCCACCCCGCCGGCGCGTCCGGCATCCTCGAGCGCCTCCCACGCGCATTCGAGAAAGAGCCGCTGTTGCGGATCCATGATCGCGGCCTCGCGCGGCGAATACCCGAAGAAGGCCGCGTCGAACATGTCCGCGTCTTCGAGCAGCGGAACGGCCTTGACGTAACGGGGATTGGCGAGGAGGTCTGGATCGACGCCGGCCTCGAGCAGTTCACGGTCAGAGAGGACCGTGATCGACTCGACGCCAGCTTCGAGATTACGGCGGAACTCTTCGAGCGTACGTGCGCCCGGAAAGCGCCCGGCCATGCCGATCACGGCGATGGCGCGGCTGGAGTCGAGCGGGTCGAGGTCCTTGTCGGTCTTGTCCACTGTGGTGATGCGACCGGGAAGGGCTCGATTCTACGCAAATCGTGTTCCGGCTCGGCAGCGAAATCAGCGGCCCCCTGCCCGCGAAGTCGCATCAGAAGTCTGCGCCACCTTAGTATTTTGTCGCGTTTCGGCCGGCTCGGGTCCGCGCGGCCGATGGGGCTCAGCGGGGGCTGCGGCGGACGTCCGCCCGCACGACGGCGCTCCGCTCACGGGCGAAGTCGATCAGCCGTTCGACGTCGGCCTCGAAGGCGTCGTCCGGGAACGGCGTCGCGGAATCCTCGAGCGCCGCGTCGCGGATCTGCGCGTACGCGCGGCGGACTTCGCCCTCGAACCAGCCGGTGCCGGTGCCCGCTGCGTCCTCGGCCGCGGCATCGGCGCACCGCAGCAGCGTGTCGAGAAACAGGCCCCGCAGAGCGGGCACCTGCAGGGCGCGCGACACCAGCACGTTCTGTTGTGACGCCGGCACGTCGTCCACGTTACGCCAGATGCTCGCCGTCACGCCGCCTTTGAACGCCTCGCTCTTGTCCCAGGGAATCAACGTGGAGCGCGTCGAGCGCTCGAAGCGATACAGGTAGAAGTTGTTCATGCCCCAGTCGCCGACGATGCCGTCGATCTCGGCCAGGAACGCTTCGACGGCCAGATGGCGGACGAACGCCTCGAGATCGAGATAGGGCGCGAGCGCGCGGGAGAACTCGTCGAGCGGTGTTTCGTTGACGAGCCGCACCAGCGCCGCCAGCGGCCGTGGATCCGGATCGACTTCGTGGGTGACGGGGCGGAACGGCTTCGGTGAGTACGACGCAGCGTCAGGTCCGCGCCACTCGAAGCGGAAGGGCGCGTCCTGGGGGTCGTAGTCGAATTCGTAGAGGTAGCCGTCGTTCTGCCCGAAGTTCCGGTCGAGGAACACCTTGTCCACCGCTTCGACGACCGAGTAGAGCCCGGCGTACTCGCCGTTCACGTACAGCCGCGCGTGCGCTTCGCGTGGCGCCGGGATGCCCAGCCGGGCGAAGACCGCCATGCCGAGCCGCTCGTGCAGCTGGCTCGGATCCTGGACGTTGTTGCGCAGCACGAGCGACTTGAGGCCGAGAAAGAGCTGCCGCTCGTCGAACAGGTTGAAGTCGACGCGCAGCCCCGGCTTGGTGCCGCTGCGGCTGCCGGTGCCGCGCGATCGAATGGCGACGTTCTGCACCACGTGGCCGTTCCAGGCGAGGACAGCGGGATAGTAGGTATTCAGCTGGAAGCTGGCCTTGAGGTCGCTCCAGTCGCGCGGGTGCACCGTGAGCGCGATCGTATGCACCCGGCTGTCGTCGAAGAGGGCGGCGGCGGGGTCCGGCGGCACCGGCGCCTGCGCCGACGCAAACGGCGCCGGGTGGAGCAGCGCGACAGCGAGCGACAGCAGCAGTTTCGAGACGAGCCGTGGCATGGGCGCACCTACAGCGCGATCTGGACGCGCGCCATCGGGCTCCACCGCCACGACGCGACCGTGGCTGCGCCGCGGGCGTGATCGGTCACCTGTTCGGCGACGCCGTTCATCTGCAGGCGCACGAACCGATTGAGCGTCCAGTTCGCGCCCACGGTCCAGACCCGATCGCTGACCAGCGGCAGCTCGACCGACCGCGGCGTGCGCACGAGGCTGTCCGCGGCCCCCGGCGTGCCGAACCACACGCGCTCGATCCGTGCCGCCAGCTCCAGCCCGCGCACGCCTGCAAACGCGAGCTGGTCGTCGGCAGCGGCGTGAGCGCGGCGTCCCGCCACCGCCCACACCCCCGACACGTACCACCCCTGTCCGTGCAGGTCGGGCAGCGTGCCGCCGGCCAGCCCCTGATGTTGGCGCGCGTCATCGACCCGCAGGTATTCAGCGCGGAACCCGAACGGGCCTGGCCGCCAGTCGAGGTCGCCGCCGACGCGCAAGCGGCGCCCCTGTACGAAGACTGGGGAGAAGAACACGTCCTTCGCGACCGAGCGGCCGCGTAGCGAATAGCGTCCCGCCGGCAGCTCTCCGCCGGTCGCGGCGAGACCGAACTCGACGTCCGAGAGCGCGCCCGACCGGCGTGCGTTCCCACGCGGCCGCACGGTGACGCGCGCCGCGACAGCCGGAGCGGAGCCGAGCGCGGCGGCCGCGGCGGGTCCCGCGTCGCCGTCGTGAGTGAACACGCCGGCGTCGTAGCCGATGACGTGATGCATCACGCGTCCGTGCAGCGCGACCCCGGTGCTGCGCCCCGGCGCCAGCAGGTCGGCCGCACGCGACCGCGAGACGAAGTCGAGGCTGCCGGCGCCGGTGAGCTGCTCGCGGCTGAACGGCATCTTGAACTGGCCCGCCTGCACCTGCGCGGCGCGCACGGTGCGGACGTTCACGAACACGTCGCGCCACTCGCCGTCCCCTTCGAGCTCGCGCTCGATCTCGAACTCGAGGTGAGACGTCAGCGTGCCCGTTACGCCGATGCGGCGGCGCGCCACGTCGAAGTCCATCTCGCCGGGCGTGCCGCCGGGCGCGTGCAGGTCGCCCTGCAGGCGTGCCGTCAGCGCGACCTTGAACACCTTCCCCGCACGCAGCGTGGGGCGCGGCGCGAGACGCACGTCGAGGCCGTCCGACGACCGCGACGCGAGCGTCGTTGCCGCGGCTGGTGCGGGCGCGTCCGGCGTCTGTGCCGCCAGCGGCGACACAGCGGCGAGGACGAGAAGGGCCGGGATGGCGATCGGCGCCGCGCGCATCAGAGCAGCTTCTTTCGCGCCGGTTCCCAGGCGATCGCACGCATCCGCGCCGTGCCGTCACCGGTCATCAGCTCGTTGTTCAGCGCGTCGAGCGAGAGGTCGGCGGGCACGGTCGCCACGTATGTGGCCTTGGCCGTCTCGCCATAGGAGAGCTCGCGGACTTCCAGGGCGACGCCGCGGCGCGCGCACACGCGCTGAACGTGGGCGTCGGGGAAGCTGTCGCCGTCGGCGACGAAGTCCACCCGGAGCGAGCGCGTGGTGGGGGTGCCGACGTGGGTGAGGATCGCCAGGAAGAGCGCAATCGCCACCGTGCCAGACGCGGCGAGCGTGTAGGCGCCGAGGCCGCTCGCCATGCCGAGCCCTATCAGCAGGAACATCACGGCGGCGTCGCGCGGATCGTCGAGCGGCGTGCGGAACCGCACCAGGCTCGCGGCGCCGGCGATGCCGAAGGCGCGCGCGAGCGAATCGTTGATGAGCGTCATCATCAGCGCGCCCGCGACGCACAACAGGATCTGCGCGTGGTGAACCCCGGGGGCGGCGGCGGTGCGCGACGTGCGCCGCTGCACCGCGGTCACGACGACGCCGATGATCGCCGCCGTGCCGAGGCGCGCCGGTCCTTCCAGCGCGTGGCCCCAGCCGGCAGGGATCGGCAGATAGACGACTGCGGCTGCCATTCCGACGGCGGCGGCCGCCGCCGCGCCGGCGAGCCACAGGCGGTAGTCGGGCCGGCTGGTCGAGAGGTCGGCTGAGCCGACGTGGGGTGGGTAAGCAATTTCGGCAAGCATGGTGGTTTCTCAGAAACGGTTCAGGAGAAGTAACGCGCTTGGGCGCTCGACCGCACGGGCTCACGGTAGGGCAGGTGGGACAGGTGGGACGGGTGGGGACAGGTAAGGCGGATCTCACGTAGAGACGGGCCTTTAGGCCCGCCTGGAGGGGCTGACGCAACATGGACGGCCGCTTGAACGCAAACGTCGGCCGGGCGTGAAATGTACGTTGGGGGCCGGCCCCTACGACAGATAGAGCCACAGGCTCCTTGCGATCTGGATCGCGGAGATCGCGAGCGCGGCGGCAAGGCCGCGCCGGAGCCACAGCCCGGCGGCAAAGCCGCGCCGGAGCGGCAGTGCGGCGCTCGTCTCGTCGTCGCTGTGCTGCGCCGCGACCGCGACGAGCAGCAGGCCCGGCGCCATGATGAGGCGGTGCGCGAGGTCGGCATCCGGATAGATCGCCGCGAAGGTGAACCCGTAAATCGCCGCGAGCAGCGTGCTGCGCCGCACCTCGGGGCGGTTGCGGGAGATGGCCAACGCGACGAGCGCCCACACCAGCGGTGCACCGAAGGTCGTGCCCCAGCCGCCCCGCCCCGGCCACCATCGGCGCGTGAGCTGCCCGAAGTCGAACAGACTGATGACGAAACGCGCCATGCTCACGAGCGCGCCGGCGGGATCCGCCGTCCGGTTCCCGAGCGCGGCGAGCGGCTCGAACGGGTGTCCATACCAGCGCGCCGTCTGCAGCAGCGTGTAGGGGAGTCCTCCGGCGACGGCACCCGCCGCGCCGCCGAGCGCGAGCGCGCTCCACGCGCGGGCGTCGCGCGGCCGCTGCCACGCGAGCGTTCCCGCCATCAGGAGCGGCAGCGGGAACGCCACCCACTTCGTCGCGATCGCAAACCCGATAAGCGCGGACACGGCTGCGATCTCGCGGTGCGGGGCTGTACGCGCGCGTACCGCCAGCCAGGCGAGCGCGACGAGGGCTGGCGCCGCCGAGTAGAGGTCGTTCTTCACGAAGGCGAGCTGGTGGAACAACACCGGCGCGGCGAACACGGCGCCCCAGCACCAGCGGCGTCCACCCGGCAGCCATTGGCGGATCGCCGCCACGCCCAGGGTGAAGTAGGCGAGGCTCACGAGCCCGTGCAGCTGCAGCAGCAGCGGGCCCGCCACCGGCACCTGCCGCAGATCCGCGAGCACCAGCTCGTACGACGACGCCAGCACGTTCACCTTGATGTCCGCGGCCGGGTCGAACGCCAGGGTGCCGAGCCGCAGGATCTGCGCGACGCGCTCGAGATGATACGGGTCAGCGCCCTCGAGCGGCCGCATCGCGAGCACGAGCGCGAGCAGCGTCATGACCGCGATCGCGAGCCACGGCAGACGCGTTCCCTGTGGGCCCGGGGTCGCGCCATCGCGTCCACGTGGGCCCGGGTCTTCAGCCGCGGGGATTGATCGCGCTGGGGCCGGCCGGAGCGTCAGCCACGCGGCGATTGCGATCGGCACGTTCACCCACACCAGCGATCGCAGGCTGCCGATTCCGGCCAGCGTCACGACCTGCATCTCGATCGAGAGCAGCGCGATCGCCGCGGTGACGCGCGCGAAGGCCTCGACGGGCCTGACGGTCCACGGGCGTGCGCCCACGAGCAGCAATGTGAGATTCACGGCAGCACGACGTTCAAAAATCTAACCGCTGCATTACGAATCGCGACAAGCAAAATGGAACACCCGGAGACGAATTCGTCAGCGGATCGCGACCGCGATCGGCCCGCGCGAGCGTCCCATCGAGCCCCGGATCTGCGCAACCCGGCGCGCAGTCACGGCTTCCGGTGATCTGCACGTTGCTGCAACCCGATTGCAGAACTGGCATCGGTGCTGCCGATATATCCCCACATGAATCCGGCAGTCTCCCAATCGCGTGCCACAACCGCGGTGGCGTTCGAAGACGGGCTCGGAGAGCGGCTCTACGCCGTCGGCGCCGCCAACGAGCCGCTCGAGGTGCTGAAGATCAGCAGCGAGTTGAGCTGTGTCGCCTCGTTCGAAGAGCTGGTGCGGGCCCAGGCCGCACGGCTCGCCGACTTCCGCCATGAGGCCTTCGGGCGCGTCCGCGCCGTCGAACGCCTCGATCCGCGCACCTCCACGATCGTCGTCGTGTCCAACCACGTGCGAGGCGTCCGCTTGTCGGAGCTCCTCGCCGGAACCGCGAAGCGCTCGATCGCGCTGGAGTTCGCCGCCGCCGCATGCCTGATCCGTCAGCTCGTGTCCGCCGCCGCGGCGCTGCACGGGAGTGGCCCTGGCGTGTGTCACGGCGCGATTGCGCCCGAGCGCATCGTCATCACCGGCGACGGGCGGGTGGTGCTCGTCGAGTACGTGCTCGCCCCCGCGCTCGAGGAGATGCACTTCTCGTGGGAGCGCTACTGGCGCGAGCTCGGCATCGCCTTGCCGCGCCCGATCGGTCTGCCGCACTTCGATCAGACCGCGGACGTCACGCAGGTTGCCGCCGTGGCGCTGGCGCTGCTGCTGGGCCGTCCACTGACGGTGAACGAGTACCCGCATCGCATCGCGGATGTGCTCGAGAGCGCCACGGCGCGGCAGGCCAACGGTGACGCGCCGCTCCCCGCGGCGCTGCGCAGCTGGCTGCGCCACGCGCTGCACATCGAGCCGCGTGCCACGTTCGCGTCTGCCGTCGCCGCGCGGGCCGAGCTCGATAGCGCGCTCGACGTCGACGACGCCGCCGGCCGTGCCGCATTGAAGTCGTTCCTGGCTCGCTACGCCGCCGCGGTCACGCTCGAGCGGCATGCCGGGCTGGCGAAGTCCGAGCCGCCGGTTGCGCCCGCCAAAGAGACCGGCGCGAGCGTGACGCCGTTCCCGACGCCGGCACCGCCGGCGAATCCCGCGCCGCCACTCGGGCCGCGTTCGGTCGCACCCTTCGTTCCGCGCGCGGTGGCGAGCGAACCTCCCGCGCTCGATCCGGAACCCGCACCGCGAGTGAGTCCGGATCCGGAACCGCGACTCGACGAGAAGGAGAGCGTGGAGGTGAAACCCGCAGGTGCCCCACGGGCCCTCCCAGGCCGGCCGGCGTGGGC
>JADMIO011210320.1_pt1 | contig 50489 bp, 53 predicted proteins | sample 8958161 | NCBI WGS metagenome assembly JADMIO01 (sample SAMN16585339, study PRJNA669376) | soil metagenome | isolation source: Crop rotation soil | place: USA: Cullars Rotation, Alabama | collected 2011 | reverse complement strand
CGCGACAACTTGTCCACGTGGAATTCTAAGCTTAGGATCCCAATGTGCTGGAAAGTCACGTCGCGGCCGATCTCTGCGACGATTCCGCAGTACTCGTGACCCATGGGTTTAGGGTCGCCGGCCGCGTTCAACCCGCGGTAGGGCCAAAGATCGGACCCGCACACACACGATGCCGACATCCTGATCACCGCATCGGTGGAATCGACGATCGTTGGGTCGGGAAGTCTTTCGAATCGCACATCGTGCGGCCCGTGAAGTACGGCTCCTCGCATCGTGAGCTCCCTTGTCAGCGATCATCGCCGTAGTTCGCGATTGCGGCAAAGTCACAACTTACCCAGGAAGCGCTTGCCGATGACTTCGAAAGCTTGCGAGAATGCCCTTGCAACGGTCGAACCCAGCTACGAGGTCCAGCGATGACGAGCGCATCGGCGTCCGTGGTGATTTTCGCCTTCAATGCGGCGATCGCCCGTCCGTGGCGTTCGGTCGACGACGGCGTGATGGGGGGATCCTCGCGCAGCGAGTTCCGGCTGGAGCCGGAGTCCGGTGTCTTTATCGGCGATCTGTCGCTGGAAAATGAGGGCGGATTCGCATCGGTGCGCTCGCCGATCGGTCCTTGGGATCTCGCCGCGTGCGACGGCATCGAGCTCGAGGTGTGCGGCGATGGCCGCCGATACAAGGCGCGCCTGAAGAATGACGGCGCGCTCGACGGCATCAATTACCAAGCATCGTTCGACACCAAGCGCGATACCTGGATGACGATCCGTTTGCCGTGGCGAGACTTCCTGGCGGTGTTCCGCGGGTGGCGGGTTCCCGACGCGCCAGTGCTGAATCTCGCGCACGTGGCCACGGTAGGCTTGATGGTCGCCGACAAACAGGCCGGAAAATTCCGCCTCGAGGTCCGGCGCATCGCGGGCTACGCTTCCGCCCGGAGCTAGTCGCTTACCCTTTCACCGATTCGCGCGCGGTCCGCTACACTGACGCCGATTCGCGGGGAGGAGCGCATGGCCGACGACATTCGCCTATCACGCCGCGCGGCGGACATGCCGGCGTCGCCGATTCGCCGCTTGGCACCGCTGGCGGTGGCGGCGCGCCAGGCCGGCCGCAAAGTCCTGGCGCTCAACATTGGGCAGCCGGACATAGCGACCCCCACCGTCATCCTCGATCGGCTGCGCCATTACGATGCGTCCTACATTCCCTACGGTCCCTCGCAAGGGCTCCCGGAGTTCATCGAAGCGCTGCGCAGCTACTACACCAGCGTCGGGCTTCCGGTGCGGACCGAGGAGATCTTCGTCACCACGGCGGGGAGCGAGGCCATCCTCTTCACGCTCGGCGCGATTTGCGATCCCGGGGATCAGGTCCTGGTGTTCGAGCCGTTCTACACCAACTACAACGGCTTCTCGGCGTTGATGGGCGTCGAGCCGGTCGCCGTGACCACGAGCGCCGAAGACGGCTATCACCTGCCGTCGCGCGCCGCGATCGAGGCCAAGATCGGTCCACGCACGAAAGCGATTCTGATCTGCTCGCCCAACAACCCAACGGGAACCGTCTACACCAGCGAGGAGATGGAGCTGCTCGCCGCTATCTGCCGCGAGCGCGGACTGTTCCTGATCTCCGATGAGGTCTATCGCGAGTTCGTCTACGACGGCAAGAGCTGCCGCTCGGCGCTCACGCTCGAAGGGCTCGACCAGCAAGTCGTCGTGGTGGATTCGGTCTCCAAACGCTACTCGCTGTGCGGCGTGCGCATCGGCAACATCGTCTGTCGCAACCAGGAGCTCATGGCCGCGGTCTTGCGCTTCGGTCAAGCGCGTCTGTGCCCGCCGACGCTCGGTCAATACGCTTGCACGGCGCTGACCGAGGTTCCCAAGAGCTACTTCGCGAGCGTGCTCGCCGAATATCAAACACGGCGTGACACCGTGTATGCCGCCCTTCAAAACGTTCCCGGCGTCGTCGTCCGCCGCCCCGAAGGTGCGTTCTACGTTTGCGCCAAGCTGCCGATCGACGATGCCAACGGCTTCGCTGCATTTCTCCTCAGCGACTTCCATCGTGACGGGGAGACGGTGATGATCGCTCCCGCCGACGGGTTCTACGCGACGCCCGGGCTGGGAGCCGACGAGATCCGCATCGCTTATGTCCTCGAGGTGCCGAAGCTGAAGCGGGCGATGGAGATCCTGACGGCGGCGGTTCCGGCTTACAACGACGCGTGGCGAGCCGAAGCTTCGCGCTGATGGCCGTGCGCATCGTGCGCCTGGGAGACCCGCGCGTCGCAAACGAGGGCTTGCGCATCGGCACGGTTCGCCGTCCACCGCGCGGCGTGCCGAAGAGCGAGTTCGCGTCGCGAAACCTCTACGATGTGTGGCTCCCCAACCTCGCTCCGAGCGAGGAGCTGCTCAAGCAAGGACAAGCCGCCATCGGCGATCGGGAGTGGCGCAGCTTCTCCCGCCGTTATCGCGCGGAGATGGCACGGCCAGAAGCAAGCCGGGTTTGGGATCTCCTTGCCGCGCTGTCGCATACGACGGACTTCTCGATCGGCTGTTACTGCGCCGACGAGCAACGCTGCCATCGTTCGATCATGCGCGAGATTCTGGTGGCGCGAGGTGCGGTGGTCTCGTAACGCTTTTTCTCCGGGAAAGCGTCGCCTACTTCAACGTTCCCGCGGCCACGACGTGGACCGTCACTTCCTTGTTCACGCGCAGCACGAACACGCTCGGGTCTTCCAGACCCCACGCGACGAACGGAATCGTGACGTCGAACGTTGCGGTCACTTGGCCGCCGTGCGACGTGACGCTCGCCGGGATCGTCATCGGGTGTTCGCCGCCGTGGAAGCTCAAGACTCCCTCCAAGCCGAGCTTCGAGCCCCCTTCTGGTTCGAGCTTTCCGTTGACCTTCCGCAGGTGGAACGTCGCCGTGGGGAACTTTTGGGTCTCGAGAATCTCGGTGTGCATCTTGCGATCGCGACGGTCGTTACCGGTCTTCCCGCCCGCGAGCTGGACGACGACGTCGCCTGATGCAGCGCCGGTGTCGGGCTCGAACGCGACCTCACCCGATTTGAGCGCCAGCACGCCCTCCACGTCGTGTGCGGTCGCTTCCAGCGTGAACGTAACCTTGCTCTTCGCAGGGTCGAGCACCACGCGCTTCTCGTCGGCGCGCAGCGCGGGCGCCAGGCTCGTTATCACTGCCGCGAGAATCGCCAGCGACGATAGCCGCACGCGCTTCACGCACCATCCCCAGTGATGACGGCGTCGGCTTCGATCTCGACCAGCATCTCGGGATCGACCAAGCCGGTGACGCCGACCAATGCCGAAGCCGGCCGGATCTCGCCGAACACTTCGCCGTGTGCCCGGATCACCGCATCCCAATCTCGAGCGACATTGACCACGTACATGCGCGTGCGCACGACATCTTTCAGGCTTGCCCCAGCCTTGGCCAACGCCGCCTCGATGTTCTTCAGAGTCTGCACGGTTTGCTTTCGCGCATCACCGGAGCCCACGATCTTTCCATCGGCACCGCTGGCCGTGGTTCCGGCAACCCACACTTGCCGGCCGATCTTGACCGCGCGCGAATAACCGGCCACCGGTTCCCACGGCGTGCCGCTCGAGAAGTTCTCTCGCTTCAACTCGCCCTCCGCACTCGGCTTCGCCGCTCGCCCTGCGACCACACTGGGCTCGCGGGGCGGGAGCTCCCAGCACCGTGTGTTCGCGACGAACCCGATCTTTGGATAATACGCGGCGGCCGCGGGCGCGCTGATCAGCGTGATCCGGCAGCGCGGTCCCAGCGCAGCGCGCGTCCGATCGACCAACTCCCGGCCGACACCAGTGCGCTGGTACGCGACATCGACCGCGAGATCCGACAGATAACAGGCGTAGGTGAAATCGGTGACCGACCGCGCAACGCCGATCAGCTCACCACCGTCCCAAGCGGTGACGGTGAGATTGGCGTTGCGCACCATGCCGTCGATGCAGTCACGATCGGCGATTGGCCGGCGCTCGGCCAATGTCGAGCGCCCGAGCACGGTGAGAAACTGCTCGGTCGTGATCGGATGGTTGACGCGATAGGCGATATCCATCGTCATTTTTCGCCGGCCGGTAACCCATGCGGGGCTCCCGGTCGGCGCAAGCTACTCCGCTGTCGTCGGATCGATCGTGGTGTGGACACGCGACACGCGATTGGCTGGGAACCCACCCATCTGCGCGTGCTTACGTACCATCGCTTCATCGGGCGCGACGTAGATGCAATAGATCTTGTCATCGGTGACGAAGCTTTCCATCCACTGGACCTGGGGGCCCAGCTCGCGCAGAACACCGCAGGACTTCTGCGAGATTGCCTTGAGCTCGTCCTTCGACAGCTTGCCGGCCCCTGGGAGATCGCGTTCGATCACGAATTTGGGCATGACCTCGATACCTCCGCGGATCCGACCCGGTCAGCGGTTCTGCCACGGCCGACGCAGCGATCGGTCCGTAATCATCATAAGCGCTTCCCCGCCGGCTTCGCTGCTGCCGACACCGCCTTGACGTACGCATCCGGGTCGGCCGCGGGGACGGCCTTCTTCATCGCCATCAGCGCAGGTACTTCTCGAAGAAGGCCAGCGTCCGCTCCCATGCGAGCTTCGCCGCTGCGGCGTCATAACGGGGCGTGGTGTCGTTGTTGAATCCGTGCTGCGTGCCGGGGTACAAGTTGCGCTCGTACTTGATGCCGGCGGCTCTCAGCGCGTTCTCGAATTCCGGCCAGCTGGCATTGATCCGTTCGTCGTTTTCCGCCGACTGGATCAGCAGCGGCGCTTTGATCTTGGGGACATCGTCCGAGTTCGGCGACGAACCGTAGAAGCTCACGCCCGCAGCCAGGTCGTTGCCGAGACGCGTCGCGAGATAGCTCACCATGCCGCCGCCGTAGCAGAAACCGACTGCGCCGATCTTGCCGGTGCATTCCTTGCGCGCCTTGAGCACCGCAGCCGCCGCCACGAAGTCCTCGCGCACCTTGTCTTGATCGAGCTTGGCAAACAGCTCGCGGGCCTTGTCTTCGTCTCCGGGATATCCACCGAGAGGGAACAGCGCATCGGGCGCGAATGCAACGTATCCGGCGAGCGCCAGACGCCGCACGATGTCCTCGATGTGCGGGTTCAAGCCGCGATTCTCGTGAATGACCAAAATGCCCGGAAACCTACCCTTCTTGTCCTTGGGTCGAACGAAATAGCCGCGGCACTTGCCGTAGCCCTTGGGCGATTCGAATTCCAAGGACGTCGTCACGATCCTTTTGTCCTTCGGGCTCACGACTTCGGCCGCGAAATTCGGGCTGAGCTGATCGAGCAGCATCGCCGCGGTGACGCCGCCGACCGCGAACTTCGCTGCCTTGTCGAGAAACTTGCGGCGGTCGATCGCGCCGTGAACGTAGGCGTCGAACAGCACGAGCAGCTCTTGGTCGAAATCGTGCGCGGTCATGCGAGTCATGAGTCGTCCTCCGGCGCTTCCCTGCGCGACATTCTTACCACGGATCGTTTCAGCGCTGGGTTACACGGAGAACTGGACGCGGCCCGATTCGAGATCGTAGACCGCACCGACCAATTTCATATCACCGCTTTCAATGCGCGCCTTCCCTTCCGGCGTTTCGTGCAAGGCACGCACTGTATGACGGACATTAGCTTCGACTGCGGCCTGAAGCAGGGCTTCGCCCGACTGGTTTTCGTCGAGCTCGTCGAACGCCGGGAGGATGTAATCGAGCAGCGTCTGGATCCGGCTGCGGTGGAACGTGCCGTCGAACTTGGTCTCGAGCGCCGCCTTGACCGCGCCGCATCCGCCGTGACCGAGGACGACGAACAGCGGCGTATGCAGATGCACCGCCGCATATTGCAACGTTCCGAGGATCGTCGGCCCGAGTGCATTGCCGGCGACGCGGATCACGAAGAGCTCGCCGAAACCGGCATCGAACAAGAGCTCGGGAGGTACGCGGCTGTCGCTACAGCCGAGAATGGTGGCGTAGGGTTGCTGGCCGCGGGCGAGCTCTGCCAGCACTTCCTTTTGGACCGTGGGGAAGCGTGCGCGACCGCTCACGAAGCGATCGTTTCCGTCTTTGAGACGCTGGAGAACGTCGGCGGCCGAGGGTATGGCTCGATCGTCGGGCGTCACGAGTGCGATCCCCTTTCCCGCAGTACGTCGCTCAAGGCGCGCATCACGATGGCCGGCTCGATGTCCTTCATGCAGCGGTGGTGACCGAGTGGACAAACCTGGGGGCCGTGCCGGTCGCACGGGCGGCAGTCGAGACCGTCGAGCTCGACGATGCGATTCGCCGTGCCGTAGGGCGTGTACCCGAACGCCGGCACGGTCGGCCCGAAGATCGCGACGACCGGCGTGCCGACGGCAGAGGCGACATGACCGGGACCACTGTCATTGGTGACGACCGCGCTCGCGCGTGCACACAGCGCGGCGAGATCGGGAATGCCGGTGCGTCCGGCAAGCACCGGAACGCCGCCTCCCGCAAGCGCTGCGATTTGATTGCATAGCTCGGCTTCCTGCGGCGATCCGACGAGCACCGGCATTGGTCCTAGAGCGCGCACGCCTGCCGCGACCGCGGCGAACCCTTCGGGAGTCCAGCGCTTCGTGCCCCAGATCGAGCCGGGCGCGATCGCGACCACACCGTCGCCGCGATCGATGCCGGCCTCCGACAGCAACGCCGCAACTCGTTCGCGCGCTTGCGGCAGGATCGCGAGAACCGGGTCGGGATCGGCCGCCTCGGGATTGCTCCCGCATGGCCCGGCAAGCGCCAAATAACGATGTACGGCGTGGCGGCCGGGATCCCACCGAGCGTTGACGGTGTAGGCCCACGCTCCGGCCGCTCCTTCGAACCCGACGCGCGTCTTCGCTCCGCTCGCTCGCACCAACAGGCCGGTGCGGCCCGAACGCTGAGCGGCAATGGCGAGGTCGAAGCGCTCGCGCCGCAGCCGCGCGATCAAGCGCCACATGCCGGCGAGTCCTTTGTCCTTCTCCTTCTTGTCGAACGGAATCAGCTCATCGATGAACGGCAGACCGGCGAGCGTCGCCGCGCCCAGGGGCGTCGTGACGACGGTGATTGTCGCATCGGGGTTGGCACGGTCGAGCTCGCGCAAAAGCGGCGTCGTCAGGACCACATCACCCAGGAACGCCGTTTGAATGACGAGAATGCGATCGAACGAGATCACGTGAGGAACGGTCGTCGCGACCGGGAGCGTCACCGGCGCGGGCAACGGGCTGATCGTAGAGATGGCGTGTGGGCGCGCGATCGACATCGTGGATGGCAGCGCACGCGGCACGATCAGCTCTCGAGCCGGCTGCGGGCGATGGCGATCGCCGCCGCGAGCAACGGCACGTTGATCTCGTGATGCCCGGTGATGCCGAACGCTTTCCCTTTGCCTAGCGTGGGGCGGCGCAGGACGTTTTCATCGGTGCGGTAGTGACGAATCATGTCGAGATTGGCGGTGGCGAATCCGGCTACGTCGTGACCGAGGTTCTCGGCGACCGACAACGCCTTGAGAAAGACCTCGGGGAGCAGGACCGCCGAGCCGCAGTTGATCCACACGCCTCCGGCGAGACCCGACACGACCGACACCAGCCGGCGAAAATCCGTATAGGACGCAGCGCCGATCGCGGCGCCGTCGGCGTGCGGGTGCTGGTGCACGATGTCGGCACCGAGCGCGACGTGCACCGTCGCCGGAACGTCGAGCTCGAAAGCCCGCCCGAGCACGCTCATGGCGCGGTGCGGGAGCTGCTGCGCGACGATCCTGCGGCCGAGCGTTTCTCCCAAGCCCTCGCCGCGCGATGCGGCCTCGCGCGCCGCCTCGTTGAGCTCGCGGCCGGTCTCCTCCGCCATGCCGAAGCGGCCCTGGTGCAGCCCGGCTGCCACGTCCTCGGATGTGGCGCCGACCGCCCCGATCTCCCAGTCGTGGATCGCTCCCGCGCCGTTGAGCGCAAGCGCGGTGATCGTTCGTTCTTCCATCATGCGGATCAGCACCGGAGCGAGGCCGACCTTGATCACATGGGCGCCGAGCGCGAGCCCGACCGTCTTACCCTTCGCTCGCGCGCTTGCGACCGTCTGCGCCAGCTCGCGCAGGGTCTGCGCGGCAAGGATGTCGGGAAGCCCATCGAGAAAGGACTCCATCGAGGCCGACGCCGCCACCGGCGATGCGAACTCGCGAACGTGAACCTTGTTGGATCGCTCGGCGAGCGGATAGGTGCGAACCTTCGACAGATCGGCGGGCGGCACCCTGCTCATCGCGCGGCCTCCTCGGCCGGACATCCGGCCTGCGGCGCGAAGGATAGCGCGGTTGATTGTCCCCTCGGTGGGGCGCTTTGTCCGGGACTAGTGTTCCGTAACCGAAGTCACATCAAGCAGCGAGGCTGACGAGGCGCCCGGCATGAGGCGCGACGAGGGAGAATACCGGGAGTATTGTCCGAGGAGCAACGAAGCAGGCCGGGATGCATCGGCAGCCGGATGCAACGTGAGCTGGGTTACGGAACACTAACGCCCTTTGAATTGTGCCTTGCGCTTTTCGACGTACGCCGCCAACCCTTCGCGCGCGTCCTCGCTCTCGAACAGGCGCTGCTGGAGCTCGCGCTCGAGCGCGAGCCCGTCGGCGAGCGACAGGTCGGCGCCGGTCTGGACCGCGCGCTTGATGTGGCCCACGGCTTTGGCCGCCCGTCCCGGCGGTACGAAGCTGCGAGCGTAGTCGGCGACCTTGGCGTCGAACTCGGCGGCGTCGAAGATCTCGTCGATCAACCCGAGCCGCTGTCCTTCATCGAAGCCGAAGGTGCGGCCGGTCGCCATCAGCTCGATCGCCTTGGCCCGCCCCACCATGCGAACGAGGCGCTGGGTGCCGCCGGTTCCAGGGAGCACGCCCAGGCTGACTTCGGGCAGGCCGATCTTGCCGCCGTCGCGCTTGGCCACGCGCAGATCGGCGGCCATCGCGATCTCGAGCCCGCCGCCGACGCAGTGGCCATTGAGCGCCGCGATCACCAGCTTCGGCGTCTGCTCCAGGCGCATCAGCGTCTCGTTGGCGTGCAGGCAGAAGTAGTACTTGAACGTCGGATCGGCCTCGACCAGCATCGCGATGTCGGCGCCGGCGCAGAAGAACTTGTCCCCTTCGCCGCGGATCACGATGACGTGCGCGGCGGTGTCCATGCGCGCCGATAGGATCGCGGCATCGAGCTGCCGCATCATCGCGTAGCTGTACGTGTTGGCGGGAGGGTTGGACAGCTCGATGCGGGCGATGCCCGCATCGACCGTCGATCGGACCAGCACCGGCTCGCTCATGACAGATGTCCTCCCAGCATGACCTTGACCACGGCATTACCCGAGGCGGCGGTGCCCAACGATCCGCCGACATCGCGCGTGCACTCGCCGGTCTCGAGGCACGTTGTGACCGCGGCCTCGATGCCGGCCGCGGCTTCGGGCAGGCCGGTGTGCGCCAGCATCATCGCTGCGGTCAGGATCGCCCCGAACGGATTCGCGGTGTCGGTCCCGGCATACTTTGGCGCGGAGCCGTGCACCGGCTCGAACATCGAGACCTCGCCGGGGCGGATGTTGCCCGACGCCGCCATGCCCAGACCGCCCTGGAGCGCAGCGCCGAGATCGGTGACGATGTCGCCGAACATGTTGCAGGTCACGACGACGTCGAACGCGCGCGGGTCCTTGACGATCTGCATGGTCAGCGCGTCGATGTAGAGGTGGCTGGTCTCGATCTTGGGATAGTCGTTCGCAACTTCGGCGAATACGCGCTGCCAGATGTCGTGGCCGAAGCGCATGGCGTTCGACTTGTCCGCCATCGTCACCTTGCGCCTGCCGGTGCGCACCGCGTAATCGAAGGCGTAGCGGATGATGCGCTCGACGCCTTTGCGCGTGTTGACGTCCTCCTGGACTGCGACTTCATCGGGCGTCCCCTTCTTGAAGATCCCGCCCATTCCGACGTACGCGCCTTCGGTGTTCTCGCGGAACACGACGAAGTCGACGTCGGCCGCGGTGTAGCTCTTGAGCGGGCACAGGCGGTCGTGGAGGCAGCGCACCGGACGCAGATTGGCGAAGAGATCCATCTGGAAGCGCGTGCCGAGCAGGATGTCGGCGGCGTGCTTCATATCGGGGACGCGAGGATCGCCGAACGCTCCCATGAAGATGCCGTCGAACGTCCGGAACGTGTCGAACATCCCGGGCGGCATGGTCACACCGGTTGCGAGGTACTTCTCGGCACCGAGATCGAAGGGCGTAAGGTCGAGCTTGAAGGAGAACGCCTTCGCCGCGGCCTCGAGGACCTTGGTGGCCTCCCGTGTGACGTCGATTCCGATCCCGTCGCCCGGAACCATTGCATAGCGCTTGTCGGCCATCGGATCCCCTCGAGTTAGCTCAGCGCACGCCCGCGGCGCGGCACGTACCACAGCGCGACCAGCGCGACACCGAGCAGGGCACCCACCGCGTCCGCAAGGGCATCGCCCACGCTGGCCTCGCGCCACGGGACGAACGCCTGCACGATCTCGATCAGCACGCCGTGTCCCATGGCGATCAGGAATGCCTGTAGCGTCGGGCCGGGTCGTGGCGGTGCGAATCCGCCGTGAGTGGCGCGCACCAGGAGAATCGCGAACGTGAAGTAGCTGCCGGCGTGCAGGACCTTGTCCCAGAACATGTCCGCACCCGGAGGCGAGTGCAGCAGGCCTAGCACCATGCCGATGGCGGCCACGGCGATCGCCGGGCCCCAGAGCGCCAGCGTGACCCGCGAGATCACCGCGGAAAAGGGAACATCAAGAAGGCCAGCCCCAGCGCGCCACCCACCATCGCCACCCACAGGACCGCTCCGAGCCGCAGCTGCGATCGCAGATCGCGCCGAGTCAAAACCGCGAAGAACGCGGCGACGAAGGTGGCGTAGAGGAGCAGGTGGAACAGGTGGCTGCGCACGCTGGGTCCTATAGGTTCAAGGTTTTCGGCCGCGGCCTATGTCCCATACGTCGAGCAGCAGGAGCAGGTTCATCAAACCCGCCGTCCAGACGTAGGCGGTGCCGTAATTCGACGATTCGTGCGAGATGCGCTCACGCACGATGTGAAGCAGCCGCTCGCGCTCTTCGCTCGAGATCACGGGGAGGACGTAGACGACTTCGCCGTAGATGTTGCGCCGCATGATCGCGTCGATGGGACCGACGCCAACGTTGGCGAGCGCCTGCAGCGAGCTCAGCGAGATGTAGATCCCGGGCAAGCCGCGCGGTCCGAGACGAACGCCCTCGGTGGGATCGATGAGGGCGAAGCGAGCGACGTGGGCGCAGCCGACGGTGAACGAGCCGAGCACGATCGCCGCCATGATCGCGGCGCGGGCGAATCGCCCGAGCACGGCGTGACCGGCGCCGGGAATGAGCCAACCTGCGATCAGCGCCGCAACCAACCGCGGTGCTGCGACCGGCTCTTCCCAGCCGGGGGGATCCGCCTTGGTCGGGTTGTCGCCCAACGCCTTACTCGGCCGCCGCCTCGGGAACGACCTCGACCTCGACTTCGGCCACGACCTGGCGGTGGATCTTCACCGGCACCTTGAACGATCCGAGAGTCTTGATCGGATCCTTGATCATGATGCGGCGGCGGTCGACGTCGAAGCCCTTGGCCGCGAGCAGCTCCGCGATCTCGGCGTTGGTCACCGAGCCGTAGAGCGCATCGTGCTCGCCCGCGCGCTTCGAGATCGTCACCTTGGTGCCTTCCATGGCCGTGGCGATCTTCTTCGCGTCCCCTTCTTCCTTGGCCTCACGCACGGCCCAGGTCTTCTTCTGCAGCTCGATCGTTCGCATGTTACCGGGAGTGGCCTCGAAGGCGAGCCCCTTCGGGAACAGGAAGTTCCGCGCGTAGCCGTTCTTCACCGACACGACCTGGCCGCGGTCTCCTAAGTTGTCGACGTCTTGGCGCAACACGATCTTCATGATGAGGTCTCCTTGTTCGCCAAGCTCTAGTCGGACGTGAACGGAAGCAACGCGATGTTACGCGCGCGCTTGATCGCCTGCATCAATTGGCGCTGGTGCGAAGCGCAGGTCCCCGAGATCCGCCGCGGCAGGATCTTGGCCCGCTCCGGGATGTAGTTCTGGAGCGTGCGCAGATCCTTGTAGTCGACCCAGCGCGCCTTGTCCTCGCAGAACTTGCAGTACTTGCGGCGCCGGAACAGGAACCGGCGCCGGCCGCCGGCCCGAGCGCCACCCTTCGCACCGCCGCCACCACCACGCGAGCCCGCGCCCCGCGATCCGTAATCTCTCTCACCCATGGTGCGTTATCTCCTTCCTACCCGAATCTCTCGTCGTCGCCACCCTCGCTGAACTCATCATCGTCACGATCGTCGCGCCGGGGACGGCGCGGCGTGTCGTCGGCCGAAGCCGGTACGATGACGTCGTCGGGGGGAAGCAGACCGGCCTCACGCGCAGCCTCGGCCTCGGCGCGAGCGGCGGCGTCACGCACCGCCTGCTCTTTCGAGGCCTGGGCCCACTCGGGGTCCATGTAAACGGTCATGTGACGGATCACCTTGTCGTTGATCCGCAGACGGCGATCGAGCTCCTTCGGGACCTCGGGCTCGGAGTCGTAGAGGAATCGCGTGTAGACCCCGTCTTCGAACTTCTTGATCGGGTACGCGAGACGCCGGCGGCCGAGGCGTTCCTTGACCGCGAACGTGCCGCCGTGATCGCTCACGACCTGCGCGAGCGACTCGACTGCGGTCTTTTCCTCGTCGTCGGAAAGAGTCGGGTTGGTGATGAACAGAGTCTCGTACGTACGCACCGCGCGCACCTCCTCATGGCGTCACCGCCACCGGACGCGCCGGTGGCAAGGGGTGCCGGACCGAACATTTCGGTCCGAACTCAATTGTCGGGACCCGCGAACGCTATCACTGCCCCTCGCCGGGCGCCAGTTTCGGAGCCCGAGCCAATCATGAATAACCGCCACGAGACCGTGGAGATGGCTGTGATGTGGGGCACCCGCAATGATTCGCTTGAGCCAGCTTGCTCACTGCAGCACGTCAAGGTCACGAATCGCGAGGATGCCCGACAAAGCGGTCATCTCCGCGGTCGCAGCAGGTCATTCATGACTGGTTTGGGCTCTTGGGTGCGGCGTTGTATTTGCGCATCGCGACCTCGAGCCCGTCGGCGAGCACGGTCTCGACCGCGTCGGCCCCGGTTTCGATCATGGCGTCGACCGACTCCCGCTCCTCGCTGTCGAACGGGCGCAGAACATACTCGGCGAGATCGAGCCCGACCCGGCCGGCGCCCTTCACCCCTAGCTTGACCCGGGGATAGAGCCGCGAGCCCAGAACCTCCTGGATCGATTTCAGCCCGTTGTGCCCGCCCGGGCTGCCTTCGGCGCGGACCCGGACCCGCCCGACCTCGAGATCCGCGTCGTCGAACACGACCAGGATCTCCTCGGGCTCGGCCATCGCCTTGCGCGCCAGCGCGATCGCCGCCGAGCCCGAGCGATTCATGAAGGTGCGCGGTTTTGCGAGCAGGACGCCGGTGCCGGCGTGCTCCGCCTTGCACCACCACGCGCGCTCGCCGAGATCGCCCCGCGCTTCGAGCGACACACCCCAGCGCGCGGCCAGCGTGTCAATCACACGGAACCCGGCGTTGTGCCGGGTCCAGTGATAGCGATCGCCGGGATTTCCGAGGCCGAGAACGATCTTCAAGCCGCTCGCGCTCCGATGAGCCGAAACGGATTACTTCTTGGGCTCGGCCTTCTTGGCCTCGGGCTTCTTCGCATCGCCCGCAGCGGCCTCGGTCTCCTTGCCCTTCTTGATGACCTCGGGCTCGGCGGCACCGGCTTCCGCAGCCTCGGCGACCGGCGCTTCTTCGGCGGCCGGCGGCGCGACGACGACGATGATGCTCTTCGGATCGCCCAAAACCGTGATGTTCCCTTCGATCTTCAGGTCCTCGACCGAGTGGTGCTGGTTGAGGTGAAGGTCCGAGATGTCGACATCGAGATGCTCCGGAATCTCGGCGGGAAGACACTCGATCTCGACCTCGCGCAGAACGAACTCGACGATGCCGCCCTCGTTCTTCACACCTTCCGGAATGCCGGTCAGCTTGATCGGGACCTTGACCCGGATCTTGCGCTCGAGATCGACACGAACGAAATCGACGTGCGCGATTTTCTCGGACACCGGATCGCGCTGCAGGTCCTTGATCATGACGGCGCGCGAGCGATCCTGCCCGGTGAGCTGGAGCTTGAAGATGGTGTTGCGGCCGGTATCTGACCTGAGCACCTCTTCGACCCGGCGAATCGGGACGGCGACCGGGAACGGGTCGAGGGCCAGTCCGTAAACGATGCCCGGGACCTTGCCCACCCGGCGATAACGGCCGGAGGCGTTCTTGCCCATATCTTTGCGCTCTTCGACTTCGACGACGACGTTCTTGATCATGGCGTGTTGCTTCCTTTCGAGGCTTTCAAGGCTTTCAAGCCCTACAGGCTATCAGACGAAAAGCGAGCTGACGGACGAGTTGGAGTGAATGCGGGCGATCGCCTCGCCCAGCAGCCCCGCGACCGATCGCACGACGACCTTGGGATCGCGAAGCTTGTCCTCGGACAGCGGGATCGTATCGGTGACCACGATCTGCTCGATAGGCGAGGCGGCGAGACGCGCCATGGCCGGCCCGCTGAGCAGGGCGTGGCTGAAGCAGCCGTAGACCGCGGTCGCCCCGTGCTCCTTGAGCGCCTTCACCGTGCCGACCAACGTTCCCGCCGTGTCGACCAGATCGTCGACGATGACGCAGGTCTTGCCGGCCGCATCGCCGATGACGTTCATCGTCTCGGCCACGTTGGCTTCCGGGCGGCGCTTGTCGATGATCACCAGGCTGGCGTCGAGCTGCTTGGCGAAAAAGCGCGCGCGCTCCACACCCCCCGCGTCGGGCGAGACCACGGCGACGTTCTCGAAGCGCCGGCTCTCGATCCACTCGAGGAGCACCGGCGCCGCGAACAGGTGGTCGACCGGAACATCGAAGAAGCCCTGGATCGCCGGGGCATGCAGATCGACGGCGAGCACGCGCTGAACGCCGGCGGCTTGAATAACGTCGGCCACCAGCTTCGCCGAGATCGGTACGCGCGGTTTGTCTTTGCGGTCCTGCCGGGCGTAGCCGTAGTACGGCAGCACGGCGGTGATGCGCGCCGCCGACGAGCGCTTGAGCGCATCGACTGCGAGCAGCAGCTCGACTAAGTTCTCGTTGACCGGCGGACACGTCGGCTGCACGAAGAACACGTCGGTGCCGCGCACGTTCTCGAGGATCTGGCAGTAGACCTCGCCATCCGAAAAACGCGTGAGCTTCATCTGTCCCAGCGGCAGCCGCAAGTAATCGCAGATCGCCTGCGCCAGTCGCGGATGACCGTTGCCGGAGAAGATCTTGAGCTCGCTTTTCATGGACTACGCGGTCCTCGGCTAGGCGATGCAGCCAAGCGATGCGTCGTGTTGGAGTGATCCGATCCACAACTGCGCGTCCTTCCGGAACCGGCGCGCGCCATCGTTCGCTCTAGGGCTCGACACGAACCCCCGAGGCGACCGTTCGGGTTGCGACCGTGCGCCACCGCGGGAAACGCTTCGCGAGCTCACCGGCCGCCGCATGCGCATCGCCCTCCCCCTCGAACAGTCCGAACACGGACGAGCCGGAGCCGCTGACGAGAGCGAGCACCGCACCGGCTTCGGACAATTCCCGGCGAAACTCCGCGAGCTCCGGCCAACCGTCCAGCACGACCTCTTCGAGATCGTTGCGAGCCGGCCCGAAGTCGTTCTCCCGAACCAACTTAGCCAAAAGACCCTGCAAATTAACACTGAAGCCAGGGGGTGTCAACGACGTGGGCGCGCCGGATCGCCGAGCGGCGAGGCGGCGATAGACCTCGGCCGTGGCGATCGGAAACGGGGCGAATCCGAGCACGATCGGCCGCTCGCCGATCGAGGGCATCGGGGTGATTTTCTCCCCGCGCCCGGTGCCGGTCGCGGTCCCGCCGTAGAGGAAGAAGCCCACATCCGACCCCAGCGATGCCGCCAGGTCCTCGAGCTGCTCGGTTGACGGATCGAGCTCCCACAGCCGCGACAGCATCACCAAGGCACCGGCGGCGTCGGAGCTGCCGCCACCGAGCCCTCCTCCCGCGGGAATCGCCTTGCGCAGCACCATGCGAGCGCCGAGGCTTCCCGCGTCGAACCGGTGCTGCAGGGCGCGGGCGGCGCGCATCACGAGGTTGTCGTCGCCGCACGACAGCGCTGGGTCGTCGCAGCGCAGCTCGAGCGCTCCACCGGGCTCGGCTTCGAGGATGTCCCACAGACCGACGGCTTGAAATACGGTGGCCAGCTGGTGATAGCCGTCCTCGCGGCGTGGCCCGATCGCGAGATGGAGGTTCACCTTGGCGGGACACAGAACCCGCATCGTCAATTCGCCGGCTCGAGCGCGAGCTCGTCGAGCGGCGCCTGGCGCACGCCGGCCGGCGGCTCCCCCGTCGCCAGCCCGCGCGTGACCACCGGACGCGTCTCGCTGAGCTCCAAACGGAAGCCACGCGCGCCCTGGCGAATCTCGAAGGACTGCGGAAGCCCCTTGGGCTGCGGAGAAGTGCGGTCGACGCTGAGGCCTTCGCCGGGCGGTGTTCCCTCGAGCAGCGCGCCCACCAGATCCGCCGGCGCTATCGCGATACCGAACAGCCGTCCCACGGTCTGCGCGTCGGCGGCGCCTACGTACGCGACGCGCTCATCGACCACGGTCAAGCTGAGCCGGCCATCACCGCAATCGAGCACCCAAGCCGATCCCCCTACCGGAGGATACAGCTCGGCATGAATGTGATCGGCAGCGCGGGCGTAGAGCAGCAGCTTGAAGCGCGGCCGCCGGCTCGACTCGTCCCAAACCTGTCCGCGATAGACGCCGATGCGCTCGCCGGCCGCCGGCGTTTGCTCGATCGGTCGATGGGAAGCGCAAGCGCTCACCAGCACGAGCGCCGCGGCCAGCCACGGCGCGCGCACCCGGGAACGGGTCAACGCGGCGGCGCTGGAGCCGGCGGCGTCGCCAGCTTCCGCTCGAGCTCCTCCCGTTTCTCCGGTCCCGCCGCCAGCGCCCGCCGCCACACATCGCCGGCGCGCGCGTTCTCTCCGAGCTTGCCGTAGAGGTCGCCGAGATGCTCGAGCACCGTGGCGTCGTTCGGGAACTCGCGCACCGCCCGCTCCAGCGGCGTGCGCGCTTCGTCGTAGCGGCCGAGCCGGAACAGTCCCCAGCCCAGCGAATCGAGATAGGCGCCATTGTCCGGCTCGAGCTCCAGCGCCCGCCGGATCATGCCCAGGCCTTCATCGACCTTCTGATTGCGGTCGATCAACGCGTAGCCGAGATAGTTCAGCGCTTCGTCGAACTCGGGGTTGAGCCGGATCGCTTCACGCAGCTCGGCTTCCCCTTCGGTGAAGCGCTCGGTGCGCTCGAGGAAACCGCCGAGCTGAAAATGCGCCTCGGCTTCCTGCGGCTTGGCCGCCACCCACGCGCGCAGCAGCTTCTCGCCTTCGGCGGGATGACCGGCATCGCGATAGATGGCGGCGGCAGGCACGCGCGCGCGATCGCCGAGCGCGGTCGTCGCTTCGCCGAACTTGGCCTTCGCTTGCTCGAGCTTGCCTTCGCGTGCCAGCGCTTCGCCTTCGATCATGATCGCGGCGCCGGTTTCATCGCGCGCTCGCAGCTTGCTGGCTAGCTTGCGCGCCTCGGCGTAATTCCCGGTGCGCACCGCGATGCGGGCGCGCGTCTCCAGCGAGTCGAGACCGTCGACGTTCTCCAGACCGGAGAGCGCCTTCGCTGCCTCTTGCGGCTTCTCACGCGAAAGATGCAGATCGGCGATGCGGCGGCGCAGATCGTCGCGCCGCTCGATCCCTTCCGCGTCTTTACCTGGAAGAGAGCGCAGCGCCAGCTCGTACTGCTCGATTGCGCTTGCGACGTTCCCCTGCAGCGCCAACGCATCGGCATAGAGCGAGCGCACCGCAGCGTTATCCGGAAAGTCGCGCACCAGCTCGCTCGCTTCGTTGGTTGCGTCGGCGAGGCGGTTCGCCGCCATGTAGGCCGAGCACAGTTGCGCGCGAATCGCCGGCCCGCCACGGCCGCCCTCGCGCGCCGCTTCGAGATCGGGGATCGACTCGCGCGGCTTGCCGGTGCGCAGTAGCGCTTCACCGCGCAGCATGCGCGGCATCGGCTCGTCGGGTTGCGCAGCGACTACCGCGTCCATGACGCCGGCGATCTTTTCCCAGCGATCCGTATCCGGCGGCTCGAGATCGCGCGCCAGCTCGTCCAGCATCGGCACCGCACCATCATCTTCGGGAGTGCGATGCAGCCAATCGACCAGCGCATCGACCGCCTCGACCCGCCGCCCGCCGGCGAGCAATGCTTGCGTGAGCAAACGGATGCCTTGGGGATCGCCGGCGTGCAGAGCGGCGAACTTGCGCGCCGCATCGATCGCACCGTCGGTGTCGCCGCCCATGGTTTTCAGCCGGACCAGGTACATGTAGAGCTCGCCCGCTCGCGGATCGTCGGGGAGCAGGCTCTCGTACAGCTTGATCGCTTCGTTGCGGTGCGACGCGTCGTTCGGCGATTGCAGCGCGCGCTGCGCGGCCAGATCGCCGAGCACGCGCGTCGCCGTGCGCTGCGAGGGCGCGAGCACCAGCGCGCGCTTGGCCATGGTCTCGGCTTCGGTGCGACGGCCGGCCATCAGCATGAGACCCGCCCCTTCGCCTTGCAGATCGCCGTCCTCCGGCAAGCTGGCCACGGCCTCGCCGACTTCCTTGACCGCGTCCTGCACCCGGTCGTCGAAGATCGCGAGGCGCGCGGACATGAGGTGCCCGTAGGCGTCGCCGCGGTGCAACGTTTTCGCATCCCACGGCGACGGCTCGACCGCAGCGGACGCGGATTCGGGAACGGCAGACACGGTGACGAGCAAGGCGACGGCGAGCAGCACGGTGGATCCTTTCAGGGCCGGAACCCCTCGAGCAGTACGTCCGCGTCCATTTTACCGAGCGACAGAGCCCCCGCCATCGACTCGGCCGTTTCGTCCGGCTCCGCTTCCCACATCTCGGCCAGCCGGATGCCGGCGTCGCGATCGAGAAACCAGCTTCGTCCGTGTCGCGTCATGAGGCTCTCCTCGAGGAGAACCGCGAAGATCGCGCCACGCAGCTCAGCGGCCCCGGCGGTTTCATACGACGAGCCCTGCCGCAAGTTCTCGCGTTCGCGGTCGAGCGCGCCGGCGTCCGCGGTAGGAAGGTCGCGCGCGGCGGCACGCAATTTCATCCACGCGCTTCGCGTCTCGACCGCCTCGACCAGCACGATCGCCGCGGCCAGACTCGCGGCTTCGCGCACCCCGGCCCATGCCCGGAACGGTCCGGAGCGCAGCAGCCGGCCGAACAGGATCGTGGCCGCACGGTCGAACGCGGGATCGACGACCACTGCCGCGGCCGCACCGCGACGCCGTCCCATGGCGCCGCCGTGCGCCGCGGATCCGAACGCCCGCAACGCGGCACGCAGGCCACCCGGTCCGCCGGACGTGCCCGTGACGACGGCGGCACGCTCGCCCGGTGGAATCACCGTAGTGTCCCAGGCGGCGCGGCCTCGGATCAGCTGCGGGCCGTGGGTGTCGGGATCTTCACCGAGGGCACCTCCAAGCTCGCGCAGGATCGGGGCGATCGCTGCGCGATCGAGGCACGCATCGAACTCCACCAGGTGCTGCCACCGCGGTCGCGAGGAGCCGGACAAGGCAACCGCACCAAGGGCATTACGTGAAGCGCGGCCGATCGCGTCGTCGAGCGAGCGCATCGCGCCGCGCTCGATGTCCTCGGCGAGCGCCGAGGGATCGCACGGTTCGGCATGCGCGGCGAGCTCGAAGGCGGTCCGCGAGCCTACGGCCCGGGCTGCGACCTCGCGCGCCTCGTGCCGGGCCGTGCGCACGCTCTCGAGCGAATGCTCGAGCGCGCTCCATTCCTGATAGAGCCGGTCGCGTTTGGCCGGATCGGACTCTTGCGCGAGCGCCGCTTCGAAGTCCGGCGCATTTCCGCGGGCGCGGCGATACCGCTCGTCGATGACCGCCTCTTGATCGGCACACGCCCGGTCGAGATACGGCTCGATGATGGCGCGCGCCGCTTGCCGCTCGCGCTCGCCGGCTTTGCCCTCGGGCGCCTTCTCAGCCGCCTGCGCAGCCCGCGCGACCATCTCCGATCGTACGGCGTCGTCGAACCGCTCGCGCTCCGCCGCAAGCTCCGCATCGCTGGGAGCGGCGACAGGCACGGCTGCCAGCTCGCGCAGCCGCCATCGTTGTTGAAGCGCGCGGTATCGGGCGACTACGGCGACCGAATCGGCCGCGATCACGGGGATCAGGCGGCCTTGGGTGCCGCTTCGGCCGAGGGCTTGGCTTCGACCACCGCGTCGAGCGTCCGGCGCAGCTGATCGGCGTCGGCCTCGTCGGGATCCTTGTCGATGCGATACTCGGCGCGGATCTCGCGATCGGGCTTCACGCCGTCTTCATTCCAGCGCTTGCCGTTCGCGGTTTCCCAGATCACCGAGGGAATCAGCAAGCCGGCGCCGTCGGGCAGCTTCACCAGCCGCGGCTCCGATCCCATGCCGAACGTCGATTCACCGTAGATCGGAGCATTGCGCTTGGTGTGGATCAGCTGGGCGAACCCTTCCGCGGCACCCGCCGTCCACGCGTTGACCAGCACCGAGATGTCGCCGGACCACGCCGTGCCCTCACCGCCGGCAGCCACCGTTTCGATCTGCTTGCCGCTCTTGTCCTTGGCGACCAGCACGGTACCGGTGGTGAACAAGCCGGCGAGCGGAGCGATGGTGCGCGGCGAGCCTTCGACGCAGTAGCGCACGTCGAGCAGGAGCTTGGTCGCTCCGTCGGTGCGTGCCTTGCGCAGCTCGTTCTTGAGCGCGGCCGCATCGATGCGGGCCACATCGAAGATCTTCACCACTGCGACCCCGCGCTCGACGTGCAAGGTGTACGGGGCGGTCTTGATGACGGCGCGCGTCAGATCGCGATCGGCGCGCTTGAATCCGTCACGCGGCTGAACCACGGAGACCGAGACCGACGACCCGGGCGCGCCCTGGAGCTCGCGCATGATCTGATCCCACGCCATCGCACGTACCGGCCGGCCGGCGACGCGCCGCAGCTGATCACCCGATTTGATGCCGGCTCCTTCGGCCGGCGAGCCCGGCGCCACCGCGACCACCTGCACGATCGATCCCGCTTTCACGATCGACATGCCGGTGCTCGCCGAGCTATTGGTCTGCGGCTGGCTCCACGCCGCGACCTCGGCGGGCGTCATGTACGCGCCGCGACCGTCGAGCGAAGTCAGCAAACCTTCGTAGGCGCCCATGAGCAACGAGTTCTCGTCGACCGGGTCGACGTAGTTCTCCTTGACCAGCCCCAGCACCTCGGAAAACGTGATCGTCTGCCGATAACCGTCATCGGCGCCGACCCGCACCAGCACGCCGCCGGTCACGACCAGCAGAGCGACGAAGAACGATGTGCCGAGAAGAGCCTGACGAGCGGCCTTGGAGCTCATGAAAGCGCCTCCGCGCCGGGTTTGGCGCACCCTTCAAGGTATAGGCACACCCCCCAAGGAGCAAGCCATCTCCTGGGTTTGACGGCATCAACCCATGAGACGCCGGAGAAGGGAAAACGGCGACTCTCAGCGCCGGCGCAGCCACTCCGCCGGGTCGACCGGCTTTCCGCCGTCGCGGATCTCGAAGTAGAGGCCGCTGCCTCCGAGCGGCCCGCCTTCTCCGGCGTGCCCGAGAATCTCGCCGCGGCGCACGTTCTGGCCGGGCGACACGACCAACATCGCGGCATGGGTATAAACCGAAGCCACCCCCGAGCCGTGATCGATGATCACGCTCAGCCCATAACCGCGCAAGGTCGCCGCGTACGCGATCCGTCCGTCGAAGATCGCGCGGAACGCCGCGCCTTGCGGGACGTCGAGGTCGATCCCCGGATGCGGCACTTTGGTCTTGAACTTCGGGTGCACGGCGGTCCCGAACGGGATGGCGACCTTCCCCGCGGCCGGCCAGTCGAGCGTTCCGCGAAAATTGCGGACGTCGAGATCCGTGCCACGCGACTCCGGTTTGTTTTCGGTGACCATGTGACCGAGATCGCGCGAGGCTCCTTCGAGCTCGCTCAGCGCGCTCTCGTAGCGCGTGCGATCGCCGCGAATGCGCGTCAGCGCTTCGGCGCGCTCGCGGCGCTTCTGCGAGAGTGTCGACGCCGCCGAGGTCGCATCGCGCCGTGCCTCGGCAAGCTTGACCCGATCGGTCTTGAGCGCTTCGGTCTCGCTGTCGAGCCGGCCGCGATCGGTGCGCCAGCCGCGCAGCAGACGCGCGTCGCGCTCGCCGAGGTAGACGGCGTAACGCATGCCGCGCACCGCGTCCGCCGCATCGGCACCGCCCAGGATCGTGGCCAGCGTTCCCTCCGCACCGGCTTTGTACAGCTCGCGCATGCGGAAGCCGAGATAGCGCCGGCGTTGCTCCTGCGCGCGCTCGAGTGATTTCAGGCGGTTGCCGCGGCCGGCGATGGTGCGATCGATCTCGGCTATGCGCTCCCCCGCTTCCTCGGCTTCGGCTTGACGCAAGCGAACTTCCGCGTCGAGCTTTTCGATCTCACCCAGCAGCCCCGTCTCCTTGCGTTGAGCCTGCGCTAGCTCGGAGCGCAGGCGCGTGATCTCCGCGCGCATCGCTTCGGAACGGCCTTCGGCCCGAGCCGGCGATATCACACCCACGACGAGAGCCATTGCAGCGAGCCGACGCCTCGAGCGCTTCACGGCAGGAGGGACTTCCCGTCCATTCCGGGGGGAACGGCAACGCCGAGAGTGTGCAGCACGGTCGGCGCGAGGTCGATCATCGCCGGATCGTTGCGGTTGATCTTGCGGCTGCAGAAGAAGATCCCGCGCACCAGATCGGGATCGTTGGAGCAGTGATCGCCGGACCACGGGCTGGTGTTGTCCTCGAGCAGGTCCTTCGGCGCGGCGCCCAGCGTCGACTGCCACGACACGCGATAGTTGAGCGCGTTGCCGACCCGCAGATCGGGAATCAGGTTCGGGTCGAAGCCGGTGTAGATCTCTTCGCGCGTCCACACCTTGGTTACGGGCTTGGCGCCGGTCTTGTCGTCAACCAGCGCTTCGAGCCCTTCTTTGATGCGGCGGCGGACGTCGTCGTACTCGGCGCCGGGCATGACGATGCCGCTCTTCTCGCGGCCTACGAGATTGATGTAGATGCTGCCGAGACCGAGCGCGTACGCCTTGGTACGGGACCAATCGACGTCCTGGAACAGCTCGCGCGTGTCGAACAGCTTTTCCAGCGTCGCAGGTCCCTCGCCCTGTCCCTTCAGCACCATGAAGCCGTTGTTGATGAGCCAGCGGTTGGTGTTGAGGCCGCGGCGGAACGACGAGAAGCCGTGGTCCGAGCACACGATGAACATCGCGTCGGGTCCGGCGAGCGCGCGGGCTTTTCCGACGATCTCGTCCATACGCTGGTACGCCTCGAGAACTTTCGGCGCGTAGCGCGACGCCTTGACCGGGTCGTACAGCGGATGGCCGGGATCGAGGAAGCGCCAGAACAGATGGCCGATGCGATCGGTGAAATAGAAGATGTGCACGTAGAGATCGTCGGCGCGATCGCCGAGCAGGCCGGTGAGAATCTCCTCGTCCTTGGCCAGGGTGAATTCCATGTCCTCGAGGAAGAGGTTTTCGTCGCCCACTCCCGACGGCAGCGACCAGGTGTCCTCGGGCCAGCCAATCGTCTTGTAGAGGCCGAACCGCTCGGCGAGCTCTCCGGCGTACTCCGGCGGCCACGAGTGCGCCACCGGGTGACAGTCGGGATGGAAGTTCACCGGCGACAGGTACAGCTCGAGCTCCGGTGAGATCTGCAGCAGCTTGAAGCGCGCGATGCCGCGCAACGGCGACGCGTGGTCGACGACCCAGTTCACCGGGAAGTCGAGGGTGAACCAATCGCTCCACGCGCCGGCCCGTAACGTTTGTTTCTGTCCGGACAGCGTGATCTCAACGGTGTCGCCTTGAACGACCAAACGCAGCGGCAGGTCGAGCCGGCGCGCGACCCCGGCATCGTCGAGGGCCTGTCGCGCCTCGCGGCGCGCCGCACCGCGCTTGTCCTTGTCGTTGATGCCGGCAGTCTTGGCGTCGACGACATAGTCGTAGAACGGCTTGTTCAGCGGACCGACGACGCGAGTGTCGATGACACCAACCCGCGCCGGCAGGCGGATCAGCTCCAGGCTGAACTCGTTGCTCGCCGAGCGCGGCTGAAACCCCGGATCCGAAGTGTAGAAAGAAGGAGTTCCGACCCGGCCGCGCATGTCGGGAACGCCGAGTCCCGAGATCAGATGGCCGCCCTGCACTTGATCGGCGGGAAACGTCGCGGGCACGCGAATGACCTGGACTTTCTTCCCGGCCTGGCTCGCCAGCTCCCACATCGTTGCGCCCTTGCGGTGGTTGATCGCATCCGGAACTTCGACCGGAAGCTGCTTCTTGGCCAGCATTCCGGAGCCGGTGCCGGCGGCGCCCGCCAGCAGCAACGCAACGACGCTGCGAGTCAGCCAGCTCAAGCGCAGCAGATGACTAATAAGAAGGATGAGCGCCGCGATCCCCAAACCGACGGTGACCCCGGTGATGATTCCGGTGCGCTCGCCCCACAGGAATTTCCGCCGGGTCTCCGAGTTCATCGCGAAGTCAGGGAGGTAATCATCAGGGTTGCGTTTGAGAAAGTCGAAGATCTCCGTCTTCCCGGGATTGGTTCCGGTGGCGAATGCCGACCACGACACCGGCGTCTGCGGCGGATTGGTCGGCTGCAGCGGAGCATACGAGCCTTCATCGCGCAGCTTCGCGAGGTTCGGCAGCTTCCCTTCGTTCATCCAAGTCTCGACCAGTCCGGGATCGGCACCATCGAAGCCGAGGACGACGACTTGCGGTTTCGCGTGCAACGTGGAGATCGCGCACAGGATCGCAGCGATCGCAATCACGGTCGCTCGAACTGAAGACCTGCCGATCATGCTCGATCCTCCGGCGAGACTTTACCATCGCGCTGATGTCGTCGTTCTCATCGTCGCGCGCTGTGGTAGGATGCGCCGTCGCCGGTCACCAGGCCGACGAAACCCAACCGACAGGAACGCGATGCTGACGGATACCCTCTCCGAAGCGCTTCCGCATTCCGAAGATGCGGAGCGGTCCGTGATCGGCGCGGTGCTGCTCGACAACCGCCAGTTTCACAAAGCTCAGGAATTCCTCCGCTACGAGCAGTTCTACTCCGGCCGTCATCGCACGATCTTCCGCGCGCTCGAGAGCTTGAGCGAGCGCGGCATGGCGCTCGACCTGGTCACGCTGCGCGCCGAGCTCGAGCGCGGCGGCCAGCTCGAAGCATGCGGTGGCGCTGCATATATCGCGACCCTCCTCGACGGCTTCTCCCGCTCCTCCAACGTCGAGCACTACGCCAAGATCGTCAAGGAAAAGGCGATCCTGCGCGATCTCATCGCCGCCTCGCAGCTGATCTACGAAGCGGCGCGCCGGCCGCAGGGCGACTCCGACTTCGTGCTCGATGAAGCCGAGAAGGCGATCTACCGCGTCTCGGAAGAGCGGCTCCGTTCCGGGTTCATTCCGTTGCGCATCGTCGCCGAGCACACGATCCGTCTCATCGAGGAGCAGACCAAGAAACCGGGTCTGGTCACCGGGTTGCCCACCGGTTTTACCTATCTCGATGAGATGACGGCCGGACTTCAGCCGACCGACCTGATCATCCTCGCCGCGCGACCCTCGATGGGAAAGACGACGCTGGCGCTGAACATCGCGGCCCACGCCGCGCTCTATCACGGCGCGACGGTCGGCGTGTTCTCGCTCGAGATGTCGCACCAGCAGCTGTTCCAGCGCATGCTCTGCTCCGAAGCGCGCATCGACAGCCATCGCCTGCGCACCGGCCACGTCTCGAAGGACGACTGGAGCCGGATCGCGCAGTGCTACACCAAGCTCGCCGACGCGCCGATGTACATCGACGACACGCCCGGCATCGGCATCATGGAGATGCGCGCGAAGTCGCGGCGGCTCAAGCTCGAGCGCAAGCTCGACTTGATCGTCGTCGACTACTTGCAGCTGATGCAGGGCCGCGGCCGCGCCGAGAGCCGGCAGCAAGAGATCTCCGAGATCTCGCGCTCGCTCAAGGAGCTGGCCAAGGAGCTCAAAGTTCCGGTCGTCGCGCTGTCGCAGCTGTCGCGCGCGCCCGAGCAGCGCGGCACCGGTGACAAGCGGCCGCAGCTGTCCGACCTGCGCGAATCGGGAGCGATCGAGCAGGACGCCGACGTCGTCATGTTCCTGTTCCGCGAAGAGGTGTACAAGAAGGACGACCCCGAGCTGCGCGGCAAGGCCGAGCTCATCATCGGTAAGCAGCGTAATGGTCCCACCGGCACGGTCGATCTCAACTTCATCCGCGAGTTCACGGCATTCGTGAATCCCGAATTCCGCGGGTAGCGCGCCTGTGGCGGTGGTGCGCTCGGTCTTCGTCTGCCAGCAATGCGACTATCGCGCGCCCAAGTGGCTCGGCCGCTGTCCCGAATGCGACGCTTGGGCCTCGCTGGTCGAGGAGCGCGAAGGCGGGCCTGCGAAACATGCCGCGTGGGAGCGCCGTACTCAATCGCCCGTGCCCTTCGCTCAAGTCTCCGCGGCCGATGCGGAACGCACCTCGACCGGGATTCCCGAGCTCGACCGCGTTCTCGGCGGCGGTCTGGTTGCCGGCGCCGTAGTGCTGGTCGGCGGAGAGCCCGGCATCGGCAAGAGCACGCTGCTGCTGCAAGCGGCCGCCGCGCTCGCCGGTTTCGGATCGCGCGTCCTCTACGTCACTGCTGAAGAGTCGTCGGCCCAGCTTCGCATGCGGGGCGACCGGCTCGGCGTCGGCGGCGACACTCTGCTGATCCTTCCCGAGACCGATGTCGGCGCCATCATCGAGGCGTCGCGCTCGGTCGATGCGGTGATCGTCGATTCGATCCAAGCGGTGCGCTGCGCCGAGCTCGAATCGGTGCCGGGCTCGGTCGGGCAGGTGCGCGAGTCCGCGTCGCGTTTCGTCGGCTTGGCCAAAGCGACCGGAATTCCCGTGATGCTGGTCGGGCACGTCACCAAGGAAGGGTCGATCGCCGGGCCGCGCACGCTGGAGCACGTCGTGGATGCGATCGTGCAGTTCGAGGGCGATCGCCATCATGCGCATCGCCTGCTGCGCTCGATCAAGAATCGCTTCGGTCCGGCTGATGAGCTCGGCGTCTTCACGATGACCGACCGCGGCCTCGCCTCGGTGGCGAGCCCGAGCGAGATCTTCCTCGCCGAGCGGCGCGACGGCGAGCCCGGCTCGACGGTGCTGGCGGCGATCGAAGGCACGCGCGCGCTGCTGGTTGAGATTCAAGCGCTCATTGGTGAGCCGGCGCAGGGCACGCCGCGGCGCACCGCGCTCGGCATCGACGGCGGACGGCTGGCGTTGATCCTCGCGGTGCTCCAGCGACGTGCCGGCCTCGATCTCGCCGCACGCGATGTCTTCGTCAACGTTCCGGGCGGCATCGAGATCGCGGAGCCCGCGGCTGATCTCGCAATTGCGCTCGCGGCCGCGTCGAGCTTGTCGCGGCGGCCGTTGCCGCGCCGGCGCGTGGTGATCGGCGAGCTCGGTCTGGGCGGCGAGATCCGCTCGGTGTCGCGGCTCGACGCTCGGCTCAAGGAAGCGGCGCGCCTTGGCTTCACCGGCGTGCTGGTTCCTGCATCCGCGGCCGACATCGTCGCGCCTGCCGGATTGAAGCTCATTCCCGTTCGCCACGTGGGCGAAGCTCTGGCCGAGCTCGCCGCCCCTTGAGGTCGCGATGACGTCCTGGCCCGCCCGCGCGGTTCTCATCCTCGCCTCTCTGCTGCTCGCGATAGCGCTGCGGCCGATGGGAGCGCTCGGTCGCGTCGGCGAAGGACTGCTGCCCAATGCGCTTGCCGGCGCGTTCTTCGCGCTGGCCATCGTCTCGCTCGAACGTCTGCTGCGCTTCCGCAATGCCGCGGGCGCTGCCGGCTCGCTCGCCGGCATGTTGGTGGGCGGATTGGTCGGGACATTGCTCGGGCGCTTGGTCGCCGACGCCACAGTGCTCTCGATCGCCGAGAGCCGCGCGTTCGCGACTCTGGGTCTCGCCTACCTCGGTGGCGCAGTCGGCTCGCGCGCCGCGCGAAACTTCGCGGCATCGCGCGCTACCGCCCCCGTCGCCGCTGTCCCTGCGCCCGAGGCAGCCGCGGTTTCTGGCTCCCCGCTCGTCCTCGATACCTCGGCGATCATCGACGGCCGCGTGTGCGAGCTGGCGACGACCGGCGTTCTGGAAGGCGCGATGCTGGTTCCTGCTTTCGTCCTGCGCGAAGTCCAGCACGTCGCCGACTCGACCGATCCTTCGCGGCGCGCGCGTGGACGCCGCGGGCTGGAATCGCTCGAGCGACTCAAAGCGACCCCCGGCCTGCGCCTCGCCTTCCCCGACGACGAGATCGCGGAGGCCGCCGAAGTCGACGACAAGCTGGTCGAGCTGGCGCGCCGCAGCAACGCGCGGCTGCTTACCACCGACTTCAATCTCAACAAGGTCGCCACATTGCGGGGCGTGCGCGTGCTCAACGTCAACGACCTCGCGCAGGCGCTGCGTGCGACGGTGCAGCCGGGCGACACGCTGCGGCTCGCGATCGTGCGCGAGGGCAAGGAGCCCGGTCAGGGGCTCGGCTTCCTCGATGATGGAACAATGGTCGTAGTCGATCAGGGGCGCGAAGCGATGGGCAGCGATGTCGACGTCGTCGTCACCAACGCGCTGCAGACTTCGGCCGGCCGGATGATCTTCGCGCGAATCGAGCCGCGCTGATCGGTCACGGGCAACTCGAGCTCATCCGCGCCAAGCACGCCGGCACGCCCTGCGGACGCTCCATCCCCACGCTCGCCGCGCCGTAATAACCTTCGGAATCGACGCTCCTTGGAACGATCAAGTAGTACTCGTCACCGCTGAGCGGCACGACGCTGGCCGCCTGCTCCCCGTTGCTCGAGCACAAAATCGACGTGTGGCTCGTGAAGTCGCCCAAGGTTCCCGCGTAAACTTCCCAGTCCTTCCCCGCTCCATCGCAGGACGTATCCCAGCTCAGAGTGAGCGTCGTCTCCGAACCCCTGCTCATGTGAAGGTCGATGGAGTCGTTCAGCACGCCGAGGAAGACATACACCCTCCCGCCTTGCACGAAAATGTCGTACCCCGGAGCACCGACGATGACATCGTCGCGGCCGTCGCCATTGACATCCCCCGCGCCGCGAACGGCCCGTCCCAGAAAAGCGCCCGTCGCTCCCTTGATGGACCAGGCCGGCGCCTGCGAGGGAACCGATGCTGATCCGAGGAACAGGTGCGCCGCGCCGTCGAAGTCGCAGCCGCCTACGACGAAGTCGCCGTAACCGTCGGCGTTGACGTCGCCCGCCCCGTCGACGGAGCATCCCGAAATGCCGCTATTCTCAGCGAGGGTCCACGCCGGCGCTGGATTGAGTCCTGCGGCGGAGCCGAAGTAGAGGGCTACGGTGGCAACGGCGCCGGCACCTGGCGACCCGACCAGGACATCGTCGTAACCGTCTCCGTTGACGTCCCCTGCGGAAGCGACCTCGCCATACGTGTCATAGGTCCCGATGACCGGCTGCATCGGAGCCGTCCACGACGGCGTCAAGCGCAGCCCCGTCGAAGAGCCCCGGTAGAGGCGTGCCTGCGTTCGCGTCCCGACGACAACATCCGAATAACCGTCGCCATCGACGTCACCAGCCGAGGCTACGGAGAAGCCGAGGTTGTCATTCGCCGCAGCCCCAGTGGCGACCCATCCTGGAGCAGCCGCAGGTCCGTTAACGCCACCGTGGTAAACGAGAGCTTTGCCTTGGCGTGCCGCGCTGCTCGAGTAGCGCCGCTGGCCGATGATCACATCCGCGAAGCCGTCGCCGTTGACATCGCCCGCGCTCGTGGCCGGAGCCGGCCACGTGGTGTCGGAGTTCGGGAAGGAGTACGTCCGAACGGGCGTGGCCCCGAGCCCTGTAGCGGAGCCCAGATAGACGAGCACTTCGAGCGGATGACTGGTATACGAACCCGTGAAGATCAGGTCGTCGTAGCCGTCGCCGTTGACATCTCCAGCCGAAGCCACTCCGGTTCCGTAACCCTCGTCCTCGGTGGGGCCATAGCGAAGCCAGTCGTAATGGGCGTGGGGACCGGCAGCGGATCCATAGAAGACGACGACCGCCCCCGGCTGCAGCGCGCGCGCCGATCCCGGTCCGCCGGCGACCACATCATCGTAGCCGTCACCGTTGAAGTCTCCGCCCCCCCCGACGGCCATACCCAGGAGCGCCGAATTGGGACTGTAGTTTTCGGCGTACCCGGTCCAGATCGGAGTCTGCGCAAGTCCAGCGGGTGGCGGTGGCGCCGCCATCGCGGTGACGGCGACAATCGCTGCACTGGACAGGAGCATGGCGGGATCGATAAGCTTCATGGCTCCCCCTGTCGCTAAACGAACGACTGCCTCGTATATACGCCGGTCGGCGGCCGGTTCGTCGCCTCTGATTGAGAAATCCGGGACGATGTGGCGGCCGGGGAGGCACCGTTGGGGCGGGTAAGTGCGACTAGATCGGATACCCGTCGTCGCGCCGGTCGAGCAGTGCGCGTGGTCAACGTCAACGATCTCGCGCAAGCGTTGCGGCCCACGGGCGACACGCTACGGCTTGCCATCGTTCGCGAAGGCAAGGAGCCGGGACAGGGTCTCGGCTTCCTCGCCGATGGGACGATGGTCGTCGTCGATCAGGGACGCGATGCGATGGGCAATGACGTCGACGTCGTCGTCACCAATGCGCCGCAGACCTCGGCCGGGCGGATGATCTTCGCGCGGATCGAGCCGCGCTGATCGGTCACGGGCTACGCTTACAACGGCGCCCGCCCCCGTCGGCCCGGGTATCCTCTGTTGCCCGCAGCGCCACCACCACCGCCGCCATTGCCGTTGGACCTGAAGTTAGGATTCCCAGGCGCGCCGAACATCCCGCGCCGCAGACTCCCGCACGGCGCCGCCGTCGACCAAGCTGCCGTCGACAAACAGCGTGAGTGTTACACTTTTGTGCTCGCAAAAAGTTTGCGCGACACGAGGATGAGTTGTCCGCCCAGACTTGGCGGACGAGCTTAAAGGGATGATGGCGGAATCACTCGGATGAACCCGCGTCAAGGCATGCGGAACGCGCTCAAAGCCACCGTGGCCGCACTCCCTTTCTCCGTCCAGGAGCGCCTGACCCGCACCAAAGTCTTCTTGCCCTTCTACCACATGGTGAGCGATGACGACGTACCGCATTTCGCTCACTGCGTTGAGAGCTATCCCACGGTCGCGAAGTTCGAGCAGGACCTCGACTTCTTCCTCCGCCACTTCACGCCGATCGATCTCGCCCAGTTCATCGCCGGCGTCGAGTCGGGAAGGCCGCTGCCGAAACGGCCGATGCTGCTCACATTCGATGATGGTTATCGCGAGATGTTCGAGATCGTCGCGCCGATTTTGCTCCGCAGGGGCGTGCCCGCGGTCTTCTTCATCAATACCAGCAGCCTCGATAACAAGTGCCTAATCGTCAACAACAAGCGAAGCCTTCTCAAGCACGCGCTCTTGCGACGTGGGACTTGCCCGCCGGATGACATCGCCAGCGTCGGACGTCTCACCTACCTGCAGGCCGACCAGCTCGAAGCGATGTGCGTTCGCGCGAGCCTCGATACTCGAGGCTACCTCACCGAGATGAAGCCGTATCTCACCAGAGAACAGCTCATCGCTTTGACGCGTCAGGGCTTTGCTGTGGGAGCCCATAGCATCGATCACCCCCCCTACCCACTCATCTCCTTCGAGGAGCAGCTCCGCCAGACTCTCGAATGTCTGGCCGAGCTGCAACAGCTGTTGTCGATCGACTACGCGGCGTTCGCCTTTCCTGGCAGCGACAACGGAGTGTCTCGGGAGTTCTTCGACCGAATCGCGGGACGCGTGTCCGTCACGTTCGGAACGAGCGGCGGTTTCACGGACGATATCCCGCGCCATTTCCAACGGACGGGTTTCGAATACTCTCGTGACTCTGCCTCGGTCGTGTTGGCTGAGCGCTACGCCATCGAGTTCCTCCGCCGCCTGACCGGACGCAGCATCGCGGAGCGGCCGAACTGAACGTGAAGACTTCCCTGTACTCCATCGCCGACATCAGTGACCCCGCGACGCGACGCGCTCTGTGCAAGGAAACGGCGTTGCTGTCCGAACCGGATTTGGCGGCGCAGAGCGAAAACCCGCGAGCCGCGGGAACCGACCTTGCGCTGCTGGTGGCTCGCGATGGAGAGACAGTCGTCGGGGTTCTTGGAGTCGTCCCGGACTGGATCCTCCTCGACGGAGAGCGCCATCGCATCGGCTGGATGCACAACTGGAATGCTCGGGCGGGAGGCGCGGGCGGCCTGCTGCTCCTATCCGCATCACGTCACTACGAGAATGGAATCGGCGTATCCGGCTGCACTCCCGTCGCGGAGCAGGTCTATCTCGGATCGCGCAAGCTCGTGGAGCTGCAGCGCAAGACGGGGGCGAGCTTTTTCTTTCACACCGACCTCGCGCGTCTGGTTCCCGCTCGATTTCCGCGCTTCGCTGCCGCGGCTCCGGTTCTGCGCGTCGTGGATCGCATCGTCAACGCGGTCCTCGGCCTGCGCGTCGCGGCGTGGCTGCGTCGTGCCCGCGCCGAACACGATCTCCGGATTCGAGAGGTGGACTCGTTCGGCCCCCAAGCCCGGGAGTTCATGGAGTGCCTCCGTTGGGACGAGCTTTTCCGGCGCGGCGCGGATGATCTCGAGTGGATGAGGCGCTTTTCCACCGGCCCAACGCCGCGCGAGCATACGTTTCTGGAGTTGCGCGACGGCGGTGAGCAGCTGATAGGTCTCGCCTACATGCAACTGTCGCGGGGGACGATGACGGTCCCCTATTTTTTCGCTTCCGCCGAGCATGTCGATGCCATCGCCTTCGCCGTTCTCGAGCGCGCCGCGCGGAGCCGGGCGCGCGATGTTCTCGTCTACAGCAAGCCGCTCGCCGACGCGATCGCGGCATCGCGTCCCCCCGCTTACGCGACACGGCCGCGCTCCAAGCTGTTCCTCATCGGCGCGCGGTTAGGCGGCGCGATCAAGCAGCCCTTCTACATTCAGGATGGCGACGGCGATGCTTTCATCTAGCATCGAGATGCACCGGAGAGGCTTTTGAAGCTCGTTGATGCGCTCAAGAAGGTCGAAGCCGCCCGCGAGAGAGCAGACGCGATACGCGTCTATCTCGCGTGTGGATTCGAGCCGCTGCATTTCTCGCCATTCCTGACCGCCCACCTCGCCGATCTCTTTCCGAAGCAACGATCCATCGTGGAGACCGGCACGTACGGGGACCTGATCGGTAACGTGGAGCGCATGCGCGCCAGCGGGTGCGCGTTGAGCGTGATCGTCGTCGAATGGGGCGATCTCGATCCGCGCCTGGGTTTTCGCCGGCTCGGAGGCTGGACTCGCGGCGACCTCGCCGAGGCGGTCGACAGTGCCCGCGCGACTCTGCAGCGATTGCTTGCACAGCTCGAATCCGACAGCCGGCGCCCAATGACGATTGTGGTGGCTCCGACCCTTCCGCTTCCTCCGATCTCACCGCACGCGATCGAGCGCGCGAGCGAGGTCGAGCTGCGTCTTCAGGAAAGCGTCGCGGCATTCTTGGTCCAAGCCGCGAAGCTCTCGCGGGTCAAGGTGCTCGACGGACGGCGGCTCGACGAGCTCTCGCCGCTCGGGCTGAGGCTCGACGTCCGCTCCGAGCTGGCTTCCGGATTCCCGTATCGTCTTCCGCACGCCGACGCGATCGCTTCGATGGTCGCGCGACTCATGTCACCGCCGGCGCCGAAGAAGGGTCTCGTCACCGATCTCGACAACACGCTATGGCGCGGGATTCTCGGCGATGACGGTCCGGATGGAATTGGGTGGACGCTGGAGGCGAAGGCGCAAGGGCACGGGCTCTATCAGCAACTCCTCCATACGCTCGCCGAGTCGGGCATTCTCCTCGCCGTGGCCAGCAAGAACGATCCGGCGCTGGCGAATGAAGCGCTCGCCAATCCCGCGATCAAGATTCCCAAGGATCGCTTCTTTCCACTCGAGATTCACTGGAAGGAAAAGTCGAGCTCGCTATCGCGGATCCTCGCCGCTTGGAATGTCGGAGCGGACAGCGTCGTCTTCGTCGACGACAGCCCGCTCGAGATCGCCGAAGTGCAGGCGGTCTATCCCGAGATGACGTGCCTGCTCTTCCCAGCCGGCGACGACGAAGCGATGCACCGGTTGCTGAGCTCCCTCCGCGCCCTGTTCGGGAAAGACTCGATTACCAGCGAAGATTCCATTCGCCTCGACAGTCTCCGCCGGCAAGCCGATTTGCGCGCGCCCGACGATCCGGGGAGCGGGCACGACAATGAGGCGCTCTTGGCCTCGCTCGAAGCCGAGCTGTCGTTCGAGCTCGATCCGCCGTTCGACGATCCGCGCCCGCTCGAGCTGATCAACAAGACGAACCAGTTCAACCTCAACGGCCGGCGCCTCAGCGAAGGCGACTACCTGACACTGCGGCAGACGCCGGGGGCGTTCACGATTCAGGTCTCGTACCAGGACAAGTTCGGTCCGCTGGGCAAGATCGCGGTGCTCGCCGGCACGGTCGAGGACACGACGGCGCACGTCATGGTCTGGGTCCTCAGCTGCCGCGCGTTCAGCCGCCGCATCGAGCACCGCTGCGTGCAGTACCTCTTCGAGCGGCTCGGCGTGACCACGCTGACATTCGCTGTCGAGCCGACCCCGCGCAACGGGCCTGCTCTCGAGTTCTTTCACGGAATGACCGGTCAGCGCAGCAGCGGGCTCGTGCGCATCGCTCGTGCCGATTTCGCAGCGCCGGCTGCAATTCACAAGATAAACGAGGTTACTCATGGCGAATGAACGCGAGCGCCTGCGCGCTTGCTTCGCTGCGGTGTTTCCGTCCCTGAAGCCCGACGAGATCGAGCGCGCGAGCCCCAACTCCGTCGCCAACTGGGAGTCGATGACCACCGTGACTCTCGTCGCCGTCATCGAGGAAGAGTTCGGGGTTGCATTGCCGGTCGAGGAGTTCACCGAGGCGATCTCGTTCGAGCTGTTGCTCCTCGCGCTGGAGCAGGATCGTGGCTGACGCGGCGATCTTTCACGCGGCGGATCTGCGGGTCGGCCTCGAAGCCAGCTTCGAGCGAGAGATTGCGGAGGATGACGTCCTCACTTTCGCTCGTCTCTCCGGTGACGAGAACCCACTGCATGTGGACGCGACCTACGCCGCTTCGACCAACTACGCGGGCCGGATCGTTCATGGTGCCCTGCAGGTCTCTCTGGCCTCCGCCCTCATCGGTATGCACCTGCCCGGCAAGCATGTCCTGCTCGGCTCGATCCAGAGCCGCTTCCCCGCGCCTCTGTATTACCCCACGCGCGTGCGCGTGAACGGCCGGATCATCGCCTGGACACCCAGCTCCCGTGCGGGCCAGATCAAGATCATCGTCTACGACACGAAGCGTCCCCAGCCGACCGCCGAGGTCGTAATGGGGTTCACATTGCACGAAGCCGCGAGCGCCAGCTCGCCGCGCGCGAGCGCTCGTGAAAACGCCGCGGGCGAGCTCGCCGTCGGCGCCACCCGGCAGACCGTGTTGGTGACGGGCGGTGCCGGCGGTCTCGGACGGCTCCTGGTCGAAGCGCTCTCCTCGCAGTATCAGGTGATCGCGCTGACGCGCGGGCAAACGGAGGGCGCCTCACGCGGTCCACACATCGTCGTCGATCTCGGTGCGCCCGACCTTGCCGATCAGCTGAGCCAGGCGCTCGGTGCAACGAAGCTCTACGGAATCGTGCATGCGGCCTGGCCCGGAGCGCCTCGCGGAGGCCTGCTCGAGGCTGACAACGAGACGGTGCTGGCCCAGCTCACCTTTGCGAGCACGGTGCCCATCGCGCTGGCGCGCGCGCTCTTCGAGCGCGTCGACGACACCGGCGGGCGCATGGTCGTTCTCGGATCGACCGCCGGAACGTTGAAGCCGTACTTGCAGTGGTCCACGTATTCGCTGGCCAAGGCTTGCCTCGAGCAGACGGTGCGGCTCCTCGCGCCGGAGCTCGCGCGAAAGCGGATCACGATCAACGCCGTGTCCCCGTCGTTCGTTCCGGTCGGCATGAACAAGCAGTCCACGCAGCGCCAGCGCATGTCGGAAAGTGCCTCGGTCCCGCTCGGGCGGCTCTGCGAGCCCACCGACGTCATCGCGGCTGTCGAGCGGTTTCTCGCGGCGGAAGCCGGCTTCATTTCCGGTCAGATGCTTGCGCTGACTGGCGGACAGATTTGAGACGAAGTATCGAGCGTCGCTGTGAGCCTAGATCGGATACCCGTCGTCGCGCCGGTCGAGCATCCTGATCTGCCGCTCCCACTGGAACTTGAGGATCAGCAGGGCGCGGAACGTGAGATCCGCTTCCTTGCGCACCGGCGAGCGCCAGTCCTTCTCGAGACGCATCATCGCCGTCCAGCGGCTCGACTCGTTCATGATCTTCGCCGGGAAATTCCACCGGCCTTCCTTGGACTGCTGGGAATGCAGCCACTCGAGCTGCGACATCAAGTTCGGATAGCGATTGAGCAATCCGAGCCGCGCCAGCAATTCGAGGTTGTAGAGGAGCTCGTCGGCCCCGCCGTTCTTTTGATACCAGTCGACCGAGCGCAAGCGCACGCCGCCGCCCTTCGGGAACGAGCCCTTCGCGGTGCGCACCAGGCCGATCTCGGGAGCGAGCTTCTGGTAAGTGTCCGACATCACGTAGTCGGAGAACTTCTTCAAGCGCATCTTCGCCAGCTCGCCGTCGAGCAGCCACGGCGAGTAAGAGAACACGCGCAGCAGGTAGACGTCGGGCAGAAACGGATAGTCGCGCTTCCACGCGGCGGAACGGATCAGCGGCAGGGCGGCGCCGATTTCCTCGGTCGGATTGCGCGAAACCGGATCGTCGACGAAGCCTGAAGCGAGATCGAGCAGCTCGAGAACCGCGAGGCGGCTGCGATCGTCGTGGTATCCGCTGCGCACCAGGAGCCCGAGCGAGAGGATGCGCAAGAACCAGCGGTAATACCGCTCGCGCCGGTCGTCGGCTTTGACCACCTTGGCGAATTCGTAGAACTTCAGGTCGCGCTTGGCAGTCAGGAACGGTCGCAGGATCGTGGCCGCTTGCTTCACCGGCTTGGTGTCGCGGTTCCAACCCATCTCGTGCAGGATCGACAGCACCGAATCGAGCGACGGCTCGAACTTCTTGGGGTCGGCTCCCGCGATATTCCCGCCCCACGTTCCATCCTTGCGCTGAAGCCGCTGCCACTTCAGCGCCGGCGCATAGGCCAACGCATCGACGCGGGCCTTCTGCACATCGGGATCGTCCTTCGGCCGGTCGAGCAGGTCGGTGAGCACGCGATAACGAATCGGCGCACACGCGTTCTCGAGCAGCCACGGGGTCGGATCGGCGCGAAGCGACGATTTCCAATCGGTCATCGCGTCCCCCGGCTTGCGGAGCGCGGAGCTCCGGCTGTAGCTCGGACCATCGCGCGGAACTCGCGGAACAGCTCGAACGAATCGTGAGGTCCGGGCGAGGATTCGGGGTGGTACTGAACCGCGAGCAGCTTCATGTCCGGCTCGAGGAAGCCTTCGCACGTCCCATCGTTGAGATTCACGTGAGTCATCTCCACGCCGGACGGCAGGCTTTCCGGAACCACCGCGTAGCCGTGATTCTGTGAGGTGATCGCTACTTGGCCGTTACGCAGATCCTTCACCGGATGGTTGGCGCCGCGATGGCCGAACTTGAGCTTGAACGTCTTACCGCCGAGCGCCAGCGCGGCGATCTGATGGCCGAGACAGATTCCGAAGATCGGAACGCGCCCCAGCAGTCCGCGCACGGCTTCGATCGCGCGAGTCGCCGCCGCCGGATCGCCCGGTCCGTTCGACAGGAAAATCGCGTCCGGCTCCGCCGCGAGCGCATTGGCAGCAGAGAATCCGGCGGGCACTACCGTGACGTGGAAGCCGGATTCGTGCAGCAAGCGGAAGATGTTGCGCTTGGCGCCGAAGTCGTAGGCGAGACACTTGACCCGGCGCTGGCCGGCGGGCCAGCTCGGCTCGGTCGCCCAGCGCGCGTCGCGCGCGTCGTTCCACGGATACGGCGCCGCGCATGTGACCTGACCGACGAGATCGACGTCCTCGAGCCGCGGCGCATTGCGCGCCTTGGCCAGCAGCGATGCGATCGAGCGATCGACGGTCGACAGCACGCCACGCATCGCACCCAGCGTGCGAATGTGCTTGGTCAGCGCGCGGGTATCGATTTCTGCAAGCCCGGGCACGCGATGCTCGCGCAGGTGCTCGTGCAGCGCCTGGGTCGCCCGCCAGCTCGACACGCGCTCGCTGAGCTCGCGGACGACGAAGCCTTCGACCTGCGGCATTCCCGATTCCGTGTCGAGCGCATTGGCGCCGACGTTGCCGATCTCGGGGCAGGTCATCACCACGATCTGACCGCGGTACGAGGGATCGCTGAGGATCTCCTGATACCCGGTCATCGAGGTGTTGAAGACGACCTCTCCGGTGCGCTCGCCGGCGGCTCCGAAAGCCCGGCCACGGAAGACGCGCCCATCTTCGAGTGCGAGGATCGCTTCCAACCTCAACCCTCCGCGGTCATGCCATCGGCGCCGTCGCCGGGAACAGTGGCTGTCTCGGGAAACGCGCCGGACGGTCCGGATCCGTGCTTAGTGATCACTTCGGCGATGAGCACGGTGACGGCTCCTCCGGCGGGTCCGAGGGACCCAGGCCGTCAAGGGCCTTGAGAGTAGCGAAAGCTCGACGGCAATTCAACACACCCGGCAAAATTGCCGTCTCGAACCCCGCGAAACGGCGCATCTCCTTTCATTGACGCGCTTTGCGCGCTGTGTTACCTTCCGCCGGTCCTTGAGGGAATTGTGACCTTTAGGGCTCCGTCCAGGCGCGTAGCTCAGGGGTAGAGCGCTACCTTGACACGGTAGAGGTCGGCGGTTCGAAACCGCCCGCGCCTACCAGGGGCATGAGAACGTTGGCCGAGATCGCCTCCACCATTCAGGTCACCCTGCCTGACGGCAGCTCGCGCGAGCTCCCTGCGGGTGCGTCCGCGCGCGATCTTGCTGCGGCGATCGGGCCCCGCCTGGCCAAAGATGCAGTAGTCGCTCGCATCGATGGCGAGCTCGCCGATCTCTCCCGTCCCCTGTCCTCCGGAGCCCGCGTCGAAATCGTTACCGCGAAGGATCCCGACGCCCTGCACGTGCTGCGGCACTCAACCGCGCATGCGACCGCGCAAGCGGTGCAGGAGCTCTTCCCCGGGACCAAGATCGGCCAAGGCCCGGTGATCGAGAACGGCTTCTATTACGACTTCGATCGCGACACCGCGTTCAGCGACGACGATCTCGCCGCCATCGAAGCGCGAGTCAAAGAGATCATCGGGCGCAATCTGCCGATCGAGCGGCTCGATCTGCCGAAGCCCGAAGCGATCGCCTTCTTCGAGCGCGAGCAGGAGCCTTACAAGGTCTACTTCGCGACCACCAAGGGCGACGATCTCGTCTCCATCTACCGGCAAGGCACCTGGACCGACTTCTGCAAGGGTCCGCACGTGCCGGCGACCGGACGTCTCGGTGCGTTCAAGCTGCTCTCGGTCGCCGGCGCCTACTGGCTGGGCGACGAGAAGAACAAGATGCTGCAGCGCATCTACGGGACAGCGTTCTTCACTCAGGCCGAGCTCGACGAGCATCTGCGCCTGATCGAAGAGGCGCGCAAACGCGACCATCGCCGCGTCGGGAAAGAGCTCGACCTTTTCCAGTTCCACCAGTTCGCGCCGGGGGCTGCGTTCTGGACGGAGCGCGGGACCACCGTCTACAACGTGCTCAATAGCTTCATGCGCGAGCTGCAGCTCCACGACTACCGCGAGATCAAGACTCCCCTTCTGTACAACCGCAAGCTTTGGGAGCTCTCGGGCCACTGGGGCAAGTATCGCGAGAACATGTTCCTGGTCCTCGACACCGAGACCGGCGAGCACGACTTCTCGCTCAAGCCGATGAACTGCCCATCGCATCACGTCTACTACGCGTCAAAGACGCACTCGTATCGCGAGCTGCCGATTCGCTTCACCACCTACGACGTGCTGCACCGCAACGAGGTGTCGGGCTCGCTTTCGGGATTGACTCGGGTCCGGCAGTTCCAGCAGGACGATTGCCACATCTACCTGCGCGAGGACCAGATCACCGACGAGGTCAAGCGGCTGACCCGGTTCATCCTCGACTACTACGCAACGTTCGGTCTGCAAGCGAACCTCAAGTTCGCGACCCGGCCGGGCGAGCGTATCGGCGACGACGCGATGTGGGATCGCGCCGAAGGCTCGCTCCGAGCCGCGCTCGAGGCGACCGGCTTGGCCTACGAGCTCAAGCCGGGCGACGGTGCCTTCTACGGACCGAAGATCGACTTCGACGTCGCCGATTCACTCGGTCGCAAGTGGCAGCTCGGTACCGTCCAGCTCGACTACGCAGCCCCCGAGCGCTTCAACCTCGAATACGTCGGCGACGACAACGCGCCGCATCGGCCGGTGGTGATCCATCGTGCGGTCAATGGATCGTTCGAGCGGTTCATCGCGATCCTCATCGAGCACTATGCGGGAGCATTCCCGCTGTGGCTGGCGCCCGAGCAGGTCCGGGTGCTGCCGATCACCGACCGGGTCAACCCGTTCGCGGCCTCGGTGCGCGATGCCTGCGTCGCAGCCGGCCTGCGGGCCAAGCTCGACGATCGCAGCGAGAAGATCGGCGCCAAGATCCGCGACGCTCAGATGATGAAGATCCCCTTCATGCTCGTGGTCGGCGACCGGGAAGCGGCGGGAGCCACCGTTGCAGTACGATCGCGGAGCAAAGGCGACCAAGGGACATCGACTGTCGGTGAGTTCATAGACATGGCGCGTGCCGCCGTCGCGCAGCGCAGCGTTGATGTATAGGGAAGTCTAGGGAAGTTCAGGAAGGAATAGACCATGCCGAAAATGAAGACGCATCGCGGCGCCGCCAAACGATTCAAGAAAACCGGCACCGGCAAGATCAAGCGAGCGAAGGCTTACAAGAGCCACATCCTGACCAAGAAGACGACCAAGCGGAAGCGCGGTCTCGACATGCCGACTCTCGTGTCCAAGGCGGACCAGAAGCGTGTCGAGCGGATGATCCCCTACAAGGGATAGCGGGGATAACGCGCCCATCCCGCCGATCGGGCCCATGCAGGTCCGACGGCAAGGAGTATCGAGATGCCGAGAGTCAAACGGGGTAACAAGCGCCGCCTCAAGCGGAAGAAGATCCTGCGCCGGGCCAAGGGCTACTACTTGGCCAAATCGAAGCTGTATCGCATTGCGAAACAGCAGGTCGAGCGCTCGCTGAACTTTGCCTTCCGCGATCGTCGCGCCAAGAAGCGCGACTTCCGCCGGTTGTGGATCGTTCGTATCAACGCCGCCGCCCGCATGCACGACATGAGCTACTCCGCGCTCGTGCACGGATTGAAGGTCGCCGGCGTGACGATGGACCGCCGGGTCCTCGCGGACATTGCCGTTCACGACCCTGCCGCCTTCGGTCAGGTCGTTCAAGCGGCCCGCCAGGCGGTCGCGAACGCCTGATCCGGCAGTGAACCGGGAAGATCTCGAGAGCCTGTCGCGGGCGTTCACGGCCGCCCTGGCCGAAGCACGTCTCGACCCCAAGGCGATCGACAACGTTCGCGTTCGCTTCCTCGGTAAGAAGGGCGAGCTGACCTCCCTGCTCAAGGGATTGGGCGGCTTGCCCGCCGAGGAGCGCAAGAGCGCCGGCGCCGCGATCAACGCGCTCAAGAGCGAGCTCGAAGCCGCGCTCGACGCCGCGCTAGTCGCGGCCGAGGCCGAGCAGACGCGGGCTACGGAGGCGCGCGACCGGCTCGATGTCACGCTGCCCGCGCGACTGCCGTGGACCGGGTCCCTGCACCCGGTGACCCGTACGCGGCGCGATCTCGAGGCGATCTTCCGCGCGCTCGGGTTTACGATCGAGACCGGGCCGGAGGTCGAAGACGACTTCCACAACTTCGAGGCGCTCAACCTGCCGCCGAATCATCCCGCGCGGGACGCGACCGATACCTTCTATCTCGAAGGCGGGCTGTTGCTGCGCACGCACACGTCACCGGTCCAGATCCGAACGATGATCCGCGATCGCGATCGGCTGCCGATCCGGATGATCTGTCCCGGCCGCGTCTACCGTCGCGATCTCGACGCGACCCACCTGCCGATGTTCCACCAGCTCGAAGGGCTGGTCGTCGGCGGTGGCATCTCGCTCGCCGATCTCAAGGGAACGATGGTTGCGGTGTGGAGCCGCTTCTTCGGCGCGCACGTCGGGATACGCCTGCGTCCGGGTTACTTCCCCTTCGTCGAGCCGGGCTGCGAGTTCGACGTGTCTTGCCGCGTTTGTGACGGCACCGGCCGCCTGAGCGACGGCGCGGCTTGCCGCGCGTGCAAGGCATCGGGTTGGCTCGAGCTCGGCGGTGCCGGCATGGTGCACCCCAACGTTCTCGAAGCCTGCGGCATCGACGCCGAGACCAACACCGGATGGGCTTTCGGACTGGGGATCGATCGCATCGCGATGCAGCGCTACGAGATCGACGATCTGCGCCTGCTGGTCGAGAACGACGTCCGATTCCTGAGCCAGTTCGGAGGCTGAGCGATGCTCGTCTCTCTGCGCTGGCTGCAGGACCTGATCACGGGCCATCTTCCCGAAGCCGCGGAAGTCGCGCGCGTGCTCACCGCGCGCGGTCTCACGGTCGATGCGGTGCGTCCGATCGACGATGACGCGGTCTTCGACGTCGACGTTCCCGCCAACCGTCCCGACGCGCTCGGTCACGTAGGCATGGCCCGCGAAGTGGCCGCCGGTCTCGGTTTGTCGCTGCGCCCGCGCCCCGCGCCCGCCGCGGGTAGTGGAGACGAGATCGGCGGAGCGGTGCGCGTGCGCGTCGACGATGCCGAGCGCTGCGCCCGTTACACAGCACGACTGGTGCGCGGCGTCGCCGTGGGGCCGTCCCCCGCTTGGGTCGTGCGCCGGCTCGAGAGCTGCGGCCTGCGCTCGATCAACAACGTCGTCGACATCTCGAACCTGGTGATGCTGGAGACCGGGCATCCCAATCACACGTTCGATCTCGCGCTGGTCCGCGGCGCGATCATCGTCGTGCGCCGTGCGCAGCGCGGCGAGACCCTGGTGACGCTCGACGGCGTGACGCGCAAGCTCGATCCCGACATGCTGGTGATCGCCGACGGCGAGGGCCCGACCGCGATCGCCGGCGTCATGGGCGGAGCTTTGAGCGAGATCCGCGCGACCACGCGCGATGTCCTCATTGAAGCCGCTTGGTTCCTGCCCAGCGCCGTGCGCGCGACCGCGCGCCGGCTCGGCATGTCCACCGATGCCAGCCAGCGTTTCGAGCGCGGTGCCGATCCGGAAGCAACGCTCGCCGCGCAAGAGATGTGCCTGCGCCTCCTTGCGGAGATCTGCGGCGGCAGGCCCGCGCCCGGGCTGATCGACGTGAACGCTGTCCCCCGCGTCCGTCCCACGCTGCAACTGCGCGCCGCGCGCGTCGCCCATCTTCTCGGCTACGCTCCCGCGCCCGAGGAGATCCACCGCGCTCTCGCCGCGGTCGGGCTCGCGCCGCGCGATGCGGCCCCCGGCATCATCGAGGTGACAGTGCCGAGCTGGCGCGTCGATCTCGAGCGTGAAGTCGACTTGATCGAAGAAGTCGCGCGGCATCTCGGCTATGACCGCATCCCCGAAGCGGAGCCCACGGCCTTTCCCGCGCGCACGGCCGCGGCAGCGCAACCGGCTGATGAGCGGGCCCGCGACTTGCTCGCCAGCCACGGTTTCCACGAAGCCTTCAACTACGCGATGATCGGCCCCGGCGACGACGACGCGTTCGTTCCTGCGGGTACGCCGGCATCGATGACGCTGTCGAATCCCCTCGCCGAGCCGCTCGGCGTGCTGCGCCGATCGGTGCTTCCCGGGCTCATTCGGGCATCCGCCGGCAACCTGCGGCGCGGTGTCGACCATGCCCGGCTGTTCGAGGTGGGAAAAGTGTTCCTGGCGCAGGGCCAAGGGTTTCCGGTGGAGCCGCTGCGCCTCGGCTTCGTCTGGTCGGGCGCCGCGACTCCCCCGCATTGGACGCACACATCGCGTACGGTCGACTTCTGGGATGCGATCGGCCTCGCGCAAGCGGTGATTCAGGCCTTCCGGCCCGGTGCGAGAGTAACGGCCGCGCCCGGCGACCTTTCGGGCTTTCAACCGGGACAACGAGCGGTGCTGCACACCGAAGCAGGACCCGCCGCCTGGTGCGGCGTGGTCGATTCTGCGCTGGGGCGCGCGCTCGATGCTCCGGCCGCGATCCTCGCCGGCGAGGTCGACCTGGACGTCATCGCCCGCATCCCGGAGCGCCCGCCACGCTATGTGCCGCTGCCCCGGGTTCCGGGATCCGAGCGCGATTTAGCCGTCGTGGTCGGCTCCGCCACATCCGCCGCGCAGGTCCTCGAAACGTTGGCCGCGGTGCCTGCCCCGGCGCCCGCGCGCTTCGACGTGGTCGACCGGTATGTGGGCCCGCCGCTCGAAGCAGGAGAAAGTTCCCTGACCGTGCGTGTTATTCTCCAACCGCTCGAGCGGACCTTGACCGATGCGGAGACCGAAGACTTCCGCACGCGATTGGTGGCGGCGCTCGGCAAGCTCCCCGGCGTGCGCCTCCGGGGATGACGCAGCGATCGCGGCGCGGAAGCAATTGACTAATGAAAGAAGAGGCCGTTAAGCTCCTCGAGGAAAGGATCTCCGCGGCGGTGACGCGCATGCGGGATCTCGCCCAGGAGCGGCAGGCGCTGGCCGGAGAGGTCGAGCGCCTGAGCAACGAGCTGGCGGCCGTGTCGAAACGCGATGGAACCCGCACCCAGGCGGCGCGCGAGGCGCGAGAGGCCTTGCAACACGCGCTCGCCGAGCTGCGAGAGGAATGAGGTCACGATGACGGGCGGGATGCAGGACGGCCCGACCGCAGTCACGATATTCGGCCGGACCTACAGCCTTCGCGGAGAGGGCGATCCGGCGCGTCTGTCCCAGCTGGCCGGTGAGGTCGACCGCCGCATGCGGGAGATCGCCAACGCGACGGGAACCGCGGACACGCTCAAGGTCGCGATCCTGGCCGCGCTGAACATCGCCGACGATTACTTACGGAACCAGCGAGCCGGCGTCGGATCCGACGCGCAGGACGCGCTGGACAGGATGGTCCGCCTGCTCGACGAGGCTCTCGTCGAGACAAGCGGCCGCTCGAGCCTGGATGCTGCGGGACGGGCGGAGTGAGCGCTTCTTCGATCGAGTGGTACGGTTACGTTGTCCCCTGTGGAGCTCGTGATGGGTTGTTTCGCTTGAGCCAACGTCGTAGTGACGGGAGCCCGCCGTCGCGCCGCTATGAGCAAGCCCCTCTCGTAAGGGGAAGCCTGAGGCGGCCGCAGGGCTCCCACTTTGAGGACCTGGTTCAACCGGTCCGGCCCACACGGCTCACGCGGGGGGCATAGCCGCTTCTCGATCGGCAGCAGCTCGCTTCGTTTCGCCGCAGGCACCCAGCCAAGGAGGCTGCTATCGAGGTGCCCGGCCTTGAATCCATAGAAATCGTCGGCGGCCTCGTCGTCGTGTTGGTGCTGGCGTTTGCGCTCTACGGCGCTCAGCGCGTCGCCCGGCGCGCCAAGGATGACGCCGCGCGGCTCATCGCCGAGGCAAAGGTCGAGGCCGAGGGCCGGGCCAGCGAGATCCTCGTTGCCGCGCAAGAGAAAGCGGTCGCGATCCAGGAAGACGCCGAGCGCCACGAGCGAGACATGGACGCTCGCGACTCGGCGCTCGAATCCCGCGCTCGCCAGCTCGAAGCCGACCAATCCGCGCTCGACAAGCAGCGCCGCGAGCTCGAGCGCCGCAACGGCACCCTCACCAAGAACGAGGAGCGGGTTCGCGAAGCGTTGGCCACCGCGCTCGCCGGCGAAGCGGAAGCGCGGCGAACGCTGGAGCGGGTAGCCAGTCTAACCGTCGAGGAAGCGAAGGCCGAGCTGCTGAAGTCGATCGAGGAAGAAGCGCGCAAGGATGCCATGCGCATCACCCGCCGCATCGAGGACGAAGCGCGCGAGCGGGCGCAGCGGGATGCGCTGCTGCTCGTCGTGCAGGCGACGCAGCGGGTCCAGCTCAAGGATGCGGTCGCCTCCTCGGTCACGTTCGTCCAGCTGCCGAGCGATGAGATGAAGGGGCGGATCATCGGCCGCGAAGGCCGCAACATCCGCGCGCTCGAGCTGGCGACCGGCATCGACGTCATCGTCGACGACACGCCAGGGGCGATTCTCGTCAGCTCGTTCGATCCGGTGCGGCGCGAGATCGCGCGGCTGTCGATCGAAAGGCTGATGGAGGACGGCCGCATCCACCCGGCGAAGATCGAGGAGGTCGTCGCCAAGGTTCGCGAGGAGTTCGAATCGATCGTCGAGGAGGCCGGCAACCATGCGGCCTTCGAGCTCGGCTTGTCGGAGCTGTCACCGCGGCTGGCTCGCCTCGTCGGCCGGATGAAGTTCCGCTACCACCACGGCCACAACCTGCTCGCGCACTGCAACGAGGTCGCGCTGATCGCGGGTCACATGGCCGGTGAGATCGGCGCGCGCGTCGACGTCGTCAAGCGTGCCGGTTTGCTCCACGAGATCGGCCGGGTCGACGAGACCGCGTCGGGTCCCATGATCCTCGCCTCCGCCGAGACCGCGGCCCGCTTCGGCGAGAAGGAAACGGTGGTGCACGCGATTCAGAGCCTGCACCCCGACATCGAGCCGAAGACGGTCGAAGCGCTGCTGCTGCGCACGGCGAACCGCATCTCCGACAACCGGCCGGGCGCCCGCAAGGACAACCTCGAGGTCTTCATCGAGCGCCTGCGCAACGTCGAGGCGATCGCCTCGCGCTTCCCCGGAGTCTCACAGGCGTACGCGGTGCGCGCCGGCAAGGAGATGCGGGTCATCGTCGATGCCGCGACCGCCGGCGACCAGCGCGCCTACGAGCTGGCCAAAGAGATAGCGCAAGCCGTCGAGAGCGAAGCGGACTATTCGGGCGAGGTCAAGATCAGCGTCGTGCGCGAGACCCGCGCCGTTCAGTACGCCGTTTAGGATCCAGAGCCCGGACCAGTCATGATCGACCGTGACGAGACCGTGGAGATGGCCGTGATGTCGCGCGCTCGCAGCGGTTCGGGACCGCGGGCGTGCTTGCTGCAGCACGTCAAGGCCACGGACGGCGAGAACGCGCGCGAGCACGGCCATATCCGCGGTCGCAGTAGGTCGACCATGACTGGTCCGGGCTAGATGCGCATCTTGTTCGTGGGCGATGTGGTCGGCGCACCCGGCCGGCGTGCGCTCAAGCCGGCGCTGCGCGCGCTGGCCGGAACGTGGGCGCCCGATCTCGTCGTGGTCAACGCGGAGAACGCCGCCGCGGGCGCCGGTCTGACCCCGGAGATCGCCGACGAGATCTTCAAAGCCGGCGCCGACGTGCTCACCACCGGCAACCACGTCTGGGACAAGAAGCAGATCGTTCCCTACATCGAGCAGCAGCCGCGTTTGCTCCGGCCTCTCAACTACCCTCCACCGTGTCCGGGACAAGGCGTGTGCGTCGTCACCACCAGGAAAGGCACACCGGTGGCCGTGATGAATCTCATGGGCCGCGTGTTCATGGCCGATCTCGACGACCCGTTTCGCGCCGCCGACGAAGCGCTCGCCGGCATCGCAGGGAAAGCCAAGACGATCGTGGTCGATTTCCACGCCGAGGCAACGAGCGAGAAATCGGCGATGGGCTGGTATCTGGATGGCCGCGTCACCGCCGTGGTCGGCACTCACACTCATGTGCCGACCGCCGACGCGCGCGTGCTGCCGCGCGGCACCGCCTTCATCACCGATGTCGGCATGACCGGGCCGCACGATTCGGTGATCGGCGTCGACAAGGAAGTCGTCCTGGCGCGCTTCCGGCTGCAGCGTCCGGCGTCGTTCACCGTCGCCGAAGGGGACGTCAAGCTGTGCGGGGTCGTGATCGAGTGCGGTGCCGACGGGCTCGCAACGTCGATCGAGCGCGTCGAAGTCCCGTTCGGCGGCATCGGTCCCGCATGACCGTCGAGCTCAGCGGCTGGCTCGACACCCGCCGCGCCGCGATCGAAGCCGCGCTCGAGGCCATCCTCCCCCGCCCCAACGGGCCTGCCGCAACGGTGGCCGAAGCGATGCGCTATGCGGTGTTCGGCGGTGGCAAGCGCTTGCGTCCTTTGGTCGCGATCGCGGCCTGCGAGGCCTGCGGCGGAAATACGAAGCTGGCCGTGACGCCGGCGGCGGCGCTCGAGCTCATCCATACGTATTCCCTGGTTCACGACGATTTGCCGGCGATGGACGATGACGATCTGCGGCGTGGCCGTCCGACCGCGCATCGCGCGTTCGGCGAGGCAGCGGCGATCCTCGCTGGCGATGCGCTGCTCACGCTCGCGTTCGAGGTGCTAGCCACATCCCCGGCCGGCGATGCGCATGCCGCGCGGCGGGCCGAAGCGGTGACGGTCGCCGCGCGCGGCGCTGGCTTGAGCGGGATGGTCGGCGGACAGATCGCCGATCTCGAAGGCGAGCGCAAGGATCTCGATCTCTCCGCCATCGAGTGGATCCATCAGCACAAGACCGGCGCGCTGCTGTCCGCATCCGCCGAGCTCGGCGCCGTGCTCGCCGGAGCCGCACGCGAGACGCGCGAGGCACTGGCGCGCTTCGGACTGGCGCTGGGTCTGGGTTTCCAGGTGGCCGACGACGTGCTCGACATGACCGCGACCGCCGAGGCGCTGGGCAAGACTCCGGGCAAAGACAGCAAGGCCGGTAAGGCGACCTACCCGTCGCGGCTCGGTCTGGACGGCGCGCGACAAGCCGCCGCACGCTTTTCCGCATCGGCTCGCCACGCTCTCGATGGCGCCGGAGTCGAGCGCATCATCCTCGATCAGCTCGCCGACTTCGCGGTCGCGCGCCGCCACTAACTGCAAGAATGGCTGACAAGCCTCCCGGCCGCGTTCGCGCCGACCTTCTCGTCGTCGCCCGCGGCCTCGCCCCGACCCGCGCGAAATCGCAGGCGCTCATCCTCGCCGGCCGTGTGTTCTCGGCGGCGCGCCGCATCGAAAAGCCCGGTGAGCTGCTGCGCGAGGACGCGCCGCTCGAGGTGTCCGGCGGACCGGCTCGCGTCGCCCGCAGCGCGGCCAAGCTCGAAGGCGCCCTCGATGGATTCGAAGTCGATCCCAGCGGTCGCGATTGTCTCGACGTCGGCGCTTCGACCGGAGGGTTCACTCAGATCCTGCTCGAGCGCGGCGCGCGTCACGTCGCTTGCGTCGACGTCGGCCGCGGCCAGCTCGACTGGACCTTGCGCAATGATCCGCGGGTGACGGTGCACGACGGCATCAATGCCCGTTATCTCGAGCGGTCGATGTTGACGAGCGCTCCAACGCTCGCGGTCGTGGATGTATCCTTCATCGCCCTCAGCCGAGTCCTGCCCGCGGTGGTCGCGTGCTCGGAGCCCGGCGGCGAGGTCGTCGCCCTGGTCAAGCCGCAGTTCGAAGTCGGCCGCGGCAAAGTGGGCGCCGGCGGCATCGTGCGCGACGCGCGGCTGCATCGCGAAGTCCTCGATGGACTCGCCGCGTATTGCACCGGCCAAGGCTGGGGTATCGCGGGCGTAATGCCATCGCCGATCCGCGGCGCCGAGGGCAACCTCGAGTTCTTCCTGCACATCGTTCCGGCACGACCCGGGCTGTCCCCTGCCGATCTCGACGCCGCACTCGACCGAGCCGTAGATTCCCCGCCGTCGAGCCCGAACCATCATGAATGATCTACTCCGACCGCAGATCGGGCCGCGTCATCGGGCGTCCTCGCGATTCGGGACCTTGACGTGCTGCAGTGAGCACGCCTGCGGCCCCCAATTGCTGCGCGTGCCCGATATCACGGCCATCTCTACGGTCTCGCTACGATCAATCATGAATGGTTCGGGCCAGGAGCCTTCATGAACTCGAGCTCGACCAAGGTGCGCAATGTCGTCGTGGTCGCCAAGCGCGGAGCATCGGAGGGTCTGCGCATCGCCGATGAGATGTCGCTGTGGCTGCGCGAGCGCGGTGTTCGCATGCGCTTCGACGCCTCGACCGCGAAGCGGCTTGGACGCAAGGACGGCATCAAGGACGGAACGCTCACGCGGGGCACCGATCTCGTTATCGTGTGCGGCGGTGACGGCACGCTGCTGTCGGTGGCGCGCGCCGCGATCCCGCTCGGCATTCCGATCCTCGGCGTGAACTTCGGCGGTCTCGGCTTCCTTTCCAGCACAGTGGGATCCGAAGCTTGGAATTCACGTGACTTGAAGTCGCGGC
>JADMIO011283398.1_pt1 | contig 50491 bp, 48 predicted proteins | sample 8958161 | NCBI WGS metagenome assembly JADMIO01 (sample SAMN16585339, study PRJNA669376) | soil metagenome | isolation source: Crop rotation soil | place: USA: Cullars Rotation, Alabama | collected 2011 | reverse complement strand
GCGACAACTTGTCCACGTGGAATTCTAAGCTTAGGATCCCAATGTGCTGGAAAGCCTAAAGTGATCGAGGTTTATTTGGGCGTATGAGCGTGGGAGCCTAAGCGTGCTGGCAATCAAGGGACTGAATCAGTTTTACGGCGGCAGCCATACCCTCTGGGATGTCGATCTGGACATCCCTGCCGGATCGCGCATGTGTCTGATGGGGCGCAACGGCATGGGCAAGACCACACTGCTCAAATGCATCATGGGACTGCAACAAGTCAGTTCCGGAGGAATCCACTTCGACGGCGACGATCTCGTGAAATGTGCGGCGGAGCAGCGCGCCAAACGTGGCATCGGTTATGTGCCGCAAGGGCGCGAAATCTTTCCCCAACTAACGGTCGAAGAGAACCTTCGTGTCGGCCTTGGTATCCGGAAGAATGGCGCGAGATCTGTTCCAGCTCGAATTTATGATTTGTTCCCCGTTTTAAAACAAATGCTGAACAGGCGCGGCGGCGATTTATCCGGGGGCCAACAGCAACAGCTCGCGATTGGCCGGGCGTTAGTGCTGGAACCGAAGCTCCTCATCCTGGATGAACCAACCGAGGGAATTCAGCCCAATATCGTCCACGAAATCGGCGACATCATATTGCGATTAAACCAGGAAGAAGGACTTACCGTGCTTCTGGTCGAGCAAAAACTTCCGTTCGCAAGGCGAGTTGCGAGCGAATTTTGCGTTCTCGATAAAGGCCGCAGAGTAGCCGCCGGTGCGATCAGCGAACTTACGGACGAGGTGGTCAAGGCTCACTTGAGCGTCTGATTCCTTACCCTTCGTATTGCAGCACGTTCAACCCAGCGTTCCAATCCGTGACATATGCGAGGCCATCCTTCGTGACCAGGATGTCGGCCGCCTTCGCAGCGAGAGCTACATTCGGGCGCGGATCGATCAACTTCTTCGGCGTGGGCGGAACCCAATACGCGATCTCTTTCGGCCCAAAAGCATCTTTGATATCGTACACGCGAACTCCGGCGACATTATACGTTGCAAAGATCTTCTCCTCGCTCTGAAACGTTCCCGGACGATTTTCGTGCAAATTGTGCGGGCCGAACGTACCAAATGCGCAGAAATTCCTCTCGCGTGGGGTCGGTAATGTCGCGATTGGAACTGGATTTTCTTCTGCCCGCAAATCCACGACGAACGTGCAAAACGTGCCCTTTGCGCATTTTTCGGCATTCGCCTCGTCGGCGACAATCGCCATTTTTCGACCTGGCAGCGGAAGAGGAGTATGAGTTCCCCCAGGAAACGGAGGGGACCAGTTCACGTGCGAAATCAGTTTAGGCTTCGTCGGATCGCTGAGATCGTGAACCGTGAAACCGCCATCCCGCCACGCTCCGTATCCGCGATTCCCTTCCGTAATCATGTGATGCAGGGCCACTCGCCTCCCGCTGGGAACCGAGGATTGCTCGCCCGCCGCGCGATTCATTCCAGGCATCCACCAACGTCCCACCACTTCCGGCTTGGTGATGTTCTGTAGGTCGACCATGCACAAAAAATGATCGGTAAAACCGTCGAGGTGTGCAGAGATCGCCGCGTACCGCCCCCCTACCCACCAAAGGCGGTTGATCCCCAGACCGGGCATTTCGAGGAACGCAATCTCGCGCATTTCGCCGGGTCGGGAAATGTCGTGGATGCTCAGGCCCGATCGGAACTTCTTCCGATTGGTGATGCTGTCTGCGAGCGCATTCTCGAAATAACCGCGAATGTTGTCGTACGACTGCATGGCGACGATATTGGCTCCATTGGCGAGCAAAAGCAGGTCGTTGGACACCTGGAGGTGGTGAGTTCGGGTGTAGTCTCCACCGGTAAAAAAACCGACCGGCTTTAACTTTCGAGGGTCGGCAGCATCCAGGATCGTGACACCGTTGCTGAACATGTGTCCGACGTACAGGTGCTTGCGGTTGAGCATCACCTGAACGCTGTCGGGCCGTCCTCCGAGATCGCTGTAGCCGAGATGGCGGAAGCCCTTTCCGATGCCCTTCGCCGGGATCGCGTTTTCTTGAGCCTCCGACGGTCCGGAACCACAAGCTAGTGCCGCCAGAGCCAGCAGGCCTTTTCCGCAGTCGCGTCGGCTGATTATGTCGGACACAATGACAACGGTATCACGGCCGTCGCGATGTTTCCGGCGGCTATTTCGCCAACTGCTTGAGAACGAACGGTAAAATTCCGCCGTTGCGATAGTAATCAGCTTCTACCGGAGTATCCACGCGAGCCAGTACTTCGAAGCTCTTGGATTTCCCATCCTGAGTCGCTGTTACTGTGACACGAGACTTTCCAGCCGAATCGACCGCGGCTTTGACTCCTGAAATCGAGTAAGTCTCAAATCCGGTTAGTCCCAGCGATTCGCGGTTCTGGCCTTCCAGGAACTGCAGAGGCAGAACGCCCATACCGACCAGATTGGAACGGTGAATCCGCTCGAAGCTCTCTGCAATAACGGCGCTCACGCCGAGCAAAAGAACACCCTTCGCGGCCCAATCGCGTGAGCTGCCGGTTCCATATTCCTTGCCTGCGATGATCATTAACGGTACGCCGTCATGCCGAAACTTCTCGGAGGCCCCGTAGATCGAAACCTGATCGCCGCCAGGCTCGCATGTGGTCCATGCGCCTTCCGATCCTGGCGCCAGCATGTTGCGCAATCGGATATTCGCCAGCGTTCCGCGGGTCATGACCTCATGGTTCCCACGACGCGCACCGTAGGAATTGAAGTCGGCGCGCTTTACGCCAAGCGCTTGCAGGTAATGTCCGGCAGCGCTGTCTTTCGCAATATTTCCTGCAGGCGAGATGTGGTCCGTCGTGACAGAATCTCCCAACATGGCGAGCACACGCAAGCCAGCCAGATCCTTTACGTGAGTGGCCGGATCGACCATATTGTCGAAGTAAGGCGCCCGCTTGATATAAGTGGAACGATCGTCCCATGCGTAAAGATCGCCTTCCGGAACCTTGATCGCGTTCCAAGCAGCGTCTCCCTTGAAAACTTCGCCATACTGTTTGGCGAACATTTCACGCCGAACGGAATGGGCAACCGTTCCTGCCACCTCTTGGTCCGACGGCCAAACGTCCGCCAGGAAAACATCTTTTCCTTCTTGATCCTGCCCCAGCGGTTCTTTTGTGAGATCGATGTCGACGCGCCCGGCGATCGCGTAGGCGACTACTAAGGGCGGTGAGGCCAAGTAGTTCGCTTTTACAAGCGGATTGACTCTTCCTTCGAAGTTCCGGTTGCCCGACAGTACTGATGCCACCGTCAGCTTGCCTTCCGTGACGCTGTGCGAGACGTCCTCCGGCAGAGGCCCGCTGTTCCCGATGCAGGTGGTGCACCCGAAGCCCACCAGGTGGAACTTGAGTGCTTCCAGCGCCGGCATCAGACCAGCATCGTTCAGGTAGTCCATGACAACCTTCGATCCTGGCGCAAGGCTCGGCTTCACCCAAGGTTTTACCGTTAATCCACGGGAAACCGCCTTCTTCGCGAGCAAACCAGCGGCAATTAGGACCGAAGGATTGGAGGTATTCGTGCAACTGGTAATTGCCGCGATCACCACGCTTCCGTCGCGAACGTTGCCGGACTGCTTAGGCTCCACACCCAAACCGTCCAGGAAGTTCTTCTTCACATCTGGCAAATTGATCCGGTCCTGCGGACGTTTCGGTCCCGCCAGAGAAGGAACCACAGTCGAAAGATCCAGTGACAACGTGTCGGAGTAAACAGGTTCTGGCGCGCCGTCGACTCGGAACAGTCCCTGCTCACGAGCATACGCTTCCACCAACTCAATCAACTCTGGCGGACGGTTGCTAAGCCGCAGGTACTCGAGGGTCGCATTGTCGATGGGAAATACGCCAATTGTTGCCCCGTACTCAGGAGCCATGTTCGCAATCGTCGCGCGATCCGCCAAGCTCAGGGCAGCCAAACCATCGCCATAATATTCGACGAACTTGCCAACCACACCCTTCTTACGGAGCATCTGCGTAACCGTCAGCACCAGATCAGTCGCTGTAGCGCCCGCAGGAAGCTTTCCGGTCATCTTGAAACCCACCACTTGAGGCAACAGCATGGTTGCAGGTTGACCGAGCATGCACGCCTCGGCTTCGATACCGCCCACACCCCACCCAACCACGCCCAGACCGTTGATCATCGTCGTGTGAGAATCGGTGCCGACCACCGTGTCTGGATATGCCATGCCCTCTTCATTCACGAAGACGACGGGAGCCAGGTATTCGAGATTGACCTGGTGAACGATGCCTGTATCCGGGGGAACCGCGCGGAAATTGCGAAACGCATTCTGGCCCCAGCGGAGGAACGCGTACCGCTCCTGGTTACGCTCAAATTCGATCAGGGCGTTTTGGCCGAAGGCGTCCGGCGTTCCGAAATGATCCACCTGAACCGAATGGTCAATGACGAGGTCGACCGGAATCAGCGGATTCGCCTTCTTCGGGTCCGCACCCATCTTAGCTAGCGCGTCGCGCATGGCCGCAAGGTCGACGACGCAAGGAACACCGGTGAAGTCCTGCAGCAACACGCGAGCGGGACGGAAGTTGATCTCCTGGGCCTCCGCCTTGGGGTCCCACTTGGCGACATATTCAATGTCTGAACGCTTAACCGTCGAACCATCCTCGGCACGCAGCAGGTTTTCCAAAAGGATCTTGATGGAAAAGGGGATACGCGACAGTTTTGCGATACCGGCCTTTTCAAGCGCCGCTAAACGATAGATGGAATAGGTCCGTTCGCCCGCGCGTAGTTCACCCGCGGCCCCAAAAGAATTCTGACTTGTCATGGATCTTTTTATTTTAGCGTGGCGCACGCTTCGCTTGTGGCGCACCTTCCAGGCTGCTGACGAGCACTTCAGTATCCGGCGGCGGAGCGACGCGTAACGTCGCCACGCACCTTAGAGCGGATTATCTGGATACGCAATCGTTCGCCACAAATGCGCAATGGGGGAGCTGTCGTTCCCCAACCCTTCCTTGGGCTGCCTAAAGTGCCGACCGATGATATCCGTAAATGGCTCCAGGCTTACTTCGGCTTTTGGATCGAATGAATAGAAATCATTCACCGTTACCATCCGGGCCTCGAAATACCACTTATGATTCCGGGCCATTTCGTAGTCATTACGAACATGAGGCATCGGCACATAATCTTCGCCAAAGAGGCGCCGGTACAGATCGGGATATTCGTAACCGTATTCTTTGTCCGGAAAGAACCTAAGCGCCTGGTGGTAGCGGATTGCGAAGGCTGTCTTTTCTGGCACATAAGGCTCGTACATATGCGCCGCCCAATAGCCGTGATCCACTTTCATCACCGCTTGAGCCGTGTCATGGAGTAAACAGGCCAGAATAATCTCCTCCGACAATCCCTTTTTCATCGCCAGCGCCGCGCTCTGCAAAACATGATTCGCAGGACCGAATCGGAGCCGGAAGAAATCTGCTAGCGTCGGCTTTTCCGGCATCGGAGGCAACTTGCGCACATTCCGGCCCGTATTGGCGGCGACGAACAAATTGCCAACACCCATGCGGAAGGGACGTTTCTCGATTTTCGCCTCGACGTCCGCGACCTTGGGATAGTTTGGATCCTTGGAGAGAAGAATCTGATCAAGTTCCCGCGACAGGAATTCCTCCATCGCATCAGCCTTAGCTTCGTGATCGGTTCCAGCCGATTTGGCAAGAGCTTCGCCGATCACAGCTTCCGCCGATGGATAATTCCCAGTCTTCAGGCGTTCCTCGACCAGGGACGTGAGTTCGGGTGTAAGGGTAATTGTCATTGAGGACCTCCCTCTACATATAGTCTGGCACTTCGATTCCCAGGACCGCTAGCGTTCGATGCAACTGCGTCAGATAGTAGTGAGTCAGCCACAATCGAAACGTGCGCTTTTCGGCATCCGGCTCTCCCAGCACTTTATATTCCGTGTAAAAGTTACTAAAAGATTGCGCCAACTGAAATGCGTAGCGAGCCATGTGAGAGGGCTCTCCACTATTCACAGCGCGCTCGATGGCGGAGTCAGCTTTGGACACGGTTAACACGTATTGCCAGGACCCTTCATCCGCCAACTGGCGCGCCATCACTTCGCGGGTCAAGACCTTCGCAAAGTCAGGCAGGGCCTCCCCCATCTCTTCTAACTTGGTCAAAATCTTGCGGGCCCGAACCGCTGCGTATTGGACATATACACCGGTCTCCCCTTCAAACGCCAGCGCCTCGCCAAAATCGAAAGCGATCACCGAATTGCGCGTGTACTTCAACATGAAGTAACGCAAGGCTCCGATGGCAATCTTGGTAGCTGCATCCCGGCGCGTGGCCTCGGGATCCTCGGCGTGACGGGAGCTGACCTCTACAAACGCCTTATCGATCAATTTGTCGATCAGATCGTCGGCTTTCACGCCAAGTCCCTTACGGCCGGACACTTCGACGTAGGGCCGCCGTTTGTCTTCCTCCGAGAGTTCGATCCCCATTTCTATGCACGTCCGAGGAGATAGTGCGACCATTTCATAGGAAAAGTGGATACTCGCTTCCGCCTGCTCTGTGTAATCCAGAGCCTTGAGTCCCGCCACCACCACATCCTGCAAGTAGGACTGGCGGGAATCGATAACGTTGTAAACGCGCACACCACCGCCAAACTGCGGAGATCCGGTTTGAGGACTCGCAGTCGATGCCCACACCTGATGCCCATCCGGATACGTGTGCCACTTGTGATAGTAAAAGTCTTTGCCTAGCAATCCGAACTTCCAGAGCTGATAAGCAATGTCCTTGCCGACGTAGGTAACCGTTCCGTTCGACCGCACGATCACCTTAGAATCGTCCTGATCGCCCTCTTCCTTCTCCTCCACGCCCTCTCGAAACGCGGAGGCGGGCATCACCCAACAGCCCTTGTTCTTGCCCTCGTTCTCAAAGTAGATCGCCTTACGCTCCTTCAGCAGTTCGAAGGCGGTTGCCCAGAACTTAAGATGCAAGATCTCGCTCTCGCGGGGGAGTACATCGTATTCAATGTTCAGGCGATACATCGTCGCGAGGTGGGCTCGCACAATGGCATCGGAGACCAGATGCGCCAATTCAGCCGTCTCCCCTTTCCCTGCCTCAATGGCGTGGAGCGTTGCTTTCCGCCACTCAATCGCTTCTGGATGTTCACCGTAATATTGTGAGGTGCGTGCATACAGATCCCAACATAAGAAGTCGAATCGCACGGCCGGATCGGCGATCAGCCCGCGAACGTCGCTTGCGCTTTTCTTCTCCAAATGCTGGAAGCCGACCACGACATCGGCCACCTGCACGCCCGTATTGTCGATGTAATTCTGCACCTCGACTCGCTGGCCGGCGGTGCGGAGCATCCGCACGAAGGTATCGCCTAAAATCGCATTGCGTAGATGCCCGATGTGCGCGGCCTTGTTCGGATTGATGTTCGTGTGCTCAACAATCGTCTTCGGACCGGTGGCCGCACCTTCAGAAACCGTTTCCCGCAGAAGAGCTTCCCCGTACGAGGCGCGATCCAGCCGGACGTTAATATACCCGTTGCCGGCAATCTCCATCGCCACAACACCGTCAATCGAGCCCACGGATTCCGACAACTCCTGCGCGATCACCTTGGGCGGCTTCTTCAAGGTCCGTGCGAGCTGAAATGCGGCTGGAACGCTCACTTCACCAAACGACGACTGCTTGGGCTGTTCCGTGGCGACAGGAAGCCCTAACTTTGCGGCAAAAGCCTCCGCAATACGCTTTTCGAGGAGATTAAACATGAAAAACCAGTATCGCAACATAGCTCCATTAAATGCGGCACGCTACTATGGTTGAAGTGCCCAAGGTTACGTTCTCAAATTTAGACAAGACAGTGGAATTCGAGCACGGCAAGCTGCCGTATGACGAACATGGTGAACCAGAATCCATTTTGGACGTCGCGATGCATTTCGAAATTCCCGTGGAACACGCCTGCGGAGGTAAATGCGCTTGCACCACCTGCCACGTCATTGTGGAATCAGGTGACGCCAATCTTTCCGAGGCCAGTGACGATGAACTGGATCGCCTGGATCAAGCGCCCGGGCTGACGCTCCATTCGCGGCTCGCATGCCAGGCTGTCGTTAAAGGAGACGTGACAGTGCGTATTCCGTCCTGGAATCGCAATTACGTCAGCGAAGGCGGCGGTTCTATGAACCTGGGAGATGCGATCCCGGTTCCGAAAAAGTAGCCTGATCCCTAGGGTCGACCGTAGTGTCGTATCTGCGGGCGCGGCTCCATTGAGGCGGGTCAGCCCTTTGAGCTGAAACGGACCTACTTCACCACCTGCACAATTCGAATCTGATCCGCTGGTGAAATCCCTGAATGCTTGGGGATATCCGCCCGGCTGCCCAGCAGCCTGCGATACCGCCCGAAATATTCTGGAATATCGCCCCCATATTGGAACGTATACATAATGTCCGCAAAGGCCGCCGTGTGGGAAAGCCCCAGCGCATGACCGGTCTCGTGCAGACAAGTCAAATAAACGATTGCATCCCGCAGCAGACCGTCCAAGCGAGCCGCTTGCGCAATATCCGGAGTCATCGCTCTTAAGTCGGGTAATACGAAAACTTCGGCGCCTCGCACGCCATCTACGTCGATCGGCCGAGCCTCGCCGTAGAGTCCCTGATTCTGTGAAGCCCACTGGACGCGAATATGCGCATGCTGCCGGTCTGCGGACCTCTCCAGATGCAGTTTGCCGCCGGATGCCTTTTGCCAGGCTTCCAAGGCCCATTGCGCGAGTTGCGGATCGTCCGCCTTGCAGGTCGTTTCCGGTCGATTACACGGCTCGATCCAATACTTTAGGTCGGCTCCGGACGAAACCGTACCGCCGAGAACCATCGCGAAACACAATCGCAAGGCGTATGACATTTGCTTGTAATCATAATACCGTTGCACCCTGCTGAAAAACTACGGTAGTCCTATTCCACTCACAACGCGTTCGCTGTTATACTTTTCCTCGCGAAGTAACAAATCCATCTCTCGGAGCCAGAACATTTATGAAAACTTTTTTGAAACTCGCCGTCACAGGCCTTTGCATCGCAGCGGTTCCTGTGTTCGCCCAACCGACCAATGCAAATAACGGGTGCAGCAGCCTGCCCAGCTATGCTGCCCTCAAATCAGCCTTGCAAACCGCCGTAGCGGCGGAAGGCGCCGGATCGGGATTTAACCTGGAGATGTGGGCCACGATCGTGGATCGTGACGGTATCGTATGCGCGGTCGCATTTTCGGGAGCCGACCGTGGAGCCCAGTGGCCTGGCAGCCGCGTCATCTCGGCGCAAAAGGCCAACACAGCGAATTCGTTTAGCCTTGATGGTCTGGCTCTCTCCACAGCCAATCTCTACACCGCTGTACAGCCCGGTGGCAGCCTCTTCGGTCTACAGGAGAGCAACCCAGTGGACACCAGCGTCGCCTACAAAGGACCTTACAAGAATTACGGCACCAACGCCGACCCGATGCTCGGAGAAAAGATCGGCGGCATCAACGTATTCGGCGGCGGACTCGCCATGTATAACTCCGCCCGCAAAGTTGTCGGCGGACTCGGTGTCAGCGGCGATTCGTCTTGCGAAGACCACACCATCGCCTGGCGCGTCCGCAAGCTGTTAGCCATGGACTTCGTTAACGGCGGCGTCTCCGGCAACGCGTCCTATCCGGACAACATCGTGTACGGAGCCGGCAACTGGTCGCAGCCGCTTTGCCCCGTTCCCTCTACCAACCCGTCGAGCATTCCCGCTCTGGCGGTTCAGTAGGTTACTTAAGGGGCAGGAGCTCACGCGCCTGCCCCATCCACAAATCCGCAAGCTGCCCTAAAGCTTCCTCCGGAGCATCCACGTAGACGTTCACGTCGCGCCCCTCCTGCGTTACTCGGACTCCGTCCAACAACTTCCCCATTGCTGGATTGCCCTTAGTTGCACCCAGCCGGGCGAAGCCGATTAATCCCCGCAACGCATCGTGAAGTTCCTTGGCCCCCGCATCAGTCGAAGCGCTGCCGCTTGCTTTGGCGGCCAGTCCCAAACGCAGATCCATGTAGAAGGACCCGGATTCCACAGAGTTCAAAATCTTAAAAATATTCGTCATGTTTGGCGGCAGATCCTTCGGCATCGCCATTGGAGCCCCTGCATACGCCGACCAGATCACGGCGGCGCGCGGTATCTCGGCCATCCGTTTCGCGAGCACCGCCGGCGGACCGTTCGACTTGTCCCGCGTGTCCACGATCTTTCGCAAGCCGGCCGTATCGCCGATGCCTGCGACGGACGGTCCTAACAGCAGCACTGCCGTTTCTTCATCTCCGATGAACGTGTAACCCTTGTAACCGAACCGCTTTCCCCCGACATCTTCCATCGGCAGCCGAGGTTCTGCCTCGTTTGAGAATTTTCCTCGGCCCAGAACCACGTTTTGCTTTCCGTTTGTGATCAAGAGCACTTCCCAAACGTCCGTCCGACCTTTTAACCCCGTGCGTTTGGCGAACTCGTCCAGCGGCCCTATCGGCCTTTTGGCAAGATATCGCTCATACAGAGGGGTCTTCATCAGTTCCTCTGCCCGAATGCCGACGAGCATCGTCGTATCCGCCGGAATAAGCGTGCTGAGCGCCGGATCGACGATCGCGCCCTGTTCACTCTTCTTACAACCCGCCAGCGCCAGCAAAACGAGTACGAATAGGAGCCGCATCATTTGGAGGCAGCCATTTCGACCGCCCGCATCACGCGCAGCAGATTGCCGCCATAAATCTTGCGAATGTCCGACTCGGAGTAACCGTGCTCCAAGAGTGCACGAGTCAAATTCGGAAACTGTGACACGTCATCGAGTCCTTCCGGAGTACAAGTCACCCCATTAAAATCACTTCCGATGCCGACGGCATCGATTCCCGCAATCTTCCGGACATGATCGATATGCGCCACCACATCCGCGAGCGTCGCGCGGGTCAACTTCATCTCGCGCCGCAGCCGAGCGTACAAAGAATCTTCTTGCGCCTCGCTTAACTTCTTCCCCGCTGACTCCTGTTTATAGCGAGCCTCCAAACCGGGCTCCTCCGCCGCTTGTGCCGCACGAAACTTGTCGGAAAGGAACGCACAATTAAAGTTGATCTGGATCACTCCGCCCTTTTTCGCCATTGCCGTAATCATGGCGTCCGTCATGTTGCGAGGATGATTCGCTAGCGCTCGCGCGGAAGAATGCGAGGCAATGATTGGTGCGGTGCTCGTTTCCAAAGCATCGAAGAACGTCTCGTCGGCGACATGGGAAATGTCGACCATCATGCCCAGCTTATTCATCTCGCGGACAACCTGACGCCCGAAGTCGGTTAGTCCTCCATGGTGCTGCACGCCCGCCTTGGTCATATCGCCCGAAGAATCGGCCCAGTGATTCGTATTCGTATGCGTCAGAGTCATGTAACGCACACCCAAAGCGAAATACTGGCGGAGCAGAGCGAGATCGTCCTCGATCGCGTGTCCCCCTTCGATTCCCATCAGCACGGCGATCTTGCCCGCGCCCCGAGCTTGCTCAATTTCCGCGGCCGTCGTCGCGAACATAAAGTCGTTCGGATACTTTTTGACGATTCCATTCTTCACCGCGTCAATCACGGCAAGAGTCTGATGCGCGGAGTGATTTCCTTCCACGTAGCTCGAGGAAATGTAGACGGCGAAGAATACGGCGCCCACGCCGCCCTGCTTCAACCGCTGCAAATCGGTGTGCCACTCGTTCGACCGGGATCCGATGTCGAACCCCTCCACCACTCTCCAGGGCGTGTCGTTGTGCGTATCAATCAGCGTTACCGCTCGATGAACACGCATGACCTCAGCATCGGTAACGGAGCGCGTTTGCCCGGATAGGCCTAACACAGCACACAGAATGGCCAGCAATAGGCGCACCATACTCCTACTGTAACAAGTTGAGAAATTCCTCAGTTCTCGATACTCCCCTAGACGTCCGCTGTGCGTGCTTCGGGCGCGCCCTTACAAGATTCCGGCGAACCAGGCCATGCTGTGCCTTTATATTTGCCCAGAATGCGGCCGACGAGCAGAACGATGGGGAAAACAATTCTCTGGACGGCGAGCGGCGGAAGCGTCACCACCTGCGTATGGCGATGCCTCCACAGGACATGGGCAAGGTAAAAAATTGGCGGTCTCCCGGAAGTGCTGGAATTGAGAACCGCAAACAATCCCTGCAGATAACGATCCAAATCGGCGGCCGGAACCGCACTGCCGTGCAACTCCAACAAGTCGTTCCCGGCGTTCCACCAGCGATGGACGACGCCTGCCGTAAATGCCGCCCGGCCGCCCGTCGGGACAGTTATTTTCTCGCTTCCCACTTGGGCACCAAGCAATCCGGTTTTTACAAATACCTCCTCAACTTGCAGCTGATGGATATGGGGGGGAGGCCCCTCCATTTTCGGAGGCAGGGAGCCTTCAATCGTCAGGATCGTCTGTCCCTTTGAGTCCCGATCGCGGCGCATCCGGAGGATTTCCCCAGTATGGTGATTTTCCATCGTTAACCAGTTATCCAAGATTCACCACCAGCATAAAAAGTGAGTAACTCATTTCCCTCTAAGCTCGGCCGGACGCTGCAAGATCCTCAAAACTAACCCACTGCCGCCTGGTACGTCTGATAGAATAGCCCGTCATAGGAGTGCAACAATGAGACGCTTCCTGCTTCCCGCCGCTACAGCTCTCTCCATCGGGCTTGTCTACTCGACGATGGTCCTTGCCCAGGACGAACCTACTCCCGCTCCGGAGACCGAACCAGCTCCTGCGGCAGAGCCTGCTAAGCCGGACGCCACCAAAGGCGGGCCCGCTGGCCGAGGCGGAGCCAACAACAATGATCCGCGACCCTATGATCGAGTCATCACCAAGGAAAGCAAAACCCAACAAGGCATCTTCAAAGTCCACCAGGTCGGAACAACGTATTACTACGAGATTCCCCGAACTGAACTCGGCAAAGACTTTCTCTTTGTCACGCAAATCTCGCATAACACCCCCGGAGCCGGTTACGGAGGCCGCATGGTGGGCGATCTGGTGGTTCGATGGGAGCGCCGCGAAAATCGTATTTTCCTGAAGAAAATCAATTACGACATCATCGCCGATCCTAAGTCGGAAATTGCAAAAGCCGTCGACGCTTCCAACACTCCCGGCATTCTTATGGCTTTTAACATCGCGTCCTTCGGACCTGATGATGCTCCCGTCATCGACATCGGACGTTTGTTCTCAACCGAGATTCCCGAGTTGAGCGCGCGTAACACGGTCCGCGGCCGCGGCATGGACGCGACGCGCAGTTACATCGATAAGATCACTTCATTTCCTATAAATATTGAGACGGAGTCCACGCAAACCTACACGAATCCGGTCGATCAACCAGGCGGAGGCGGTGGGCGCGGAGCAGGCGGCCAAGCCATGCGTCCTGGTTCGGGAACCGTGACTGTTCACTTCAGTATGGTGAAATTACCTGAGAATCCGATGATTCCGCGCTTGGCAGATAATCGGGTCGGGTACTTCACAAACTCCGCCCTCGACTACAGCCGGCCGGAGCACCGCGCCGAGCGCCGGACTTTCATCTCCCGCTGGCGTTTGGAGAAGAAAGATCCTTCGGCAGCCATTTCCGAGCCCATCAAACCCATCGTGTATTACATCGATCCAGCGACTCCAAAACAATGGGTGCCTTATCTGAAACGCGGCATCGAAAGCTGGCAGCCTGCTTTTGAGGCGGCTGGATTCAAGAACGCCATCCTGGCCAAGGAAGCTCCCTCGGTTCAGGAAGATCCCAACTGGAGCCCGGAGGACGCGCGCTATTCAGTGATTCGATGGCTGCCCTCAACCACCGAAAATGCCAGTGGACCGCACATCGCGGACCCCCGCACCGGCGAAATCCTGGATGCGGATATTCAGTTTTATCACAACGTCATGAACTTGGTTAGGGACTGGTATTTTGTGCAAGTCGGTCCACTTGATCCGCGCGCCAAGACCTTGCCATTGCCGGACGATTTGATGGGTGAATTGCTTCAATTCGTCGCCGCCCACGAGATCGGTCACACCCTCGGTTTGCAGCACAATATGAAGGCGAGCGCTGAGTATCCTGCGGAAAAGCTCCGCGATTCGGAGTGGCTTAAAACCATGGGCCACACCCCGACCATCATGGATTATTCGCGCTTCAATTATTTAGTGCAGCCTGAGGATAAGATAGATCCCAAGCTCCTGATCCCTAAAATCGGCCCGTATGATTTGTTTTCGATCCGATGGGGATACGCACCTATCACTGCAGCCAAGAACCCTGACGACGAGAGATTGACTCTGGATACCTGGGCCCGGGAGCAAGACAAGACCCCCTGGCTGCGCTTTTCAACGTCTGGTTCCGATGCCGCCGATCCTGGCGAAAATACCGAGGCCGTTGGCGACAGCAATGCAGTTTATTCGACTGGGCTTGGGCTCAAGAATCTCGAGCGCGTCATGAATAATCTTCTGCCGGCAACCACGCGGAATCGTGAAGATTGGGCCGATCTGGAGCAAGTCTACGGGCGCGCCCTGGGCCAGTGGGCGACGGAATTGAACCACGTCACCGCGATTGTCGGTGGTTCCGATTCACAGGAAAAATACGGGGGCCAGGATGGCGTTCGTTTCACTTCCGTGGACCGGCAGCGGCAGCGAGCCGCGGTGAAGTTCTTGAACGATAACGCGTTCAAAACACCTTCGATGTTTCTAAAGCCTGAAATTCTGCGCCGGATTGAACCCGCCGGTAGCCTGGCAAGGGTTCGCACCGCACAACTACGGGTACTGACCTCGCTGATGGAAGCAAGCCGGTTCCGTCGTCTGGTCGAGAACGAGGCCATTGACGGACCCACCGCCTACTCCCCATCCGAATTTCTGGCGGATGTTCGCGAGGGCATCTTCAGTGAAATGTATGACAACAAGCCGCAAGTGGATGCGTTTCGCCGCAATCTACAACGCGCCTATCTGGACCTGATCGCCGGAAGACTCAATGGAGCGCAGAGGGCCACCGACGACCAACGGCCGATGCTGAGAGGAGAACTGCAAACCATCGCCGCAGACGCAACCAGAGCCGCCCGTAAGACTACCGATCGCGAAACCCGCTTGCACCTGGAAGATTTGCGCGACGAGATCGCGAAAATTCTGGACCCGAAATATCAGCTCGCTAACCCGCCGCAACAGGCTCCTCAAGCTCCGCCGATCACCGGCGAAGATGGGGAATTTTGCTGGTCGGATTATGCAGTACAATAATTGAAGCTTGCGAAACATACTGGCCACAGTCTGTTTTATGGCGGTGTCCATGCCGATGGCGTGGTGCACACCAATCGTCTCGACGTTCAGCCCCGGCCTCGATCTGGGTTTGGGTCGTACGATTGGGGGTCCCGGTGGAACTCAAATTGAAATCGCTGTGGGCTTTGTTCCCTCTTTTTCAGGAGAAGTAGACTCAGTGAAGGTCGCTGGATTTCATGCGACAGGTCCAAACGATTACCTCTTGTGGCTGGCAAGTGACAACTCCGGCCAGCCCGGGTCCGCCATAGAAACTTTCAGCGGTCTCTCGTTATCAGAAAGTGGAGGCGAAATCCTCACGATCAATTCCTCGTTGCGACCCTTGCTGTCCATGGGCTCAACCTACTGGGTTGTGATGTCGGCCGCCAACCTCGGGTCGACGTGGGGTGGCTGGACTCTCAACGATCAAAGCATTCTCGGGATCGCTTCCAGAAGCGCGTTGACAAACTACATTTGGACCGACGAGCCCGGTTCGGCCTCGCCCGCGTTCGAAGTGAATGCAACCGCTGAGGTCGTTGGGCCGGCGGCGATTCCCGAGCCTGCGACTCTGGGCCTTATGTTCGCCGGACTTGCCGCCCTCTCAGTTGCCGCGCGGTTCCGTTTGCGCTTCAACCCACTCTCTAAACGAGTCGCAAATCGCGAATAGCGAGCTTGGCCCGCCGGCACCGATAAAACAGTCCTCTTCGACCTTGCAATGTAACCACCCCTGCTCGCCTCCGATTCCGCTATGGTTTCCATCCGTCAATTGGCCGACTTCCGGCATTTCAACATCCTGCATCGCGGTTCCGTGCAGGTCGACTTTGACCAACCAGCCAGGATTGTCCAGCGTTTCGATGGTAATACCGTACTGGTGCTCCCACTGATCGTTGCACTGCTCGAAATACCACTGTTGTAGCCAGCTAACGGAGTTTGTCATTTCAACCGCCGCTCGAAAAAATCGAGCATAGCAGCGTCACGATGCCGTGTCTCGGGCCCCGTCACTCCGTGCGTCTTCTGCGTGTAAATCACGGTCTCGAATTGTTTCCCCGCCCTCTGCAGAGCTTCCATCATCTGCACGGTGTTCTGGAAAAGGACATTATCATCCTCGAGATTGTGCATGATCATCAGGCTGCCCTTCAGGTTTCGCGCGGATTGCGGCAGGGCTGTTTTTTTATAGCCATCCGCATTCGTCGACGGCAAACCCATGAATCGCTCCGTGTAGATCGTGTCGTAGTTCCGCCAATCCGTCACTGGAGCTCCTGCAACACCGGCCTTGAACGTATCGGGTGCATTTAACAAGGCGTTTAATGTCATAAATCCGCCATAGCTCCAGCCGCGAATCCCGATGCGCCCCGGATCAACGAATCCCAACGACAGCAGATACTTCACCCCTGCGATTTGATCCCCGAGTTCAGTAGGACCGAGGTTGTGAAACACGGGTGTCTCGAACGCATGTCCTCGACCTGCGGACCCGCGATTATCCACTTGCCAAACCACAAAGCCCGCATGTGCCAGAACCTGATCGAAGTCGGCGCCCGACCAGGCATTGCGAACGCCCTGCGCTCCCGGTCCCCCGTAGACCTGCACGATGGCTGGATATTTACTACTCGCGTCAAATCCGGAGGGTTTTATGAGCCTCGCGTGGAACTGAGTGCCGTCCGCGTTCGAATAGCTGACGAGTTCGACGGGAAGAAGCGCATATTCGTCGACAATCCGTCGGTCTGGTTCCCGGTATACTCCTACTTCGTTTCCATCGCCCGAAAACAGTGTGACGCGCGGAACTTCCGCGGTCGACGAGAAAGACGCCAGAAAGAAGCGGTTTGTTGGCGAAAACGATACGGAATGTGTTCCAGCTCCGGAAGTGACTTGCCGCTTTCCGTTCCCATCCAAACCGATGCTGTACACTTGCCGCTCTACTGGACTTGTCTCGCTGGATGTATAAAAGACTCGTCCACTCTTTTCATCAACCGTAGAAATTCCGGTAACCTCAAAACTGCCTCGCGTGAGTTGCCGCAGCAAGGTTCCGTCAGATGCATACAAATAGATGTGCTCGAATCCGTCGCGCTCGCTGAGCCACAGAAATTGCGCACCGGCCTTCACCCAACGCGGCTCCTCTGCCAGATTTACCCAATAGGGATCGGATTCTTCCAGAACTTTCGTAACGCGTCCCGAACCTGCGTCCACGGCCAGTAAGTCCAAGTGATTCTGAATGCGATTCGGACGCATTACATACAGTCGTTCGGAATCGGGAGTCCAGGTCACGCGTGCAATCAAATAATCGTTGCGTGTGTCTCCGAGATCCAACCAGCGTGTGCGTCCGCCATTCGTCGCGATCACGCCAAGGCGGACATCTGGATTATTTTGCCCGGCTTTAGGGTAGCGCTGCGGCTCATCAATTGCCTGGACTCCGCGCAGGTCAGCGTGTGGATAAAGAGGCTCATGGCTCACATCAAACTGCAAATATGCAATGGAGCGGGAATCGGGCGACCACCAATAGGCGGTGCCAAGATCGAGTTCTTCGGGATACACCCAGTCCAAGACTCCATTGCGCACTGTAGCGGAGCCACCTGTCGTCAAGCGGCGTTCCTTATGCGAAGACAAATCCATCACGTAGATGTCCCAATCTCTGAGATAGGCCACCGATTTTCCGTCCGGCGATAACTTGGGATCTCTTTCGGGCGCGGGAGTATGCGTAAGCTGAGACCACTTCCCACCCTCTACTTGGATCAAAAAGAGGTCTCCGCTCGAATACAGGATTTCATGGCTGTTCGCCGACCACTGCACATCCGACTCAGAGACGCGGCGATTTTCCCAATCGAACGGCCGCGGTTCCTTCGGAGCTGAAACAGCCGCGGCGTTCATAGAACTCACATTGATCAACTCACGGGAGGATCGAGTTCCGGCGTCATAAATCATCAAGCGATCGCCCCGCCGGTAAATCCATTTATCACCCGCAGGAGCCCACGCTACGGGACTTCCGGGACCCAGCGCAGTCAAGCGAGCTGCCGCATCTAAGGTGTCCAACGTGACTGGTTTCTTCTGTGCGTAGAGCCCGGACGCACTTAAGAGGAACAAAACCAGAAGCCACATCGTATAGTGATTGTATCCATTCTTGGATCAAACTCATGGTCATAACTTTTTGGGGGGCTGCACGGACCGTTACCGGTTCGATGCATCACGTTACAGCGGCAGGCAAACGCTTTATTCTCGATTGCGGCATGTTTCAAGGACGTAGGCAGGAAGCCAACAGTCGCAACAAGAACTTTCCGTTTCCAACGAGCACACTGGATGCCGTGATTCTCTCGCATGCGCATATCGACCATAGTGGAAATCTCCCCACGCTGGTTCATAACGGCTACGAAGGCCCGATTTACACGACTCCGGCTACTGTAGATTTGTGTCTGGCGATGTTAGCCGATTCGGCCCACATCCAGGAGAAGGACGCGGAGTTCTGTAACCGTCGACGCGAATTCAGACGCTTAATCGGCCGGGATGACAATGAGTGCGATCCTCTCTATTCCACTGTCGACGCGGAACACACCTATAAACTTTTTCAACCTACCGAACTTGGCGCCGATCGGGAAATATTCCCCGGGGTTCGTTATAGAACTTTTGAAGCCGGTCACATGTTGGGATCCACTTCAATGGTGGTGGAGGCAGAGGGCGTTCGTCTGGCTTTTTCCGGCGATGTGGGTCGCAAAAATCTCCCGATCCTTCGCGATCCCGTTTCACCCACGTCGGCGGATTACTTGATCATGGAGAGCACCTACGGCAACCGGTTTCACAAATCGGCGGAAGACGCGGCCGCGAAATTGGAAGCTGTGGTCAATCGTACGGCTGCACGTGGAGGCCGTATCATCGTCCCGTCTTTCGCGGTAGGGCGTGCACAGCAGTTGGTAATGCTACTGAATCAACTGACGCAGGAAAATCGCATCCCATCCATTCCGGTTTATGTGGACAGTCCCCTGGCGGTCAATGCGACCGAAGTATTTCGGAAACATCCGGAATGTTACGACGAGGAAGCTCGAAAATATTTGACGGACGGCGCAGATCCCTTCGGATTTCATCGGTTGCAGTATGTCCGTGATGTCAGCGCGTCAAAAGCACTAAACAGCCTGAGAGGCCCGATGATCATTCTCGCCGCCAGCGGCATGTGTGAAGCCGGACGGATTTTGCATCATTTGCGGAACAATATCGAAGATCCGCGCAATACGGTGTTGATTACCGGCTTTCAAGCGGAGCACACCCTTGGCCGGAAAATCGTGGAGAAGCAGCCGGAAGTGTCGATCTTTGGTGAGCCGATGCGGCTTCGCGCCGAAGTGGACGTGTTGAACGAATTGAGCGGCCACGCGGATCAAGGCGAATTGATCGAATGGATGCGGCCTATGGCGCGTGGATTGAAAAAGGTTTTCCTTGTTCACGGTGAACTCGACTCTGCGACCGCGCTCAGCAATGTGATTACGAAGGAATTCGGAATCGAGGTAGTGATCCCGGCGCGCGGCGAGAGTTTCCAGTTGAACTAACAGAGGAGGATGAGAATGGCATTTTGCACGAATTGCGGATTCAAGCTGGCGGATAACGCCAGATTCTGCACAAACTGTGGAGGCGCAATGGCGGGTGCGAGCGCGACTGGCAGTTCAACAGTTCCGCCGCCGGTCCCAGGGTTGGAGGCGGCATACATCCCGCCCGGCGCAATGGAGCCGCTTGACTACACCATTCAAGGGGATAATCTGCAGGTCATCCGCATCCGCTTGAAGCCCGGCCAGGAGCTTTTTGCCGAGGCGGGCAAGATGATTTACAAGCAGCCGCAGGTTTCGTGGGAAACCCGGATGAGTGGGCAGACTCTCGGGGAGAAGCTGTTGGGCGCGGTGAAGCGGAAGCTGATGGGCGAGTCCCTGTTCCTGACTTATTTCCGAGGGAATGGCGAAGTTGGTTTCGCCGGTAGTTATCCGGGCCGCATCCAACACTTCGACCTCCGCGACGGGCAGAGCGTGCTGGTGCAGCGCGATAGCTTCTTAGTCGCCCAGTCCACAGCACATCTGAATATCGCGTTCGTCAAGAAGTTGGGAGCCGGTTTCTTCGGCGGAGAAGGTTTTATTCTCGAGAAACTGACCGGCCCGGGAACTGTCTTTATCCACGGCGGAGGCGATTTCATCGACTTCACACTAGCCGCAGGCGAGGTTCTGCAGATCGACACTGGCTCTCTTGTGGCTTTCGATGAAACGGTGGATTACGACATCGAAATGGCAGGCGGCATCCGCACGGCACTGTTCGGAGGCGAGGGAATGTTCCTAGCTACATTGCGTGGTCCGGGGCGTGTCATCGTACAGAGCATGACGCTCTCAAAGATGCGGCGTGAGCTGGCGTATTATCGTCCCGGCGGCGATGAGCGGTCTCCTTTGGGTGCAATCGGTTCAATTTTCAACAGCGACGATTAGCAGTTGCGGAGAAAGCCCGAGATCTAATGGTTCCCTTTGGTCACGGCCCTGTCCAACGCGTGTTGGCAAAATCGGTGGTTCCGAGCCGCCACCGGAGGAAGCGTTACAAAGACCTTTGTAGGCGAGCAGTTAGGACTTACCTTCTCCCAGGTAAAACATAATCTTCCCGTGGATGCGATCGCGGACCTTGCGAAAAGCTTCTCGCCGCTCTTCCTCGGATCCGACCACGATGGCTGGATCCGGAAAGGGCCAGTGCAGGAGTTGCGTTCTACCGGGAAAGACGGGACACGATTCCTTCGCGTTGTCACACACCGTAATTACCGTATCGAACTCATCATTCTTGAAGACGTCCACAGACTTGGATGAGTGTCCGGAAATATCCAAACCGATCTCTTTCATGACGTAGATTGCTTCCGCCCGAACAGAAGTCGGATGGGTACCGGCGGAGAAAATTTCAAAACCCTCGCCAGCCTCGTGGCGGAATAAGCCTTCGGCCATCTGGCTGCGTGCAGAGTTGCCCGTGCATAGAATCAAAATTCTTTTCTTCTGGCTCATGAGCTCGCTCCGGTCTTCGCTGAAAGTGGCGGGATCAACCATGTACAAAGCCCGGTCGCAGCAAACGATCCCACAAGCTGAGCGGCGATGAATCCTGGGGCATCCGCAGGACGAATACCAGCAAATGTATCCGTCATAGATCGGGCCAGCGTAACCGCCGGATTCGCGAAGGATGTCGACGCGGTAAACCAATATGCGGCGGTGATATAAGCACCCACGGCAAACGGAACCATCGAAGACCGATGCCGGCTACATCCCGAGATCACAAGCAGCAGGCCAAAGGTCGCGACGAATTCGCTGAAAAGCTGGCTCGGGCCGGAACGACCGTGAACAGACGCTGAGACGATCGGCTCACCGAACATCAAGTGAGCGGAAGCCACGCCGGCGAAGGCACCGACTACCTGCGCCGCGATGTACGCCGGAACCTCCCGCCAAGCGATTCCTTTTCTCCAGGCGTCGGCTAGCGTAACTGCTGGATTAAAATGGGCCCCTGAAATTGGACCCAAGGTAAGAATCAGCGTCACCAGCGCCGCGCCTGTCGCGACGGTGTTCGCAAGCAAGGCGATCGCGACATTGCCCCCGGCCAAACGCTCCGCCATGATCCCCGAACCGACTACCGCGGCCAGCAGAAAAGCCGTTCCCAGAGCTTCCGCAACCCACCTACGGGCGAGTGTACTTGGATCAGGCACAGCAATCGGGTCCGCAGCACGATTTTGAAGCAAGAGGTTTCACAGCCCGGACAAAAGCGCTCATGAACCTGCCGTCCACCTGTGGCGCGAGCGCGTCGACATCAAGGCCTTGACCGGCCAAAAATTCTCTCGCGTCCTCCACCCGATAGATTCGGGTTGGCTCGACCTCGACGTGTTCAAACCCGGCGGCCGTGAGTTTCCCCCGGTATTCGTTCTCTTCCATCGCACCGGCAATGCAGCCAACCCACAATAAGAGGCTTTTGCGAATTTCAGGAAACATCTCGCCTCGGGTCACCACGTCCGAAACAGCGAAGCGGCCGCCCGGTTTCAGGACCCGAAAGGCCTCGCGCAGTACTTTATCCTTGTTCGCCGAAAGGTTGATAACACAGTTTGAGATGATGACATCCACCGAATTGTCAGGGAGCGGAATATTCTCGATTTCGCCTTTCAGAAATTCTACGTTCTCAATACCCGCCTGCACCTTATTTTCATTCGCCAACGCGAGCATCTCGTCGGTCATGTCCAGTCCGTAGGCCTTGCCCGTGCGTCCGACACGTTTGGCGGACAACAGGACGTCGATCCCGCCGCCAGACCCCAGATCCAGCACCGTTTCGCCCGGTTGAAGAGTCGCCAGAGCGGTTGGATTCCCGCAGCCCAGTGATGCCAACACTGCATTTTCCGGTAGACCCGCCTTCTGGGCCTCGTCGTACAAATTGCTTGTAATCGGGTCCACGCACCCAATGCTCGAAGGAGCTGCGCCACAGCAAGAGCTCCCGCCAGTCGTGGCTCGAAGAGCCGCCTGACCATACCTCTCTTTTACGATCTCTCTGATGTTTTCCATAGTGATCTCCTATTTCTTCCCTGACGTCACGTAATAGGTGGATACTTTATATGTACCGGCCTGTTCGAGAATGCCGCCGACCAGCCGTATTGTCCTCTCTTGCCCACCTTCATCCCGAATCGTTAGCAAGGGAGCTGGGAACAGGCGATAGGACTTGGACTGCTTCTGCGCAGGTTCCATCGCCACTTTCACCAGTTGCCATGAATGACCACCAAAATCCGCAAACACAGTTGAGAGTCCGAGCCCGCTGGTTTCTGCGTATCGCGCGCTGAATTTATCGGCGTTCATGCCGTTCCCAGAAATATTTTGCGCCACCGCGGGCCATATGAATTTCTTCACCTCGTCGTTGGTGATAGCCGCTGCTTTCATCGCCGACTCATCTTTCGTTTCCAGAGCCTTCAGAACCTGCGACATTAAATCCTCCGGTGTACGGGATTGAGCGGAGGCAATCGGGATCAAGACGAGCAGGCAGACAAGTATCCGGCCTGTTCCAGGGAACAAGTTTCGCATAGAGCTCCTTTGGGTTTATCTACAGATTTGAACGATCGTTTCTGGCTTAATGGCTTGATTGCGGGTGCAGCATTCCGCATACAAGAAAGACAGCAATTCACTGAGTGCTTCCGTGTTCGCGTGGCAGCGAAGGAATGTTCCTTCACGGCTAACCTTCACCAAACCTTCGTGCTTTAACTTTTCAAGATGATGCGATAAAGTCGATGCGGAAATCTCCAGTTCGGACTGAATCTCTCCCACCACCAAACCGTCGGGATGCGCAGACAGCAGCAGTTGCATAATGCGAAGCCTGGGTTCAGTGCCCATAGCAGTCAGCATGTCCGCATAGCGTGCGACGTCCTCGGTATTCTTCTTGACGGCCATCATTCTATATTTCTAATATAATCGAAATAGGAACCGTGTCAAGAGAAACTATTTTGATCGGGTCAAGGCTGCCGCCAAAAGTAAGACGAATGCCGCCAGGGTTAAAATCCCTCCTGCCACGTGCGAGTACTCCCATTGATTGCGAAGCCGGAGCCAATCGGTGGGTAAGACTGTCCGTTCTTGGTTCGGTGGTTTACGGGAAACGTCAGCGTCCAGCATATGACCTGGCTTCCCAGCACACATAGAAGCGAACCCAGAGCAAGACGAAAGCCGCGTCCGTCCCTTTCGACGCTCAACGATAGCCAAAGCGTCGAGATGAGCGACCCAGCCACGACGACTCCCAGAAGCGACCAACCCTGATAGACCTGCTTAACGGTGAGGTAGTCTTCTGCTTTCAGCTGGACCTTATGGGGCAGCTCGAGGACATGGGCAAGGCCAGGAACCATCGCGCACGCTGTTAACAAGATCGCCACGATCAAACTGGCGTTCATGCCGTTTACCCCATGGAAAGCGGTTGGGTATAAAATATCGGGTACGCGTGCGGTCTACCGCGCAAAAGCGTCAATAAGGAGCCACAACTATGTGCGATCAGGATCATTTTGAGGACGACAAAAAAGAGTACGAATCTCTCGGTCTAGTGACGCGGAAGCAATTCGGCATGATGCTGGGTGCCGGCATGGCCATGATGCTGCCACGGGTGGCGAATGCCGTCACGGTAACGGAAGGCGAAGTGACGATTAAAACTCCGGACGGCACCGCGGACTGCTATTTTGTGCATCCCGCGACGGGCACGGCACCAGCGGTTCTCGTGTGGCCGGACATCTTTGGACTGCGGCCGGCGTTCCGGCAAATGGGTAAGAGGCTCGCCGAGTCGGGCTATTCGGTGCTGGTGGTGAATCCGTTCTACCGCAAGCAGAAAGCCCCGACGGCTACAAAAGGTGCCGCGACTCCGATTCAGGAGGTCATGCCACTGGCACAGGCTTTGAACGAGACAACGCACATGACCGACGCGAAGGCATTCATCGGGTGGCTGGATCAACAGCCATCAGTCGCGAAGAACAAAAAGGTCGGCACGCAGGGCTATTGCATGGGCGGACCCATGGCATTCAGGACCGCAGCAGCCGTGCCCGACCGAGTTGGAGCCGTCGGCTCCTTCCATGGCGGAGGACTCGTGGCTATGGGTGCGAACAGTCCTCACCTGCAAGCCGCGAAAAGCAAAGCTCAGTTCCTGATCGCGATCGCTGCGAACGACGATCAAAGGGCTCCCACTGAAAAGGATGTTCTGAAAGAGACCTTCGCCAAGGCCAACCTGCCTGCGGAGATCGAAGTCTACACAGGTTCCGCACACGGCTGGTGCCCGCCCGATTCGGGCGTCTACAGTGAGCCGCTCGCCGAGAAGGCCTGGACCCGCCTGCTTGCGCTGTACGGCAAGGCGTTGGCCTAGGATCGTTGTGTGGGGTGGGCAATCCTGCCTGCCCCTCCTCTTTCCCCTAAACCAGGCAAGACAGTATTTCAGGCTCTGCGGCTGGAACTTGCATCACCGGCCTTCGTTGGGATTCGTCGCGCTCCAAGGGCTTATCTCAGCCGCCTCAGCGAAACAGAAGCAAGTCCTGCTTGGAGGCAAAGTCGACTTCTGCCCATCGCCGATAGGTTGTCGCGCCCCACAGAACCTAAAGACGAAGTAAGCTAGCTGGAGCACAGGAGAGCATAATGCGACACAAACTCTTAAAGTCCACCCTCGCCCTGGGAGGAATGCTCGCTTTGGCGATTCCGGGACAAGCGCGCATCGTGAAGTTGGTGATCGAGCGCACTGAGCCACTCTCACAGGATGGATACCAGCGCCTGACCGGTCACGCCTATGGCGAGCTAGACCCAAAGCTTCCCATGAACTCGATCATTACCGATCTCGAGTTTGCTCCGCGTAATGCCCGCGGCATGGTTGAATATTCTGCGACTGTCACAATCCTCAAGCCCACCAACATGGCCAAAGCGAGCGGCGTGCTGCTCTACTATGTGCCGAATCGAGGCCGCATCAATTTGACGGACGGCGGCTTCCTCGCCGATGCGCGCAAGAGGGGCCACATCATGGTTGCGAGCGGCTGGCAGGGAGATCTGGAACCGGCGAACGGCGTCGAGTCTATGGTAGTTCCTGTCGCCAAGAATCACGATGGCACAAGTATCACCGGCCCTGTCCTGGCTCGCTTCAGCGACATGCGCGAAGGCTCTTCCACGTTGCCAATTCTTCGCGGCGGCGTTGCCGGAACTGGTGATCCCACGAGCCTGGATACGTCCAAAGCTCTTCTCACGCGCAGGACTTCGGAAGACGGCAAGATCGTTCCCCTAAACGGCAAAGATTGGGCATTTGCTGACTGCAGCGAGACTCCGTTCCCCGGTAAGCCCGATCCTCGGAAGATTTGCTTGAAGGCTGGATTCGACCCGGCGTACTTGTACGAGTTAACGTACGTGGCGAAAGATCCGAAGGTTTTCGGCATCGGGTTCTCTGCAACGCGCGACTTAAACGCTTACCTCCGCTTCGGAGCCAAGGATGATTCCGGCGCAGCCAATCCAGTGAGCGGCCGGATCAATTGGACGATCAGCCAAGGCAATTCGCAGTCCGGTAATTTCCTCCGCAGCTTCGTGCACCTCGGTTTCAACCAGGATGAAACCGGCAAGAGAGTTTTCGACGGCATGAATCCGAACATCGCGGTCCGATTGCAGGGGATGAACTTCCGATTCGCCGCTCCCAGCGGCGCGGCTGCCATGTATGAGCCAGGTAGCGACGGCGTCGATTGGTGGGAAGACTATTCGGACGACGCGCGGAGCCATGGGACCGCAGGGTTGCTGGATCGCTGCCGCTCCACAGAAACCTGTCCGAAGATTGCGGAGACCTTTGGATCTTCAGAAGTGTACAACCTTCGCGCATCTCCTAACTTTGTAGGAACTCGTGCGGACCGTGATATCCCTCTGCCTTCAAACGTCCGACGTTATTTTTTCCCAGGCGTCAGTCACGGCGGCGGAGCCGGAGGCTTCGATGCGAATCCCGCAGCCCAGGCCTGCTGCGAATTGATCCCGAATCCAAATCCGTCGAGCGACACGCTGCGCGCAATCCAGACGGCTCTCGTTGATTGGGTAGTGAAGGGCGACCTTCCTCCGCCTAGCCAGTATCCGCGTCTCGATCGCGGAGAGCTTGTACCTCCGACGCAAGCCGCTATGGGTTTCCCCGCGATTCCGGGATCTCCCCTGCCCGATGGAGTGCTTACGCAGTTCTATCAATATGACTTGGGAACCCAGTTCCATTACAACGACTTGTCGGGAATCGTGGCAAACCAGCCTCCGCCTATTCGCCAAATTCTGCCCACCCTGGTTCCCCGAGTGGATTCGGACGGAAATGAAGTGGCCGGTGTCGCGAGCGTATTGCATCAGGTTCCGTTAGGAACCTATACGGGTTGGAACACGAACGCGAGCGGATTTTACAGAGGTCATATTCGAACCAACGCGGGCGGGTTTATTCCCTTCGCAAAAACGAAAGCGGAGCGCATCGCGTCAGGAGACCCAAGATTGTCCCTTGAAGAGCGTTACGGAACGCATGACAAGTATGTCGCACAGGTACGCGCCGCGGCCGAACGAATGGTTCGCGGACGTTACTTAATGCCGGATGACGCTGACCGTTTGGTCGCCCAAGCCGAAGCGAGTAAGGTGTTGAAGTAGCACCCCCGTCGTCCGGAAGATCCCATCCACGACTCTCCCGCGAACGGGGTCTTGATCCAGAGTGAGACCGCCGTTGGCGGCCAACGCCTTGCATGTCGGTCCACTTTTTCCGGCACGGATTAAGGATCGTGAACTGCGAATGCACGGCCGAATTGTAGCTCGCGAACGCTCTAGCGGCGGGAGGGAGGTGCGTGCTATATTCGGTTGTGCCGCAACGCATACTTGGCGTAATTCCTGCCCGGTACGCCTCCTCCAGATTGCCTGGCAAAGCCCTCGTCTCTATCGCTGGGAAAACCATGCTGCAGCACGTTTGGGAGCGAGCTTCCCTCGCCCGCTACCTGACGAGTGTAGTCATCGCCACGGACGATGAACGGATTCGCAAGGCCGCGCAGAGTTTCGGAGCGCGCGTGGTGATGACGCGTGAGGATCATCTATCCGGAACCGATCGGGTTGCTGAAGTTGCCTCTGCTTCCGATGCGCAATGGATCGTCAACGTTCAAGGAGACGAGCCGACGCTGGATCCAGCAGCGATTGATATTGCGATCCTCGGCGTCCTAGATCAGGAAGACGCTGTGATGGGCACACTGAAGACTCGCATCACTCGTTCCGAACTCGCTCAAGATCCCAACGTCGTGAAAGTCATCACGGATCATTCTGGCGATGCGATCTACTTCTCCCGCCTTCCGATTCCGTTCGTACGGCAGGCTGGCGAGACCGTAGATTATTTCAAGCACATCGGCCTCTATATCTACCGCCGTGAGTTTCTGCTCGCTTATCCCGATTTACCCATCGGTCCGCTCGAACGCGCCGAGCGACTGGAGCAGCTGCGAGCCCTTGAAAACGGATTCAAGATTCGCGTCGTCGAAACGGAGTATGACGCCTTGGGAGTGGATACGCCCGAGGATTTGAAACACGTAACTGAGTTGTTTGAGAAACTCTCCCCCGAGAAAACCATGGTCAATAAATAATGTCTAAGTACATCTTCGTAACTGGTGGTGTGGTTTCCTCCCTTGGCAAAGGCATCGCCGCTGCGAGCATTGGCTGCCTTCTGGAACGCAGAGGTCTGAAAGTCACTCTGCAGAAATTCGATCCGTACCTGAACGTCGATCCAGGTACGATGAGTCCGTTCCAACACGGCGAGGTTTTCGTCACGGACGACGGTGCGGAAACAGATCTGGACCTGGGGCACTACGAACGCTTCACTCATGCTCCGCTGTCACAGACGAACAACCTTACCAGCGGACGCATTTACGAAAACATCATTTCGCGAGAGCGGCGCGGGGACTACTTGGGCAAGACGGTGCAGGTGATCCCCCATGTGACCAATGAAATTAAGGCTGCCGCAAAGCGCGTGGCCATTGCCGGAGAGTCCGCTGCGATTGACGTGGTGATTTGCGAAATCGGCGGAACGGTCGGTGACATTGAGTCTTTACCCTTCCTCGAAGCGATCCGCCAATTGCGGCATGAACTGGGTCGCGAAAATACCTGCTTCGTGCACGTCACGTTGGTCCCGTGGATCGGCGCCGCGCACGAGTTGAAGACCAAGCCCACGCAGCACAGTGTCAAAGAACTGCGTGCCATTGGTATCCAGCCGGATATCTTGTTATGCCGTTGTGATCGGCCGATTCCTCAGGACATGAAGGAGAAGATCGCCCTATTCTGCGACGTGGACGTGGAAGCCGTGATCACGGCTCGGGACGTAGGCAGCGTCTATGAAGTACCTCTGGGCTTCGCGGCTCAGAAGGTCGATGAAATCGTGCTGCGATTGTTGGACATCCAAGCAGGTCCCGCGGATCTCACCGCCTGGAGCGACATGGTCCATCGCCTGAAAAATCCAACGAATCACATTTCCATTGGTCTGGTGGGTAAGTATGTCGAATATGAAGATGCCTACAAGAGTTTGAAAGAGTCCTTGTTGCATGGCGGCTTGGCTCATAGCGTGAAAGTGAATATCGATTGGATCGACTCAGATCGATTGAAATGGCCCGAATGCCAGCAGGAGCTTTCTATGTTCGACGGAATCCTGGTTCCCGGGGGCTTTGGCCGGCGCGGCGTAGAAGGAATGCTGAACGCGATCCGCTATGCACGTGAGTATAAGGTTCCGTACTTCGGAATTTGCCTAGGCATGCAAACCATGGTGATCGAATTCGCCCGCAACGTCTGCGGACTGGCTGACGCGAATTCGACCGAGTTCGATCCCGCCGCCGCTGATCGAGTAATTTATAAGCTGCGCGAGTTGAAAGGCGTCGATGAACTTGGAGGCACGATGCGCCTCGGAGCCTATCCATGCCAGTTGACCGAAAACAGCTTCGCTCGCGAGGCGTATGGCAAGCGTGAGATTCAGGAACGCCATCGGCATCGTTATGAGTTCAATCGAGAGTACGAAGACATCCTAAAGCAGCACGGACTCAAGCTTACGGGCGAGACACCGGACGGCGTGTACGTCGAGATTTGTGAGTTGGAAGATCATCCCTGGTATTTGGGCTGCCAATTTCATCCAGAGTTCAAGTCCAAACCCCTCGAACCCCATCCGTTGTTCCGGGCCTTCGTGAAGGCGGCATTGGACTTCAAGCTCCTACGACCCGCGCAAACTGGCGCAGGCGACGACAAACGGGATGGCCCTCGCGCATCAGCCGCCCAGCATGGAGCCCTGCTTCAGTAAGTAGATCGGACCCTTAGCTGCGAAGGCAAGCATGAAAATCACGGACAAACTATCCATCGGCAGCGGCGCTCCCCTGGCCTTAATTGCGGGGCCGTGTGTGATTGAGAGCGCAGATCACATCGCCTTCATCTCCGCAGCGATTGCCGAAATCGCGGCAAAGGTCGGCGCGCCATTCGTTTTCAAAGCGTCTTTTGATAAAGCCAATCGCTCAAGCGTGAACTCTTATCGCGGCCCCGGCTTAGTCGAAGGATTGTCCATCCTCAAGTCCGTTCGCGACCGCGGCATTCCGGTCCTTACCGATGTTCACGACACCTCGCAAGCCGAAGCCGCGGCCAAAGCGGTCGACATTCTGCAAATTCCGGCATTCTTGTGCCGGCAAACCGATCTTCTCGTCGCGGCAGGGCGCACGGGTCGAGTGGTGAACATAAAGAAGGGCCAGTTCATTTCACCGCACGATATCCGCCACGCAGCGGAGAAAGTCGCCTCCACGGGTAATGATCGGATCATCCTAACCGAGCGGGGCTCCTCCTTCGGGTATAACAACCTCGTAGTCGACATGCGCGGCCTCGCGATCATGCGCGGCCACGGCTATCCTGTGGTCTTCGACGCCACCCACAGCGTCCAATTGCCCGGAGCAGCGGGAACGGCTTCGGGCGGACAACCCGAGTTCATAGAACCATTAGCCAGTGCTGCGGTCGCGGTAGGTGTGGACGCCGTATTTTTGGAGGTCCACGAAGCTCCCGAGAGGGCGCTATCAGACGGCGCGAACGCGCTCAGGCTGGATAAGTTAGAGGCCCTGTTCCGCAAGCTGCAAAGAATCGCCGTTGCGGCGAGCCAGCGCTCCTAAGGTCAACGGTATTCGAACGAGGCCCAATTCATCAGTTCCTGCTTGCCGTGCGCTTGTCGCAATTTTGAAAAAACGTTATTCTTCCGATCGCTGCCAAAACCTGCACTGATTTTTCGAATGTTTGGGTTCCGCAACACAGGTAGCAACAATTCGACATCTTGACCACGGCCATCCACCAAGGCAAACTCCTCAAGAGCAGGTGCTCGTTCCAGTTCGCTTAGGTCCCGCAAGCGCTTGACGTTCTCCAAGATTACACGCCGAGTGAACTCGCGTCCGCCACGTCCGGGAATCGCTTGACCCGCGGTAACGACTGAAGAAATAGATTCTGCAGGCCTGAAAGCATCGACACGACATCGATATTCTCCAGTTCGCGTATCTGCCAGAGCTGTAGATATTTAATACTGGCCTTCTCTTCGATACCCTCGAAGGACCGGATACCGCCGAGTTTGATATCCAGCGACCGAAGGTTTTGGAGAGGCCGCAGGTACCGAAGATTCGGAGTTGTCACGGATCGCAACCTAACATCTTCGAGTAATGGCAGTTCGCTGAGGACTTCGATTCCCTTGCTGTGGCCCTCGATGTATAGCTTCTTCAGGATTTGGAAACGCATCAAAGGCGCGAGACTTAAGGCCTTCGAACGAGTAGCTCCCAACGTGAGCTCTTTCAGCGTGTTTGCGAGTTGTTCCAGAACATCAAAATTGGTGAGATTGAAGATTCCGAGACTCAGGAAGTCTAGTTCTGGGATTTCGGCAATATAAGCGACATTCTCAGCGTTCCTCAGGCAGTCCGCGCCAAAGCGCTTTACGTTCGTCATCCGCCTGGCCCGCTTTAGGTCACATCCGATCCCGTAGTGCCCATAAACGCGAAGTTGCACGTCCGGCCGAATACTGAAATACACGCTGTTGAGAAGTAACCAGGTCGAGTCGGTCACCGGTTTGGAGCACTGCAATACCTCGACGTCGGGAAGTTTTGCAAGATCTCTAAGCTCGGCCTCCGTCACCTCCGAGTCAAACTCCGCCCGTTGGTAGTTGACCATCTTTATCGAACCTATGTTACGCATTTTCTGCCGGTCCGCGGATGGAGCGATTCATCTGGCGAATCGCACCGACGTGATAAGCGAGATGAACCACGCTGGCCACCACGCCAGTTAGCTCCATCGTGTTCCATTCGCGCGGATGCTTCAGCACTTCACGCCACGCGTACGCTTCCTTACGCAGCGCCGCACGCCGCGCTGCCCACTCTTCCTGGCTCACCACGAGTCGTTGCCAACTTTCAGCGTAATTGGCGGTCGCGAACGGATTTTCACCGTGACTCCAGCGATTCGCTAAGCTAAGGCCGTAGCGCAAGTGATCCACATGCGCGGCGATTGAGGCTCCCCCGCTCGCCGGGATCGCGGACGCTTCTTCGGCGGTCAAACGGTCCAACGAGTCGAGTAATCCCGCGTCCTTTACGTTGAGAACCCAGGTGGGCTCCGACGGAGCGCCATCAATCAGTTCATTGAGGATATGCGAAAGAGGACCGAAGATGTCCATAGCAGTCCCATCATAGCCACTCATCCTCAATCGGGGATTGACATCGCAGACGACGCCCACCTAGCATGAGTTTGTCCATGATCCTGCGAATTCTATTCCCGCTGATGACCGCCGCCAGTCTCGCGCTCGCCCAGCAACCCTACAAGGACCGCTTCATCACAACCAATGGCATCCGCCTCCACTATCTCGATTGGGGCGTTCCAGGCAGCAACGACAAACAGCCGTTCATCATGCTCCACGGAATCGGTCGAGTGGCGCATTCGTTCGATCATATTGCACCTCGCTTCAAGGACAACTATCACGTCTACGCCATCGACATGCGTGGACACGGCGACTCAGATTGGTCCTCCGAGGGCGCCTATCTTGTGGAGGATTACGCCAAGGATATTGAGGCCTTCGTGGAACAGTTGAACCTGCGCAATATCGTGCTCCTGGGCAATTCCACGGGAGGCCGCGTCGTTCAGGTCTACGCGGGGCTGCATCCCGAACGCGTCGCTCGGCTGATCTCCGAAGATGTAGGACCCGAGCGTACCAACGACATCGCGTCAGCCTTCGCTCGGCGCGTGCAACAGGAGGATGCCGGTTGGGCCTCGGAAGAAGAGCTCGCCGAGTCACTGATTCGAACCGGCGGACGCGTGGCTCCCGATCTCCAGAGGAATTATGCGCACTTCGGCAGCAAAAAGCGCGAAGACGGACGAGTGGTCTGGAAGCGCGATCCGAATCTGGTCAAGGGTTTCATTCCGACCGAGCTTTGGGAAAATGTGAACAAGATCACGATTCCTACGATTTACATCCTGGGAGGAGCCAGCAACATCGTTCCCAAGGAAACGCAGGAACTGCTAAAAGCTCGCTTATCTAAGGTTCAAATCGTAACCATGCCGGGCTTGGGACATTATCCTCACATCGAAGCACCGGAGGATTTCTTGCAGATTGTGGAAGGGTTTTTGAAGCAGTAGGCGGGGTTACATAGGCTCGGGCAGGTGAAGGTCGTTCTTGGAAAGGGCTTGTTCCAGCAGGGCTGCTGCTTCCTGCTCACTAAGCCCTCGCGACGTGGAAAGCTCCGTGATCAGCATGTGGCGAGCCCGATCAAGCATCTTTTTCTCGCGGAAGCTCAATACTTTATCGGTCCGAAGCTCAAGCAGGCTTTTCAGCACCTCGGCCACGGCCAGCAAGCTGCCGTCTCGCATCTTGTCGGTGTTGTCCTTAAAGCGGTCCTTCCAATCGTGATAGCGGCGGCAGCGACCTTCGGAAAGGAAACTAACCACGCGGGTTAATTCTCCATTACGGGTGACGCGGCGCAGGCGCAGTTCCTCGGCGTGGGACAGCGGGACCATGACAGTCATGCTGTTGGCTGCCAGCTTCAGCAGATAGTATCGCTCCTGCTGCGCGCCAAATGTGCGGGAACCAATGTTCTCGATCGTTGCGACCCCATGATTGGGGTAGACTACCTTCTCTCCAACTTGGAAAGTCATTCGGACAGCCTCTTCGTTGAACGCTAGATTAATTCCACAGGCTACATTGCTGAGTCAAAACATATTATCCCTTCGTGTTTTGGGTGTCAACCCCCGGGGGCATCCCCCTTGGCGCGCCCGGTTTTCGCTCCTGGCAGAGGTGGGTATACTGCTGGGGATGGATCCTTCAATGGCCCAACAAGCCTACTTGGCACATGTTGATGCAATTCCGCAGCTTGGCGACTCTGAGAAGTTCGAGTGTGTTCAGCACGTTCGCTCTGCAGATCCAGACGCCGAGTCCTCCGCGCAACGGCTTGGTGAGGCCAACTTGCAAGATCGCTGCGATAGTATTGAAGATGTTCCGAAGAGCACCGATCTCCGCTTCCGCCCCACGGCTGCAATCTACGCCGAGCGCGCGATCGCTGAGGCCGCTTCTGTAGGTTCCAATCCCTCCATAGATTGCGTCCAAAACATTGGAGCTGTTGGCCCAATCGGGTACGATGGTAAGAATACTCAATGGACTCGCCAACGCCGCTCGATCTGAAGAAAACTGTTCACCTGCCTCGCACGGATTTCTCCATGAAAGCCAATCTGAGCCAGATGGAGCCGCGTCTGTTAAAGCACTGGGATGACACGGGTTTGTATAAGCGCATCCGCGAAGCTCGTAACGGGCAAGAGAAGTACATCCTGCACGATGGACCTCCTTATGCAAACGGCAACATCCATCTCGGGCACGCTCTGAACAAGATCCTTAAGGATTTTATCGTAAAGCTTAAAACGATGGAGGGTTACGACTCTCCGTACGTTCCTGGTTGGGATTGCCACGGGCTGCCGATCGAATTCAAAGTCGATAGCGATCTAGGAGCCAAGAAGGCCGGGATGTCGGCTGCGGAAATCCGTGCCGCTTGCCGGAAGTATGCGCAGAAGTACGTCGACCTGCAGCGTAAGGATTTTATCCGTTTAGGTGTGTTGGGCCGCTGGGAAGACCCCTATCTGACGATGAGCGCCGAGTATGAGGCCATTATCGCCCAGGCCTTTATCGACTTTGTGGATCAGGGCTACGTCTATAAAGGACTGAAGCCGGTCAATTGGTGCATCCAGGATCGGACGGCTCTGGCCGAGGCGGAAGTCGAGTACGAGGATCACGCCAGTCCATCTATCTGGGTTCGTTTCGCCCTTTTGACACCTCCGGAGTTCGTTCACCCGGCCTTAGCGAACAAGAAGGTCTGGGGCTTAATCTGGACGACGACACCCTGGACCATTCCGGCTAACCTTGGCATCTGTTATAACCCGCGCTTTACTTATGTGGCAGTTGATGTTTTAGGGGATATCTACATAGTTGCGAAAGAGTTATTAGGCGCGACAGCTGAGGCTTGTGGCTGGACGTCCTACACCGAGGTCGCCGAGTTTGAGGGCGCGAAACTGGCCGGAACGAACTTCCGTCATCCCTTCCTGAAGCGTGACTCGAAGGGCATCCTAGGCGACCACGTCACCCTGGAGCAAGGCACCGGCGCGGTCCACACGGCGCCCGGTCATGGCCAGGAGGATTACGTCATTGGCCTCCAGAATGGACTGCCGGTATACTGCCCCGTCGACGGCTCAGGGCGATTCTTCCATGCCGAAGGGGCCGCCGGGCGATTACCCGAAGAACTGATCGGCAAGACGGTCTGGGAAGGCAATCCGATCGCGATCCAGATCATGAAGGACGCAGGGGCGCTACTCGGCGAAAAGAAGATCTCGCACAGTTATCCGCACTGCTGGCGCTGCCACAGGCCTACAATCTTCCGTGCCACGGAACAGTGGTTCATAGGCATGGACCACAATGACCTGCGCGGCCGCGCGCTAGAAGCCATCAAGGCCGTGAAGTGGAAGCCGGCGTGGGGCGAAGAACGCATCTCCAACATGATCGCCACCCGCCCGGATTGGTGCATCTCCCGGCAGCGGGTCTGGGGAGTTCCGATCATCGTATTCTATTGCGACGGTTGCCATGAAGCCATCACGGATCGCAAGGTGTTGCAGGGAGTGGTCGATCAGTTCCGCAAGCATACCTCAGACATCTGGTACACGAAGACCGCGAACGAACTTGCCGGTCCGGAGGCGAAGTGCTCCAAGTGCGGCGGTACGTCATTCCGTAAAGAAAACGATATTCTGGACGTCTGGTTCGACTCAGGTTCCAGCCACCTTGCTGTTCTGACCGAAGCCAACGACCTGCCATGGCCTTCGGACATGTACCTGGAAGGCGGCGATCAATACCGCGGCTGGTTCCATAGCAGCTTACTGGTGGCCGTTGGCCTAAAGGGTGCGGCTCCTTACCGGGCATCCGCGACGAACGGCTGGACTCTCGACGGGGAAGGTCACGCGCTGTCCAAATCTCGCGGGGCAGAAGCCGTCGAGAAGATGGTCAACAAGTACGGAGCGGAGTTGATCCGCTTGTGGGTGGCTTCCATTGACTTCACGGAGGACGTTCGCTTCTCCGACACCATCCTCGAACGGTTGGTCGAAGCTTATCGGAAGCTTCGCAATACGTTCCGTTATTCGCTAGGAAATCTGAGCGATTTCGATCCCGCTACGAACAGCGTGCCAAACGACAAGTTGCTGGAAATCGACCGTTGGATTCTGGCGCGTGCTCAGGATCTGGTGCGGCGCTGTCGTGGCTTCTACGACGATTTTGAATTCCACAAGGTTTATCGCGCGATCTACGATTTTGCTACGACGGAACTGAGCGCGGTTTACTTCGACGTCCTGAAGGATCGCCTCTATACCAGTGCCACGAACAGCCAGGCTCGCCGCAGTGGGCAGACTGCGCTTTATCGCGTCCACTATGCGCTCACGCGGCTTCTGGCTCCGTTGATGGCGTTCACCGCGGAAGAAGTCTGGACGTACACGCCGAAGCCGCCGGGCGCCCCGGAGAGCGTGCATATCGCCTTGTTGCCCCAGGTAGAAGAGCTGGAATCCGGCCTTTCTCAGGAGCAACTGGCCGGCTGGGATGAACTGATGGAAGTCCGCGAGCCTGTGTTAAAGGCACTCGAAGAAGCGCGAGCGGCGAAACTAATCGGAGCTCCGCTGGAAGCACGTTTGCGAATCGCGGTCGGCAAACACAAAGTCTTAGAAGCGTACGCCGCCGATCTCCCTGCCCTGTTCATCGTGTCGCAGGTGGAACTGGAGCCGGGAGACTTCAAGGTCGCTGTTGAACGTGCCAATGGCACCAAGTGCGAACGTTGCTGGAAGTATTCGACCGCCGTCGGCGAGGACACGACGTATCCGACGGTGTGCGATTCCTGTGCAGCCGCTTTGAAGGAAATGCTGGGATGAACCCGCGCTCACGCGCCGTGCTCGTCATCGCGGCCGTGATCGGACTTGATCGGATCACGAAGGTCTACATCCAGAACGCCTTTTCACCGCTCGATGTAGTCGAGGTGATCCCTAACGTCTTCAACATCGTCCACAACGAGAATCCCGGAGCCGCCTTTGGGATGTTAGGCTCGGCCCCGGAGTCCTGGCGCAGGCTCGTGTTGGTCGGACTTTCGACCATAGTCATGGGCGTGATCGGGGTCATGCTCTTCCGTCCCGGCAAACCTGAAACTAAGGTGACGCAAACGGGCTTGGCGCTGGTGCTTGGCGGAGCCTTAGGCAACCTCTGGGATCGCGCCTTGCGCGGGACGGTGACTGACTTTTTGCAAGTGTTTCTCGGCAGTTACGAGTATCCCTCCTTCAACGTAGCCGACTCGGCGATCTGCATCGGAGCGGGCTTACTGATCTTGGACATGCTGAGGAAAAGGGGTACCAGTACAAAAAAGACCTAGGTAGGACTGTACTGGCTAGCTAGGTCCATTTACTCAGATCGGCGCAAGGGACTACCCTAGAGTGGATATGAGATCGCGAGGGTCCCGCCGGTGAATCAAGCGCTGTTGCAATATTCCTATCTTCAGGTGATGGACTTGCTCACGACAATGGCGTTTCTTGTCCACGGAGTTCAGGAAGGGAATCCGTTGGTCCGCGCGATGATCAACTTTTCGCCCAATCCTCTGGTGGGATTGATCCTGGTCAAGATTCTTGCCCTGGGTCTCGGACTCTACTGCTGGAAAGGCGGCAAGATGCGCATGCTAACCCGGATCAACTGGGCCTTCGCCCTGCTGGTCGCCTGGAATGTCGGCACCATTATCCTGAGTTCGCCGACTTTCCAGCACGCATAAGTACCCGTTCAGTTGTCTACGCTCTAACGAGGCGCAACCAAATACTGGATCGACTCCAGCAGCCAGTCCCGGTTCGCGGCCACATCTTTGTTCAGCCGCTGGACCAGTTCCTCCCGTTGTTCGTATAGACGATAGCCCTCGCGCGATCGAAGGTACCCACGCGCTTTTGGCTCTTGTGCAAAGAGAGTCTCTTCGCCAATCTCCGCCGCCATATTTTCGTATTTCTTCCGATTGTCGAGCAGAGCTTTCACGATGAACGGCATCAGTGTGGAGTAATCCGCCTGCATGCTTTCGGTCGCCTGCTGATAAGTGTCCTTATCGACTTTACCCCAAGTTACTGCCTCAGCCGGCGGACACGAGGAAAGCGACCCATCCGTCACGGGAGCAGTGACGATCTGCACGTCGAAATTATAGCCGCGCACATCCGGTAATCCAAGCACTTGCCCAAGCGCCGGCTCCGGCTGCAAATTATAGTTCTTCGGAACGCCGCCGCCGAGGATAAGTGTTGCCAGAGCATTTGGCGGATTGTCGAACAGTCCCCAACGGTGATACGCGCAAGCTTCATAGACTTCCGCATGTAAGTCGAGGTCGAAGGCGTAAGAATCTATTAGTCCCGCCTGGCGCATTGCCCACAGCTTCATGGAATTGAGGAATACGCTGCCGTCCGCAGGCGCTCCCACGAAGACGGGAATGGCAAGCCGCGAGCAGGTGCTTAGGAGCCCGGGCGGGACCCGCATCGCACGCTCCTGCCCGTCGTAGAAGGATCCCAGGCGATAACGAAGCTCCGTACCCGTCATGGACCGTTGGAATTCCGGGCGTTGCAGCATGGCCGACAGAAATCGATCCTGATCAAGCAGGACATCTTCATCGAACGCCATGTCGGTTACGCGGATCGTACGTTCATCCCGCAGAGCTCCGTCATCGCCCCAGATGGGAACCTCAAAAACAGGTCCGTCGCGATGGGCGTCCAGGCTTCGATGCCCATCGTGATAACAAACCGCATCGGTGGTGGAGAGATAGGCAATCCATCCGGTTTCGAGCAACGGAATCAGCCACGCCTGATGCTGGCCGCTCACGGTTATCGGCCCCGCGATAGACAAAGTGAATGGGCAACCCGCTCCAATCGCCCGATCGAGGATTGTATAGATGCGCCGAAGGAAAGCTCCTCCAAACGCGGGAAAGCAGTGCGTGATCAGCTCATCGAGCGTATTACATTCGTCGACGCGGCGAACTTTAACTTGGGGGCGTCCTTGCATTTGTTCTCTTAGGGTAGCGTAGTAGGTCGGGTCTCCAGACCGTCGTCGCGGCTCGCATCGGGTACATCAACGAGCGGTTACGAACCACGATTTGATCCCTTCAGGCCTATTCGAGCTGACGGCGTAGGTTTTCGAATTCTTGTTTCAGCTGAGCCAGTTCGGTCTCGAGAAAAGAGACTCGCTGCGCGAGATCGGAGGCAGGCACTCTGCTATCAGCGTCTTCGACATTCGTGACACTGGAAGCCGCCGCTTCCGCTCCGCCTAGCAGATGCATCCAGCGACCCCGGCCAACAGGAGCGACAAAAGGGTCGGGACTTCTCGACGCCAACGACTCCAAGACGTGCTCCACTTCATCCAAATCGGAGAACGAGTGCATGCGATCGGTGCGGCCCCGGATCTCGCCGACTGTCTGAGGGCCTCGCAACATCAGGACGCAAAGAACGGAAAGTTCCCTCCGGCCCAGGTTCACAGTCTCGCCCAGGCGATGTCCGTATTTTTCTACTCGGTGCCCAACTCCGCTGACACGCGAGGCCAAGTGTTTATCGCGCAGAAGAACCAGCGCCTGCTCGACCGTCGTCTCATCGTAATGGACAACAGGCTCGCGGCTGGACTTCTGGTTACAGGCGTTCAGAAGCGCGTTTACAGTGAGAGGGTAATATTCAGGCGTGGTCAGATCTTTTTCAAGCAGTGATCCGAGAACGCGAATCTCAACTGGATGGAGAATTTCCACGCCTTACCTCAGAGACCGCGCGATCTATTTTTCCTTAGCGCCTTCGGCTTCGTGCTCGCCCTCAGGCTTTGCGTCCGGAGCTACCGGCTTCGGAGGAGGGGTCAGCAAAGGATTCATGGACGGAGGAACGGGCGTCGGCAGGTTCGGATTTTGCTGGCTTCCCATGGCAGGAACGGAGCGGGGCAAAGGGTCCCGCCGGCTGGTCGCATCTAGTAAATCGAACATCAGGAAGATGCCCAGGAACAGAAAGCCACCCATGCAGATGATGGCATTCACGGATTTATCCCAGCGCAGGTGCATAAAGAACAGAGCCACAAGCGTGGCCTTGATGGACGCAATTCCGAGTGCGATGGCGACATTGCCGGGCCCAAAATCGATGAATGCCGCGCCGACTGTAATCGCGGTCAGGATCAGCAGCACAATCAGATTGCGGGTGTAAACGACGGGTCCGCCGTGGGAATGAGTTTGTTCAGTGTGGGCGCTCATGAAATTAAGTAGTACAACGGGAACAGATAGATCCAAATCATGTCGACGACGTGCCAATACAGGCCGACCAAGTCAACCGGAGTGTAATAGGAGCTTGTAAAGTCACCGCGCTTTGCGCGCACTACCAGCCAGTAAAGGAACCCGATACCAACCAGAATATGAATTCCGTGGAGGCCCGTCATCATGAAGTAAAACGCGAAGAATGTGGCCTGACCGTGCGAGCCCTTCACCGCATCCAGAGCTTGGTGCGTGTAGAACTTTCCAGGCAGCAGACCGTCGGCAATTTTGTGCGAGTACTCGAAATACTTCACGCCCAGAAACATGAAAGCGCAGGCAATGGTGAACCACAGGTACATTACCAGCTTCTTCTGCTGGTTGGTGGATGCGGCGTGAACCGCCATCACCATGGTCCAACTGGAAATCAGCAGCACGATGGTGTTGAAAGCGCCGTAGCCACGCTGCAGGTGTTCATGCGCTTCCACGAATTCGGCTGGGTACCGGTTCTGCATCATCCCGAAGCCGACGAAGAGCCCCCCGAAGAGTAATACTTCGGTCGCGATGAACAGCCACATGCCGATTTTGGCCGTATCAAACTGCTGCTCCATCGTCGCGAAATGATGCTGATGGAACTTGTTATGCTCCGCATCGTGGCCGTGCCCGCTGACGTGAAGGTCGGGAGTGGATGTGCTCATAGTTGGATCCTAGTGCTTCTTTCCCCATTCGCTGGCGGGGCGATAGTCATACGGTTCGCGCTCCAGGACCGGTTGATCGTGGAAATTATGGGTGATCGGCGGCGAAGAAGTCTTCCATTCGAGCGTCGTGCCGCCCCACGGATCGTCCGGGGCGTCCATCGGCTTACGGAGCGAAGCCAACAGATAGCCGAGCGTCATGAAGAGGCTCAGTCCGATGATCCAGGAGCCGACTGTCGAAAACGCGTGATACGGCTGGAACTGATCGAGGTAGTTGAAGTAGCGGCGCGGCATACCTTGGCTACCCATGATGAACTGCGGCAGGAAGGTCGCATTGAAACCAATAAACCAAAGAGCGCAAGCAATACGCGCCAGCTTCTCCGAATACATCCGGCCGGTCATCTTCGGCCACCAGTAATGCAATCCTCCGATGAAAGCGGTGACGGTCGAACCCATCATGACGTAATGGAAGTGCGCGACCACGAAGTAGGTGTCCGTTAAGTGGACATCGGTCGAAAGCGTACCAAGGAAGATACCCGTCAAACCGCCGATCGCGAAAAGGATCAGGAACGCAATCGCATACAGCATCGGCGCAGCGAGCACGATGTTCCCTTGATACATGGTGGTCAGCCAGTTGAAAACTTTCACGCCCGAGGGGATCGCGACCAGAAAGGTGAGCGCCGAGAATACGACAGTCGCCAACTGCGACTGACCGGAGATGAACATATGATGGCCCCACACAATGAAGCTCACCAGCGCCAGAGAAACACTGGAGTAAGCGATCGCTCGGTAGCCAAAAATGGTTTTCTTTGAAAACGTGGGGATCAACTCGGAAATGATCGCCATTCCGGGCAGAATCATGATGTAAACGGCAGGGTGCGAGTAGAACCAGAAAAAGTGCTGAAAGAGAACAGGATCGCCCCCCAGCTTCGGATCGAAGATCCCAATCCCGAGCACCCGCTCAAGCGCCAGCAGCACCAGTGTGATTCCGAGCACCGGTGTCGCCAAAACCTGAATCACCGCGGTAGAATACATGCCCCACACGAATAGAGGCATATCGAACCAGCCCATCCCGGGAGCGCGCAACTTATGCACCGTGGCCACGAAATTCAAGCCGGTGAAGATAGACGAGAAACCCAAGACGAATACCGCCATCGTCATCATGACGACGCCGCCCTCGGTGGTCGTCGAATACGGGGTATAGAACGTCCAACCCGTGTCGATGGCGCCGATTACAATAGAACTGACGGCCATGATCGCGCCGATCACCCATAGATAGAAACTGGCGAGATTCAGCCTGGGGAACGCCACGTCCTTTGCCCCAAGCATCAGAGGCAGGACAAAGTTGGTCAACGACCCGGGAATCGAGGGGATGATGAACAGGAACACCATCATCGCGCCGTGAAGAGTGAAGAGGCGGTTGTAGCCTTCGGCGGTGACTTGCAGACCGAACAGCTTATGCTCCGGCGTCAGCAGCACCAAGCGGAGTAATAGAGCGAAGATGCCGCCTACCAGAAAGGCGCTGAGGGTTGCTACCAAATACATCAGACCAATGCGCTTGTGGTCGACCGTAGTCATCCAGTCCCACAAGGTGGTGTTCTCGTTCAGAAAATGTACTTCGGGCCGCGAGGGTTTGCCCGCTGGTGTTCCGGCTATAATGACGCGTTCCATAGTTTATTTCCTTACTGCAACGACTGAATGTACGCTACCAATCCGTCGATTTCACGCGGCTTCAGCAAACCTTGGAAGGTCGGCATAACCGGCTCGAAGCCGTCTACAACCTTCGCATTAGGCTGCAGCATCGACTCACGGACGTAGGCCTCGTCAATGACGACGGTTGCCCCGCCCTTCAACTTTTCCGTTTTGCCCCACAGTCCCTTCCAGCTTGGACCCTTACTCTTGGAGCCGTCCGTTGTATGGCAGGAATTACAACCCTTGCGTTCCCACTGGAGTTTGCCCCACTCCGCCTGGCGATTCGACTTCGGAGGAAAATAATCTTCCCACTCCGTGCCGCCGGTCAACATAAAGTTGGCAAATTCCTCATCCGATTCCACGGTTAACTTGCCCTTCATGTTGGAGTGATCCTTGCCGCAATACTCGGCGCAAGTAAAGTAGGTGAGCTCCCGGTGGATCGGCGTAAACCAAACCTGCGTATAGCGACCCGGCACGACGTCCTGTTTCACGCGCATGTTGGGGACAAAAAAGGAGTGCAACACGTCGTCACTGGTCATCACCAGTTTCACAGGCTTGTTCACTGGGACATGCAGATCGTTAATGGTACGGGAGCCATCCGGATATTCGAATGTCCACAGCCACTGCTTGCCTGTGACAAGGACTTCCATCGCTTCGCCGGGAGCTACGACCAGCTTCATGTAACCGTCCAAGCCCCAGAAGAAAAGTCCGACGCATAGAATCAGCGGACCCGCGCTCCACAGCACTTCGAGAGCCGTGTTGTGAGTCTGGTGGGGAGTCACGCGGCCCGGCTTGTAGCGATAGCGCCAGGCAAAATAAACGGCAGGGATCGTAATCCCGAGGAACATTATGACACTCAGCCAATAAATGCCAAGGAAAGTAGTGTCCACCTGCGTAGCCAACTCGGTACCCCGCGGTGGGAGCATCGCCTGGCCTGTCAAATAATCGATCAAACTATGTTGCATCTTCTTGGGCCTACGCTGTCCTTTCCCGATGCGAAAGAAGTTCTTGTGCCGTGCGGCGGCGGTCGGCGCGCCACATCCTGTACCAGAACCAGCCGAACAGGGCCATAACCAGCACTCCGCCAGCCTTCATAAAATTTGTGGCAAACAACACGTAGCGGTTCGCGTGCGCGTCATATTGATAGCAGAACAACAGGACCTTTTCCGCTGCCATCGTAAAGCGGTTCTCACTGGCTTCAGCCAAAGCGAAACGCAAGTCCCGGGACTTGTACGTAATGCCGTACAGGTAGCGAGCCATCTGGCCGCCCGGCGTCAGAACCATAATCGCGGCAGGATGCGCGTATTGGTCGATCCGCTTGTCATAGGCGTATTTGAAACCCACTTGATCGGCCAAGATCTTTGCGCTGCCCTTGCTGTCCGTCAGGAAGTGCCAACCGGGGGCCGGACGTCCAAATTGAAACAAGTAGGTTTCCTTCTTCTCGCGCGCCTTATCGAAGGCTTCCCGGGGATCAATACTAATGGTGACGATGTCGTATTCATTTCCAGGAGTCCAGGGAATCTCCTGCATCGTCTGCGCTTGTGCATTCAAAACCAGAGTGCAGAGTTGCGGACAATCGTAATAAACCAGATTCAAAATGACCGGCTTCCGATTGTTAAAAAACTGGCCCAGCTTAACCGGATAGCCGTTTTCGGCGATGAACTCAAGGTCCAGATTGACCTGCGCTCCCAGGTGTTCGTCGATACCAACGTCCTGCAGGATTGGGGGCTTGGCATTCAACGGCAGTTCGGACTGCACATAGCCCGGATTCCGGTAAGGAGATTGCCCGAAGGCGGAGACGGCTAACGCCATCGCTCCCAGCCACTGAACTGTGCCGTGTAGGCGCATGTTTACTTCTTAGTCTCCTGCTTGCCGCTTTCCTGCTTGGCCGGTTCGCCCTTCGCATCCCCAGCCGCCGGTTCGGGCGTGGCAGGTTCTTCAGGTTTGGGAACGGTTGCCTTCGCGGGATAGAAAGTCTTGCCCTCGGCTGCGTCCTTCAGAACGAGCGCGCGAGCCTGCTCCAGGGGAATCCTTACTAAATTCTTGGCTGGAGTTGTAAATTCATAGTGGCTCATGCGCCACGCTTCCAGATTCCGCTGTGTTTGCAGGTCAACCGTGGGAGCCGCCAGCACGCGCGATTCGATCGCTCCGTACCAAACCGTGTCGAAATAATGCTGCAGCGCGATAATCGTGACCGCAAGCAGCAGCACGCTTCCAATCACGAAGAAGGTAATCTTCCGCGCCGCGGGTTCGGTCTGGTCGAATCCTTCCTTCGGATCGTGATGCACAACCGGATGATCGTAATGTGGGTCGTTTTTCATGATTCCCCTTATACGTTCTCAAAATGCATACTCTGCTCGAAACGCAGGTCGCCCACTGGAGCCAGTTTGTTCTTCTTGAAACGACCCCAGAAAACCAGGCCGCACACACTCACTGTAGCGCCTAAAGTAGCCAGATCCAGCCAGTGGAAAGCCGGACCCTCTTTGTAGAAATTGGGCATCACGATCCAGTACAGATCGAGGTAGACCATAATCAGACTCCAGGCCGCGACAACTCCGATCAGCGTCAGCTTCCGTTTGGCGGACCGGGCTAGAAGAGTAAAGAACGGAATAAAGAAGCGGACAAACGGGAGAGTCAAGCTGATCACCAGCCATGCGCCCTCGGACCGTTCGCGGAAGAAGATGGTTTCTTCAGGCAGATCGGCGTACCAGATCAGCAGAAACTGCGATACGGCGATATAAGTGTAAAAGGCCGTCATCGCGAAGAGCCACTTGCCTAAATCGTGATAATGCTCCTCACGAATCGAGTTCTGCAGAATGCCCGCGCGCCGGAAGCCCAGGCAGATCAGGGTCACCATCGCCATAAAGGCCAAGGCCCCGTCGGCGAGATAATAAAGCCCGAAGATCGTGGAATACCAACCGGGCTCCAACGACATCAGCCAGTCGAAAGAAGCCATCGAACCGACGACCACAACCAGGAAAAGCCCCGGAGCGCTCCAGCGCGTGATCGCATGCATCTGCTTCGCGCTCCGCTCAGTATCCTGCTTGGTCGATTGCCGATAAATGTTAAAGATCCACAGCGACCACAGCGCAAAGAACACATACGTCCGAATGAGGAAGAAATCGTGGTCCAGATATCCGGACTTCGCGGCAAGAGCCTTGTTCGCAGCCATCATCGCGCGATCCGTCCAGGAATAAACGTGCTCCAGGCCGAAAGCCAGGGGCAGAAAGAGAATCGCACCCACCGGCAGCGTCACCATGATATTTTCCATGATGCGGCGCATCGTAACGCTCCACGCTGAGCCGGTTAAGTACTGAACCATCACAAAGAAGAAAGCCGCCAGCCCGATTGCCGACGTAAAGGCAAAGGCGACCAGGTAGGATCGGAAGAAACGCTCAGGCTCGGTCATGTAACCGGCGGCGCAGGCGATGATGGAGATGAGCGCGGCAAAAAACAGCGTGTTGCGGCCCGTCGCCCAGCGTCCGGCTTCCAGTTGATAATTGTCGGCGTGAGCTGCGTGTTGTTGGCTCATTTTTTGGTGGCTCCTGCCGCAGGGGCGGGATTTGCAGTCGCGGCCGCGGCGGCATCCGCGCCGGCCGGTGGCTCGGGTGGTCCCTTGTACTCTACCGTTGGCCGAATCTGTTCGGGCACTTCATTGATGCTGCCTCGTGCAGCTCTTTGCAGAACTCGTACATAAGCGACAATGGCCCACCGTTCGTTCGCGCGATTCTGCGCCCCATAGGATGGCATGGTGCGACGGCCGTACGTAATCACGTTAAAGATGTCCCCATCGGCCAACTCCACCGTGCGATCTTCCGTAAGGTTTGCAGGCTGCCAGGCAGGCCAGCGGAGGGGCACCATGCCCTTCCCTGTACCGGTTTTGTCGTGGCACGGTGAACAGTAAGTATTGAAGCGCCACTCGCCTTCGGCCAGAAGAGCCTCAGTAACCGGAACGGGCATTTTGCCCACGTACATTCCGCCCTCGATCATGCCGGTATTAAGCACGTCGTCTTCGAAAGGACGCCCACGGGCAATCACTCCATCCGGACGACGGCGACTCGCACGTCCATCGGTGAACAGGCCACTGGTCGCCTGCGCTTCAAACCTCGGCTGCATACGCATGTCCGGCCAAACCTGGATGGGCGGCGTCCGCTGAATGCTGGAACACCCGACAAGCAGCATGGCGGCGCCAAGTACGATCCCCAAATGACGTCTGGCCCTCATCCCTCTACCACCTCCACTTCGGCGGCTCCCGCATTACGCAAGTCGTTAGAGGCTTTTTGCGGATTGAACATAGGATCGTCGGCTTCGATGATCAGCACAAACTGATCGTCGGTCGTGCGATGCGCATTCTTGTAATTCATGGAAGGGTGATACAACCTGGGTAATCCATTCAGCGCGAAGATGCAGACGGTTGTCGTGATACCCGAGAAGAGCACCGTGAGCTCAAACGTCACTGGAATCGTAAAGGTGAAATCGAACAGCGGCTTGCCTCCGATGACGAGCGGATAATTGATCACGCCGACGTAATACATCAGGCCTTGCGCAGTCAATAGTCCAACCATGGCTGCAACTACGACGATCCAGCCGATAATGGATCGCGGAACACCGATCGCTTCGTCAATCCCGTGAACCGGGAATGGACTCATCGCATCCATCTTGCGATAACCGAGACCATACATCTTCTTGCCCGCTTCGACCAACTCATCCGGACCGTCAAAGGCTCCCATGGCTCCGTAAACCTTGTCGGCGCCAATGCCCATCTTGTCTTTGAACTGCTCGATGGCTTCCATGGAGTTTCGAGGACTAGGCATGTTTCGGGTGTTCTCCCTTCTCGACTGGAGCGAACATCTTCTTTTCTCCGGCCAGCACGCCCTTCACTTCAGAGATCGCAATCATCGGCAGGAACCTGGCGAAGATGAGGAACAGCGTTAGGAACAGGCCGATGGTGCCGATAAACGTCGAGATATCTACCCACGTCGGATGGAACATTCCCCAACTGCTCGGCAGGAAGTCGCGATGCAAGCTGGTGGCGATAATAACGAAGCGCTCGAACCACATACCGATATTCACCACGATCGACATTACAAACATGAACGGCACGTTGCGGCGCAGCGTCTTCGACCAATAGAACTGTGGACTAAAGACGTTACAGCTGAACATCATCCAATAAGCCCACCAATACGGACCGAAGGCTCTATTCAAGAATGTGAAGCGCTCGTAGGGATTGCCGGAATACCAGGCGATAAAGAACTCGGTACAGTACGCATAACCGACGATCGATCCCGTCACCAGGATGATCTTGTTCATATTCTCAAGGTGCTTTATCGTGATGAGATTTTCGAGATTCAGCGCCCAGCGAGCGATAATCAACAGCGTCATCACGCAAGCGAATCCCGAGAAGATCGCGCCCGCAACGAAGTACGGAGGGAAGATGGTCGTGTGCCAACCAGGAATCACCGAGGTCGCGAAGTCGAAGCTAACGACCGAGTGCACCGAAAGCACCAGTGGCGTGGAAAGCCCGGCCAGAATCATGTATCCGGCTTCGTAGTTCCGCCAGTGACGAGCCGAACCGCGCCAGCCGAGACTGAAAAATCCGAGAACCACCTGGCGAATCTTGCCCGTCGCGCGATCGCGCAGCGTGGCGAGATCCGGAACCAATCCGGTGAACCAGAAGAGAGCCGAAATCGTGAAGTACGTCGATACAGCGAACACGTCCCAGATCAGCGGACTGCGGAAGTTCTGCCACAGATTTAAATCCGTATTCGGAATCGGGAAGAGCCAATAAGCCGCGCGCCAGGGACGACCCGTGTGGAACAGCGGGAACAAGCCCGCGCACATCACGGCGAAAATCGTCATCGCCTCCGCCGAACGATTGATGGAGGTGCGCCACTTCTGCCGGAACAGGAAGAGAATGGCCGAGATCAAAGTGCCAGCGTGGCCGATACCGATCCAAAAGACGAAGTTCGTAATATCCCACGCCCAACCGACCGGCTTGTTATTACCCCAAACGCCAATACCGGTCGAGACCAGATAAACCAGCATCGCGCCCAACAATCCCACGATGCTGCTGGTAAAACCGAGCAACATCCAGTATTTCCTAGGCGTCTGGAAAACCGGCCCTTCGGTAATCGAGCTGATTTGCTCGGTGAGATCGCCGTAGCTGGGGTTTCCAGCCACCAGCGGCGGATTCACTTCGAGGAGTTGCGGATCTTGCCTGACGGCGGTACTCATGCGTCTTTCTCCTGACCGGCGGGTTCCAAGGTAGGATTCACATTACGCAACCGCCCCAGATACGTCGTGCGCGGCCTGACTTGCAGTTCGGCTAAAAGGCCGTAATTACGCTCCTGCTTCTTCAGCTTGCTGACCCTGCTGTTCGGATCGTTGATATTACCGAATGCAATCGCGTCCGCCGGACAGGTTTGCTGGCACGCCGTGATCACATCGCCTTCGCGAATTTCACGCCGTCCATCCACCTTGGCCGCGATGCGAGCGCTTTCAATGCGCTGCACGCAATAGGTGCATTTTTCCATGATGCCGCGCATACGCACGGTCACTTCCGGATTATGCACCATCGCCAGAATATCCGGCTTGTCCTTGTGATAATTCAGGAAATTGAAATGCCGAACCTTATAAGGACAGTTGTTGGAACAATACCGGGTGCCGACGCAGCGGTTATACGCCATGTCGTTCAGACCTTCGGGACTATGCGTAGTGGCAGCCACCGGGCAAACGTATTCACACGGAGCATTCTCACACTGCATACACGGAATCGGCTGCTCGACGGCCCGGGGCTCGTCTTCGTCGCCGACATAGTAACGATCGATGCGCAGCCAATGCATTTCACGGCCGCGCGCCACCATGTCTTTGCCGACCACCGGAGTGTTGTTCTCCGCCTGACAAGCGACGACGCAAGCGCTACATCCCGTGCATGCGCCAAGGTCGATCGCCATGCCCCACTGATACCCGGTCGTATAATCCGCAACCGGCGGGTGAACTGAAATGAGCGCGGGAACCTCGACCATCTCTTCGATGATCTTGGGCTCCTTCTTGTATTCCTCGATGGTTGCCTCGCGGAATACCGGACGAGTCTCGCCGCTCCCGAGGAACTTCGGCTCTTCCATCGTGCCGTGTTCCTGCGTGGTGACTAACCCAAAGGCCGCGCCCGTGGTCGTCATCGTGAATCCAGGCTTGTACCAGAACGCATCCGCGGTGCGGATCAGGTTCGCATTGAATCCAACGTTGTCACCCACGCTGCCGGCGCGAGTCCGACCGTAACCCAACGAGAGTGTAACCGATCCGTCGGCCTGACCAGGCTGGATCATGACCGCCGCATCGAGCCGGGTATTCCCCTGGCTCAGCGTAACCATGTCTCCGTTTTCGAGCTTTTGAGCGCGCGCCATCGCGGGACTAATCATCACCGCATTGCCCCAGACCAGCTTGGTCATCGGATCCGGCGTTTCCTGCATCCAGGCGTTATTGGCGAAACGTCCATCCCATGTCGCCGCGCCAGGAACGAACGCTACTTCAATTCCCGCGGCTGCGGGAGCGGCAGTTCCGAGCGCCGCAGCAATTTGCGCATCGTTCGTCTTCGGAGATACCGCTGGAGCC
>JADMIO010826378.1_pt1 | contig 50498 bp, 54 predicted proteins | sample 8958161 | NCBI WGS metagenome assembly JADMIO01 (sample SAMN16585339, study PRJNA669376) | soil metagenome | isolation source: Crop rotation soil | place: USA: Cullars Rotation, Alabama | collected 2011 | reverse complement strand
CCTCGACAACTTCAAGCAGATCAATGACCGCCACGGCCACGCCCAGGGCGATGCCGCCTTGCGCGCCGCCGCGGAGCTGCTGCGCCGCTCGGTGCGCGCGGGCGACCTGGTGGCGCGCCTGGGCGGCGACGAGTTCGCGGCATGGATGAGCGAAGCGGACGTCGCGGAGGCCGAACGGCGCGGCGGCGAGCTGGTAACTGCGGCGGCGGCGCTGCAGCGCTTTGCGCCGGGCGCAGAGAAGAAGGTCGGGTTCTCGGTGGGCATCGCGCTGCTGCGGCCGGGGCGCGAGCTGAGCGCCGTCGATCTGATCGCGCTCGCCGACCGCGCGATGTACCAGGTGAAGCACGGCGCCAAGGGCGGCGTCGCGCTGCTGGAAGAATAGGGATTGGGGTTCGTGGACTACGAGCAGGCAAAGCAGTTTTCCGCCGATCCGGATGCGAAGGTGCGCCGCAGCGTGGCGGAACAGCCGGATGTGCGGCCGGAGATCCTGTTCTACCTGGCCGACGACGCCGATTGCGGCGTGCGGCGGGCGGTCGCGTCCAACAAGGCGACGCCGCGCCAGGCAGACCTCATCCTGACCCGCGACGACGATGAGTCCGTGCGCGAGCGGCTGGCGGCCAAGATGGCGGCGCTGGTGCCGGAGTTCACCACGGAGGAGCGCGAGAAGATCAAGGCGCTCAGCCACAAGGTGCTGGAGACGCTGGCCCGCGACCACGCGGTGAAGGTGCGCCAGGTGGTGGCGGAGGCGCTGAAGGATTCCGTGCAGGCGCCGCTCGCCGTCATCCACAAGCTGGCGCGCGACATCGAGATCCAGGTGGCGGGCCCGATCCTCGAATACTCGCCGCTGCTGACCGACGAGGACCTGCTCGAGATCATCGCTGCCGGCCCGATCCGCGGCGCGCTCAGCGCCATCGCCAAGCGCCGGCAGCTGAGCGACAAGCTGAGCGACGGCGTCGCGGTCGCGGCGCTCGCCAATCCCGGCGCCGAATCCAACACCGTGCGACGGCTGCTTCAGAACCAGAGCGCCCAGATCCGCGAGGAGACGCTCGACCGCATCCTCGACCAGGCGAGCCGGGTGCCGGCCTGGCACGAGCCCTTGGTGCAGCGCCCGACCCTGCCGATGAAAGCGATCAGGCGCTTGGCGGCATTCGTGAGCCGGAGCCTGCTCGAGGCCCTCCAGGAGCGGTCCGACCTCGACCCCGCGACGGCCAAGGACGTCGCCAAGGCGGTGCAGCGCCGGCTGGAAGCGGAAGGCGCCGCGCCCGAAGCGCCGCCGGTCGGCGAGGATGCGATCGCCGCCGCCATCGGCGCCGGCAAGCGCGATGCGGTCGCCGCCGCCCTGGCGCGCGATTCAAGGCTGTCGGCCGGCGTGGTCTCCGCCATCCTCGCCTCGAAGAGCGCCAAGGCCGTCACCGCCCTCGCCTGGCGCGCCAACCTGCCGATGCGCCAGGCTCTGCAGCTGCAGCTCCGCGTTGCCCAGATCCCCCCGACCGCGGCCCTCAATCCGCGCGGCGGCACCGACTACCCGCTGACCCCTGCGGAAATGGAATGGCAGCTCGGGCTGTTCGGCACGGCTTGACCAAAATCAAAGGGCGGCCAAGCTACGGCCGCCCCTTAAATAATAGGTCCAAGAATCGCTTAACCTCTTTTTCTCGCCCCAGCGGTATTTTGGGTCTGATCACCTGACGAAATCTGCTCGAGTGGTTGGAGTAGCTCTCGTCTCGTCTGCCGAACTCCCAAATATGTCCTGATCTCTTCGAATTCCCTGGGTGTAAGGCCTTCCAGCCTTGTCTTTGCATCTCTTAGGACCGTGACCTCCTTTTTCTCCATTTAGTCCTCCCTTTGGACAGATGGCGACTCGGATTATTGACTTTTTTTCGTTGGTTTGCCTGTCCTAATTTTAGGACGTTCTTTTGGCCTGTTTCGCTGCTTACTCGCGAGGAGCGCCTTGGTCTCTTCGCTGACAAGCGACGCAACAATCATAGCCTCTGCCTGCGGAATAGTTTTCAAGGGTTCGAAAACGCGTGGTGGCATTTTTGCGTCGGCCTTCCACTCGATCGCGTTGCCGGCATCATCTTTGCCGCGCCTATAACTAAACAGTTCGAGGTATCGATTAGGCGAGACACCGATAAACGATCGAAATACAACCTTCTTTCCGCCGCTGCTGGCTTCGCTTTCCTCTATCTCCGCGCTCTTTTCATAGAGGTTCGGTGTAAGGCTTTTCGGGTATGGTTCTATGTAAACAACATCATCTACACCCGCTGCTATTATGTGTCTCGCACACATGTGACAGGGAAAAGTAGTGCAGACGAGAGTACAATCCTGAATCGGTACGCCACGGCGCGCGACATCTGTTAGAGCAGACATCTCCGCATGCACGATCCGACCAAATTCAATTATACTTCCCGCCCTTTTCTCTTTTAGATTTTTCGCGCTCGAGGGCGACAGAAGTTCTTTGGCTAGTTCCTCGCTCGTCTTTTGATCTTGGATACCTTTCTTGATCCAGCCCGCGTCAATTTGCACTTTTATGATCTCATCCAGCATCTCGCGAATAAGCGTAACATTCGGATCAACGCCGAGACGGAAATCCCTGTCGTCCTCATCGTCAGGGTCGGTACCTGCCCAGAAATGTCCGCCCCCTGCTCTTGGAACTTCGTTGCAACCAACTGAGATCAGCTGACCTCGCTTGGTGACAATCGTCGCGCCGACCTGGCGCGATAAATCGGCCGACCGCAAGGATGCCGCCCGTGCCTGAAACATTGCGTGTTCGTCAATTGAGGGAGTGATCGTTGGATCACCAAACAACAGGCTCAGGAATCTTTGCAGCTGCTTTGCTTGGTCCTTATCCGCTTTTGCAAAAAAGTCCGCTTGGCAGTACGCGTCTCGTAGATTCTGGCCAAACTTGTTTTCTGGCTCGTTCTGATCGCGTCGGATCAATTCCATCGCTCGATACTTGTGGTCGTCTTTGGTTAGGGATCGACCTTGACCGCGACCAATCTTTTTTTTGAGCAGATCTATGCGCTCTGATAGCGGCGAATAAATCGATATTACAAAAAATGACCGATTGTACAACTTCCGAAGAAAATCAACTTCGGCCTTGTGTTTCAGGCTATTGAGGATGAAGCAACGACCACCGGATTGCGCGCCCGCTACATCGCGAGATTTCTGCTGCATGATCTCTCGAACGCCGAGCCACGCAATTGCAGCACCGTTTTGCATCGTTTCACGAATGTTGTTGCCGGCGTCCATCAGCGTCGAAATGCGCTGATCCTCCGGAACTGGTGATAGGTCTTTTCCAGCAATTCCTGAGAAGGGACTCGCTTTGATTAGGTCACTCAGGCGAATTGGAATGCAGCGATAGCCGAAGTCGCCGAGAACATGCGCGATTTCTTTCGTTGCGAAGGCGAGGTCTGTTCCAACCGCCCCCACCAAGCCAATGACAAGATCTGGCCTTCCAGCTTGATTGGAGCTTTCTTCTGCCAACGCTTGACCCTCTAAACCCCTGATCAGCAGAATTGCTCTGATCGGGCCGCCGAGTCAACCGATAGTAGAGCTTCTACCCCTTAGTGATCAGTGTGCCGACGCCCTGCGGCGTGAAGATCTCCAGCAGCATGGAATGCGGCACGCGGCCGTCGAGGATGACGGCGGCTTCCACGCCGCGCTCCACGGCCATCAGGCAGGTCTCCAGCTTCGGGATCATGCCGCCGGAGATGGTGCCGTCGGCGGCGAGGGCGCGCACCTGGCTTGCGGTCAGATCAGGTATCAGCTGCCCCTGCTTGTCCAGCACGCCGGGCACGTCGGTCAAAGCCAGCAGGCGCGCGGCGCCGACCGCGCCGGCAATGGCGCCGGCTGCCGTGTCGGCGTTGATGTTGTAGGTCTTGCCATCCGGGCCGAAGCCGACCGGCGCGATCACCGGCACGATGCCGGCCTGCTCGAGATACTCGATGATGCGCGGGTTGACCTTATCCGGCTCGCCGACGAAGCCGAGGTCGACCTGCTTGCCGTCCTTCACCAGCTGCGCGGGCTTCGCCAGCAGCAGGTTGTCGTCCTTGCCGGAGAGGCCGACCGCGTGCCCGCCCTCGGCGTTGATCGCCGCCACGATCTGCTTGTTGATCGAGCCGGTCAGGATCATCTCGACCACCTCGACCGTGGCAGCATCGGTGACGCGCAGGCCGTCGACGAAAGTGCTCTCGATGTTGAGGCGCTTCAGCATCCCGTTGATCTGCGGGCCGCCGCCGTGGACCACGATCGGCAGGATGCCGACCTGGCGCAGCAGGGTGACGTCCTCGGCGAACACGCGCGAGAGCTCGGGGTCCACCATGGCATGGCCGCCGAACTTGATGACGAACCGGCGGCCAGCATATTTCTGCATGTAGGGCAGGGCGTCGGTCAGCGTCCGCGCCGTGCGCAGCCAGTGCTTGGTGTCGGTGTAGTTGATCTGAGACATCGCCGCCCCGAATCCCCTCCAGGAAAAAACGGGGGAGACCATGGGGACTCCCCAGCCGGAAATCAAGCGGCCAGCCGAACTAGGTTGCGAAAGCAGCCGCCCGCCGCCGTCAGGCGGCAAACGCCGCCAATGCCTGTCGCAGTTCTGCAATGCCGGCGCCGTCGACAGAGCTGGTGACCGGTATCTCCGGATGGCAGGCGGGGCGCTTGCCGAGCCTGCCCGCGAGCTTGGCGTGCATCTTCGCGAGGTCCGCGGGCTTCAGCCGGTCGGCCTTGGTCATGACGATCTGGTAGGAGAGGCCGGATTCGTCCATCAGATCCATCAGCGCGTCGTCGGCGTCCTTGGTGCCGACCTTCGCATCGACCAGCAGCAGGACACGCCGCAGGTTGGGCCGGCCGCGGATGTATGATTCCGTGAGTCGCGTCCAGCCCTTGACCTTGGACCTGGAGACCTGGGCGTAGCCGTGGCCTGGCAGATCGACCAGCATCAGGTGATCGCCGAGCTCGAAGAAGTTGATCTGCTGGGTGCGCCCCGGCGTGTTGGAGACGCGCGCCAGGTGCTTCCTGCCGGTGAGCGCGTTGAGCAGGCTCGACTTGCCGACATTGGAGCGGCCGGCGAACGCGACCTCGGGGAGCCCGGGCGGCGGCAGACGCTCCAGCGTGTCGGCGCCCGCGACGAAGCGGCACTCCTGCGCGAACAGCCAGGCGCCGTCGAGCGCCTTGCCCGCCGCCTTGGCGCTCATCGCGTTCAGGTCTTCACCCCCATGCGCCACATGATGAGCTTCTGCTGGGCGATCGACAGCGTGTTGTTCCAGGCCCAGTAGATGATGAGGCCCGCGTTGAATGGCGCCAGCATGAACGTGAAGATGATCGGCATCAGGCCGAAGAGGCGCGCCTGCACGGGGTCGGGCGGCGTCGGGTTGAGGCGCATCTGCAGCCACATGGTGAAGCCCATGATCAGCGGCCAAACGCCGATCGAGAGCAGGTGGAACACGGCGCCCAGCAGCGGCAGCGTGAACAGCACGTGGTAGTCCCACGGGATCAGCCCGAACAGGTTGAGCACGCTGGTGGGATCAGGCGCCGACAAATCCTTGATCCAGCCGAAGAACGGCGCGTGGCGCATCTCGATGGTCACGTAGATGACCTTGTAGAGCGAATAGAACACCGGGATCTGCACGAAGATCGGCAGGCAGCCCGCCGCCGGGTTCACCTTCTCGCGCTTGTAGAGCGCCATCATCTCCTGGTTGAGCTTGTTGCGGTCGTCGCCGAACTTCTCGCGCAGCTCGGTCATCTTCGGCTGCAGCAGCTTCATCCGGCTCATCGAGCGATAGGACTTGTTGGCGAGCGGGAACATGCAACCCTTCACCAGGATGGTGAGGCACATGATCGCGATGCCGAAGTTGCCGACGAACTTGTTGATCCGGTCGATGATGATGAACAGCGGCTTGGTGAAGAACCAGTACCAGCCGAAATCGATGGCGCGGTCGAAATGCGCCGCACCCAGCTGGTCGCGATAGCTGGCCAGCAGGTCCAGCACCTTGGCCCCGGCGAACACATGCTGCTGGCGCGTGATGCTGCCGCCGGCCGGCACCTGCTTTTTGGCCCCGGCATAGTCGACCTGGTAGAAATCGCCCTTCGGCTCATAGAACATCCTGGCGGTGAGCTTCTCGTCCTGCGGCGGAATCTGCGCCACCAGCCAGTATTTGTCGCTGTTCCCCATCCACCCGCCGGTCGAGGTGAAGGTCAGCTTCTCGCCTTTCTCGCCGTCCGACTTCACGGAATCGTACTTGTTCTTGTCGTTGAGCGAGCCGTCGAACGCGCCGATCGGGCCCTCATGCAGCACATAGCTGCGGCTCGCCGTCGGTGGCGTGCCGTAGTGTACCACGCGGCCGTACGCCGCGAGGTCCACCGGCGCGCCGCCGGCGTTGGTCACCGTGTCGGTGACGGTGAAGAGATAGTTCTCGTCGACCTCGAACTTGCGGGTGAAGGTCAGGCCCTGGCCGTTGTTCCAGCTGAGCGTGAGCGGCTTTCCCGGCGACAGTTGGTTGCCGTCGGCCTGCCAGACGGTGTCGGCGGTCGGCACGGCGATGTCCTTGCTGTCGGCGGACCAGCCGAGATCGGCGTAGTAGGCGTCCTTGCTCTCGAGCGGCGACAGCAGGATGACGTTGGGGCTGGTGGGGTCGACGGTCTCGCGATAGTCCTTCAACACGAGGTCGTCGATCCGGCTGCCTTTGAGCGCGATCGATCCCTTGAGGCGCGGCGTGTCGATTGCGACCCGTGGGCTTTCCTTGAGCGCCTCGTCACGGCTCACCACCTTGCGGCCGGTCTCCGGCTGGGCCGGCGCAGGCTGCGCTGGTTGCTGCGCCGGTTGTGCCTGCTGCGTCTGCTGCGCCGCCTGCTGCTGGGCCTGCTGCTTGGCCAGCTGCGGACCCTGGATGAAATAGGTCCAGGCGATCAGGATGACGGCGGACAGGACGATGGCAATGATGAGGTTCTTGGTTTCCATGGCGCTTCGGCGTCTTCGTGTTTGGGGGCGCGATCGCTCGCGCCGTCTTAGTGCGGATGATGGGCAGCGTGATGACAGGGCGCGTGATCCGCGTCGGACCGCACCGGGGGAACCGGGTCGTAGCCGGAGCCGCCCCAGGGATGGCAGCGCGCCATGCGGCGCAAGGCCAGCCAGCCTCCACGTACGAACCCGCGCGTGGCGATCGCTTCGACGGCGTATTCCGAACAGCTCGGCGCGTAGCGGCAGTTGATCCCGAGCAAGGGCGAGAGCGTCCACTGGTAGATCCGGATCGGTACCACCAGCACCGCGCGGACCGCGACGCGAATGACCAAAGGATGATCGCATATGGAACCGGCGACGTCGTGGAAACGCTCGATAGGCCCCTTCCCCCCTTGTGGGGGAAGGTTGGGATGGGGGGTGCCGCCGCACGAACCGTGGGTAGTTGGCAGACCAGACTTCGCCAGTGGCGTCCCTTTTCGGGGCTCCATCTGCCGCCATCGTGCGGCGTCACCCCCCCATCCAGCTACGCCTAAGCTCACTTCGTTCTCCAAGGCTCCGCAACCTTCCCCCACGGAGGGGGGAAGGGGAGCATCGTTTGGCTCAGATCGCGCACATGCGATTGCCCTGCGGACGACTGGAGCGCTCATGACCGGCCCTCGCGGTAGAGCTTGAGGCGCTTCAGCCCTGCGACCAGGTCGCCGACCAGCGCCTGGTAGTCGCGCTCGACAGTGGCGGGGCGCGCGATCAGCACGAAGTCCATGCCGGGCTGGGCGTGGCGTTCCAGCACCTCGCTCGCGACCGCGCGCAGGCGCCGGCGGGCGCGGTTGCGCTTCACGGCATTGCCGACCTTGCGGCTGGCGGTAAAGCCGACGCGCAACGGTGCCACGTCCGCAGTGCTGGTGGGACTATCGTTCGAGGATTCGGATGAGGGCTGGCGGCGGACCTGAAGGATCAATCCGGGGGCGACCCACTTGCGATTTGCCGCCGCCACCTGCAGGAATTCGGCCCGCCGCTTCAGGCGGCCGATCACGGATCAGATCTCAGGCGCTGAGCTTCTTGCGGCCCTGGCGCCGCCGGTTGGCGATCACCTTGCGGCCGCCGACCGTCGCCATGCGCGAACGGAAGCCGTGGCGGCGCTTGCGGACCAGAGCGCTCGGCTGATAGGTGCGCTTCACGACAAAACTCCCTTGATTTCCAAATGCTTCGCAAATTGCGCGCGGTGTATAGACATTGTGCCCGCGCAAGTCAATGCGGCTGACTCTCCCGCGCCTCACCGTGACGGCTTGTGGTGCAGAGGGTAAGCGCCTGTTTCCTTTATGCTTTCCAGCACGACCGAGGACCGGATGTTGGCCACTTCCGGCGCCTTCATCAGGTGCTCCGACATGAAGTCGGAGAAGCGCTTCAGATCCGCCACCACGATCTTCAGGACATAGTCTGCTTCGCCGGTCAGCGACTGGCATTCCATCACCTCCGGCAGGGCACGCACGCGCTCGTGGAAGGCCTGCATGGAATCGCCGGCGTGGATCTTCAGGGTCACCAGGCAATAGACGGTGAGGCCGAGCCCCAGCTTCTGGCGGCTCAGCACCGCCTGGAACCGCGCGATGTAGCCTTCGTCGATCAGCCGCTGCACCCGGCGCGACACCTGGGACGCGGAAAGATGCACCCGCTCCCCCAGCTCGGCATTGGTCAGCCGCCCATCTTGTTGAAGCTCTGACAGGAGCTTGAGATCGAACCCATCCAGACCCGATGCATCAGCCATGCGCCCATCCCCCTGTTCCCGCGCGCTTTATGCGTATCAGGCGCGAAGAACGCCGCAGAATACACAAAAATCGCATGGCAAATGCACTAGAATTATACCAAGTGAATCAAAGCGTTCAAAGCGTTCGAGGAGTGTCCGCAATGGCGGCCGACAGAGATTTCAACCCGATGGGGACCCGCGGCTTCGAGTTCGTGGAATTCACCGGTCCAGACGTCACCGCCCTGACGCGGGTGCTCCAGTCCCTGGGCTTCATGCCCATCGCCATGCACCGGTCCAAGAACGTGACCCTGTTCCGGCAGGGCGGGATCAACTTCATCCTGAACGGCGAAGGCAAGGGTTTCCCCAAGCAATTCCGCGACCAGCACGGACCATCGGTTTGCGCGATCGCGATCCGGGTCGACGATTCCGCGAAGGCGATGACCCGCGCGCAGGAGCTGGGTGCCAAGGCGCTGGTCAACGAGCCCGGCCCGATGGAGCTGGTGCTCCCCGGCATCGAGGCGATCGGCGGCAGCCGCATCTTCTTCATCGACCGCTATGACGCCGCCGCCTCGATCTACGACATCGACTTCAAGCCGATACCGGGCGCGAACCAGCATCCGGAGGGTGTCGGCCTCACCGAGATCGACCACCTCACCAACAATGTCTATCGCGGCCGCATGGACCACTGGGCCAGTTTCTACGAGACGCTCTTCAACTTCCGCGAAATCCGCTACTTCGACATCGAGGGCAAGCTGACGGGCCTCAAGTCCCGCGCCATGACCTCGCCGGACGGCAAGATCCGCATCCCGATCAACGAGTCCGCCGACGACAAGTCGCAGATCGAGGAATACCTGCGCGAATACAAGGGCGAGGGCATCCAGCACATCGCGATGTCCACCGGCAACATCTACGAGACGGTGCGCCGCCTGCGCGCCAACAAGGTCGAGCTGATGGCACCGCCGCCCGACACCTACTATGAGATGCTGGCGGAGCGCCTGCCGGGCCACGGCGAGGACGTCGCCAGGCTGAAGGAACTCGGCATCCTGCTCGACGGTTCGCCGAGCGGTGGCCTTCTCTTGCAGATCTTCACCCAGACCATGGTGGGCCCGATCTTCTTCGAGATCATCCAGCGCAAAGGCGACGAAGGCTTCGGCGAAGGCAACTTCCGCGCCTTGTTCGAATCGATCGAGCGCGACCAGGTGAAGCGCGGCGTTCTGAAGGACACCGCAGCCAAGGAATCGGCAGCATGAGCCGGATCGAGAAGAAAAGCAGCGAGCCTGCCTTCAATACCGAGACCACCAGCCACGAGCTGCGCGGCGACTACTCGAAGGCGGCCGCGGACTTCACCATCCAGCAGGACTGGAGCCAGTACACCGAGGCGGAGCACGCGCTGTGGCGCAAGCTCTACGAGCGCCAGGTCGCGCTGATGCCGAAATACGCTGCCAAGGTGGTGCAGGAGTCGCTCGAGGAGCTCGACTACAGCCAGGCGATCCCGAACCTCGAGAAGGTGTCGCGGAAGCTGCACGCCGCCACCGGCTGGCGCCTGGTCGCGGTGCCCGGCCTGGTGCCGGACACGGTATTCTTCGGACATCTGGCGCAGCGCCAGTTCCCGGTCACCATATGGCTGCGCAAGCCGGAGGAGATCGACTACCTGGCCGAGCCCGACATCTTCCACGATTTCTTCGGCCACGTGCCGCTGCTGTTCGATCCGGTGTTCGCCGACTTCCTGCAGCTCTACGGGGTCAAGGGCCAGGAGGCCGAGCGCCTCGGCATGACGCAGTATCTGTCGCGGCTCTACTGGTACACCGTCGAGTTCGGCCTGATCCGCGAAGCCGGCAAGACCAGGGCCTATGGTGCTGGCATGCTCTCGTCCTTCACCGAGACCGCGTTCTGCATCGACGACCCGAGCCCGAACCGTATCGCCTTCGACCTCGAGCGCGTGATGAACACGCTCTATCGGATCGACGATTTCCAGGAGACCTATTTCGTGCTGGAGAGCTTCGGCGAATTGTTCGCCGCCCTGCAACAAGACCTGCGGCCGATCTACGACCGCGTCAAGGCGCTGCCCGACCACCCGGCTGACGCAGTGCTGTGCAGCGACTGCGTCTACTGGCGCGGCACCGGCGCCTGGAAGAAGCGCAAGCAGGCGGGCTGAAGCAGGTTCATCAAAACGCCCTCTCTTCTGTCATCCCGGCCGAGCCGCGCAGCGGCGCCGAGCCGGGTCGCGCCGCGCGCCCGGAATGACAGTTAGGAAGGGTGCGAAGAAAAGACCGCCGCTACGGTGCCTTCACCGCTTTCACGAAATGCACCAGGAAGCCGCCGCCCTTGATCGGCTCCTCGCGCTCCAGCGTGTAGCCGAGCTTCTGGTAGAACGCGAGATTGCTCGTGAAGGCCTTGTTGGTATAGAGCCGCACCAGCTTGAGGCCGCGCGCACGCGCCAGGGCTTCGACCCGCGCCATCAGCCGCCGGCCGAGCCCCTGCTTCTGGTGTGCCGGCGCGACCGCGAGATTCTCCACCAGCAGGTGGTCGGCCGCAGGGATGAGCTCGATCACGCCCGCCAACTCGCCGTCGAGATAGGCCAGCTCTATCAGATGCGCCCGCACCGCGTGCTCGTAGTCGGCGTTCATCGGCTTCGGCCGCCGGCCGATCACCGGCACCCACTTCGCATAGGCGGCGAGGGTAAGTTCGCGCACGCGCTCGGCATCGTTCTCCCCGGCGCGGCGGAATTCGAGCTCGCTCACTTGATCTCCAGCACCGGCTTGCCCAGCACGTCGAAGCGCGGGCTGGTGCCGAGACCGGGCTGATCGGACGCCCGCGCGCGCCCCATCTTGCGCTGCGGCGCGCCTTCGGCGATCGAGCGGGTGACGTAGGAGTTGAAGTCGGTGGCGGAGAACAGGAACTCGGGCGGCGTCGAGTGCGCAAGGTGCGCGATTGCCGCAGTCGCGATGTCGCCGCCCCAGGTATCCTCGATGGTCATGGCGATGCCGAGCGCCACGCACAGGTCGCGGATCTGCCGCGCCTTGGTGAGGCCGCCAACCTTGGAGATCTTGAGGTTGACCACGTCCATCGCCCGGTCCTCGTAGCCGCGCAGGACCGCGGACAGGGAATCGATGACCTCATCCAGGATGAAGGGCCGCTGGGTGCGCTCGCGGATCGCGCGGCACTCCTCGTAGCTCATGCACGGCTGCTCGATATACACGTCGACATCCCTGACCGCGTCGACCACCCGCGTCGCCTGGTGCATCAGCCAGCCGGTGTTGGCATCGGCGATCAGCACGTCGCCCGGTTGCAGCTCCTTCGACGTGGCATGGATGCGCTGGATGTCGACGTCGGGATCGCCGCCGACCTTGAGCTGGAACTTGGTGTAGCCCTCGGCGCGGTACTGGTGGACCCGCTTGGCCATGTCGGCCGGGCTCTCCTGCGAGATCGCGCGATAGAGCAGGAAGTCATCGCCGTAGCGCCCGCCAAGCAGCGTCACCACCGGCTGGTCGGTCGCCTTGCCGAGGATGTCCCAACACGCGACGTCTATGCCCGACTTCACGTACGGGTGCCCGCGCAGCACCTGGTCCATGCGCCGGTTGACGACGCCGAGGTCGCGCGGGTCGAGCCCCAGCAGCTTCGGCCCGATCTCCTTGAGGCCCGTGCGCACGCCGGCGGCATAGGCCGGCAGGTAGGCGGGCCCGAGCGGGCACACCTCGCCATAGCCGGTGATGCCGGCGTCGGTCTCGACTGCCACCACGGTCGAATCGAACACCGTGACGACGTTGCCGCCGGACCACTTGTAGCTGCCCTCGTGCAGCGGCAGGTCGACCTGGTAGGCGCGGATTGACGTGATTTTCATTTGTCGGCAGCAAGCGGTTCGGGAAGGATGGCGCAACTGTGCTGCGCCGGGCGGACCGCTGTCAATGCGGCCGCCCCCAAGCATGAGCGAGTTGGGATCGAGGACCGGATGACACCGCGTTGCGTTCTGTTGGTGACGACACTGCTGCCGATCGGAAGCGCGGCCTTTGCGGCGGACAATACGCTGCAGCAGCCGCTCTACGACGTGTGCCGGGAGCAGGATGCCGGCTGGATCGGCAAGAGCGAGCAGGAGATCAAGACCAACTGCACCTGCAAGGCCAAGTCGGAGAGCGCCATGGCGACACCGGCGTTCCGCGATTCGCTGCTCAAGAAGCGCATCTACGATCCGCTGCTGATCGGCGACTCGGACAAGTACATGGCGCGGGTCCTGAAGGACTGCCCGGCCTTGCGGCAGCGCATGATCGACGCCATGTGCAGCGACCCGGCCGCTCCGCCCGACGCCTGTGCTGCGGTCAAGGACATGGTCAACAAGCTGAAGTGACCGGCTGAAGCTGCGCGGCCCACGCGCCTCGGCTCCCACCGACCGCCGGTGAGGTGGCGGTGCAAAGCCGCGTGGGCCGCGCTCCGGCTCCGGCGGCACTCTGGCCAAGACCTGGCAAGAGGGCTTGCCCCGGCCAGGTCGCCCCTGTGGCCGCAGCGCGCTGGAGCGTTCGCCCTTAAGAGTGGGGATGGCGGGCCCGTTCCGGCGTGAGGTCCGTCACAAAGCCACGACAGATTTCCAGAATGCCTTGTGTATCAGCGGGTTAGGCCGGACAGGAGCGCTGGCTCGCGGGTCGGGTTTTCGTGGTCCAGATCCCAACAATTCCTTAAGATTTACTGGCTAGACTGCCGTCCATATTTTGGATCAGGGATCGGGCATTCACATGGAAGTCTCTTCACTCGGAAGCGCCGCGCAATCGGCGATCGAAGGCCTCAAGCGAGCCGAACAGAAGACTCAGGACGCTGCGCAGAACATCGCCGAAGGATCGCTCGATCCTGAGGATGTCGTCTCGCTGTCGCAGGCCGCGCTCGACTTCAAGGCCAACGTCGCGGTCCTGAAGAGCACCGACGAGCAGGCCAAGTCGCTGCTCGACATCCTCGCCTGATCGCACGCGCGGGGACGGGATTTCGTTCATGGACATTGGAGCCCTCGGCGCGGCCGCCACGCAGGTTTCCGGCGCACAACGCCAGCAGCAGGCCGCGCTTTCCGGCATCAAGTCGGCGCAGGTGCAGGCCCAGTCGCTGATCTCGATGCTGGCCCAGGCGACATCACAGACCCAGCTCGCGGCGCAGCCGGTCAGTTCGGCCGGCGGCACGACCGACGGCGCCACCGCCGACAAGCGCCTGCCGCGCGGCTCGATCGTCAACATTCTCGCCTGATCCGCCCCTGAGCTTCGTTTTCCGGGTGTCATCGGCACGATCCGTCCTCCAGAGCGGTATTCCCCAAATTGGAAGCGGTTCTGTTCGTCGGTGGTGAGGCAGCCCGCCAGGAAGATCGCGTAGCCCGTAGTGGGACTACGGGCTAGCGATCTGACGCCGCGGATGCCCGCCACCGACGAACCCGAAGGGCCGGGCGCTTTTCGGCAAGGGTAGCGTCAGCGGCCTTGGCCGTAGTCCCACTACGGCCGGCGACCGCTTCCTTCCCCTTGCCGAAAATCGCTCCGGCAGAACCGCTTCCAACTTGGGGAACACCGCTCTAGGATCGCGCCAACGCTGTACGACCTGGGGCATTCGTGGCGACACCCGATCTCCTGCAGACCGCGCTGACCGCGCTGGCGGAAGGCCGCCTGGACGATGCGCGCCAGGGCTTCGAGCGCGTGCTGGCGAGCGAACCCGACCAGCCGGTCGCCCTGCACTGGGTCGCCGTCATCGCCTACCAGCAGGGCGCGGCGCCGGATGCCATCCTCGGCCAGATCGACCGCGCGATCGAGCTCGATGGCGAGCAGGCGCTGTTCCACAATTCCCGCGGCGCGCTGCTCTATGCGCTCGGCCGCGACCTCGACGCGGCGGAAAGCTTCCACCGCTCGGTCCAGCTCAACGACCAGGATGGGCCGGTCTGGAACAATCTCGGCAACGCGCTGCTGCGCCTCAACCGCATCGACGAAGCGGAGAACTGCTATCGCCAGGCGCTGGCGGTGACGCCCGGCCTGATCAGCGCGATCAACAACCTCGGAGTGGCGCTCAAGCGGCGCGGCCGGCTGGACAAGGCGCTGATCTGCTTCCGCGAAGCCATCCTGCACATGCCGGACTTCCAGGATGCGCACTTCAATCTGGGCGAGCTCTACTACCATCTCGACATGATCCCCGAGGCCGAGGCCGAGTTCCGCCGCTGCATCGAGCTCAACGAGGATTTCCACCAGGCCTACGCCTCGCTGGCGCAATGCCTGCACGACCAGGGCAAGCGCGACGAGGCGCTGGAGCTGCTGCGCGCCGCGCAGAAGCGCTTCCCGAACGATGAAGACATCGACTTCATGCTGCGCCTGCAGTTCTCCTCGATCGCGCCGGCCTGGCACATCCCGATGGTGAATGACGACGAGCGAAACCAGGCCTATGACCTGGCGCTGCGCCGCGCGGTGCAGCCGGGCGACCTGGTGCTGGAGATCGGCACCGGCTCGGGCCTCGTCGCCATGATGGCGGCGCGCGCCGGCGCCGGCCAGGTCGTGACCTGCGAGGTGTTGCCGCTGATGGCCGACATCGCGCGCGAGGTGGTGGCGAAGAATGGCCTTTCCGACCGCATCGCCGTCCTTACCAAGAAGTCGACCCAGCTGCAGGTCGGCACCGACCTCGCCGACCGCGCCGACGTGTTCGTGTCGGAGCTCATCAACATCGGCATGCTGTCACCCAACATGATCCCGGTGCTGCAGCATGCGCGCGAGACCCTGCTGAAGCCGGACGCGCGCATCGTTCCCGCGGCCGCGATCGTCTACGGCGCGCTGATCGAGGCGCCGCAGCTGGCGCGCATCAACCCGGTGCGGCAGGTCTCCGGCTTCGATCTCAGCCCGCTCGACAAGCTGCGCTCGCCCGGCTATGCGCAGATCGACCTCGCGGCCGACCTGGTGCGCCAGGTGTCGCAGCCGTTCAAGGCGCTGGAGTTCGACTTCCGCGCCAACATGCCGGACCGCGACGCGCGCCTGCTGCAGGTGACGGCGACCAGCGCCGGCATTGCGCACGGCATCGCCTTCTGGTTCGATCTCGTGATGGATGAGGAGATCGTCTATTCCTCCGCCAGCACCACGCGCACCAACCACTGGAAGCAGGCGGCGGAGTTCTTCCCGCAGCCGATCGCGGTGCAGCCGGGCGACCGGCTGATGGTGATCGCCGGCTACGACAACACCCGCATCTTCTTCAAGAGCGCCGCGCTATGAGCCGCCTGATGCTTGGGCTGCTGCACACCGCCGAGGCGCACCGTCCGCGCTTCGACCGCCTGCTGGCGGAGCTGGCGCCGCAGAATGTCGGCTGGGTGCATTCGGTCAAGGAAGTGCTGCTGCGCCAGGCGCTCGACACCTTTCCGGTGCACAAGATCGCCGCCGGCATCGAGAGCGCATTGGCGAAGCTCCAGAGCCAGGGCGCCCGGCAGGTGCTGTGCACCTGCTCCAGCGTCGGCGGCATGGCGGAGCAGGTCGGCCGCCAGATGGGCCTGCCGACGCTCCGGGTCGACCGTCCGATGGCGGACGCCGCGATCGCGCAGGGCCGCCACATCCTGGTCGCGGCCTGCCTGCCCTCGACCCTCGGCCCCACCACGCAGCTGCTCAACGAAGTCGCGCACGCCCAGAACCGCCGGATCGAGATCGAGACGCTGCTGATGGAGAACGCCTGGCCGTTGTTCCAGGCCGGCGACGAGGCCGGGTTCACGCGCCATATCGCCGGCATCATCCCCAGCATCGTGCTCGGCTCGCGCCCGCGGCCGGACGCGATCGTGCTGGCGCAGGCCTCGATGGCATCGGCGGCGGACCTGCTGCGCCAGTCGCCGGTGCCGGTGTTCGGCTCGCCGCGGCTTGGCGTCGCGGCAGCGCTGCGCCGGTTGACCGACGGCGCCGGCAAGGCGGGCACGGCGCCAGAGCGTATCGAGCGGGGGCGGATGGCATGAAGGCGAAAGTGAGCTGGGTGGAAGACGGCCGGTTCCTGGCCGAAAGCGGCAGCGGCCATGCCTTGCCCATGCACGCCAGGATCCTCGGCGACGAGGGCAGCACCGCGCCCTCGCCGATGGAATATGTGCTGCTCGGCATGGGCGGCTGCACTTGCGTCGACGTGGTGCACATCCTCAGCAAGGGGCGCCACGACGTGCGCGGCTGCGTGGCGCTGCTCGACGCCGACCGCGCGCCGGAAGACCCGAAGATCTTCACCCGCATCCACGTGCATTTCGTGGTGACCGGCAAGGGCCTGAAGGCCGACGCCGTTGCGCGCGCCATCGAGCTGTCGGCGGAGAAATACTGCTCGGCCTCCATCATGCTCGGCAAGATGGCCAAGATCACCCACGACTTCGAAGTGAAGGAAGCGGAGTAGGGACACGGCTTGTCATCCCGGACAGCCGCGCAGCGGCGTGATCCGGGACCTATGCGGCCCATCAGTGTCGCGGCAACGCGGCATGGGTCCCGGCTCTCGCTGCGCTCGGCCGGGATGACAGCGAGAGGGACGCAGTGAAGGCGGTGCCCTTACTGCTGCATCCAGTCGACGTCTTCGGGGTCGGGCGGGATAACGGGGACGGGCTTGAAGGTGTTGGCGCGCTTCTGCGCCGCCTCGATCTGCGCGGGCGTGAGCAAAGCGGCGACCGTCTCGCGCCGCTTCATGAGGTCAGTGCGCTCGGCGCTGTCAGGCAGCTGGCCGGCGGCGATGTTGTACCAGTAGTACGACTTGGAGGGATCGGCCGGCACGCCCAGGCCCTGCTGGTACATCTGCGCGATTGGCGCGAAAGCGGCGAAGTAGCCCTGGTCGGCGGCGGATTCGAACATCACGCGTGCCTTGCCGTAGTCCTTGGGGATGCCCTGGCCGAAAAAGTAGATGTTGCCCATCAGCCACTCCGCCACCGGATGGCCGATCTTGGCGAGGCGCGCGAACACCGGCACGGCCTTCGGGAACTCGCCCAGGATGTAGGCCTGCCACGCGGCGTCGGTGCCGACCTCCAGCGGCGCCCAGGAGCGCGGCTCGCCGTCCACCATGACCACGATGGACTGCAGCGGCTTGGGCGCCTCCTTCGAGGTTGCCGGGTTGGGAATCTCGTAGGTCTGCTTGCCCTCGTCCGGCTGCGCCGTCGCGGTCTGGTCGGGCGCAGCTTGCTCGGCAGGAGCCTGGCCGGCCGGCGGCATCTCCTCGGCCACAGCCGGCAAGCCGAGCGCGCAGCAGAAAGCGGCCAGAAGGAGTGGGCGGATCATGGCTGGGAGGCTAGGAGAACTTGGTTAATGAAACCTTCACCCCCAGTCGCAGCGGGGTCTTGCATCGGCCAAAACCGGGGCCATATGCACATTCCATGGCCCAGGATCTGACGCCCGCGGAAGCGGACAAGCTGAAGAGGGATCGCACTCGCGTGGAACGCGAGTTCTGGCAGAAGCTGAAGGCGGCTGCCCGCAAGATCCCGTTCATCGACGATCTGGTCTCGGTCTACTACTGCGCGCTGGATCCGGCGACGCCGTTGCAAGTGAAGGCGATCCTGTTCGGCGCGCTCGCCTATTTCGTGGTGCCGTTCGACATCGTGCCGGATTTCATCGCCATCCTCGGCTTCGGCGATGACGCGGCTGTGCTCTATGCCGCGATCCGCACCGTGCTGCCGCACATCAAGCCGCAGCACCGCGATCGCGCCAAGGAAGCGCTGGACAAGCTGCTGCAGTCGAGCGTCTCCAGTTCAACCTAGGTCGGTTGTTCGGCTTGAGCGGTCGCGGCGGATCGGTCGAGGCGCGCCTCGCGCCGCGCGATGTAGATCGTGCTTGCGACGATGAGCGCGGCCCCGGCGATGGTCCAGACGTCCGGCACCTCGCTGAAGAAGGCGAGGCCGATGATGCCGGTGAACAGCAGGCGCGAATAGTCGAACGGCGCGACCGCGGAGGCTTCGCCGGTGCGGAACGCCCTGATCCACCAGTACTGCGACAGCGCGCCGGAGCAGCCGATCGCCGCCAGCAGCGCCCATGTCACTGGGTCCGGCCACTGCCAGCCGATGAGCGCCGGCAGCAGCGCGAGCGGCGAAGCGATGATCCCGAAATAGAACAGCATGGCGAGCGGGGTCTCGTAGGCCGGCAGTTTCTTCAGCACCGTGATCAGGATGGCGATGGTCAGCGCGTCGCCGAGCGCGAACAGGCCGTTGGGGTCGAACGCCGCGGTGCCGGGCCGCATCATGATCAGCACGCCGACGAAGCCGAGGCCGGTCGCCGCCCAGCGCCGCCAGCGCACCGTCTCGTGCAGGATGATGATCGCCAGCAGCACCGCGAACAGCGGCTTCGAGAAGCTGAGCGCGTTGTAGGTCGCCATCGGCATGCGGCTGAGCCCGAAATACGCGCAGCCCATGCCGATCGCCCCCAGGATGCCGCGCCAGGCATGCATGCCGAGATGGCGCGTGCGCAAGCCGCCGATGCCGCGCCAGGCGATCACCGGCGCCAGCGCCAGCAGTCCGACGAAGCAGCGGAAGAACGTGACCTCGAACGGGCTGACCCGGTGCCCGGCCAGCTTCACGAAGCTCGCCATCACCGAGAAGCCGAGGCAGGACAGCAGCATCCAGCAGGCGCCGCGCAGGTTGGGCGTCATCGCGGCCCACCGCCGCGCCGGCCACGACTCGCGCGGCAAGGCCAGGGTCATGCCGCGTCGCCCTCGATCGATCGCGCCGGATCGGCGGTGGCGGCGACGGCGGCGCGCGCCGAGCGCTGGTTCAGCATCGCCTCGCGGCGCGCGATGTAGATTCCGGCCAGCACGATGATGGCGGAGCCGAGCAGCGTGTAGCCGTCCGGCCGTTCGGTGAAAGCGAAGATCCCGATGAGGATGGTGAAGATCAGGCGCACATAGTCGAACGGCACCACCACCGACGCATCGCACAACGAGAGCGCGCGGGTCCAGCACACATGCCCGACCGTCCCGGCGAGCCCCATGCCGACCACGAACGGCCAGTCGCCGAGGCTGGGCCAGCTCCAGAACGGCAAGGCGACCACCAGCGCCATCGGGGTCAGCAGCAGCACCATGTAGGCGACGATGGCGTTGCTGGGCTCGGTGCGCGACATCTGCTTGACCACGATGATGACGACCGCCGTCAGGAACGCGCCCGCCAGCGCCAGCACCTCGCCATAGGAGATGCCGCTGACGCTCGGCCTGAGGACGATGAGCACGCCGATGAATCCGACCAGCGTCGCAGTCCAGCGCCGCCGCCGCACCGTCTCTCCCAGCACCACGGCGGCGAGGATGGTCGCGAACAGCGGCGCGGTGAAGCTGAGCGCGGTCGCGTTGGCGAGGGTCAGATAGCTGAGCGAGGTGAAGCCGAACAGCATGGACGCGAGGCTCAGGGCCGAGCGCAGCGTGAACATACGGATGCGCGGCCAGGAGAGCTCGCCCAGTCCCTGGCGGAACAGCCAGGGAAGCATGAAGAACAGGCCCCAGAAGTTGCGCCAAAAGGTGATGACGAAACCGTGCAGGTCGCCGGACAGGAACTTGACCTGCGCGCTCAGGCTCGCGAAGCACAGGGCGGCGAAAACGGTCAATCCTGCGGCGATCAAGACATGATTCGGCTGCCCCCCAGCTTTAGTCTTGTCAAAGATCATGGCGGGTCGGCACATTAGAGAGAAAGGTGTGTCGCCGCTATTGCCGTGCTGGAATTGTCGCCATGCGGCCCGTGCAAAGGCTGGAACGCAGAGAAGGGCTATCGCTCATGCAACGCACAATCGTGCGAGACCGCGAGGTGAGCCCCTTCCCCCCCTTGTGGGGGAAGGTTGGGATGGGGGGTGCCGCCGCACGATGGTCGACAGGAAGGAATGAAGGCTGCGGGAGCCGACGCGCGCAGTCGCAGAATCTCGCGGTGCTCCACTTCGAGGGGCCGTGCGGCGTCGCCCCCCATCCAGCTTCGCCTAAGCTCACTGCGTTCGCTAAGGCTACGCAACCTTCCCCCACGGAGGGGGGAAGGGGAGCGTCATTTGCGCCATATCGACTATATGCCATAGCAGCTGGCGCAGAGGGAGGACCGTTTCGATCATGACTCAATCGCCGGGCGATCAACCGTTGTGGCGCCCGTCGGCTGCCGCGATCGCGGCCTCCAACATGACCCGGTTCCGCGAGAAGGTGGCGCGGGACTGGTCGGTGGAGTTGCCTGATACCGATGCGCTCTGGCGCTGGTCGGTCAGCGACATCGAGCGCTTCTGGCTGACGCTCTGGCGCTTCTGCGACGTGATCGGCGACGGCCCGGGCACCGTGGTCCTGAAGGACCGCGAGAAGATGCCGGGCGCCCGGTTCTTCCCCGAGGCAAGGATCAACTACGCCGAAAACATGCTGCGCTTCTCGACAGGCGGCGGCGAGGGCGACGCGATCGTGTTCTGGGGCGAGGACAAGGTGAAGCGCCGGCTGTCGCATGCCGAGCTGCACGACCGCGTCAGCCGCCTGGCGCAGCATTTGCGCTCGCTCGGCCTGAAGCCGGGCGACCGGATCGCCGGTTTCGTGCCCAACGCACCGGAGGCGACGATCGGCGCAATGGCCGCTGCCGCGATCGGCTGCATCTGGTCGTCCTGCTCGCCGGATTTCGGCGTGCAGGGCGTGCTCGACCGCTTCGGCCAGATCGAGCCCAAGGTGCTCTTGACCGCGGACGGCTACTGGTACGGCGGCAAGCAGTTCGATTCGCTGGCGCGGGTTGCGGAATTCTCGGCGAAGCTGCCGAGCCTGCAGCAGATCCTGGTCTTCCCCTATCTCAGCGACAAGCCGGACCTGTCGAAGCTGCCGAAGGCGAAGCTGCTGCCGGAGGCGCTGGCCGCACATCCGGGCGGCGCGATCAATTACGAGCGCGTCCCGTTCAACCATCCGCTCTTCATCATGTTCTCGAGCGGCACGACCGGCGTTCCCAAGTGCATCGTGCACGGTCACGGCGGCACCCTGCTGCAGCATCTGAAGGAGCATCGCCTGCATGGCGACGTGAAGCCGCACGACCGCGTGTTCTATTTCACCACCTGCGGCTGGATGATGTGGAACTGGCTGATCTCCGGGCTCGGCTCGGACGCGACCCTGCTGCTCTATGATGGCTCGCCGTTCGCGGCCGGCGGCAACATCCTCTACGACTATGCGGAGGCGGAGCGCTGCACCCTGTTCGGCACCTCGGCGAAATACATCGATGCCTGCGCCAAGCAGGGGCTGGACCCGGTCCGCACCAACGACCTCGCCACCGTTCGCATGATCACCTCGACCGGCTCGCCGCTCGCGCCCGAGGGCTTCGACTACATCTATGAGCATGTGAAGAAGGACGTGTGCCTGTCTTCGATCTCCGGCGGCACCGACATCATCTCCTGCTTCATGCTCGGCAACCCGGCCGGCCCGGTGTGGCGCGGCGAGATCCAGATGCGAGGTCTCGGCATGAAGGTCGAGGTATGGGACGACAGTGGCAAGCCGGTGACGGGCGAGAAGGGCGAGCTGGTCTGCACCGCGCCCTTTCCCTGCATGCCGGTCGGCTTCTGGAACGATCCGGATGGCAGGAAGTACCGCGCCGCCTATTTCGAGACGTACCCCAACATCTGGCGCCACGGCGACTATGTCGAGCTGACCGAGCATGGCGGCATCATCGTCTACGGCCGCTCCGACGCCGTGCTCAATCCCGGCGGCGTTCGCATCGGCACCGCGGAGATCTATCGCCAGGTCGAGCAGCTGCCGGACGTGGTGGAGAGCATCGTCATCGGCCAGGACTGGGAGAACGATGTGCGCGTGGTGCTGTTCGTGCGCCTGCGCGAAGGGCTGGCGTTGGATGACGCGCTCCGGGACAGGATCAAGAAGCAGATCCGCGCCAACACCACGCCGCGCCACGTGCCGGCCAAGATCGTCCAGGTCGCCGACATCCCGCGCACCAAGTCCGGCAAGATCGTCGAGCTCGCCGTCCGCGACGTGGTGCACGGCAGGCCAGTGAAGAACAAGGAAGCGCTGGCGAACCCGGATGCGCTGGCGCTGTATGCGGAGATCAGGGAATTGCAGTCGTGATGAACGTACTACTCATCTGTCATCCCGGCCAAGCGAAGCGCGAGCCGGGACCTGTGCGGCATCGCCGCGACGCTGACAGATCGCATGGGTCCCGGCTCTGCGCCACTTCGTGGCTTGGCCGGGATGACAGTTTGAGAGGATGGGCGAGGGTGGAGCGATCATGACTTCCACCACACCCCACTACCGTGTCAACGCCTTGCTGGCCGGCGTCGCCGAGCCCGCGATCGCGGAGGCGCAGGGCTGGATCGCCGGGCGCAGCTTCCCCAGGGACAAGGCGCTGATCGACGTGTGCCAGGCGGTGCCGGGCTATCCGCCGCCGGCGGCGCTCACCGATAACCTCGCGCGCATCGTGTCGGAGCCGGCGACATCGCGCTACACGGATATCTGCGGCCTGCCCAAGCTGCGCGCGGCGCTGGCGGATGACATGACGCGCTTCTACGGCGGCAGCATCGCGGCCGAGCAGGTGATGATCACCGCCGGCTGCAACCAGGCCTTCTGCCTCGCCATGATGAGCCTCGCCCAGGCGGGCGAAGAGATCGTCATGCCGGCGCCCTACTACTTCAATTACGAGATGTGGCTGCAGATGCTCGGCATCCGGCTGGTGCCGCTCTCGTTCCGTCCGGATGCCGGCGGCGAGCCCGATCTCAACGAGGCTGCGCGCGCCGTCGGACCGAAGACAAAAGCGATCGTGCTGGTCTCGCCTAACAATCCGACCGGCGCGATCTACAAGCCGGCGACCATCCGCGCGTTCCTCGAGCTGGCACGCGAACGCGGCATCGCCCTGGTGCTGGACGAGACCTACCGCGACTTCCTGCCGACCGACGGCGCGCCGCACGACCTGTTCCGTGACGCAAGCTGGGCCGGCACGCTGATCCACCTCTACAGCTTCTCCAAGGTGTTCGCGATGACCGGCTATCGCGTCGGCGCGATCGTCGCGGGCAGCGGCTTCATCGATCACGTGGCGAAGGCGATGGACTGCGTCGCGATCTGCGCGCCGCGCATCGGGCAGGAGGCGGCGCATTTCGGCCTCGGTCACCTGGCCGACTGGCGCGCATCCAACACCCGCATGATGCGCGACCGTCGCGCGGCGCTCTTGAAGGCGTTCGCGCGCAACGATCTCGGCCATGAGCTGATCTCGGCCGGCGCGTATTTCGCCTACCTGAAGCACCCGCATCGCGGCCGCAAGGCGGCGGAGGTGGCGCGTCGTCTGGTCGACCGGCAGAACCTCCTGGCGCTGCCCGGCAGCGTGTTCGGCCCCAACCAGGACGACTACCTGCGCGTCGCCTTCGCCAATGTCGATGCGTCGCTCATGCCCGAGATCGCCGCGCGCCTCGCGGCGGATGCTGCGGATCGCTGAAGTGTAGCGAGACAAATTCAGATACATAGGAGCGCCGCGCATGAATTCCCTCCCCCGTGGCGGGGGAGGGTAGGGTGGGGGCGACGGCGGTTCCGGCCCACACGATCTTCGGCGGAGAGAACAACCCCCACCCCAACCCTCCCCCAGCTTGGGGGGAGAACAACATCGTCCGCTTACTGTCGCACATCGCACGTACGATGAAGCGTGTCACTGCATCCCCGCTATGCGCTCAAATCCGGTTGTGCGCGTGGCCTTCGCCCGATAGCTTCGCGCGCATGCCGACCTGGTCGCTCTACACCACCACTGTCATCGTCTGGGGCCTGTCCTGGCACGCCATGCTGTATCAGGTGGGCGTGGCGCCGGAGCTGTCCATCGCCTACCGCTTCGTGATGGCGGCGGCGATCATGATCGCGTTCTGCGTCGCGACCCGGCGCAAGCTGCTGTTCCGCAGCCGGGACTATGCCTTGATGGCGGCGCTCGGCCTGTTCCTGTTCTGCACCAACTACATCCTGTTCTACTACGCTGCCGGCTACATGACGACCGGCCTGCTGGCGGTGGTCTTCTCGATGATCACCGTGCTCAACATGGTGAATGCGGCGATCCTGTTCGGCCAGAAGATCGAAGGCCGGGTGGCGGTCGCGGCCGCCTTCGGCCTGGTCGGCCTCGCCCTCGCCTTCTGGCCGGACATCGTCGGGCACGAGATGAACAACCGCGTGCTCATCGGCCTCGGCCTGTCCCTGCTCGGCACGCTCTCGGCGTCGATCGGCAACATGGCCTCGATCGGTCTCGGCCGGCGCGGGGTTGGGGTGGTCGAGTCCAACACCATCAGCATGACCATCGGCGCGCTGGCGTCGTTCCTGTTCGCGATGCTGCATGGCGCGCCGCTCGCCTACAATCCGGCGCCGAGCTACACCGTGTCGCTGCTGTTCCTCGCTTTGTTCGCAACGGTGATCGGGTTCGGCTCGTTCCTCACGCTGGCGCGGCGCATCGGCGCGGCGCGCGCCGCCTATTCCTCGGTGCTGTTCCCGATCCTGGCACTGGCGCTGAGCGCCTGGTTCGAGAACTATCGCCCGGAGCCGACCGCGATCCTGGGCGTCGCCCTGATCCTGGTCGGCAATGTCTTCGCGCTGCGCCGCGTGGCGCGTCCCGCGCCAGCCCCCGCAGAATGAGGCGAGCATGCCCAGCCTGAACATCCGGCCCGAGATCGCGCACCTGGAGGAATCCAAGATCGTCGAGGTCTGGCGCATGGGCTTCGACATCCCGGACGTGATCGGCATGTGGGTGGGCCAGGGCGACCTGCCGACGCCGCGCTTCATCTGCGATGCCGCGGCGCAGGCGCTGGCGGCGGGCGACACCTTCTACACCCACAAGCGCGGCATCCCCGAGTTGCGCCAGGCGCTGATCGACTACCACCGCGATCTCTATGGCGTGGAAGTCGCCGACTCGCGGATCGCGGTCACCAGCAGCGGCATGAACGCCATGGTGCTGATCGTGCAGACCCTGGTCTCCGCCGGCGACAACGTGGTGTGCGTGACGCCGGTGTGGCCGAACATCTTCGCCGCCATCCAGATCCAGGGCGGCGTCGCGCGCCACGTGCCGATGACCGGCACCGACCATGGCTGGGAGCTGGATCTCGCGCGGCTGTTCGCGGCCTGCGACGAGCGCACCCGCGCCATCTATCTCGCCACGCCCGGCAACCCGACCGGCTGGGTGATGCCGGAGGATCAGCGCCGCGCCATCCTCGACTTCGCGCGCCAGCGCGGCATCGCGCTGATCGCCGACGAGGTCTACAACCGTCTCATCTACAATCGCCGCGTCGCGCCGTCTTTCCTGGAGATCGCCAGGCCGGACGATCCCCTCTTCATCGTCAACAGCTTCTCCAAGACCTGGGCGATGACCGGCTGGCGCATCGGCTGGCTCATCATGCCCGAGGGTCTCACCGACCAGATCGACCGGCTGATCGAGTTCAACACCTCCGGTGGGCAAAGCTTCCTGCAAGCCGGCTGCATCGCCGCGCTGCGCGAGGGCGAGCCTTGGGTGCAGTGGATGGTGGAGCGCTGCAAGCGCGGCCGCGACTTGGTGGTCGGGCGGCTCTCCGCCATGAACCGGGTGTCGGTGATCCCGGCCGACGCCTCCTTCTACCTGATGCTGAAGGTGGAGGAGATGGGCGACCCGGTCGTCTTCTGCAAACGCCTGGTGCGCGAGGCGCGCATCGGCCTGGCGCCGGGCGTGGCATTTGGCGCGGGCGGCGAGCACTATCTCAGGCTGTGCTATGCCCAGGGCGAGGAACGGCTCAGCGAGGCGATGGACCGTCTGGCGGGCTTCCTGGGCCAGTCCTGACATCTGGCGGGCGAACCGGACATTTCGGGAACATCACGGCAATTTGCTGCTGAATCCAGCTACCCACTGCCATTTTCCTTATGCTAGGGTTTTGCCCGAGCTGATCGGGGCGGGCCTTCCCAATTGGCCAACGAACAAGAATGGCCCGGGAGGCAGCGGCCGGATCGGCCAATCAACATCAAGGGACTTAGGACATGAAGAAGCTCATCGGTGGTCTCATCGCCGGCGCGGCGCTCGCGTTTTCGGCAATGACGGCCCAAGCGGACGACGTGGTCAAGATCGGCGTGGCTGCGGAGCCGTATCCGCCGTTCTCCGAGAAGAATGCGGCCGGCGAATGGGTCGGGTTCGAGATGGATCTGTACAAGGCGGTCTGCGAAGCCGCAAAGCTGGATTGCAAGCTGGTCGAAGTCGCCTGGGACGGCATCATCCCGGCCTTGCAGGAAAAGAAGATCGATGTGATCTGGTCCTCGATGACCATCACGGACGAGCGCAAGAAGGTCATCGACTTCACCAACATGTACTATGATTCGGCCAACATCCTGATCGGCCAAGCGTCCGATGATACCAAGCCTGATCCGGCGAACCCCGACGCGATGAAGGGCAAGGTGATCGGGGTCCAGACCTCGACCATTCATGCCAACTTCATCAACAAGTATTTCGGCAAGAGCGCCGAGGTGAAGCTCTATGACACCCTGGACAACGCGCTGGCGGACCTCAAGGCCGGCCGCCTGGATTATGTGTCGGAATCGACCTCTTCGCTGGAGCCGTTCCTGAAGTCCAATCCGGATTTCGCGGTCAAGGCGACGTGGCCGCAGGACCCGATCTTCGGCGAGGGTGTCGGTGGCGGCGTCCGCAAGGATGACACCGCCCTCAAGGACAAGCTGAACGCGGGCATCAGCGAGGTCGTGAAGAGCGGCAAGTACGAAGAGATCCTGAAGAAGTATCCCGGTCTCGAATCGCAGATCACGAAACCGCAAGCCTAGAACGCGGATCCTCCATCGACGCCGCCCGGGTGAAAATCCGGGCGGCGTTTTGTTTTTCGTGTGCTAGAGTCATCGGCGTCAACGGGCGGCAGTTGGGAAAGATTGCCCGGCTCAAGAGCAACGAAGGGTGGGGGAAGCATGGATCCACAGCCGACCTCCTTGTGGTCGCTGATGGCATACGGCGACACCGGCTTCGGCGACGAGTTCCTGAAGGGACTCGTCTTCACCATACAGATTTCGATCAGCGGATATCTGGTGGCCTTCGTCCTTGGCTTGCTGGGCGCCGGGGCCAAGCTGCACGGCAGCAAGGCGCTCTACAGAGTCGGCGACCTCTACACGACCCTTGTTCGTGCCATCCCTGAGCTGCTGCTCATCCTCATGGTCTACTACATGGGCGGCCGCGCCTTGACCGCCCTGTTCGTTGCCATCGGGATAGCAGGCGAGGATTTCCAGGTGACGCCGTTCGCAGCGGCCGTTGCGTCCCTCGGCTTCATCTACGGCGCCTATCTCACGGACATCTTCCGCGGCGCGATCCAGGCGATCCCGAAGGGCCAGATCGAGGCGGCGCGTGCCTACGGCATGCATGCGCCGATGCGGTTCCGCCGCATCATCTTCCCGCAGATGATCCGCTTCGCCGTGCCCGGCATGGGCAATCAGTGGCTCAACATCACAAAGGACAGCTCGCTGGTCAGCGTCATCGGGGCGTTCGAGATGGCCTTCGCCGCCAAGAGCGCGGCCTCGCAGACCAAGCACTACATCTTCTTCTATTCGATCGGCGGCCTCTGCTTCCTCTGCATCACGATCGTCTCGATGATCGCGTTGCAGCACATCGAGCGGCGCGCCAGCCGCGGCGTGCGGCGGGCTTAGGAGGCGGCGATGGATCAATGCTACGCCTTCCTGCACACCGAGCCGGGACCGGGCTTCGATCTGTGCTTCACGCTGCTGAGCGTGATGCCGGCGCTGATCAAGGCGATCCCGATGTCGCTGTTCCTGCTGGTCGTCTCGGGAGTCGTCGGCAATCTCGCTGCCGTGCCCGTCGCGGTCGCGCGCGTCTCCCCCAATCCGCTGCTCTGGATTCCGTCCTACTGCTTCATCCTGCTGATGCGCGGCACGCCGCTGCTGGTCCAGATCTACATCATCTATTACGGCCTGGGGCAGGTGTTCTCCGACATGCACCTGTTCGGCAAGCCGCTGATGCGCGCGCTGCCGTTCCTGCGCGAGGGCGTCTACTACGCCATCTTCGCGCTCAGCCTCAACACGGCGGGCTATACCGGCGAGATCCTGCGCGGCGCCATCCTGGCGGTGCCGCACGGCGAGATCGAGGCGGGCAAGGCGTACGGCATGTCGCCTTGGCTGATCTTCCGGCGCATCACGTTGCCGCGCGCGATCCGCATCTGCCTGCCGGCGATGAGCACCGAGACCATCCTGCTCCTGAAGGCGACGGCGCTCGCCTCCACCATCACCGTGTATGAAGTGCTGGGCACCGCGCAGTTCATTCGCTCGCAGACCTACCGGATCTACGAGACGCTGATCAGCGCCGGCATCGTCTACATCGTGCTGGTCTTCATCCTGACGCGCCTGCTGAACTTGCTGGAGCGCTACCTCAACAAGGACCGCGAGCGGCCGGTCTCCATACCGCTCGCGCAGACGGTGAAGCCCTAGCCGGGTGCGACGCGAAAACCGCTTTCCTTTGCGCCGGCGGAATGCCATAAGACATATCGGCGTGGGAATTGTCTCCCTTGATGCGTACTCTGACTGGCTGGGGCGCCATGAGGTTCAGAGTCGCCAACGACGGGTCGGTCTCGTCTCCCGCCCACACCCTCGAGGTGATCGGGCGCAGCTTGCGTGCACCTTTCCAGCAACCGCTGCACCGCGCAATGGCCGAATACGGCGCCTTCGCGCTGGTGTTCTACATCGCCTACCGCTCCGGCATGTCTTTCAGCCAGACGACGGCCTCGCCGTTCTGGTTTCCGGACTCGGTGCTGCTGTCCGCCCTGCTGGTAGCCAGGCCCGGGCGATGGTGGGTCTTCATCCTGTTGCCATTGCCGATCCGTTTGCTCTCCGAGGTATCGGAGGGGATTCCGCTGTGGTTCCTGCTGACGACATTCTGGATCGATTCAGCGAAGGGGCTGGCGGCAGCCCTGGCCTTGCGGGGCTTGGTGGCCCGCTCCTTCCGCCTGCAAACGCCGCGGGAAATCGGCGCGTTCTTCCTCTTCGCCGTGATCCTGGTGCCCGGTGCGGCGGCCTTCCTTGGCTCCGGCGCCAGGAGCGTGCTTGGCCACGATTACTGGCCGTCCTGGGAACAGTGGTTCCTGGGCAACGCGATGGCCCAGATGGTCGTGACACCACTGATGCTCCATTGGTGCCTTGTGCCTCCGAAGGTCAGGGCAGCCCCCGCCAGGAACGTTGCCGAGGCGGCTGTTCTGACGTTCGCGCTTGTCGTGACGAGCTATCTCGCGACCAACACCGGTCCCAGCTCGATCGACTTCGCCGGCGCACGCTTCTACCTTCCCGTCCCGTTCATGTTCTGGGCGGCGTTCCGCTTCGGGATGCGCGGCGTGTCCGGCTCGGTCGGCATTGCGGCAATTCTCGCCGTTCACGGCGCGCTCCATGGCCGCGGCCCGTTCGCCGACTTGCCGCCCACCGACATCACGCTCGCCCTGCAGAACTTCCTGCTCCTCAGGGCCGCCCCGCTGTTCCTGGTCGCAGCGGCGATCGCGCAGAAAAGGGATGTCGAGGCGCGCCTGCTGGAGAGCGAGGATCGCTTTCGCAATGTGGCGAACGAGGCGCCGGTCCTGCTGTGGGTGTCCCGTTTCGACAACCACTGCGAATTCCTCAGCCAGGGCTGGCTCGATTTCACGGGCCGGACCCTCGATGAGGTGGTGGGGCAAGGCTGGATGCAGGACGTGCATCCGGACGACGTGGCGCATATGTGGGAGGCCATTCAGGGTGCCCGTCGGGAGCATCGGTCGTTCGAGGTCGAGTATCGCCTGCGCCGTCACGATGGCGAGTATCGCTGGGTCCTTGACAAGGGCGTGACCCGCCGCGCCGCGAACGGCGAGCTGCTGGGTTATGTCGGTTCGGTAACGGACATCACCGACCGCAAGCGGGCCGAGGAGAATGCGCGCCATCTCTCGCACGCGCAGCGCCTGGTCATGATGGGAGAGCTGAGCGCCACCATCGCCCACGAGGTGCGCCAACCGCTCAGTGCGATCCTGAGCAATGCCGATGCTGCGGCGGCGCTCCTGCAATCGCCCAGCCCGCCGCTGGACGAGATCCGTGACATCATCTCCGACATCCGCCAGGACGACCTGCGCGCCAACGAGATCGTCGGGCGGATCCGCGACTTCCTGCGCACCCAAACCCCGCGGACCCAGCCGGTCGACATCAACGCCCTGGTCGCCGACGCATTGCATTTCATCACGGTCGATGCCAGGCGGCGGCGGATCCAGGTCCGGACCGAGCTGGCGGACGGGCTGCCGGCGGTGTCAGCCGACCGGACCCAGCTGCTGCAGGTCCTGATCAACCTTCTGGTCAACGGCATGGACGCCATGGACGGAACGCCGGATGCGGTGCGCATTCTGACGGTGCGAACCAGGGCCGGCGACAGCGGCGGCGTCGAGGTGGCTGTCATTGACCAGGGCCACGGTATCGCGCCCGACGAGCTGCACCGCATGTTCGAGCCCTTCTTCAGTACCAAGAGCACCGGCATGGGCCTGGGATTGTCGATCGCCCGCTCGATCATGATGGCCCACCAGGGCCGCATCGGGGCGGAGAACAACTCGGACGGCGGCGCCACCCTCCGCATATTCCTGCCGGCTGCGCCGCCCCGGCTCTGGTGATTCGAAGGTGGGGTCGGTCAGGCGCGGCAGCGCTACTCCGACTTGTCGTCCTTGCCGCGGGTCGATTGGGCGAGGGTCTCGAGCTGCTTCTGCAGGGCCTGCATCTGGGCCTTGAGGTCGTCGAGTTCGCCGGACTTCGGCTCCGGCTTCGCCGGCGCGGCGGCGGAATTGCCGACATCGCTCGCCTGCTGGTTGCCACGGAACGGCGACCACATGCGCATCGCCTGCTCGAAGAAGGCGATGTTCTGCTTGGACATTTCCTGGAACCGGTCGAACGGGAAGATGCCGCCGAAGCTCTCCCGCATGTACTGGCGCATCTGCTCCTGGTTCTTGGCGAAGGCTTCCATGCTCTGCTCGAGGTAGCGCGGCACCAGGAACTGGAGGTTGTCGCCGTACAGGCTGATCAGCTGGCGCAGGAAGTTGATGGGCAGCATGTTCTGCCCCTTCGCTTCCTCCTCGACAATGATCTGGGTCAGGACGGAGCGGGTGATGTCCTCGCCCGTCTTGGCATCTTCGACCGTGAAATCCTGGCCCTCGCGCACCATCTGCGCCAGGTAATCCAGGGTGACGTAGGAGGAGGTGGCGGTGTTGTAGAGCCGCCGGTTGGCGTATTTCTTGATACGCACCGTCGGCTTGCCATCCTTGTCCTGGCCGTTGGTCATGCGCCGTGGTCCCGTCCCAGTGTGCTGTATGCACCGCAGCATAGCAGGGGTTCCCCCCCATTTGGCAATGCAATAGCTGCATTGCGAAATGACAGACCTGCCCCCTATTATCGGCCCAAAAGCTGAGGAATCAGGGCTCGCGTGATGGCCGCCGATCCGCACAATGCTGCGCAGGTTGAGATGCAGGAGCTGGCGCGCAAGCTGCTGGATCTCTGGCAGGATCACCTGTCGGCGCTGGCCCAGGATCCGACCCTGATGACCCAGGCGCTGAAGCTGATGGCCGCTTATGCGCCGTTCCCCTGGCAGCAGCCGGGAGTGGCGCCAACCGGAGGACCGGGCCTTGCCCCCAGCTCATTCCCAGGCTTCTCCTTCCCGGGGTTCCCACCTAGCGCCGCGGCTGGGTCCGCGCCCGCTGCCGCAGCACCTGATGCTGGCGCTGGCGTTGTGGGGGAACTCCGCCGCCGCCTGGCCCAGCTTGAAGGCCGCCTCGCAGAACTTGAACAGGGGCTCGAACGGGGCGGGGCCGACGCCGCCCGGCCCGCTCGCAAGCGCGCCGCTCGCCGACGCGCTGCAGGCCCTGGCTCCCGCGCTGCAAAGCGCGGATGAGGCGGCGCTCGTCGAGGCCCTGACGCTCGAAGGGCATCGCCGCCTCAACCGCTTCCTCGACGGCGTTCTGACCTACCGGAGGCATCCCGCGGCGCGCGCCACGGCGGACCGCCGGTTGATCTGGCGCGAGGGCACCACCGTGCTGCGCGACTATCGTCGCGACCATGATCCGGCGGCGCCCCGCCTGCTGGTCGTGCCGTCGCTCATCAACCGCTATTACATCCTGGACCTTGAGCCGGAGGGCAGCTTCCTCGCCGATCTCGCGGGCCGCGGCTATTCGCCGTTCGTGGTCGACTGGGATGCGCCGGGGCCGGAAGAGCAGGCGTTCGACCTGACCCGCTACATCGCCGGCCGGCTGGAACGCGCGCTGGATGCGGTGAAGCGCGAGCCGGGCGGCCCCATCATCGTCATCGGCTACTGCATGGGCGGGAACCTCGCGCTCGCCATGGCGCTGCGGCGGCAGCAGGACACCGCGGCCCTGGCCTGCCTCGCGACCCCCTGGGATTTCCATGCCGACGGTGAGACCCAGGCCAGGCTCATCGGCGCGATCGGCCGGCACATGGACCCGATGTTCCAGGCGCTGGGCGAGATGCCGGTCGACGTGCTGCAGAGCTTCTTCGCGTCGCTCGATCCGCTGTCCATCCTCGCCAAGTTCCGCCGCTTCGCCGACATGCGGGGCGAGCAGGCGCGCAAGTTCGTGGCGCTGGAGGATTGGCTGAACGACGGCGTCGGCCTGGCGGCGCCGGTGGCGCGCGAGTGCCTGACCCAGTGGTACGGCGAGAACACCACCGCGCTCGGGCGCTGGCTGATCGCGGGCGAGCCGGTGCGGCCGGAACGGCTCGACCTGCCTGCCCTCGCCATGGTGCCGAGCGCCGATCGGATCGTCCCACCCAAGAGCGCCCTCAGCCTCGCCCAGCGCCTGCCGCGCTGTGAAACCCTGACACCTGCCGCGGGGCACATCGGCATGATGGCCGGCGGCTCCGCACGCGCCAAGGTGTGGGATCCGCTCGACGCCTGGCTCCGGCGAATTGCCGCAAGCCGGGCCTGAGCTTGCGCCTGGCACTCAAGGGTCCTAACGTCGCCTGATAGAGCTGGAACAAGGCCAATTCCGGGCGGTTCTTCGCCTGCTTTCGAACGGAGCTTCTCATGACCGACGTCGTCATCGTTTCCGCCGCCCGCACCCCGATCGGCTCGTTCAACGGCGCGCTCTCGACGCTGCCCGCGCACGAGCTCGGCATGATCGCCATCGTCGAGGCGCTGAAGCGCGCCAAGGTCGATGCCAAGGAGGTGGACGAGGTCGTGCTGGGGCACGTGCTGACCGGTGGTGCTGGGCAGAATCCGGCGCGCCAGGCGGCGATTGGCGCCGGCATACCGGTCGAGAAGACCGCCTACGTGATCAACCAGGTCTGCGGCTCCGGCCTGCGTTCGGTCGCGCTCGGCTACCAGGCGATCCGCAACGGCGATTCCGAGATCGTGGTCGCCGGCGGGCAGGAGAGCATGAGCCTCGCGCCGCACTGCATGCATCTGCGCAACGGCGTGAAGATGGGCGACACGCAAATGATCGACACCATGATCAAGGACGGCCTGTGGGATGCCTTCAATGGCTACCACATGGGCATCACCGCGGAGAACGTGGCGGAGAAGTGGCAGATCACCCGCGAGGCCCAGGACAAGCTCGCCGCCGCCTCGCAGAACAAGGCCGAGGCCGCGCAGAAGGCCGGCAAGTTCAAGGACGAGATCGTCCCCGTCACCATCGCGACCCGCAAGGGCGAGGTGATCGTGGCCGACGACGAATATATCAAGCCCGGCACCAACATCGAGGTGCTCGCGAAGCTGCGCCCGGCCTTCAAGAAGGACGGGACCGTGACCGCGGGCAACGCCTCCGGCATCAATGACGGCGGCGCGGCCCTCATCCTGATGAGCGCGGAGAACGCCGCCAGGCGCGGACTGAAGCCGCTGGCGCGCATCGCCTCCTGGGCGACCGCCGGCGTCGATCCCGCCGTCATGGGCTCCGGCCCGATCCCGGCCAGCCGCAAGGCGCTGCAGAAAGCCGGCTGGAAGGCCGATGACCTCGACCTGATCGAGGCCAACGAGGCGTTCGCGGCCCAGGCCTGCGCGGTCAACAAGGACCTCGGCTTCGACACCGCCAAGGTCAACGTGAACGGCGGGGCCATCGCGCTCGGCCATCCGATCGGCGCGTCGGGCGCCCGCATCTTGGTGACGCTGCTGCACGAGATGCAGAAGCGGAATGCGAAGAAAGGTCTGGCGACCTTGTGCATCGGCGGCGGCATGGGCATCGCCCTGACCGTCGAGCGCTGACCGGACCACAAGAACGGATCAACCAGGGAGGATGAGATGGCGCGCGTTGCAGTGGTGACAGGCGGAACCCGCGGCATCGGGGAAGCGATCTCGGTCGCCTTGAAGAAGCACGGCTACAAGGTCGCTGCCAACTATGGCGGAAACGACGCGGCGGCGGAGGCATTCGCGCAGAAATACGGCATCCCCGTCTACAGGTTCGACGTCAGCGACTTCAAGCAGTGCCAGGACGCGGTCAAGAAGATCGCGGGCGACCTCGGCCCGGTCGACATCGTGGTGAACAATGCCGGCATCACCCGCGACGGCACCATGCACAAGATGACGCCGGAGATGTGGGCCCAGGTGGTCGCCACCAACCTCGGCTCCTGCTTCAACATGTGCCGCGTGGTGATCGACGGCATGCGCGAGCGCGGCTTCGGCCGCATCGTCAACATCGGCTCGATCAACGGCCAAGCGGGGCAGTACGGCCAGGTCAACTACGCAGCGGCCAAGTCCGGCATCCATGGCTTCACCAAGGCGCTGGCGCAGGAAGGCGCTGCCAAGAACATCACGGTCAACGCAATCGCGCCGGGCTACATCGATACCGACATGGTGCGCGCGGTGCCGCCGCAGGTGCTGGAGAAGATCGTCGCCAAGATCCCGGTCGGCCGCCTCGGCCGCGCGGAAGAGATCGCGCGCGGCGTGCTGTTCCTGGTGGCGGACGATGCCGGCTTCATCACCGGCTCCACGCTCTCCATCAACGGCGGCCAGCACATGTATTGAGGCCCACGATGGCGCTCTATCCCTTCGTCGAGGAATCCGCTGCCAGTCCCGAGGTGCGCGCGGTCTACGAGGACATCAAGAAGACCCGCAACGTCGACTGGATCAACAATTTCTGGAAGGTGATCGCCAACGATCCGGCGATGCTGAAGCGCACGTGGGAGAGCCTGAAACAGGTCATGGCGCCCGGCGCGCTCGATGCGCGCACCAAGGAGATGCTCTACCTCGCCGTCTCCATGAGCAACAGCTGCGACTATTGCACCGTCTCGCACACCGCCGGCGCGCGCAAGGCCGGCATGACCGACGCCATGCTGCACGAACTGATCGCCGTCGTCGGCATGGCCAACGAGACCAACCGCATCGTCAACGCCTACCGCGTGGAACCGGACGCGAAGCTGGTGGAAGCGGCCAAGGGACCGAAGGGGTAGCTCCTCCTCTCCTGCAGAAATGCGCTTCTCCTCCCCCGACACGGGGGAGGGTAGGGAGGGGGGAAGCCGCGCCTCAGTGCCTGATAATCTTCACTCGCTTCCCCCGCCCCGGCCCTCCCCCGTGTCGGGGCGTGTCGGGGGAGGGGGTTCGCCATTGTGCAGATACGAGAATTTTCTTGGTCCCCTGTCGGCGCCGGGCATACTCGTTCGTCCTTTGAGGGAACGAGGTGCTCATGCTCTACGCTGTGCTCTGCTACAACTCTGAAGAAACGGTCTTTTCCTGGTCCAAGCAGGAGGAGGAAGCGGTGATGGGCAAGCTCATCGCCGCCCAGGACAAGATGGCCAGGGCCGGCAAGCTGGGGCCGGTGGCGCGCCTGATGCCGACCACCGCCGCCACTACCCTGCGCAAGGACCGCGAGCCGGCGGTCGTGCTCGACGGGCCGTTCGCCGAGACCAAGGAGCAGTTGCTCGGCTTCTACGTGGTCGATTGCGGGTCGCTCGACGAGGCGCTGGACTTCGCCAAGGAGCTTGGCAAGGCCAATCCCGGCGGAGCCTACGAGATCCGGCCACTGCTGGTGTTCCATCCTGGTACCCTCGCGCAATGAATGACATCGCCTGGATCGACGCGGCTCTGACCTCGGCGCGTCCCCGGGCGGTCAGCGCGCTCCTGCGCTACTTCCGCGATCTCGACAGCGCGGAGGAGGCATTCCAGAACGCCTGCCTCAAGGCGCTCGACGCTTGGCCGCGCAACGGCCCGCCGCGCGACCCGGCCGCCTGGCTCATCATGGTCGGGCGCAACGTCGGGATCGACGATGTCCGCCGAAAGGCCAGGCAGCAGCCGCTGCCGGAGGATGACCAGCTCTCCGACCTCAGCGATGCCGAGAGCGCGGTCGCCGAGCGCCTGGATGATTCGCACTATCGCGACGACATCCTGCGGCTGCTGTTCATCTGCTGCCATCCCGAGCTGCCGGCGACCCAGCAGATCGCGCTTGCCCTGCGCGTGGTCTCCGGCCTCACCGTGCCGCAGATCGCGCGCGCCTTCCTGGTGAGCGACAGCGCGATGGAGCAGCGCATCACCCGCGCCAAGGCCCGCATCGCCAAGGCCGAGGTGCCGTTCGAGACGCCCGGCGCGCCGGAGCGGGCGGAGCGCCTCGGCGCGGTCGCCGGCATGATCTATCTCGTCTTCAACGAAGGCTATTCGGCAACCGGCGGCGAGCTGCCGCTGCGCGCGCCCTTGTGCGAGGAGGCGATCCGGCTCGGCCGCCTGCTGCTGCGCCTGTTCCCGGGCGAGCCGGAGATCATGGGCCTGGTGGCGCTGATGCTGCTGCAGCATGCACGCGCCGCGGCCCGCTTCGATGCGGACGGCTGCATCATCCTGCTGGAGGACCAGGACCGCACGCGCTGGGACAAGGCGATGATCGCCGAAGGGCTGGCGCTGATCGACAAGGCGCTGCGCCATCGCCGGCCCGGGCCGTACCAGGTGCAGTCCGCCATCGCCGCGCTGCATGCCCGCGCGGCCCGCTTCGAGGACACCGACTGGGCGGAGATCGATCAGCTCTATGCGACCCTGGAGCGGATGACGCCCTCGCCAGTCGTCACACTCAACCGCGCCGTCGCGGTGTCCAAGGTCAGGGGGCCGGAGGCAGCCCTGGACATGATCGAGCCGTTGGCCTCTGCGCTCTCCGGATACTTCTATTTCTTCGGCGTGAAAGGCGCGATTCTGCTGGAGCTGGGCCGCAGCGAAGAGGCACGCATCGCCTTCGACCGCGCCATCGCCCTCGCCAACAACGCCGCCGAAGCCGCCCACATCCGTACCCAGCTCGACCGGTTGCAGAAAAAAGTTTGAGGCCGGTGTCGGAACCCCTTGCCCCGGTTCGTCCTAGGGACAGAGAGCCAGACAAGAGGAGACGACTATGTGTGGAGCAACCCAGACCCCTGATGCCGACCGCGAGCTGGTGCTGACCCGCCTGATCGACGCGCCGCGCGAGAAGCTGTTCCGCTGCTGGACCGAGCCCGCCTTGATCAAGCAGTGGTTCGCACCGCTGCCCTGGACCACGCCGCACGCGGAGATGGACGTGCGCCCTGGCGGGTCGAGCCTGATCGTCATGCGCGGCCCGGATGGCAACGAGTTTCCCAACCCGGGCGTGATCCTGGAGGTGGTGAAGAACGAGAAGCTGGTCTTCACCGACGCCTACACCAAAGCCTGGGAGCCATCGGCGAAGCCGTTCATGACCGCGATCATCACCTTCGCGGATGAAGGCGGCAAGACGCGCTACACCGCGCGCGTGCTGCACTGGACAGCCGCGGACCGGAAGGCTCACGAAGACATGGGCTTCCACGGGGGCTGGGGCATCTGCACCGACCAGCTCGCCGCGCTCGCGAAGACGATCTAGCTCGCGACAAACCAAAGTTCTCCCTCCCCCAAGCTGGGGGAGGGTCGGGGTGGGAGTTGTTCTCTCAAGCGAAGACTGAGTCAAGCGGAACCGCCTCGCCCCCACCCTAACCCTCGCCCGCCTCGGGGGAGGGAACGGTACCGAGACACCTGCAAATGCAATCCAGAGGGGATTTGTCATGGATACGAACATGCCTGCCCATTCGAGTTCCAAGGCCGCGCGCTGGGCGAGCTACATCATGAGCGGCCTGGTCATCCTGTTCCTGATGTTCGATGCCGGCATCAAGCTGGTGCCAATCGACGCCGTCACCGAGGCGTCGGCGCAGCTCGGACTACCCACCGATCCCGGGTTCGCGCGCACGCTCGCGATCCTGACCCTGATCGGCGTCGTGCTCTACGCGATCCCGCGCACCTCGGTGCTGGGCGCCATCCTGCTGACTGGCTACATGGGCGGCGCCATCGCGACCCACCTCCGCATCGGCAGTCCCCTGTTCAGCCACGTGCTGTTCGGATTCTATCTCGGCGTGCTGATCTGGGGCGGACTCTGGCTGCGCGACCAGCGTGTGCGCAATCTGATCCCGTTCGCAAACTAGCTCCGCGCCACCACCATCGCGGCGGCGCCGGTCATCACCACCGCGCTGCCGCGATTGGCATAGCGCAATGTGCGCGGCGAGGCGATCAGGCGGCGGGCATAGGCGATGCTCACCATGTAGGCCGCCAGCACCGCGCTGTAGACGGCCATGAGCAGCACCGACAGCTCTGCGAACATGCCGGTGCTGATGGTGGTGAGCGGCACCAGGTTCGGCAGCAGCGCGAGGTAGAACAGCATGGTCTTGGGATTGCTGATCGCCATCGCAAGGCCGCCCGCGACCGAGCCGAGACGCGTCCTGCGGCGGCCCGAGCCGTGCGGCAAGTCGATGGCCGGCGCGGTCCACATCCTGTAGGCCAGGTAGAGGATGTAGGCGGCACCGGCATATTTCAGCACCACCATCACCTCGTGCGCCTCGCGCGCGAGGGTGGCGAGCCCGAAGACCGCCGCCGCCAGCCACAGGACGTCGCCCAGCACCAGTCCGATCGCGAAACCGACGTTGCGCCCCGGTCCCATGGCGAGGATGCGCGCGACGAAGGTGGCGATGGTGGGGCCCGGCGTCGCGTTGGCGATGCCGATCACGGCGGCGAACAGCAGGATCGAGCCTAGGTCCATGACTGATCTCGGTTTTCGAGGCGGCGCAACCGGCAGCACCGATGCGGTATTCACCGATTTCCGGGTGCTTTAAGTCAAATTTAACCGAACCTGTCAACCATGGCAGGTTGAGGAGACCAGCATGGCCAAAGCGCCGGAAGAGAAGAAGGAAGCCAAGGAGGAGGGCGGGGGCGAGGCGCTGGCCGTGGTGGCGAGCGACCTCGACGACAAGACGCACGCCGAGATGCTGATGATGTACGGCGAGTGCGCGACCTCCGTGCGCTACGCCAAGTCGCAGCAATGGACCGCCACTGCAGCCACCCTGTCGATCTTCGTCATTCTTGGCGTTCTCGGCCAGTTCGGGCCGCACTACGGCTTCATGATCCAGGCCATTGTCATCACCAGCATGGTGGTCAGCGGCGGCACCCTCTATTCGCTGGCGATCTACCAGTTCTGGCAGCAGGCCGAGCGCGGCAAGCTCGACATGATCAGCGACCGCTTCTCCAACGTGCTGCGCGACGTGCGCGGCGTGCTGCCGCGGCGCGAAGCCAACATCCACCGCTACATCCTGCTGTTCTTCATGATCGCGGTGATCCTGGTCGCCAACTGGCTGCTGATCCTCTATCTGAAGCCCTACATCCACTTCAACCAGTAGCCCGCTTGCCTTGACAGAAGCCGGACGTCGTGCGACCCACGCCGCCATGTCCGTGCTGGCTCCTGCCGAACGCGCTCCCGAGCGGCTGCGCGCCACGCTGATCGGCTTCATCGCCGTCCTGCTGTGGGCGACGCTGGCCTTGTTCACGACCGCGACCGGCGCGGTGCCGCCGTTCCTGCTGCTCAGCCTCACCTTCGCCATCGCCTTCGCGGTCTCGCTGCTGCGCTGGGCGCTGCTGGCGCGGCGCAATCTTGCGGCGTTCCAGCGCATCTTCCGGCAGCCCCTCCCGGTCTGGCTGCTCGGCGTCGGCGGGCTGTTCGGCTACCACGCGCTCTATTTCACCGCGCTGCGCTATGCGCCGCCGGTCGACGCCAGCCTGATCGCCTATCTCTGGCCGCTGCTGATCGTGCTCATGTCGGCGTTGCTGCCCGGCGAGCGCCTGCGCTGGACGCACCTCCTCGGTGGCGCCATCGGCCTCGCCGGCGCGGCGATGCTGGTGCTGCAGAAGGGCGCTGTCGCCTTCGATCCGCGCTATCTCGTGGGCTATCTGGCGGCGCTCGGCTGCGCCGTCACCTGGTCGGCCTATTCGGTGATGAGCCGCCGCTTCGGGCAGGCGCCGACCGACCTGGTGGGCGCGTTCTGCGGCGCGACGGCATTGCTCGGGGTCATCGCGCATGTCTTGCTCGGCGAGCCGACCATCTGGCCCGCCGGCCAGGGAGAATGGCTCGCGGTGCTGGCGCTGGGCCTGGGCCCGGTGGGACTCGCCTTCTTCGTGTGGGACTACGGCGTGAAGCGCGGCGACATCAAGGCACTCGGCGCCTGCTCCTATGCTTCGCCGCTGCTCTCGACCCTCCTGCTGATCCTCGCCGGCAGGGCCGAAGCGACCACGACCGTGCTCGTCGCCTGCCTCTTGATCATCGCCGGCGCCGTCATCGCCTCGCGCGATTTGTGGATGCGCCGCGCGGCGCAACCAAGTTGATTCGCGATCTTGCCATCCCCCTAAACCGTCACCCCGGCCTTGAGCCGGGGTCCATCCATCCACGTCTCGTGCGGCGTAAAAATGGACCCCGGATCACGCCGCTTGCGCGGCTGTCCGGGGTGACAGAAGAGTGTGAAGATCGACTAAGTTCAATCGTGCGGCAGCGTCTTCTTCAGCGAGGCGCGCTCGGAGAAGGTCTTGTGCCACGCCGCCAGCCTCGGATGCGCCGGGCGCCAATCCTCGTGCTTGAAGCGGAAGTCGAGATAGTCGAGCATGACCGCGACCATCAGCGTCCCGATGTCGAGCTGCGGGCCGAGGTGATCGGCCTCTAGCGCGTCCAGGCCCTGCATCACCTTCAGCTTCTGCTTCTTGTCGAAATCCGCGGAGCGCTGCTGCTCCGGCCGGCGGCTTTCCATCATGCGCAGCACCGCGGCGTCGCACATGCCGTCGGCGAGCGCCTGGCGGCGCAGCGCCGTCCAGCGCGCGGAGCCGCTCGCGGGGAAGAGCTTGCCGCCGGAGAGCCCATCGAGATACTCGCAGATCACCCGCGAGTCATAGAGCCTGCTGCCGTCGTCCAGCGCCAGCGCCGGCACCTTGTTGAGCGGGTTGTCCTTGCCGTGGTCGCTGTTGGGATCGCCGGTGTTGGTCTTGACGAGCTCGATCCTGTCGATCAGCCCGGTCTCGATCGCGAGCACGTGCACCTTGCGCACGAACGGCGACGTGGTGGAGTAGCGTAGCTTCATCGGTCGGCTCCTGGTCCGATAGGGTTAGAACTTGTCCTTGGCGGCGCGGATCGCGCCGAACGCCGTGGCCGGGTCGCGCTCCGGCCCGCCGAACTTCGCGAGCAGGGGCGGCTGGTCGGCGCGCAGGAAGGGATTGCAGAACTTCTCGATCCCGAGGTTGGAGGGGATCGTCTTCTCGCCTTGTGCCCGCGCGTGCTTCACCGCTTCGGCGAACTCGACCAGGTCGCGATTCTCCGGCTCCACCGTCAGCGCGAAACGGCAGTTGTTCTCGGTGTATTCGTGCCCGCAATAGATCCAGGTATCGTCCGGCAGGGCGCGCAGCTTGCTGAGCGAATTCCACATCTGCTGCGCCGTGCCCTCGAACGTCCGTCCGCAGCCGATCGAGAACAGGGTGTCGCCGCAGAACACCGCTTTGCTGTCCGCGAAATGGAACGCGATGTGCCCGCGGGTGTGGCCGGGGATGAACAGGATGTCGGCATGGTAGCCGGCGAACGCGAAGCCGCTCTGCTCGTCCACCGCCTGGTCGATGCCGGGGATGCGCTCGCGGTCATAGGCCGGGCCGATCACCTTGGCGCCGGTCGCTTCCTTGATGCCGAGATTGCCGTCGGTATGGTCCCAATGATGATGGGTGTTGAGGATATGGCTGATGCGCCAGCCGCGTTCCTTCGCCGCCTCCAGCATGGGCGGCGCGACCGAGGGGTCCAGCGCCGCGGTCTGGCCGCTCGCCGCGTCATGGATCAGGTAGCCGTAGTTGTCCTTGAGCAGCGGAATGACCGCGATGTCGAGCTCGGCCATGGTGTCTCCCGGAATTTCCAGCCTCCACGATAGCAGCCGATATGGCATAATCAATTCGCGGTTAACGTGTCGGGACAATTCCACCGGTGTGGCAGGACGTCGGCGACCTCAAGCACTTCTATGACCGGGAGATCGGGCACACCGCCCGGCACCTGCTGCGCCTCAGGATCCGCGCCCTGTGGCCGGACCTGGCCGGGCAGCGTCTGCTCGGCGTCGGCTACGCTACGCCCTACCTGCGCCAGTTCCTGGGCGAGGCGGAGCGCATCGGCGCCGTCATGCCGGCGGCCCAGGGCGTCATGCCCTGGCCGCGCGACGGCGCCGGCATGACCGTGCTTGCGGACGAGACCGAACTGCCGTTCCAGGACAACTCCATCGACCGCGTGCTGCTGGTGCATGCGCTGGAATCGAGCGAGCACGCCGGCGACATGCTGAAGGAATGCTGGCGCGTGCTGGCCGGCGGCGGCCGGCTGATGGTGGTGGTGCCGAACCGGCGCAGCTACTGGTCGCACCTGGAGCGCACGCCGTTCGGCCACGGCCAGCCCTTCACCCAGGCCCAGCTCACGCGCCTGTTGCGCTCGAACGGCTTCACCCCGCTGCAGACCGAGCGGGCACTCCTCTTCATGCCGTTCACCTGGCGCGCGTGGCTCAAGGCCGCGCCGGGCTGGGAGCGCATCGGCCGGCGCTGGTTCAGCGCCTTCGCCGGGGTCATCGTGATCGAAGCCATGAAGCAGCTCTACGGCGCCCAGCCGGTGAAGGCCGTGAAACGCCGCAGCCGCTTCACCGCACCCATCGGCATCCCCGCGCCGGCGACGCGGGGAATGCTCGAATCGTGATTGCATTTTCTATATCGAATCCGATATAATGGCGGTGTTGCGCCGCGATCTGTATTTCGTCGGTGACAGCCTCGATGTGCTGCGGCAATTGCCGCGAGCTGTGCAACACGGGATCGGCACGGCACTCAGATTGGCCCAGGAAGGGCACAAAGACCCTGGTGCGAAGCCGCTGAAGGGTTTTGGCGGTGCCGGTGTTCTAGAGGTGATTGAAGACTACGACGGCGATACCTTCCGTGCCGTGTACACAGTCAAGCTACGTTCGGGCGTCTATGTGCTGCATTGCTTCCAGAAGAAAAGCAAGAGCGGCATAGCGACGTCAAAGCGTGATATTGAGCTTGTCTGGCGACGACTGAGCATTGCCATGGAACAGGACAAGGCACACAGCAAATGAAGGTCAGGAAAGCGAGTGGCAATATCTTCGCTGACCTCGGATTTGACAGGCCCGAGGAGGAGGCGGCCAAAGTCGACTTGGCCTATGAAATATTCACGATCTTGAAAGCACGCAAGCTGACACAAACCAAGGCCGCAGCGCTGCTGGATATCTCGCAGGCGGACGTATCGAAGTTGATGAATGTTCGGCCCCACGGGTTTTCGCTGGATCGGCTGATCGCCGTCCTGACGCGCCTTGAGCGCGACGTTGAGATACGTGTCACGAAGTCCCCAGCAAGCCGCAGGATCGGCAAGGTAAAGACCGTATTGGCGGCTTGACCGGGTGCCCTAGTCCCGCTGCCGGAGCAGGAACATGCCCTGCTCGCCGACCAGGTTGGCGAGCCAGTGGCCAGGGACGGTGACCGCCTTGCCCTTGTCGTTGATGGCGAGCGCCTTCTCGATCTCGACATCCAGCTCCGCGCACAGGCCGACGAAGTCGCGGATGGTGCAGAGGTGGATGTTGGGCGTGTTGTACCAGCGGTCGGGCAGGGCCGCGGTCTCCGGCATCCTGCCGGTCCAGCCCAGGTTCCAGCGTACGCGCCAGTGCCCGAAATTGGGGAACGACACGATCGCGCGCTTGCCGATGCGCACCAGCTGCTCCAGCACCTTGCGCGGATCGCGCGTCGCCTGCAGGGTCTGCGACAGGATCACGTAGTCGAACGCGTTGCCGGGATAGTCGGAAAGGTCGGTATCGGCGTCGCCCTGGATCACCGACAGGCCGGATGCGACGCAGGCATTCACGCCGGCCTGGGAGAGCTCGATGCCGCGCCCGTCGACCTGCTTGAAATGCACCAGGTAGTCGAGCAGCGATCCGTCGCCGCAGCCGACATCGAGCACGCGCGCGCCCGGCTTCACCATGTCGGCGATCAGCTGCAGGTCGACGCGGATGCGCGGGCCCCGCGGCGCGACGTCGTTGACCGCCATGGTTACGCGATCCCGCGGTGTTCGGCGCAGCCGTTGAGGAAGCCGCCGAGCACCGCGAACAGCTCCGGCTCGTCGAGCAGGAAGGCGTCGTGCCCCTTGTCGCTCTGGATCTCGACGAAGCTGACATTCGCCGCGACCGCGTTGAGCGCGTGGACGATGTGCCGGCTCTCCGAGGTCGGGAACAGCCAGTCGCTGGTGAAGGAGATCAGGCAGAAGCGCGTCCGCGTGTCCTTGAAGGCGCGCGGCAGGTGTCCGCCGAACTGCGCCGCGAGATCGAAATAGTCCATCGCGCGCGTGATGTAGAGGTACGAGTTGGCATCGAACCGGTCGACGAAGATCGAGCCCTGGTGGCGCAGATAGCTCTCCACCTGGAAGTCGGCGTCGAACCCGTAGGAGAGCGCGATGCGGTCCTGCAGGTTGCGGCCGAACTTGCGGTGCAGCGCCGCCTCCGACAGGTACGTGATGTGCGCCGCCATGCGCGCGACGGAAAGGCCGCGCGCCGGGTTGGTGCCCTCGATCTGGTAGGCGCCCTTGCGCCACTCCGGATCGGCCATGATGGCCTGACGGCCGACTTCGTGGAACGCGATGTTCTGGGCCGAATGGCGCGCTGCGCAGGCGATCGGCACAGCGGCGAACACGCGGTCCGGATAGGTCGCGGCCCACTGCAGGACCTGCATGCCGCCCATCGAGCCGCCGATCACCGCGAACAGCTTGTCGATGCCGAGATGGTCGATCAGCCAGCTCTGCATCCGCACCATGTCGCCGACTGTGATGACCGGGAAGTCGAGGCCGTACGGCTTGTTGGTAGCGGGGTTGCTGCTGCTGGGGCCGGTGGTGCCCATGCAGCCGCCCAGCACGTTGGCGCAGATGACGAAATAGCGGTCGGTGTCGATCGGCAGTCCCGGTCCCACCATCACCTGCCACCAGCCCGGCTTGCCGGTGATGGGGTGCTGGTCGGCGACGAACTGGTCGCCGGTCAGGGCATGGCAGATCAGGATGGCGTTCGATTTCCCGGCGTTGAGCGTGCCGTAGGTCTGGTAGGCCAGGGTGACGTTGCCGAGCTCGGCCCCGCAATCCAGCGTCAGCCGCCGGTCGGCGAAATGCAGCCGGCTGCCGGGCAGGTCCGGCGCGGCGCTGACGGGGTGGATGGACAGCGAGGTCATGAAAGGTGGCTACCCATGTCGGTCGAGGCCCCGAACAAAGCGGCGAGGCCTTGAAGTGTCAATATTTTCTTTGGCCGGGAACGCACTACGGATCGCGGGGAGGCAATTCGCCCCTTGGCTTTTGCGGCTGGCCCGGACTATCACTGAGCGCCCTTTCCCGGTCGCTTTCCCGGGTGGCGCTGAAACCAGGAAATCCACCCGGACCCGACGCTTATGACCGGCCCCGACAAGCAGCTTGCGGCCCTGCGCGCCGAGATCGACGCGGTCGACAGCCAGCTGCACGACCTCCTGATGCGACGCACCGACCTGGCGGTCAAGGTGGGCGAGGTGAAGGCGCGGGTGCAGCCCCTGGGCGGCACCCCGGCCGACGGGGCCAAGTTCATCCGTCCGGCGCGCGAGGCGCTGATCCTGCGCCGGCTGGTGGCGCGCCACCAGGGCAAGCTGCCCAAGGCCGTGGTGGTGCGCATGTGGCGGGAGATGATCTCCGCCCTGCTGCAGGTCGAGGGGCCTTTTGTCGTGGCGGTGCAGGCGCCCAAGGGCGACACCGCGTTGTGGGACCTGGCGCGCGACCATTATGGCAGCCGGGTCCGGATCACCCCGGTGCCGGCCAACGCCGACGTGCTGAAGGCGGTCGCGCGCGGCAAGGCCACCGTCGGCATCCTGCCCCTGCCGCGCCTGGGCGAGCGCAGCCCGTGGTGGCCGCAGCTGCTGGCCAGGGGCGATGGCGTGCCGCATGTCATGGGCCGGCTGCCGTTCGGCGACATCGGCAACGTGCGCGAGCCGAAGGCCGAAGCGATGGTGATCGGCCGCGCTCCGAACGAGCCGACCGGCGATGACCGCAGCTGGCTGGCGCTTAGCCTGAAGGTGCCGCGCTCGCGCCGCGCCGTGCTCGCTGCTGCCAAGGCGCTGCAACCCGACGCGCACCTGTGCCTGGATCCCAAAGGCAAGGGGCGCGACTGGCTGCTCGATGTGGCCGGCTTCGCGAGCGAGATCGATGTTGCGCCGGTCGCGGCGGCGCTCGGCGCCGAAGCGCAGGTGCTCGGCAGCTACGCAACGCCGCTGTCGGCCGCCGATCTCGCCGGTGATGCGCGAGGCGCGTGATATGCGGACTTGTGGGTTGCGCAGTGCGATCGAGCACTCTCCAAACTTCCCTTCCCCCCTTGTGGGGGAAGGATGCGTAGCCTTAGCGAGCGGGAGCGAGCTTAGGCGGAGCTGGATGGGGGGTAGCGCGGCGTCAGCCGCGCGGCGCTCGAGAGAGCGCCAATTGTCGAAGCCGCAGCGCTGCATCACCCCCCATCCCAGCCTTCCCCCACAAGGGGGGAAGGGGACGCTGGTTAGGAGTTTTCGAGGTTGAACGACATGTCGCTGAGCGTGCGTCCCGGCATCCTGGATATCGCGGCCTATGTGCCGGGCGATCATTCGCTGCCCGGCGAGGTACCGGTCTATCGCATGGCCTCGAACGAGGGCGCGCTGGGCGCCAGCCCGCAGGCGCTGGAGGCGTATCGTGCGCTGGCGGGCGACCTGCATCGCTATCCCGACGGCGCGTCGAAGGCGTTGCGTACGGCATTGGGTGAGGAGCTCGGCATCGAGCCCGACCGCATCGTGTGCGGCGCCGGCTCCGATGACGTGCTGCAGCTGCTGGTGCGCGCCTATGCCGGACCGGGCGACGAAGTGCTGTACTCGCAGCACGGCTTCCTGGTCTACCCGATCGCGGCCAAGGCGGTGGGTGCGACCCCGGTCGCGGCGCCGGAGACGAATCTGCGCACCGATGTCGATTCGCTGCTGAAAGCGGTGACGCCGCGCACCCGCATCTGCTTCGTCGCCAATCCGAACAATCCGACCGGCAGCTATGTGACTGGCGCCGAGCTGAAGCGCCTGCGCGCCGGGCTGCCGGAGAACGTGCTGCTGGTTGTCGACGCCGCCTATGCCGAATATGTCGACCTGCCCGATTACGACTCCGGGCTGGAAATGGTGCGCCATGCCGACAACGTCGTGATGACGCGCACCTTCTCCAAGATCTATGGGCTCGCGGCCTTGCGTCTGGGCTGGGCCTATTGCCCGCCGGCGGTTGCCGACGTGCTGAATCGGATCCGCGGGCCGTTCAATGTGCCGGCGCCGGCGCAGGCCGCCGGTGCCGCGGCGCTCGCCGACCACGCCCACACCGCGAAGGCCAAGGCGCACAACGATTACTGGCTGCCCTGGTTCGCGCAGCGCATGCGCGCGATCGGGCTGCATCCCTATCCCAGCGTCGCCAACTTCGTGCTGGTGAGATTCCCCGCGGATCCCAAGCTGAGTGCCGCTGCGGCCCTGAAATTCCTGAACGCCCGGCGCATCCTGCCGCGCGGCGTAGCCGGCTACGGCTTGCCGGATTGCCTGCGCATCACCATCGCGGAGGAGAGCGCGGTCAAGGCCTGCACCGGCGCGCTCGAGGCGTTCGTGAAGGGAGCGGCGACGCAATGACCAGGTCGCTCTTCGACAAGGTCGCGGTCATCGGCGTCGGCCTCATCGGCTCGTCGATCGCGCGTGCCGCGCGCAAGCAGGGCCTGGCAAAGACCATTTCGATCGCCGATGCATCGGACGACGCGCGCAAGGTCGCGGCCGAGCTGAAGCTCGGCGACGCGATCCACGCGGAGCCTGCCGAGGCGGTGAAGGACGCCGACCTCGTCGTCGTGTGCGTGCCGATCGGTGCCTATGCCGAGGTCGGGCAGAAGATCGCCGCGCACTTGAAGCCCGGTTGCATCCTCTCCGACGTCGGCTCGGTGAAGCAGGCGGTGCTGCGCGACCTGGGCCCGCTGGTGCCCGAGCACGTGCATTTCATTCCCGGGCATCCGATCGCCGGCACCGAGCATTCCGGCCCGGCGGCCGGCTTCGCGGAGCTGTTCCAGGGCCGCTGGACCATCCTGACGCCGCTGCCCGGCTGGGACGAGGCCGCGGTCGCGCGCCTGCAGCAATTCTGGACGCGCATGGGCTCGATGGTCGAGACCATGGAGCCGATGCATCACGACCAGGTGCTCGCCATCACCTCGCACCTGCCGCACCTCATCGCCTACACCATCGTCGGCACCGCGACCGGCCTGGAGGAGCATACCCAGCGCGAGGTGATCAAGTTCTCCGCCTCCGGCTTCCGCGACTTCACGCGCATCGCCGCCTCCAATCCGATCATGTGGCGCGACATCTTCCTCAACAACCGCGAGGCGGTGCTGGAGATGCTGGGCCGCTTCAACGAGGACCTGACCGCCTTGCAGCGCGCCATCCGCTGGGGCGAAGGCGAGAAGCTCGAGGACTGGTTCACCCGCACCCGCGCGATCCGGCGCTCGATCATCGATGCCAAGCAAGCGTAAGCGTTGCGCAAACATGGCGGAGGTGCGCGCCGAGATCGACGCCCTCGATCGCGCGATTGTGGCGCTCATCGCCGACCGGCTGCACTACATCGACGAGGCCGCGCGCATCAAGCAGGCCCGCGATCGGGTGCGGGACGAAGCGCGCATCGCGGACGTGCTGGCGAAGGTGGAAGCGGAGGCGCGGCGTTTGAGCGCCAATGCCGGCGTTCTCGTGGACACCTATCGTAAGCTGATAGAGAAATCGATCGCGCATGAGCTCGAGCGCTTCGACCGCCTGAACCAGCGCGCCTAGCAGCACTGCTCCGGCGCCGTTGCTGCGATCAGTCTTGGTTGCAGAACCTCTCCATCCGCGTTACGCTTGATGGAGTGGCGAACGTGGGGGCGGCGATGATCTATACCGGGCTCCGGCGGATAGAAGCCAAGGCGCGCAAGCGGATCTGCGACGGACTGGTGAGGCTGCGTGCCGGCCTGCGGGCCGATCTTCCACCCAAGAAGGAAGACTCCCTGCTGCTCGCGACCTGGAACATCCGGGAATTCGGCGGCACCAAGTTCGGCGGCCGGATCGACGATGCGATGTACTGCATCGCGGAATGCATCAGCCATTTCGACCTCGTGGCGGTCCAGGAGGTCCGCGCCGATCTCCAGGCGCTGCGCGAGGTGCTCCGCTACTTGGGTCCGCAATGGGACGCTGTCTACACCGATGTCAGCTATGCGGACGCCGGCAACTTCGAGCGGCTCGCGTTCGTGTTCAACAAGGCCAAGGTCGGTTTCACGGGACTTGCCGGGGAGCTGGTGCTGCCGAGCAAGGCGGCCACGCAGAAGGTGACGCAGATCGCGCGCACACCGTTCGTCTGCGGCTTCCAGGTCGGCTGGGCGCGCTTCAATCTCTGCACGGTCCACATCTACTATGGCGACGACGTTGCGGACGACCCGCGGCGGGTGGAGGAGATCGGGCTCATCGGCGAGCTGCTCTCGAAGAAGGCCAAGGACTACATGAAGCTGGATTCGCAACCCGCCTACTCGCCCGAGCACATGGTCCTGCTCGGCGACTTTCCAGCACATTGGGATCCTAAGCTTAGAATTCCACGTGGACAAGTTGTCGCG